>Ga0307507_10002393_pt1 | contig 39598 bp, 37 predicted proteins | sample 7_EM_MG_FD_207223 | JGI IMG/M metagenome (GOLD analysis project Ga0307507, IMG submission 207223) | Populus trichocarpa ectomycorrhiza microbial communities from riparian zone in the Pacific Northwest, United States - 7_EM | ecosystem: Host-associated > Plants > Roots > Unclassified | place...
CGCCTCGTATATTCCTTTTCTTTTGTCTCAACTGGGGGCTGAGTTTGCGGTGTTTTCCCCTCGCGTAGCTGAGAAGGGAAATTCCAACGTCCTAGCACATTTTTCTTCTATTCGAGTTCTTACGGTATAACACTCCCATAACCCCCCACCACCAAAGCAATCCCACCCCAATGTACCATCCAATAACGTGCGGTAGCCAGCCGACCCACTTATAGAGCTAAGAGACTACTCGGATGCTCTACCTCAGATGCTGGATTGAAGTTGCGTCTTTTTTGGTGCGTCACCAGCAGAACGGGAGAAATTTTAACCCGGCGACTGAATATAATACCCAGAGCACAAGCACTAGTAGCCTAACTAAACCCACCAGTAAACCCCCCCCCCAAGTGGCACTAACGGATTCTAATAACTTGATAATAAACCCCTCACTCACTGCCCGGCCTACCATATACCAGTATATAGAAAAAGAAAAGAAAAAAAAGAAGACAATGATATAGTTGCTCAGCACCTCTACAATCCGCCATTCAGAATATATGACAAAGGAAGAGAAAAGAAGCAGGACAAACATGATAAGACAAGACAAGAGCAAAGCACCCTGAAAGAGTATCTCTATCGTAACTAAGGTATAGTAAGGTAGGTCAATCGCTGTGCCTTACTACATCGTATGGTAACATATGTAGAAAGAACACCTGTCAAAACCTAAGCTTCCGCTACGCAGGTACAGTGCTGTGCGGTGTGTATATGTGCAACGAGCATGCTGCTATTCGCAACTGTTCCCCCTGGACAAAAGAAGGCCGAGAAAAGAAAAGAAAGGAAGGAAGGAAGGACATACTCCCGAGCAATACCCACTATTATGCATACCGAGAAGCAAAGATGAGAAAGTAAAGAAAGCGCACCAAATTCAGAATTAAATCGGATCAGGTGATAAAAAAAAAGAAAAAAACAAAACATCAAACACCACGCACGCCAATAAGTGGTTTGAATAGAGAGCAGCAAGTAATAGTGATAGCTAGCCGGCCAAATCGGCAACGAAAGAACACATAAACCTCCCACAATCAACAATCCAAAGCAGAGAAACAAAATCTATACAGGCCCCCAAACTCCCGCCCCAACACAGGAACTCGTCCCACTACCCACGCTGCTGGAAACATCCCAATAAAAACCCCCTCTACTCCTCGAACTCCCCGCACCTCCTCCTCCTACTCCTCCATTCCTACTCCTCTTCCCAGCCTTCGCCTTCGTGCCCGATTGGCTCGCACACGTGCTCCCCGAGCGCAGTCCTCCGCCTACTCCTCCTCCCACCGGCCTCCTGCGTGGGTAGACGACCCTCGCCCTCGGAATAAGCGGGTGCATGATCCCTGCAGCAGACTCGGTCGAGGCAGTGCTCGTAGGAGCGGAAGAGGAGGAGGATGGATAAAAGCGAGACTTTAGAAAAGAAAAGAACACGCGAACGCCGAGTTCTTGCTCCCAGTATTCCTTACGTTTGGCGGCTTCGGCTTTTGCAGCCTTCTCCTCTTGCAGCAATTCCTCGATGTTCCAGAGTGTTGGATGGTGGGGGGATTGTTGGAGGGGAGGAAGCGTTGGGGCGAACTGGTAGTGCGGGATTGAGGAAGTGGAGGCTGTTGACTGAGAGCGGGGGCGAGGTTGTGGAATAGACGTGGGCTCTTCTTGTTGGTATTGTTGGGCGGGGGGAGGCCGTTGAGGAGTTTTAACTCCATCGTCGTTATCGTCCGCCAATCCATCCTGAGATTCCACCTTCCCTGCGATAGTACTAAACGCTCGCCCGTCAGACGCGGGGTGGGGAGTATATTGATTGACCATAACTCCAAGCTCCCTCGCTATCCGATTCAACAACCTCTCTTCCGCTTCCGACCCCAGTCGGCCTCCTTCCGCTAAAAAAGAAGCCGTCGCTTCTTCCGGCAGTGCCTCTCCGAAAAGCACTTGTAGCAGGTCATCATCTATGCCCATGATATCCCTTATGAACCTCCTTGTGATTCTCCTCCATAGAGTTTCCTCGTGCGCGTCACCATTTGTTGCTGTCGAAGCACCACTATTGCTCTGAGTAGGAGCAGACTTAGAAGTGCGCTTCTCGACTTCTTTGACTTCGGCCTCTAGCCCTTCGATGTTCATGGATGCTTCGTCCTCGTCTTTGAGCTCACCACCTCGTATAGAACCACTAAAAAGCGAGGTTCTCCTCCGGCTTGCACTCTGGATCTCGTCTAGCAATGCCTGCTGTTGCTCCTCTCGCCATTTCTGTATCCTGACATTGATGTCACTAGATGTGCCTTTCCCAGCGGCTTCGGCCACCATCCTCAGCGACTCTTCCAAACTCTTCAAACCCGAGATCACCCCGGACGAAGATGGGAAAGTCCCGAGTCCATCATGCATAGGGAGCATAACCGGTCCCTCATTACCCAAATCTCGAAAAGGTTGTAAAGAATCAGTCTCAGTATCGCATGACTCTTCCTCCTCTTCTTCCTCCTCTTCAAATTCCACCTCATCCTCCAAATCAGTGAAACCCCCGGAAAAACCCCGTCGTATCACCCTCGGGGAACGAACCGACCCGACGCTCAGGAGGTCGCTAGCTTGGGACAAAGCATGCGTTCCGGTTACCGCGGCCGTTGTTCCGCCCACACTAGAGGGTGAGAAAACCACCCACTCGTCAGGGTCAGCCTCGATAGTAGGTGCATGCGAGATAGCCGGGGATCCGAGAAGTGAGGGGCTATCCAGTCGACGTTGGTCGTCATCATGGGTCGGGATGGATTGCAAGGTCAAGTGTCGACGGGCGGTTGCTGGAGATCGGAAAGCCATGGTCTACAAATAAAATAAAAAAAGGAGAAAGCGAGAGACGGTTATTGATAGTGGCGATAATTTTTGAGAAGAGATTTAAGGAGAAGGAAGAGGAGGGAACGAGATGAGGAGGGGCAAGTAGATAAAGTTATTTCCTTAAGCAAACGCTGTCTGCGCGAGCTCAGCAGGGTCCAGTACGAGTACCCGCACGGCGCACCGCCGTACTTGTACAGAACAGGACTCTGCTTGTTCCGCCTGCTCTGCAACTGTGTGGTGTGGGCCGTGAGATGCAGAAGGCAGGGCGTCACAGAAGAGCAGGGCAGGGAAGGGGAAGAAAAGGGAACACGGTATGACAGCAGACAAAACTGAGGGGGAGGGGAGGGAATAGATGGGTGACACGACCGCTGTTTAAACAGCTCTGGTTGGCGGGGAAGAGCAATAGTTCGAAGTGGAAAGTGGATTGGGGAAAAAGAGACCAGGAAAGGTACCGATAACCCTCGATAAATGCCCAATTATAGCACAGAGGGCCCAAACACTCATTCAAACTGGCGGAACACTGCACCGAACAGATCACAGCCCAAAAGTAGACAGCAGGGTATCAAAGTGAAGTGAGGAAAAGTGGTCGAATAAATGCCGGCCAGCCCACTCTACGCATGCCCCCTCCCTCCGTTTCAATGATTGGTATTTTCCTTCTCCACTAGGCCAAACAATCCGAAGACACAGTAACATAAAGCTCCACCAGGCCTACGCAGCAAGCCCAAAAAGAAGCCACGGTAACCTCAAGTCAGGTTGATTCAAGAAGGCCAGGATAGGATAAGATTTGTACAAGTACGGCGCCTCAGTGTCTACATCTGCGGGGTTTCGTTCGGGGGGGGAATGCGAAGGAATGATGCCAGGATATAACCCAACCAGAGCTTTATGCTACGGTATCTCACAAAGCTTTCTTCCATTTCCCTACAAGTAACTCAACGAAGACACCACTTGATCTACGATACCGTACGAGTACTAGTACTTTCAAAAGCGAAGAAGAAAGAAAGAAGAGAAAAAAAGGACCCCATCCAGATGACCAGGAAGTAGAAGAGGAGTTGCAATCAAAATACCGGTACTCGGGCTTCGCCCACCCCACCTCACCCCCTCCTCCTTCTCAACAAAAAGGATCTCAGATCACCACTCTGCACTCAAACGGTCCAAGCATCAATCAATCACAAATCACCCGCTCGGTGACCCTTTCTATTGCATCACGTTACGGTACCCTACCCTACAGAAAACCAAAATGCTTTGATAAATTCGCACATCACGTGAAGCGACCGTCCAGCATTTAAGGAAGTCATGATGCCAACCCCCACGAATCCATCTGACCGACCCTATGGAGAAAAATGGTGTGACATTACAAAAGATAATTACTCGAGTACAGTACAAGTAGGTTTACCCCTCCTCCTCCGCAGCAGACGCCAGATGGGCACAGCAAGGATAAATTTATGATATCCAATCCTCCGCACACAAGGTACTCTTTTCCTGACTGTCGCGGTACCCCCACCCGACCACGAATAGCCCCAGAACACAAGCAAGCACTTGGGGAATACCGGTGAGTGCGGGGAGGGGGGGGGTATGCATAAAGTCTCCGCACGCACCAAAGTGGCCTACCAGCCAAAATCATTGAAAACTGGTGGGTGCGATCGCTATTCGCCTACCCCTTGTATTACCGTAGATTACGAGTACGATAGGCGGACAGAACGCAGGGTGCTTAAGCTTATTGTATATTCTATCTATTTATACAGCACTTATCGATATCACGACGACGCCACAAGTTACCGGTATATATATGAAGTTGACACCTCGGGGATGAAGCCGTGTCCTACCAGTATTCTATCTGCGGGTGAGGGGGGGGGGAGGGACAAGGAGAGAGAAGGGACATCTTATCCTGAACGACAGAATGACAAATAAATAGACTACAGCCATCACCACCGCAGAATGCACCGTTCCCCATAATACTGCACTCTATGCAAACACTCAGATACTGGTATCCCCTTCACGCCTGCATAACCGCCACGAACATGCCGGAGTGCCGATACCGTAGTGCCAGGGACCGTAGAGGGGAAGCGCGCAACCACCCATCTCCCCTCTTCAATTTTTTCTTTTCGATCGGTTGAGAGCAACTGGGCTACCGGTATTTCGAAGTCTGGAACCAATACTAAACTAGACTCGTATGCATGCGTGCCAGTCAGCAGGGCCTTAACTTAACACTTAAACAATGGTACAACACTAGGATTGTGCAAAAATAAGTTAGTTTCCCTCCCTCAATGGTACTTGTATGATATCATGCCAACAATAGTCTACTCGAGTACAGTAACTCCACAACCAGAGACTAACACACGGCGCCAACCAGGCACTTTTCCAACAGGAAGAAAAGTTCATCATAGCCAACCTTGTAAAGAAGAAGAACAAGTTAAAAAGTACCAGTAAGCAACAGGTGGTAACACAATCGATCTCTTAAACTAAATCCCCTTGTCGATCCCAACTTAAGTCTCACCCATCATAGTCTACCAAAAAAACTGCCGTGCCCAGGCTTCCCCCAGTATCGAGATCATGATTCCCACCAGTCCAGATAATTCACTCAAACTGACCGCAGGAGTAACGGCGGACATCATCAGGAGCCCCACTTTGTTCCATCTTTGTGAATCCTCAAGGCTCAGCGTCAAGAGTCCAGTCGCCTGACGCTGAGCCTGGAGAAAGACTCACAGCACAGACAGAGTGGGAGCCCTGTTAAAATACTCGTGATGAGAACATACCCTGGGTCCGCATTTTTTCTGCATATGGATCTTAGGCCACAACACAGAGCCTCATAATATTATACCAACCAACGAAACCGATACCCACATATGTGTAACATTCTGACAGCAAGAAACAACATGATGCATAAATCTAAGAAGCCAGAGACTTCTTCTTCTTCACAAGTCGAAAAGAAAAGAGTCACCAGCAGGGAAAATTAAAGCAGGTGAACAGAACGATCGCCCGGGACCTGAAAGCCTTTAGTCTAATTTCCTCGCGCGCCGGCTACCCTCCTCCGCACTTAGTATCCGGAAGTGTGCCTTAACTTAATACCATCCGATTGAGTTGCCGTAGGGCGCTCAGACAGGGGACCAGATTTCTCCACCTTTGCCATCTTATTATAGGGATGAGTACAAGTACCGGTACAGGTATCGTACATCTCAGCCGGGAGATTCGGCAAGTGCGGGCTGGTATAGTATATTGCGGGGAGAAAATTCCTAGGGCGGTAACGGCCCGAAACCCATGAGAGACGTCGTCGGCCTAGAGTGGATGACGCCTAGGCGGCTGGAAGGAGCTATTAATACGATATATACCTAGTAGGCTTTCCGGGTTGTTTGGGCTCTGGGGGGGTAGCGGTGCCTGCGATCAAAGTCTTAGTATTATACTTGTAGAGGAACACCGGCTCGAGAGGATGGATGCAGGCACCGATCACTGGGAATAATGCCTTATGGTGCAAACGCGACAGGCAGTATAGTATAAGGCCGACCGGTCTCGGGGAGAGGCCGTGGAGGCTGGAGCGCCCGGGGGGCCGGGGCAGGCCTGAGTGACCTCGCGCTACGATACAACTCTAGAGTGACGCATGCTACGGGTCGACTGACTCGGCGGCCGAACTACCAGTAGACGATGTCGGAGGTCACACAGAAGGAGCTGGAGCCAAAGTGCAGAGCAATGGGACAGTGTCGGTAGAAGGAAGAGAGAGAGAGAGAGAGAGTTGCTGTCTTGCTCACTTGTCTACAGACGCGCCCGAGACTGCCCTACTTATAACAACAATCTGTAGTATGAACATACATCAATATGACTCCTGTCACTTCCTAGATCATCATGTCCCAAGTACCGGTGGTTAGGCAAGTGGCCGGACATATTAGCACATACCTACCACCACGTTGAAGTAATATCGTACTTCCGACAGACGAGAACGAGTGAGAAGACGTGATGAGCTCTAACTTAGAACTCCAGATGGAACCGTCATTACCAGTATTCCCCCTCTAGTTACTCTTATTCTATCTTCCGGAGGAATATTATTGGTGCCCCAGGAATGCACGTGTTTGGTTAGTTTACGGCCTTCACGAATAGTACCGCGGGGAGCCGGGAAAGCGGGTTCGGTTTAGCTCAGTCACTGTCGTATCATAACATTAGCACCGGTATCTATACCGCCTTAGTATTAAGGCCGCCAGATAAGAACCATAGTACCGTAGGCTATAAAGCCACTACTCTCCTCTGATATCCCTACCGGTACTTACCGTACCCACCTACCGTAGATATAATACATAATAACGCCCAACCACGGATAGGCCAAAGCAAAGGACGATAGGAAACCCCCCTCCCCGAGCATCACTTGATACCCTCTATACGAAAGCGTTATAGAATAAAGCAGAGGAAACCAATCACAATATGAACGGCAATCGATCAAAACTTGTTACTCCACTGCATCCACTTCCCCCTGCCATCGCCATCTCATCTACACTATACATATTCTCCAGCGTACGAATGAAATATTTGACAGAGTTCAACAAGCATCGTACCGCGGATAACCCCTCCCTACCTTTCTCCGCCCCTACTCGGCAAGAATTAAATAATAAACCACAAAACCAAACCCGTTTTAAAAATGTAAAAAAAGCGAGGAAGGAAGGAAAGCCTAAGCTCACGCCTTGCGTGACCGAGAGAAGAGGGTGAGAAAATAATAAAAGAGAAAAGAAATCCCATGAAATGATATAGCAAAGAAAAAGAGAGGGAAAAAATGTAGGAAAGAAGTAAAATAAAATAAGATGGAAACCGCTTTTTTATACCGTTACAAAATGTATCAGCCACTAACCGATGATCTCCATCACGACATTCGCTAACTAATCCATCTGCCTGTCGACCCATTCGTGTGCATGACGTTCCCGAGTTATGCTTGGAAAAAGAAAAGAAAAACACGCACAGAATAGATTGTCCATCAGATCACGTCCTTGTCTCATCTTACTTTCGCCAACAACCAACAAACCAAGACACATCATGAACATTCTCCTCTAAACTCGACGTTTGCACATGACTTATAAAGTGCCATTGGTAAGTTTCGGGGGAATACCAGCGAGGATGGAAAATTGCCCGCCGGCGTCAGAGAAAACCATCTCAATACCTCTGGTAGCCGTGTTTTCGATTTTTGTCGGAAATTTGATCTCGTCCTCGGCGTCGGGGCCGAGGCCGGTTTGATAACTGCCACCAAAGCCCCAAGAGTATGCCTGTCCCTCTCTTGAGATGGCGATGTTGTGGTGTGTGCCGCAGCCAATGAAAGAGAACTTAATGCTGGGGACCGCATGTGGGGTCGAAAGGTAGCGAGGTTTGCCGGATACGTCACGGACGACGTCTTCGGCCGGGAGTGTCTCCGGGTCTAAACCGAGTTGTCCACCGTCGAGACGGCCCCAGACTAGGAGCTCACCGTCCTCAGTAACAGCGGCTGAGTGATGTTCTCCAGCGGATATTTGGACAATTTTGTACTTTGTAAGGCCTTGGACCACGGTGGGAACGGGAATCACAGTATTGTCTTCTCCAGCATGTTGGGGGTCGTATATCCCGCATTGGCCAAATTGGTTGAGTCCCCACGCCCAGACCCTCCCGTCCTGGGTAATCGCAAAAGAATGATAAGAGCCGGTAGCGACGTACTTGACCTGACGCCGAGGAAGACCGAATTCGCGAGGAATGAGCCCATTGAGGCGAGTTCTCTCAACGACACGTCTCCCGAGTTGAAATTGCTGACCATTGCCCCATGCGTAGACGTTTCCTTCCCTCGTAAGGCCAAGGACATGATCAGTGCCGACGCTAACTTGAATAATGTTCTTAAGTGTAGGTAGTAAGATGGGGACGCTCTGTATACGGGTCTTCTCATTGAATCCAAGAATGCCGTCGGAGCACTAAACAACTAATCAACAAAACTGTAAGCCCAAATGAAGGATCGATTCCATACCCTAAATGTTCCCCATCCATAAACCTTGCCAGTATCTGTAACAGCGATCGAAATGCTGTCACCGGCAGCAATGTTTGTAATTACAGTCCCTTCTGGGAACGCTGTAATAAGCATTGGGGTGCTCTCCAATGGATTTAAAGGCTCTTCGCCGTCGCTGTCGCTATCGTCATCGGAACCCACATCTCTCATAGGAGGAGTATACTTTGTTTCCCTCCCAAGGGCATACTGATCATTGACACCCCACGAGTAAACTTTCCCCTCGTGTGATAGGGCCAAGCCATGCATACCACCAATCGCAACAGCAACAATCCCGACCTTTTCAGGGAGAAGATGGGCATTCAATCTAGGACGCTTGACAACCTTGGCGTTAACTTCTGGCCCAAGACCCAACTCGGCATTATCACCAGTACCAAACGCGTAAATATTGAGTCGCTGGGTAGGAACAGAAGTGATTTTGGGACCCGCGAGCCCCTTTGTGGCAACGCGACTCTTCTTACGGAGTGGCTCGACCGATTTCTCTCTCTTGGCCTCCTCAACCATCGCGGCCTTCTCAGCATCCTTCAGCTCTTCATTTTCCTTCTCCTTCTCCTGCTGTTTCTCCCTCTGTTTCTTCCCCTTCTTTGTAGTCTTTACCTCTTCCACTCGTTCCTCATCCGCAGCTTTCTTCTCAAGAGCCGCGGCGGCTGCCTTCTTAGCCTTCGGTACAGGCGCGGCCTTAGGTGCCTTTTCTGTGACCTTCTTTGCAGCCTTTGTGGTTGCGGCGGGGGGGTGTTCAATGGCGGTAGTCTCGGTGCTAGTAACCCCCGAGACTTTAATAGACTTCGCGACTTTCGCAGCTGTCTTTGTCTTTGTTTTTGTTTTTGGCTCTGCTATTTTCCGTGTCCTGTTACCTTTGCGGATGGCCAGAACTACATCAGCTGCCCGTTCCCCTTCACTCTCGGGAGAACCATTCAAGGTATTCTCTACCACTTCAGCGGCTTTTCGCTTTGAGACACGCGGTGGCATTTTGTAGGAAGAAATGGAGTAATGGGTATTTCGAGGGCAGCTGGTAGTGGTGGTGGTGGTAGCGATAGAAAATTATAAAGAAATGCAGATAGCGATGAAGGTGCGGGTCGGGACAGTTGCAGAAAGGAAAAAAGAGGGAAAAAAGGTGTTTGTTGGGGAGGGAGGGAAAGGATGTCGAGGTGCAACAAATGACGATGCGCGTAAGTGGCGGATTCGTGGGTAAGGTATAAAGGGATGAATGAACAACAATAAAAACGAGTGTTGTTCAAGGGGCGCGAGGAAGAATGGAAGGAGAGGTGAATTTGTGTGGAAGAGGGTGGATGAAGGGAGGACGGGAAGGGAGGAGAATGGAGGAGGCGAAAACCGAATGGCTCGGGAGGATATGAGTTGATAGGAAGTGAAAAATGGGTGGGAGGGAGGTGGCCAAGGGTGTGTGTTTTTTCTTTTTCTTTTTCTTTTCTATCGTTGGGCTCCGGAGTGCTGTGGGATGTGTAGTTCTGCGTGCATTGGGTGGTGTGGTACCGGAGAGAGGAAGTTTAGCGGACAACACCAGCCAGCTACAGTATGAAAACTCCTATTGACCCTTTGTTCCCCATTCATTCAATGCTCGATCCATTCAACCCTCGTCCACATCACCCATTGAGCATCTACGGTAGCATTGACACGGCAGAATCTGGTAACCAAGCCCGAGAGCGCAATGGTCACCAATGACGCCGTGTGGCCTCTGAGACCACGCGAAACAAAGGGTGAAAACAATGGTAAATACTGCTCAAGACAAGAAACAGCCCAGCACTCAAGAATTCCCACATTTCGAAAGAAAAATAATCTAATAATCTCGCCCACGGATCCGTACCACAAACATCAAGGTAAACAGTGTACATCTACAACTACTCGTACTCGAGTACAAGAAGGGCAGAAGTGAGCGTGTTTCTCGATCGTGGGCTCCCCTCCCTGCTCCCCAGTTCTCGTGGGCTCTTTGCCTTTCACCAACAAAAAATGATTGGCAGTATGCCTAAACCCCTCGCACCTTACTAGCACTAGCACCGTACTTACTCCCTACGGCACTCATCTGATGAAGCAACACTATAATTTTCCCCAACGCGGTACTCGAGTACACAGAAGAAAAAGGAAAAAAGAAAGAAGAAAAAAAAGAGAAGAGAGGAAAAAGCATCACTCTCTCCCTTTTTGCTTACCCTTCTTCCAGTGAGGTACTGTACCGGTAGACGGAAAAATCTTCGGATCCTGCCGAGTGACAAAGATGATTTGTGGCTTCTGCTTGCACGAGTAACTGATATTGTACTCGAGTACTCGAGTACCGGTACCAGTACCGTAATCATCTCCCATGCGGCTCTGTTGGTGGTAGTTCGAGGGTTAGGGCTCGAACTAGGGATGGGCTAAAGGGATTTTGATTGGTTATGTGATCACGAGTGACGCTTTGTGCGTTGTGTTCGACTGATAGATGGGCATGAAGAGACGCTCGCTAAAGTCATCCAAGCATTGATCTGACCTTCGAGAATACCACCGATTACAATCACAGGGGGATTTCGTGAAACGGGGTCTGTATCAAAATGATAAATCTAAAGTCCTTCTTCCCGTAATATTGTGGGGAGGGTTCTGGCGCTTGCATAGATATCTTATGGTCCAACCTGTATCATATGTTGCCCTTCTATTGATCGATAGCTACGGTAGTCGTGCGTGGCCTTGGATCGAGATCATGCTTTGCCGCGTGACAGTATGGTGGCACCTAATTTAATGAACCACCTGGCACTATGTCCACCAGTCGGCTGTAACAAGGCTAGTGCTCGAGTAGATTATGATGTACGGAAGGGACTGGGTTTGGGTAGGTCTCGAATGTTTCCTGAAAGCTATTATACCAGATAAACGAGTGACCATTTGTGAAACTCTAAAACTCGGTGTGTTCCTGAGGCTGAAAAAAATAAATAGAGATTAATATCATCATATCTACTCGAGTACGGTAATCCTATATCGAGGCGCAGTTCAAGATGATGCCAGTTCCATCCCTACTTTTAAGATGACCTGGTGCGGGTACTCGCTTTAGTGCTGGTGACATTCATCCATCTGCGGCTTTCCCGTGCAGGGGGAGGGGCCGGGTAACTTTGCCTGCCCCAGATACTCTTAGCTGTTTGAAGCTGCTATCAACAAAATACTGAGTTCGACCAACGAAATCCTACCGAATTAGGTGTCTCTTTTTCCCCTCTTCCCTTCCTTTTTCATCGGACAATCGGTACGCTCATTACGGGAAACTGAGGTTAATCACCCGATCTTTCTTCTCCAGCTTTTAGGAACTATATATGAATGCTTGAGCTGCGAAAACTCCTAACGAAACGATACGGGAACGCGAATCATCATGAGTCTTGATACGCTTTCTTATGCTACTCCTTCTAGGATTAGAGCTTTGATTCTGCCCCTGGGTAGAATCAAGCGATCCAGATTTTCCTCGTTTGTTACCAGGTTACGGGGTTCAAATATTGTCCGATTGGGAGATGTAACTCCGGATTCAACACCTAATCGAAGTATGTACACCCCCGATTTCTGTCGCTGGATTATAGCCTGGGCTGTGGTTGGAGATGGCTAATTTAACCCTTCAGCATTGTTTAGTCCTCAGGGATTCCCGAGTGGGCAATTAATTTACGACTTGACGGTTTCTTTCGATAGAGAACATGAGTACTTGGAATCGTTTGAACCTTATCGGAGGACATACCTTATTATCGCGGTAGCGGATCACACGGAGAGCAATGATCCAGAAGTGCTTTCTCAACAACTGGAGGAGTTAAAGTTTCTGGTAATCAACCTTGAAGTTTGGGAGGTAGTTGTTTTTAGCTAAAGGAAATCTGTCTAGTATCCGCGGGCTTTGTATCATACATGCTTGGTCTTCGATTCACCCCCTATCGCGCCCGACCCGAGCGAGCCCCCCAGATCGAAAAATGCCGGCGAGGAGCGGCTGGTGTTCATACCTGTACCGGCGAAGCGAGAGTCTAGATCTCCGTCCATGCGAACCATAATGTGCGACATCACTTCTGTACTACTTTCCGAGTTGAGCGGACTTGCAAGGACGATCCAGGCATTCCCGACCATCGACTCCCCGCTGTCTTCGGAGAACCAAGCGGCTAGTGCTTCAGGTGTGCGAGACCACAGAATGAGCATGCCGGTTGGATTAGGTGCTAATTTAACGGTTGCTGGAAACACCGGAGCGGCGAGTAAGAGGATGACCATGACTGGGTTCGGGAGTGCCAGTGTGAGTGAGAGGACAAGGAATAAAGGAAAAGGCAGGGTGAATATAGTTATTGCTTCGTTATACCTATTGGTCGGGAGAGTACCAGATGCTTTGAAGGAGTGAGTCTTGATTCTGCGTGCGTTGGAAAGTGGCTAATGTTTGTTTTGGAGGGTTATAGATTTGTAGAAGGTGGTAATATTGCGAAGAATAATAATGACCATTTGTGGCATGGGAAAGCTCTGGAAGGAATTGGTATATGTTTGGCTATTCTTGTTCACTTGAAGGTGGATTTTCAGGTTTGTTCACCCGATTATCTTGCGAGATTTTGTTGATGTAGGGATTTAGATGCCGTTGATACCTTATCCCACAGCTGAAGTTACTAAAACTACAAAATCTTCACCATCAAACTCAAAGCCTGTAACACCGTCGCCTGATCCAGGTGGGGTTCCTGACGCAGCACTTTCGACATCTCCAGCAAAGATCAGTGAACTTTTGGGAGAATTGTTGGAGACCATCCTTAATCTTTACACACGTTCTGCGAATTTTGCAGGAGAGAGTATTCCACAAATATGTTTTTCAGAGACTGTCATCAGATTTAGTAAACTCCGGGCTACGACCTATATTACGGGTGGCCTGAATGATGAATGTTTAGATCATGTCATATTCGGAAAGCCATTGCCTCCAGGAAAGAATCCGAAGATTATACCATACAGGGCCGAGATATCTGCGCTAGTGATGAGGGGGTACCCATTCCCACTAGAGTCGTTGATGGTTCTTGATGCTACGCGAGTGTTAAGTGGGATATCTAGCGTTTTGGGCATGATTGGATCGAGGCGGAGAAAGGCTTTGGTGACAAGAGAACTGGTTAAGATATTGATACCCGGCTTGATTCAGGCAAGAGTTGTAGGCGCAGCTGAAGTTGGTGTTCATCCAGCCGCTGGATTAAGTGCTATTAGCGGCGGTGCTCTAGGGGGTTCTCCACTGGATCTGGGAGAGGGCGATGCGGAGAGTGGTGTTATGGAGCTACTGGAGGATCTTTGCAGAGCTTATGGTGTGCTTCCTGGTAGAGGGGGTGACGGTGAGTCGCCTGGCACTGCGAACAAGAAGGAAAGCGGTGATGAAGGAATAGTGTCATCATTAGCCACTGCGGAGGTGATAGCTGAACAGGAAATACGGGCTTTCGGTTGGCCGGCCCTAAAGATTCATGTCTTGAGGAACTGTACAGCTCTTTGTGAAGCATTGCCGGATTTCCATGGTGTATTGCGGTTTACTACCCAGCTTTTAAGGACTGCTGATGCGGATCTCACAAAGGAGGAACAAATGAGATTGTCCACCACAATTTCACGGACAGTAGGCGCTGCGCGAAAGTTGGGCCTGCCAAATGTGGAGGCGGATTACTGGGATCAATTTTTGTTGAGAGATGTGGAAGTGATGGAGAATTCCATGTGGAGGCCGCCAATATCACACTCCAAGAATGAGTTGATGGATGCGGATTCAGATACGTCTCCATCGGCACCAATTGAAGTTGATAAGAACCCGTTCATCTACAACCCGTTCCTAAAGAAGACGGAGGCCGCTGTTGCCGAACCAGTGTTGGTTAAGGGCGAGGCGGCGGAGTTTCGAGTGACCCTGCAGAACCCATTTGAGTTTGATGTCGAGGTTGAGAGCATCACACTGGATGCTACAGGAGTCGGACTGGAGGTACAAAAAGTTGGTGTTGTTATCAACCCCTACAGAACCTATCAAGTTGCGGCTTATGCTACGCCCCAGCAAAGCGGAAGTATCAAGGTTACTGGATGCAAGATCAAGGTGTTTGGGTGCAGGGAGAGGACATTCCCGATATTCACCGAGGGGCTGGATAATCGGGAACGAGATACGAAGAGGAAGCGATACGGACTTGAAGCTGCGGATCCTAAGGCCGAGAGGCCAGTATCAACTGTCTCTGGGCGATTGTCTAGGCCACCACCGCAATTACGTCCTATTCCAAAGAATCTGGATCTGACTGTGGTTGAATCACAGCCTTTGCTTGTGGTGAAGTCAACAAGTCTTTCCCAAAGCGCTCTCATGGTGCTCGAGGGTGAGCGCAGGGTTTTTAATATCACTTTCAAGAACCTAAGCGGCACAGACGTGGACCTTTTGGTGTTTAGCTTTAGAGATTCCACTACAGGGAGGATTCAGCAAGCTCTTGCTGATAAAGGAAACAGCCCGGCAGAGATGTATGAGCTAGAGCTGATGTTGGCAAAAAAGAGAGCCTTCGTTTGGCATCGAGGGGACAAGGCAATACCGGGTGCCAACGGGACCTCAAATAATAGTGACGGGGGAGGGTCTGGGGACGGGGCCGGAGACAGGGCTGTCTTCGTTCCGGGACATGGAGTGGCAACCTTTGAAGTTGAAGTACTAGGAAAGCCTGGATTGACACATGGAAGCGTCCAAGCAGACTACGGGCATCTGGGGATACCACGGAACGAGGTGACTGATAGATTCTACACACGCCAGGTCGTCTTCCCGGTCACCGTAACGGTGAATGCAAGTATCGAATTAGCCCGCGTGGACTTTGTTCCTTTCAGTACAGATCTCCAATTTGACTCTTTCAACAACACACAAATGAATGGAGTAGGAGGACTAAAAGACGAGCAAGAGGGCGTCGGCCAAAAAGGCCAGTTCAAAGAGCTCTTCCGAAGGATGGGCTTAAAAGATGACCCAGCGCAATACTGCTTAATGCTCCTCGACCTCCGAAACGCTTGGCCCCAAGCCCTCAAGATAAGAATGAACGTCCGAGACCCCTCCTACAAAAACTCCGAAGACCCAGAATCCGGCTGGGAAGGTTCATTCTACGCCGAGGATGTCCTCCAAGCCGGCCACACTTCCCGAGTTATCTTGCCAATAAAGCGCATATTCCTACAAAACCCCTCGCACCCAATCCCCTCTCTGTCTGCGAACCAGCGTCAATTTGTCGTCTCGACGACGAAGGTGTCAGTAGAGCAAGAGCGCCAATCCCGCGAATCATTCTGGTACCGCGAGGAAGTCCTCGGCTGCGTTCGCGGCCGCTGGGAGGAGATATCTACGGGCCGGTCGGGGGACATAGAACTTCGTGGGATCCGCCTAAGCCCTAGGATGGTTGAGACTATCCGCATAGAAGACATTGGCGTTGACGTCTCCGTGAAGCAGGTGGAGGAGCAGGTCCGCAAGATCGGTCCGGCAAAGTACCTTGTTGTCACAGATAATTTCTTGACGCTTGTCACTACGCTGACGAACCGGACGGCGAGGACAGTGATCCCACTACTTAGGCTTTTGCCGGCGCTCAGGAATCAGGGGGCTAATGGCGGGGTCGCGATGGATTTGACGAGAAGGTTTGCGTTTAACGGGTTATTGCAGCAGAGTTTGCGACCGTTGGAGGCCGGGGAGGTCAGGGTTGTGGAGATTGGATTTGTGGTGTTGTGTAAGGGCGAGTTTGAAATTAGCGCTAGTGTCGAGGAGGTTAGGAGGGGTGGCGGTGGGAGGGATGGGGCGGATGGGGATGGGCACGAGGGGGTTCTGGGGCCGGATGGGATTCCTATCGATGTTGTTGCAAAGATGATTGGGAAGAAGACGTGGGTATCTAGGGAAATGTGTGTTATTGTTGCGAGGGATTTGGAATAGTTGTTTTTCGTGTAATATAGTTTGTGAGGTCGTTTGTGATATCCCATGATTGGCAGGGAGGAAGGCAAGGTTTTTAGAGGACAGGGGTATCATTGGAAGTTGAAAAGTCAATCGTTATAGTTCGGGAGTCAAAATAGATCACATTAAATTTTGCTCTCTCACATGCACATGCATCTCTCATCAACCCATTCGTTCATTTCCACCCGTCATTAACAGCATCATATCGCATCATTCCATCTAACCCCATCCCTCATCAGCTCAATAATACGTTGCTAGACCAACCCCCAAAACCCAACCACTACCGTAATACCAACGACCAAAACCGCACTGACCCTCAACCCTTCCGCAGCACCCTTCTTCTTATTCCCCGAACTGCCCCCAGACCCACCCGACGCCGAGCTGGTATTCTCCCCAGACGGAGTATTACTCTCGTCATCCTTCAACATCTTAATCTCAACACCGTCGATCTGGACACCGGTGCTGGTAAAAACCTTATGCGGGGTCTTGGTCTGTGTCACGGAAACTAGTTTGCCAACGTTAGTGTTCCCGGAGCCCCCCCCGAGGAGGTCGGTAGCGGGATTGGGCGGGAGGGTTGTGGAAGTGTTGAATGTATCCGAGTGGCCCTGGAGGATGAAGGTGTCTTCGCACTTGGGGTGGCTGGCTGAGGTTGTCGAGCTAGATTTGTTCTTGATGAGGTTGAGGTTGATGTTGTTGTATTGGCTCTGCAGGTTGTCGAAGTCCTTGAGAAGTCTTGCGTCGCCGTTGGAATCGATCTGGACGAGGCCGTAGTTGCTTTTTTCTTGGGAGTATTCGTACACGAGACCGCCGGACCATGAGGAGATCATGCGCTCGCCATAGAGCGCCGCGATCTCACCGAATGGTCTCGGGCTGATCTTGTTGCAGCCGAATTCTGAAAAGAATAACGGGATAGATGTGTTCTTGAAGGTGTCTACTAGTCCCTGATAGCCCGAGCTCTCCCACGTAGAATCTCCACACCACTGGTAAGAATTCAACCCGTAAAAGTCGGATCTACTATCCGCGTCGTCACCGCAGGAAAGGTAAGCCCACATAGGTCGCCTGGTCGGGTCGTCCGCGGCAGAGTACCCGACCGGGATCGTGCGAGAAGCGTGCTTAGCAATGTAGTTTTTTAGATCGCGCTGGACCGCACGGATATAGGGGGGAACCGCGGATGCGGAGAGGACATCGTTAACAACCTCGTTGCCAGCGAAGAAGCCGAGGAGGTTAGGGTAGCCTTTGAATGCGTCAACGACACTGTAGATGCGCTTTATGTATCCTTCGTTGTAGGAGGATCCAGGGTCGTGGCGGTTGATAGAGTCTCCGGCGAGTGGGGAGTTAACATCTAGTGCTCTAGAGGGGGGGTCGTTAGTGGACGAGTGAGATATGGTGAGGATGGGACATACACGTAGATCCCGACGGAATTGAAGATGGACATGCACATGTCGTGATTAACATCCGGATTCACGCTGTATACACGGACAGTGTTTATTCCGAGTCTCTGCATTACCGCAGCATCTATGCTTTCGTGAACTAACATTAACAACACGATACCTCATAGGCTCTCGCGGAAGGAACCCTACCGCGAAGGCATATATCAGGATCGCTCAACGGATCCTTCCCAGATGCTGGATCATACCCCGAAGCTAGCCCCATCCGTAATCCATTAGCCATACAATTCCGGTCTCAATTATAGTGCGCATGGGGGGCGAGTGTGATATACCTCCACCAGGTTGATACGCCAGACCAACAATTACAAACCTGTCGCCGGCGGAATTGACAAAATTCCCACCGCTGACAGTGAGCGGACGAACGGCGGATGCGGATCCGGCGAGGAGCGCTGCGAGAACAAACTGTAGAGGAGTCAGTTAACCCTGTGTTTGTGCGGCAAGAGAGGGAGGCGCGGGGGTGATCACAGATTGTAGCTTCATTCGGGGAGAGAGTAAGCTATACAACAACAAATGAACGAATGTTAGGTTTAACTTAAAGAGTGAACGAGCGACACTTAAGAAACAAGCGAGGGACTATGGCGAAGGTAACGAGAGCAATGGGGGGAGAAGAGGTGGAAAGGAGGGAAGGGGTGAAGATGGAAGAAGGGAAGACATGGGAAATGAACAGGAGTGACGCTATACTTGCCGTTTCCAATAGCATCCGGAAATTTTAGCGCAGTTTAGACTTAGGAAACGCCAAGATTTCCGCATACTTTTGGAATCGGCAAATAGAGATGTTTCAGATAAAAAGTTAGACAAGGATAGTAAGGTAGGGTAAGTTTTTAAATTTATCACATTCTAACGGTGCGAGAAAGATTGAAAGTTCCTCTCCCCATTTCTATCTTACTGCACTTATGGTACACCTACACCACTGATACAGGACGCCTCCGATTATAGTACCATACAGCACCCCCACCACTAACCATTGATTTAACGGGATTAATTTCCTACGGTAACAAACTACGAGGAAATAATACGCAATGGACGAACCGGAAGACGATAACATCCGCAACGCACAGAACAATACTCAAGATGCCGATCTCTCGGATGAGGCGCAAGATTTTCGCTTCCTAAATCTCCTCAACAACAAGTAACCCCCTCCCATCCCTTCTCCTTTACCTTTTCCAATGCTTACGATCTCCCAGAACGGGAACCGCAACTCTCCCCCGCCGCGGCGAGAAGGACTTCGAACCGGACGGCACCGACCTCCAAGACCGTGTCCTAAACGAGTCCCGACAAGCAATGCACGAAGCGCTACTGGGGGAGCGTAAACACTCCGGCAAACAGCACGTATCAGCAACCTGGCGACCATCGCAGCGCATGGCAGAAGTTCACATGGCTCGGGGGCCCCACTTCAAGACAGTCGGGAAGGCCGACAGAAGGGGGGTATTGTGGCTGCTACCGGAGGAGATGATTTATCTAGTTGAGAGGGGGAACCTGGAGTGCTGGTGGGAGGAGGGTGTGCCGATGAGCTTGCAGGGGGTGTATGCTAGCGCGCTTGATGGGTGTGGGGGGTTGGAGAGGTATCAAGTGTATGCATATTTGAAGAGGGCGGGGTATATTCTTGCACGGGCGCCGACTTTCTTCGATGATGACGATGAGGCAGTAGGCGGGGGGGAGAAGGAAGGGGAGATAGTTGGAACAATCCGGCCGGCAACAACTACATCCCCCGGTATCTTCAAACAACTCTTTGCAACCCTCTTCCTAACACCCCCCAAGCCACCCCCCGCCGGCCCAGTGATCGCCCAAGGAACCTACCGCACATACGACTCCATCTACTCCCGTCTATCAATAATCCCTTCCCACCATCCTCCGCACACCCCTACCAGCATCGTAACAGCCGCCTCAGAGACCCCCTTCCGAATTGCCTACAAAGTTTGGAAGCCCCAACCACACTTTAAAAAGTCCGATCCACCACCGGCGGACTTTCTTGTGGCCGTCATCAGTGCGCGAGAAACCTCCCTACCAACGTTATCTCAGCTATCCGCCCTATTCGACTCGGTCCCCGTAGATGAGAAGACGGCTGGGAAATCACAATTTCAAAGGTTAAAGGACGGCTATAGGAATGTTATTCTAGCAATCGTGGATTCAGGCGTTACGAGCTTTATCAAATTCGCAGACGTGGGGTTTGGCGATGAGCCTATGTATAAATGGAAAGGCGGGAGAGGGAGGGGTGGAGGGAAGTTGGGCGGTGGGAGAGGACGAGGCAGCGGAAGGGGAGGCGGTAGGGGCGGCGGCGCAGCCAGAGGCACTTCGTAACATAACACGGCATAGGTTGCACAGTACTGTACAGTACATCTCACTCATAGATAGATAGATAGGCATAAAAAGAGAATTTAAACCCCCCAATTTACCCCCCCCGTCCTCTACCGTACTCTGCAACCATGTCAAGAAAAAAGAAAAGGAAAAAAAAAAAAGAGAGAAAAGCACCTAAGTGCACAAAAAATCCGCAACCATCAACAACTCCAACGCCAACTCTGGCGGTATCTCCATATCCGGCACGTCCACCGCATCCTTATACTTTTCTCGATAATAAAAATACTCACAAACCTTCTCCAAAACAACCCCACTAACCGTAAATTACCCCCACATTAGCAATTGCAACAACTGACTAAGAAGAAGAAGAAGAAGAAGGGGGAAGGAGGAGGAGGGGGATTTTAGGATAACGGTACTTCATATTCTTGAAAACCACACGGTTAAACTGTGCCTCCTCAAAATTGCTCTTCTTATCCAACATGCTTTTTATAGCGGGGGATATCATGACGGAGGATTTGCGGAGGATGAAGGTGTGGTTGTCGTTTGAGACTAGGAGGACAGAGTTCTGGTCTTGGGGTTTGGTTGACATTGTGTGATTGTGATTGTGATTTTGATTGTGGGTGGGTGGGGTGTGTGTGTTTCTTTTTAAATTTTTTTTAGCGGTTAGTTGGAGGGGGAGGATGGAAGGATGGGGAGGTGAGGTTGGAAGAAGGTTGAGGTGCAGGTTGATTTGGATTGCGCAGTGGTTTTACCGCACGGGACTGGCGGGACAGGGCGGGACAGGACAGGGCAGGGCGGGACGGTGTATGGGGTGTATTGTGGGTACGTGGGTCTTGGCGGATGGCTGGTGGGGGGGTTTTGGTTCGATACGGTAACCTAGGCGACTCGCTTGGCCTGAGGCATGATATTGTGGAGCAAGGGGTGGAGGGGTTTGCCGTGGGACATTTTGACCAAATCTACGACAGCTGCTTTAGGTTACATAGATTATATTGTAGAAGGAACTTCTGACGTGAAGTTCGGTCCTCCGCACTACTTTTGCTGTAAGCCAGACAGACTAAACTTTCCCTCTCCCAGTAGCCTGCAGTATTTAATCATCATCTCATCCCAAAAAGGTAAACCACCGCTAACAGCGGTGGAGCGTCCGTCATGCACCCTGTAAATACGCCGGGCACAGGCATCGAGGACAGAAATCTCACAACTCCCATTTTCATTCACCCCAGACGAGTCCTGTGGAAACTATAAGTGTGGCCAGACACGGAAAATTGCTGGCCCATTTATGAGGTATCAGGAAACCTTGACACTAAAATGTCCGGATAGCTCATGAATTGGCTAGTACAACAAACGCCTTACCAGTGCGTCATACGCACGTGCAAAGATGAGAGAGAAGGAAAGAGAGAGAAAGAGAGGGAGATATCAGAAGTAGACGATGGTGGGAGGGAGGAGGAAAGGAGAAAAGCGCACATAGAAAGGGCAGCCGAGAGCATATCCGTTAGGAGGAAGTGAAAATGAAAAATGAAAAAGTTACAATAGTCGTAGCTGTCCAATCCCCAGGGAAAAAAAAAACGAACAGAAGTATGAAAAACGAGGGGCTAAATGAGTAGAAATGGCAAAGAAAAAGAAAGAAGACGTGGATATACAGAATGACCCCCCAAATGTAACTTAACTCCAAACAAAGCAGAAGCACCCGAAAAAGTATAGCAAGGAAAGAGAAAAGCATGCCCACATTATACCATTTCCCTGGAAACGCATGAAAGAGCAGCACTCATTGGGTATTTATTTTTTTTCTTTCAAGAGGGCGGACGGCGTTTGATCGTCCGGTGGGGCGATAGAATGATTCGACCACTCGATCATCCGTCCTTAATCGATTAACAACTTGCGCTCGTTGCCAACCATCGTCATCCCTAGCCAGTGCAGTGCATTTGGGTCACCTGGTCGTACAATTGTTGGAGCGGGAAGCATCGGTCCTGCCGCATTGATGCTCGATGCGTCCTGTGCCGCCTGCATGATCAAGGGCAGCTCGTCAAGGCAGGTTTGGTGGTCGAATGGTGAAACGATGATCTTTTGGCGGAGTGTGATGTCTTTACAATTCGACATATGTGCCTAACAAAAAGTCAGAAAAAAAGATTCCTATCTCAGCCTGAAATGCGTAGAGTTGGGAATTCCAACCTTGACGGATAAAAAGTAATCTATCTTATATAGCGTCGCCGTTGTGGTGAATCCAACAATTGGGTGCATTGGGAATGCGGGTTTCGGGGGTGGTAAAAATCCATCACTATCCCTGAGCTCTTTGGCCGGGAATCGTATTGTTATATCGCTTTGGTATCCATCCAGTGGCAACTTTTGTCCAACCACCTCCTTCTTTGATATGAGTTTGTTGACCTTTGTTGTAGGCTCATCCCCCTCGGGATTATATGTAATCTGCTCCTCGATGGCTACCACTATCCTTTGTACTGAAACCTTCTTTGCCTTTGACATCCAATCCGGGTTCGGAGCGAGCCGTACCCGGACTTCAACGGGATCATTAGGACCAAATGACCATCGTTGCAAACACATACTCAGTGTTACCAAATGATCTGAAACCCGCTCTTGCGTTTCCGGTCTGTTGTACATCCCGAAGGACGATAACGTGTCGTATCTGCTCAGGGGCACAGGAAATGAATGCTTCTTGAGATCTGCTGAGCCCTGCTGTACCGACACTACCAACTCATAATATGTCTCTGCCACGCGCGAAGGTAACTGTAAACTTGCTGGCGGCACTTTGATTATATCCTCATTCCCCGCTTTTGAGAATGGTATGAATAAAACAAATGGTAGGTCCATCGCCAGCACACTGTCATACGCCCTTCCTGCCGAGCATTGAAATAATCGCATCTCCTTTCCTACAAGATCTCTGATTTCTTTCCGTGGTGCTGCAAGATGGTTACTGATTATGCTGTCGGCATGTGGGTGTATTGTTTCCTTCCGGTAGAGACCAATGGCAACGTATGAAATTCCGACAGGTGCACTGTATCCCGCTCCAGGCCTGATTTCTACTTTACCCTCTATTCGCGGCTGATGGTGGGACTCTAGTCAGCTTTCCTGCACACACATTCTCAAATCTTCCTCCCGGGCAACATGGCGACTCAAATGGTAAAAGGAAAGGGGTATCGTCGGGCAGTCAAGTATGGGAAGGAGTGGAGGGGGTATAGGTACCAGAGTAGCTGAAATTCCGGGATATCCGACCAGGTAATTGCGATTTGGGGGGCCGGACACCCGTACAAATGCATTCACTTTAGAGCTATCCATCGCAGCGGCTGCTTGTTCCGTAATCCCACTCCCGGTTATCGTGGAGGGGCAAACCGATCACCATTCGCCAATTATCGGGAGTGCCGTTCTTTCGGCTGTGAATCCGTCTAGGACGCAGCGATCGGGTGGTCTTATTGTAGCTTTCTGCCGACCTTTTCTTTTTTCCTCTTTTTCGTATATTCTGGGATCCGAAAGCGAGGTTGTGGTTCCTCGGTGAAGAGAATCAGCGGAGTTGGGCGTTGACTGCGGTTGCTTCTCCAAGAATTGCTGAGCAGGGCTGTGGATGCACGATCGTACGGTATTCGCACACTCGGAGGCGCAAAGGGCTGCTGCGGTCCCCACCGCCAAAACCCACGTTTTCCTTGTGTAGGGTGTGTGTGTGTGTGTGTGTGTGGGTATATTGATTATCTTAAGGGAAAGGTGTACTCGAGTACTGCACCACAAAGTGTGGATTCCTGGAACCCTCAACCGCCGGTCTGGCAGTGTGGAGCGGCTCTTTTGAAAGAGTGAAGGATCTCGGGAGATGCACCGGGAAACAATCCAATCGAAGAGAATCCCGTCTCAACCAAAATGTGTGGCGAATTACTGTGGATAGAATTCCGGTGGGGTGACGGGGGTGATGAGGAGAATGGTCAAGAGGCGGAGAATGGTTCTTTAGTGGTGACTGGGGTGTAGAGAGGGGTGCTGTGGGGGGAAGGAAAGGAAGAAGAGATAAGGGGTTCGATAGTTTGTTTTTCGGGAGTACAGATGGTTTTTTTTTTCTTTACAAGCACGGGGAGTCTTGCTCTGTGCTTTCGGTGGGCGTCAGTGAAAGGATGCCGTATTAACCTAGGGGTGTGGTGCTTGTCGTATCTTACATATACAGTAACGTTATGGTGTGGCATCATAGAATAAGTAAAGAACTTGATGGTACAACGATTACACTAGGGAAAAATGTCCTCAACTGAACGACTGAAGCTTTTGAGAGCTTTTAGCAACAACGGATGCTCAAGGGTAGTAAGGATAAAAAATACATAATCTGTGGAGACTTGATTTCAAATTTACTGCATAGGTCTAGAAGCACATTCGGCTGTCATACGGGTACTTATTATCCAAAGACCTGACCATCGGCAATTGAAGCAGAAAATCGGTGAGCCGTACTCAACTCGAGCAGTTGTGATTTTCTGACGTTTGCGAACACACCTGGTATTGCATGTGGGCAGAAAATGGGCCGGAGTCTCAGTAATTCAATATAATTTATCCTAGCTACACTAATAAGGCTTCCACCAGCTAAACAAATACAAAATCAACACTACCACAGTCGTGTACTGTATAGTACAGTACCTATGCAATGGTAGTCGTGTTCCCAAACGTCAGGAAATTGGGAGCCCAGCATACCGCTTCGCCAACTCTCTTTTCCCCGATACAAAATTCCTTCTTTGCGCTGTGCCCTACAGCACTGCACTGTGCTCGAGTACAGCCGCAACCGCAATGTAAGCTACTTATAGATTCTACACCAAAAATGCTGGTTAACATACCCACGTTCTATTTTTGATCAGGGCAGCGTGAATCCCCCACACGTAACTTAAGACATACCCGGCTTCATGTATGCTTCTTCGCTGCGGATGGTGAATGAGATGCGGAGGGGAGGCTTGATGACCTTATCCTCCCTAACCCCTCCTTCTCTTTGCTGCAGTCCCCCCCTCCAAAATGCGATAAGCAACGCTGTGTGGGGCAGTCAGCACAACTAGACCCCAAATTATCTACTTCGAGGTTTATTTGCACCTACTTATCAAGTGTGATTCCGACGGTGGGGTTCCCATCTTTAAAACTGGTCTATGGAGTGGTGGTATGATATCGTATTTAATTTACAGATCAAGTTATGCTTCCGTGCCTGTAGCTCATAGCACACGGCCGTGCAAATTTACCCAGAGTAGCAATTTCTACCCTTAAGCCTAGCTTGCGCAGGAACTGATCTCTGGCCCCAGAAAAACAAAAAAAGGCTTTGTCATGTTCTGGATCTACTTATGCAGCCTCACGGATTCTAGGGTGCATGCATGTTAGAATGGTTGAGCGGTGCCAGGTGCGGTACCGTAACGGAAGGATTTGAGTACGATACTACAGAATCCATAATTTACTCCTTGGGCATCTACCGGTATCGATATTTGTATTGACGAGGCCGAAACTTAGGATTATGGCACTTGGCCAAGACACGTACTCTGCTCGAGTACGTACTGTAGAGTACTGTAGAGTACGCGATTGTACCAATTAGCAAAGAACATCCTGTCTAATCTTAGGAACTTGAGGCCTTGCTTTTTTGTAGGCGTCTAACGAATTACCGGTGCTCAATGTCCGCCCGTTTCTCCACTTCCCTGGGTGGAGGCTCTTCTAATCTAATTGGCCATGGAGCTCATCTGAAGACGGAGAATTTAAGTGGATCATGTGAGTCTTGAACGTGCACATCTTGGATTCCGCATTTTTTCTCTCTGGGGAAGGGACTTTTAGACGGAAATGGTATAGTATTACAGGTTTCGACGCTGTTCTGATTGTATAGTACTGCTAAGGCCTTGGGCTCGGGATCTAAGCTAATCCCGGAATAATTATTGACAGGGTAGGTGAAGCACCGGTAGGGTAGAGATAAGCATATCTGGAGATCGGGTGTTTGTGCACCGGGATACATGTGAAAAGAGCACCAGTCGAGTCTTTCGGAAAGAGGTATGATACCTGGTACCTTAAGGTTGGTGCATGTCTAGGGATTTTTGTACTCGAGTAACAGGTGCTGTAGATGGCAATTGAACATAGGAAGTGGGGAGGGGACCTGTCGCTTCACAATCTATTATATCATAGTAGAATGTGCGGTAGGGAGCTCGGTAATCGAAGTTGTGCGGTCGGGATGAGATGGGTTCATTGGATTGAGGCGAGGAGAGCTTCTCGCCAATTGCAAGGCAGCGCAGCATCAAATTTGATAGAAGGTCCGCCAAGGTGAGCGCTCTGTATCACGTGACTAATATTTTCCTTTTATTACATAACCCTGCGCCCTGACACTCATCTTAGCGGCCTTTCTATTAGCACGGTACTTATGATAGCGCATATTTTTTGTTCCATCAGTTCCATCGTCCCAACCCACTCCCGCCTCCCAAATCTATTTTCACGATTGAGCTCCTTGAATTTACAACAACTGAGGATCGCATTCATCTTGTACATCTTCTACATCTTCTCTTCACAACATCTTGAAATCTATCCCATCCCTGATCCTCCTTTCTCTCAATCTGCCGACAAAAATTCCTCGTGGGCCTACCTCCCTCCCTGTTTGTCGCAACCCTCTCCAACACGCTTGCACCTTCTTTGTCCGCCTTCCTCAACTACCCTTATTCTTCAACTGCAGCCTACAACACATATCCGCTGCATCAATAAAACCTCCGGTTGTAACTTGCATTAGCAATCGTGTCTTCACATACTGTTTTGCTTCGCTATACGCGACTTGACTCTTCTATGGAGTCTGCCGCAATAGCTTCTGATAATCCGACCACCACCCCCGAATCCTCTGTCGGTCCGGCTACACCTGTCGCTGTTTCTTCACCGACTACTTCGCTACCATCTTCGACAAGCTCCCAAAAAAGGAAGCGTGAGGAGGACGAAGAAGAGGACGAGGGGAGTCATTCATCCACAACTACCCCTCTCCGTGCCCGTGCAGCGTCTGTCGCGTTCAGTGCTCCGATTATGTGGGGGTTTGGATACATTAGTAGTATTTGGAAAAATATTGTTGACTGGAGTTGTATGATGCGCCCATTCATGTTTGCTTTTCTCCCATTGCGGATTTTATTAATAACGTTGTTTTGGGGCAGTCGTTCGACAACCTGGAGAGACGATAGAAACGGTGAGAGCCGTAGAAACGACAGAAGCGGCGCGGATAGTGGAAGCAACAGGACCACTAGACGGAAGGCCTGGGCCAAAGCGGCCCAAATTAACTGAAGTTGGAAATTCGTCCCGCTCTTGTACTTACCCTTAGTAACCTGCCTGGGTCATGTTTTGAGGTTCAGCTTACTGATCTACCTTTGAGCTTAGCCAACGATGGAATCACATCCATTCCCAGTGTTACCCACTCTCGGGCTTTCGACAGAGAATACGGACGCTCTCAGGGCGATACCGTTCGAGATGGGCTAAAGATAAAAGCGCCCGGGCCGAATACAAGCGAAAGTGTCGTTACGACTCAGCAATTACCTTCGCCACAGGCATCGGCTTCTGGGGATGAGCCTTTCCCTAATCTCACTCGAGGGTTGGTGCCGAACGCCTTTTCCGATTCCGAAAAAGTTCGAGTCAATTGTCCGATAGCGAAAAAAGAGGAGCCTTTTTTTGCAGTTCCGATAAAGAAGCCATTGCGGGTGCAGTCTATTTTACGGGGTGCAGTGGGCCGCAGAGACCAGAAGTTTGCTACCCGCCTAGCTCAAGCTGGTTTCTTATCGCCCGGCACTAGTTTGACGCCAAAGTTCCCCGGACATATGGCAAATAAACTCGGTTGGTCGCATAAAGTGTCATGGAAGTCGCACTTGAGCCCAAGAGCCCAGTCAATTTTGCAAACTCCATTGATCGACAAACGGTTGCCAAATGATGAACTACGGCGATCCGCTAGACTAGCATCTATTGACAGACCAATAAGCTCTGGCCGAGTGCAAAAACCTAAATCCAAGGATGAAAAGGAAAAAAAGAAAAAGCAGGAAGCAGTAAGTGATGCGCATTTATGGGGCTTGGTTTGGTGTACTCACAACATGTAGCTTCGCAGGTCTCAAATGAAGGCGCATATCGAGTCCGAACCACTTGACGTCTTATTAGAGCAACTTCGGGCGAGAGGCGAGCACGGATTTTTGAATCTTGAGGAAGTGGAACGAAAACGCAAAGAACGGGAGATCGAGATTCAGAGGTTGAGAGCTGAAGATGTAAGTGCCTCTTCTCTTCCCCTTCCCCTGAACTCTTTTAGAACTGACCGGAATAAAACAGGCACGAAACAAAATCAAGAAGGAAGTAATATCACCGCTTGATCCCGCTCAGAAAGCGAAAGCCGAGAAAATCTTTGCAGAGGTTAGTCGGCTAGGTCTCAACAAGACTTACATCACAAAGTGGAATATCCCGATCACGAATCGCGACTTTGAACGTCTTAAGCCGAACCAATGGTTGAATGATGAAATCATAAATTTCTACATGAACCTCATCTGCGAGAGGACCAATAGCTCGTTCCCAAATGGACCCAAGAAGATCTTCGCGCACAACACCTATTTCTGGCCAAAACTCAAGGATGGTGGTCATAAAGCAGTCGCAAGATGGGCAAGACGTGCCAAGTGCGGGGGCGAGGATCTCTTGAAGTTGGACTACTTATTGATGCCGGTTCATGTTGGGGGCAACCACTGGTGTCTCGCTGTGGTAAACTTTAAGCAAAAGCGGTTCGAATACTACGATTCCCTGGGAGGGAAATTCACACCGGAATCTAGGCCTGGCCCGTATAAAGTGAGCTTGTTCCCCGACCATGCACACAACGTCAATCTTTATTTACTAATGATCCGTCAGATCATGAGGGAGTACATGCGTGATGAAACCGGAGGGAAATTTAACGATACTGACTGGGTCGACTACGCAATGCCGGGCGCTCCTCAGCAAAGGAACATGAACGACTGCGGAGTATTTGCGCTCAAGTCTGCTGAGGTACTCACTAGAAGCGGCAGACTCGACTTTACAGCGAGCGACATTCCGCTGGTTAGGTCGAGGATGTTGGTAGAGATACTGGAAGGGCAGTTGTTACCACCTGGAAATCCTTAGTACGATTTACGCCCGAAGGGATATTATATCCTGGTGGTTAGTACCGAGTATCAACGGTGTGTGCAGAAAGAGTTGCGATTGAAGAGATAGGAGGAATTCACCGAGTCGACTAGACTTTACCTTAATCCTTCCCTTCACTAAACCCCAGTTACCCCCTGTTTATTACTCTACGCTTTCCTATGGGTCCCATCTCTGTTTCTGTCTTGATCACGTTCGGCCTCGGTTTCTTTTCCTACATTCCCCTTGCTTTGATTTTGTGGCGCCCCTCCCTATCTTGCTTAGTCTATTTTTCCCATTCTACTACTACTGCTGCTGCTATAGTAAAAAGTGGTTCCGGCGTTTGTCTTGGTATTTCTCTTTTTGTTTTTTCCATTCTTTTCTCTTGAGTCAAATGGGTTGGGTGTTAAGGGTCTGGTTTCGGTATTATTGTTTTTTTTTTTCCCCTTTTATTTGGGTTGCTTGTATCATTATTATGCGGATTCTCTGGGGATTGAGTCAATGAATCTGCTTGTGAGAGTGGGGAGGTTTCGGGCTGTATTGTAGTTTGTTGGCGGGGTAGTGTGGGAAGCGATGCAATATACCAGTGCGCGTGGGGGAGCGAGAAGTTCAGGGGTTTTCCGTTCGTTCCTGAGCGTGACAGGGGCGATTTTACCTTTTCGGTGTGGGGGTGATTTTGCCGTTGCAGCGAGTGCTTGTTGATGATTCGGGGGAGTGGGTAGGTGAATGGGCCGTAGCTTACAGTACTAGTTAGCTCATGATAGCGGGGTAACAAAATGGTTGTGTTCATAAGGTTTGAGGATGGAATATTTGTGTCTTAGAGATTTAGAGGTGGCTTGAATTCGGTGGTATTATCATTGCTAGCTACATAGTATGACACTCTCTCCCTGGCAGCTGGTGATGTTACAAATTTCGAGAGGCATCCTACCGATATCATATTCTGTATAGATGTCGAGAGTGTGCACTTCAACATGCATGGAGTTACAGGGTTGGAACTTAGATATTGCGCTGTACTCGTAGAGGGCTCCACACAAATTAGTACGGTTCTTGAACATACCAGTAGACTAATTCATCGCCGGTGGATCATTGCACTCTTTGATTGAGCTGAGGTTTGTGTAACTTATGGGGCCTTGCTCAGAGGAGCTCTAGGTTTTAGGGTGACATTGAGCACCAAATTTTATATCGGCACTTATAGAAAAAAGGCGCTTGATTGGAAACTAGTGATTTTGGGTGCTCGCATATAGCCCTAATCTACATGAAGGAATCAGATATTTCGATATGTTGCTCGCGATATAGAGGTGAAGCACCGCCGTGCGTTCTTATTTTTTTTTTGCTTTTTTATATATAGTTTTTTTTTAAGTTACGCGGGCGTTACTGGAAATATGAGGCTAAGCACTTGTGTGCGTTCTTATGGAGCTTAGTCGTACTATACTGTAAGGCCGTCGTAGTGCCCAAAGTGACCTAGCAAGCGCGGTTGCCGGGTGATATAAGAACGTATGCCGGTGCTGCTTAACTTCGATGATGGGTAAATTTTCTTGTAGAATTCGGTAATAATTGATTAGTACCGGTAGGTTGTTGTGTGTTCTAGAGTGTTAACAAGAAATAGGTTTTTGGTATAAAATGCACAAGTAGAGCGCCCTCATCACTGTTGCGGCATACCAGCATCATCCCACCATGCCCATCCGCGGACGACCCCCTTGCGCCTATCACAGAATGGTGATTTAAGATGAGCCTCATCAATTATTGCTCTATGAATCTTGGCATTCAAGCGTTCTAAGGCTCCAGTCGTGCGTTTATTAGGGTACTGATATGACACAACCATCCCCGCACCCTTAAGTTATTCACCTCCCAGAATAACCGAACCAAACCATTGTCCTTGCTTCATTCGCCTTCAACCAAAGGAAAACGCAATCGTCACCATAAGTTTTGTTAATTCAGATTTACACATCATGGCCGAAATTCCCTTTAGCCCTCCTACTGTTCTGAATATCGTAAAGGCGAGCCTTCCGCAAGGCCCTGAGGCGGCACCTCCTCTGAAATCACCCTATGATGCTGTTGCGATATTCACCCATGCGTGCATGCTATCAGTGGGGTTTCGTCTTGTGGGGTTGAGTGAGGATGATAATCTAGGTACTATTAAACTGCTCAATCATTGCTACCTCGTTACAGTCATGCTAACAGCTTATCATAGAAACACCCATCGAAGGCTCGAATCCAAAACCGCTTCCACAAAACTGGAACGCCTCTCCTGGGAGCTACGGCTTCCGATATGCACACTCGCAATCGTCTTTACAGTACCTGATAAAGGTGAACCGTCTCGGGAACAAAGCTGTAGTAATGGGTTTGGGAATCGGCGACGATAAAACTACCTCTTTCGACATTGTCGTAAGGGACTTCCTCAGCGAGAGCTTCTACCCGTACTCCGCCGGAGATGGCGTAGCGAAGCTGGAAGACGGATTTATTAGCACAAGCAGAGTGCAGGACCTGGCCAATTTAGTCAAGATCAATATAGTGCAAAAGTTGATTCCAGGACTGCATAAACCAGGCTACGAAGAAGACCGCACCGCGGGAAGCTCAACTCGCCAGGAGGCACAACAGCCCAGGCGGCGATCAGGCGAGCTTGGCCAACCAGGTTTCCCAAGACCGTACGGCGGCCCGGGCTTCGACCCACAGCCGGGCCGGTCTCCTATTCCGGCGGGTGGCGAGCGACCTCCAGGCTTCGACGATGAGTACGAAATTCTCCAACCACCACGTGGTGGCGGTGGATACGGCATGGGCCCCGGCGGTCGAAACCCACTAAGTATCGGAGAAGACGACTTGAACCCTCCAGGTCTCGGCCGGAATCCTCCGCTCGTCGGCCCATTCTTTGGCCAAGGCCCTGGATGGGGCGGATCCGGACCGAGCGGGATGCACCCAGGACCAGACCATCCTATGTTCGGCGGTGGTAGCGGGGGAATTCCCGATCCAAGGTATTTATCTATTTAACTTTGCCTCGTAGTATGGCTCTTGTGGGTGCAGTGCTGACTAGTGTTCGTTAGATTCCCACCCGGAGCGCGATACGATCCGGTTGGGCCCGGCGATGCTCCGCAGGGAGGTTTGCGGGGGCCTAGAGGGCCTAGTGGAACGGGGGGTCCGCGAGGGTTTGGTGGAGGGCCACCAAATCCATTTTCGTCTTTTGGAGATGGCGATTTTCTTTAAGTTTCTTTCGTGGAGAGTTGGGTTTCTGGAACTGGAACGGGATCGATGGGAGAAATGTATTTTAGTTTTCTCACGAGGGAATAACGAGGTTCTGGTGTGGAGTTTATGATATTTTACGAGTGTTTTATTTGACAAGTAATGTAACTTGTGACCAGAATACAGGGCAGTTCTTGTACCCTTCACCTAGAATTTTTTGCGATAGCTTTAATACCCACTGTACCACCCACAATCACACTACGTACGCAATATCCCGATCCCATAGCTGCACTCTTAATCTTGGGCCAATTCAAGGCCAATGTCATCCTCAGCGCTCAGGATCGGGTGGCCGATCTTGGGCTGTGCGGGTTGGGGAGAAAGTCGCAGGCTAGCTCCTCAGAATAGTTAGTTTGGAGAAATGACTTGCTATGGCGGAATCCCAATCTGTTCTACTTAAACACTAACTTAGGTATTGGTTCCAAAATCTAAGTGAGGTATTAGCGAAAGATGGTATTACTACCTATCTACTTGCACATGTGTACTCTACGGGATGATATCGAGTGATAGGTTGCGCACTTTGAAAGTGGAGCCGAGGGAGGGGGCTCGCAGTCCTTAGGGTAAGGGGTGTTAGTGGGCCTAGGTTCTGTTGCCGGTGGGTTGCCATTGGTGCCAACTTAGTATGATCAGTATTAATATTATGTAAGCGGGGTGAAGCTCTTATAAGGGACAGCTCCAACTCCCGAGCACCGCTTCAACCACAACCTACCCAGCCAGCATATCAAAATCTTGGATCCAGCCTGACGTTAGACCTGGAGCGGCCGATAAATCCCACGGCCTATTGAAAGATTGATAGATAGCGGAAATAACTGAACACCGCCAGCGATGGATCTAGTCTCAAGGCGACATGTCAGCGCCGCTATACCAGACGTAAATGGCCGGACATCACTCATTTGGGCTGCCGATGGTGGGCATGCAGAGATTGTTGAAATCTTGTTGAAGCGGCCAGATGCCGGCTGCAACATATCAAGCAACAGTGGCCGAACTGCACTCTCGGTAGCTGCCAGGCGCGGGCATTGTGAGGTAGTGAAGCTACTGTTGGGACAGAGAGATATCAACCCCAACATATCTGGTAATGATGGCAGATCACCACTCGCGTTAGCTGCGGAATTCGGGCATGAGGAAGTGGTCAAACTACTACTGGAGCGGGCCGATCTCAATCCCAATACGGAAAGCAACCACCATCGAACACCGCTCTCGTGGGCTGCCAGGAGCGGGCATACTGGGGTAGTGAAGTTACTGTTGGGACGGGACGATGTTGATCCAGATAGCCCAGGTAATGATGGCCGAACACCGCTCGCGTTGGCTGCCTACTACGGGCATGAAGAGATTGTCAGGCTGCTATTGGAGCGGGATGATGTCAGTCCAGACATACAAATTGGCAACAACCGAACACCGCTCGCGTGGGCTGCCAAGAGTGGGCATGCTGGGATAGTGAGGTTACTATTAGAACGGGAGGATGTTAATCCAGACAGCCTAGGTAACGATGGCCGAACACCACTCTTGTTGGCCGCCTACTACGGGCGTGTTGAAGTTGCCAAGCTGCTAGCGAAGCGGCAAGATGTCTGCCCCAATAATCCACTTGCGGTGGCTGCCAAGCGTGGGCATGTTGGGGTGATGAAGCTGCTACTGGAGCGAGAAGATGTCAACCCCAACACGGCAGACGATGATGGCCAAACGCCACTCTCGTTGGCTATTAAGCCAGGGAATGAGAAAGCTGTCCGAGTGCTACTGGAGCGGGGAGATGTCGATCCTACCATACCAGACATTGACGCTCTACCGCCACTATCCATGGCTGCCCGGCGTGGCCTTTATGAAATTGTCAGGATGCTATTAGAACGGAATGATGTCAACCCCAACATGCGGGATGGCGCTGGCCTGACACCACTCTTGTGGGCTGCCACGTATGGTTGTGAGGGAATTGTTGAGCTGCTGTTAGAACGGGAAGATATTGACCCCAACATGCCAAATACCAGGGGCGCATCACCAATCTCGATGGCCGCCGTACACCGTAATGTCGGAGTTGTCAAGCTGCTATTAGGGCGGGGCGATCTCAACCTTGACACACCAGACGACAAAGGCCTGACGGCTCTCGATTGGGCTATTAAAGGTCGGCATGCTGAAATAATAGAGCTACTAAAAACCCACGGATGCGCAGCCCCCAGCACAATTGGGCCTACAAAGGCATAAGTATTTTTATCGTCTTCAGGGTAATTAGTATGCGCTGCTTTTGCACTATTTCCGCACACGTATTGAATTTCTACAACCTCTATCCAATTTCACCTTCGTTCTAAGCCTCCACCCGAACTCCCGGAGCATACAAAAAGCTATTATCTCGAAAACGCGGCCTTTTTTATTTTATTTTGTTTCGTTCTAAGCTCAACAGAAAATTTCAACCTTGTGTGTTATCCTCCAGCCTTGGGAGCACAACTCAAAAATTATATGCCCGTCCGAGCACATCGCGACACCCACCAGTATAACCGCCACCAAGCACCCATATATTATTATCAACCCGTCTACATTCACAGGGCCCGAGGGGGGTCAGAGAGGACGTTTGAAATTCTTTGCTTGCTTGCTTGTTTGTTTGTCTCCTTCCTGCACTTGACTCTACTGTTGGCCTTGCTGTTTTCCAGCCATTATATTATTACCCCTTCCACTCTGAAATTTCAAAAGTTATGTCTTGTTTCTTTGCAGCTTCCCCCGATAACGATGCATGCGCAATAATTTGAGCGTCTCTCCCCTTATACATCAACACAGGGGATTCCCCGCTGATGCAACCGCGAATTTTTTAAATTTCTTTTACCAAGGACTGTGGTTATGTGATTGAGATTCATCGATGCGTTCTATGAATTGAAATAGTGGGGATGTTACGTTATTATATTATACCCATTACTTGCAGAGCATCCTTTATTATTTTTATTATTATTATTACTACTACTCGAGTATTATTGTTGCGATTGCTATTATTACTATTATTGTTGTTTTAATTAACCCTTGACTCTGAGTCCTTCCTTGCAAAAAAAATGTTATTCCCCCTCTTCTAGCGCGAACTGTTCTGAAACTAGTTGAATGATTGATTCTTACGACTTGAGTCCCCTGCTTTCGCTAGTTATCACAATACACATCCCTAGCTAGAACTGAATTTAAATTCCCAAACACTTAAGATAGTTCCTCAGGTTCCTTAGGCCCAATTGTGCACGACCCGCAAGTGTTAGTAGAACAATGCACCTAGAAAAAAAAGGGGGGGGGAAAGGATCACTTGTCAACGCATCGGCACCAGATCCTGCAAAGGAGCACATTCACGTTTGCTGTTCCGACAATGCTTAAAAAGGACAGACGACTTTGGAATTTTGAAAACAGCCCTATAAAGGAGTGGCCTGAGCGCCCCTCCCTTGCTCTCGCGAGAGAGGGGAATGAGAGGTTCCATTGAGGAAGTCTTATTCTCATCGTCTGTTGACATCACTATTGCTCCTTGTTTTGTTTTTTTGTGAGGGGTGTGAGGTGGTTGTATGAGATGTAGGTGCTTTTTTTTTTTTTTTTTTAGTACTCAACGCCACAGCAGCGGCAGTGTTGAAAAAAGGGCATAATAGCTAAGCTGTATACCGGAGACATGCGAGAGCAAGAGATGCTTAAGAACTTCATTGTATCTAAAGTAAGAAGGCCGGAGTCACCTACTATTCACCCAGTGAAACAGCAACATATATAATATCAGCAATAGAAAAGATATCAAAAGAAAAAAATAATATGGAAGAAAAAAGAGAAAAACAAATGAGAACGGAATTGCATATTATCTGGTCAATTGATTGATTGATTGAGCAATCACATGAGGGATATGGTAGATAGGATGGATAAGTTGGACTAGGACATATAGCGGTAAACTGATACTAAGGCATATTGGCTGATTGGCTTTGTCGTGCTCGAAGGTGTAGAAGGTACCATAGTCTACATATCAGAAAGCACTATTTCAACAGGCAGGAGGGGATGTATGATGAGTGAGAATTTGTGATTTGAAGATAGGATTGGGCTGAGTTTGTGAATACTAGAGGGAAATTTTCTAGGCGTTTGCGAAAGGTATATAGTCCCAACAGAGGGGAAGATGAAGAGATGCCTTGAGGAATAAGACGAGGTCATGGGGTAAGCCGCTGGGAGATACAAGGAGTCTATTGTAGTGTTTATCTGCCTTACAGACTAGTATTTTCTTCGCTACTCTGTTTGTGGTTAGGCTACTATAGCCTTAATATTTTCCCATTTCTTCTCCAGCCTTCTCTTGACCTCAAGGTCATTCCTTACACAACCATGGAGTGTTGCTTTCTCTTCTTTTATCTTCCTTCCCTCCTTGATTGTGGGTATAATCCTAATGCATATGGTAAACGATCGAGCATCCTCTCTCTTTCTCTTATCGCCCCCCTGTGGCAATGGGTGATTGCTTAGATAGACAAGTGGTAATAGTTAACAGTCAAGATTATTGATCGAAACTACATCCATATGATATGAATAACAAGAGAGATATAGCCCAGCTATATAGCAAAGCGGTTCAGACCTAGCATTACCACGGTAATCCCTCAATACCCTTCACAAGGAATCAAGAAAAACAAAGATCCTCAAAGAAACCAGATAAGAAGAACGAGAAGAAAAATGAAAGAAAACACCTAGTAGGCCCAGCCAGGGCTCGGCTGGAAAATATGTAGAGACCCGAAAGAAACATTTGAGAGGAGAGAGAGACCATATACGAATATAAGCAACTACTAAATTTCCGAGTGATATGCAGTGATAACTACCTCATGGGTGCAATTTGAAAAGAAAAATGCGGCCTTAAACCGCTTTCTTTTCTGGAACCCTCAAAATACTGCTTGGGGCACCCGGGGAGGACTCTTTTCTGGATATTTCTTCCTAGAACGACCTTTCTTCTTACGCTACGTGAAAGGCTCATGTAGAGGAAGCTCCTTTCCTAATCCAGATGTTACTGCTATGAGTCTATTGAAAGGTAAAATAATCCATATCTTTAGTATTACAAGCATTTATGGAATGTATCATTCGGTCTCTATCGTAAATTATATCAGGTTATGTGCTCGCGAGGTCTTGGTGAACACTACCTCGGCAGCAGGTTCCCCTAGATTCCGATATCCCCGACTTGGTAATGCTGCGAGATAGGCACTTTCCTACGTTCCCTAGCAATTCTAGATCAAAACTAGTTCATGAAAACTATCTAGTGCCTTTCCACACCAAAAACGGCACCGCTGCTAGGACTATTATCCGCTCTTCCCCTCAATTGACCTTTCAATTAGTTGTGCCTCTTAAGACCCGCGCTAAATAGGCGAAAGTAGACCTCCCTTATGGCGTCAATCATCTAGCGGTCTTAACCTCCTCACCTTTAACCAAAAGGCGCGGATGGACCGCTATCCATCCATCCACCCATCAGCAAGCTTAAGGTTGAAAATTCAAACCTTCTCGTACTAGGGGGCCGTCTGTGTCACAAGCTCCGCTACCCACTAATTAAGCCCTCCCCCCTAGTAAGAAACGCCCTCCTGCGAGTCCGATTACGTACTGTGCAGACGGAGACGCAGTTCATGGAGATATCGATATGAACCTAGGCTTCATGTAGGCTATTCATGGACGTTACGGAACATGTAAGTCGGCCAGTGGGAGAGAGTATTCTCTCTCCCCTCTAGACAAACTTACGCCCCCGGCCAGGTGGGGAAATAAGTAAGCAAGATATTGAGTGGTGGTTGATCCTCATGAGAGGAGAGGTGGGATCGCGGTCCGGTCTAGAACGTTAGCTCCCGTTTTCCTTCACCGGTCTTTGGATATCCACTTAACCCTGATACTGAAGGCGGAGGAGAGGTATTGATGGATCCGGGGAAAAAACTTATGCCGGTGAAGCAAATACCAGGTACTATGTTGACAGTTGCACAGTAGTCTATCATACTGTAGAGATGTGGTGGAAATCTCCAGCCGAAACTTTCCTCTACTTCTCTCTGAAGAATGTATAGGCAGGGAACTCTCCCCCTGTTACCGTATCGCCACTGTTTCTTCCGCTCCACGGAATATATCACTGCGTAGTCCGATTAGGCGTATCTGGGGCGTCTTTCGCCAGGAGATCATGCACGATCACTTACCACGTTTCCTGCACTCTACTTCCTGATCTGCATCCTTGCTGAACACTAGGCCCCGGTGACTAGAGTAGCGTACGCACAGGAGGGGTAGCAGCAGTAGTCTGCAGGGCCTACTCCGCTTCGTCTTTCCCTCGATCTTTCCTCCACCGGAGGGGCGGGGACAAGGGGATATGAAGGGAAGAATATCTCCACCTTGCGCCACGAGCGCCGTACTATCAACTACCGAGTTAACATCTACCTACCTAACTTTCTCCAAATCTCCAGGCGGCAATGCATCCAGGAGCTAATAACCCATCCAGACCAATCACTTGCCAGAGGGCTCCAACGGTAGTAAAGGTGGGAAGGAGGGGAGGGGTGTTGTTTCCCCGAGGTCTGGCCGTAAGGGGAAACACAGAATCACCCCAGTTCGCCCTGTCTATATAAAGCTCGGCCAATTTGTCATTATCCCCGGTGGTCGAAGTTGGCCAACCAGGGTTTAGTTGGGTCGTTTGTTTTCGCTTAACTTTGACTTGAAACATGACTGTGCTCGTATTTTATTTTATTTTCTTTCTATTTTTCTTTGCTTGAAACCATGGTTGAATGTTCACATACCGGCACGGTATCTACAGCACTGTACGGTACTGTGTATGGCCAAGATTATTATTGTTACTATCATCAACCCCACCTGCACACACCAATAGTCCACCATACTGACCGGGACATCGGACTTATTTAGCACTTCCAATAACTTAATCTCAAATATGCCACTCCAGGCTCGCTAAATTAT
>Ga0307507_10002394_pt1 | contig 39588 bp, 39 predicted proteins | sample 7_EM_MG_FD_207223 | JGI IMG/M metagenome (GOLD analysis project Ga0307507, IMG submission 207223) | Populus trichocarpa ectomycorrhiza microbial communities from riparian zone in the Pacific Northwest, United States - 7_EM | ecosystem: Host-associated > Plants > Roots > Unclassified | place...
TTGATTAACGGTGATTTTGGCCGGAAATTCATTTTATAATAGGTATTGTCATCGCCAATATTTACAAAAAAACATGGTTTTATAGCTATAACATATTTCCATTAACAAATTTAAACAGGCTCTTAAACACACATCATGAAAATCCGGTTTTTTATATTCTTACTTTTTATAATTCCTTTAGGCCAACTTCACCAAGCGTTTGGCCAGCAATCGTTTCCACCCTTTGGTAAAATGATACGTTTTTCCTGCACGGTAACGGAGGCAATGCGGGTGTTCCAAATTACAGCGCAGAGCGTTTCCGTTAGTGATACAGCGGTAGATGATCTGTTTAAACCATTCCTTTTAAAGGATAAAATTATAAGCCCCATATTGCTTGGTGTTAAATTAAATCCTAAGCTTATCAACTACGAACTGTCGCCGGTAAAGTCATTTTCAAAAAGCTATGCTGCTTTCAGAATATCCGATCAGTCAGACGCTGTTTTGATTGCTTTGGGGATAACAAAATATAATATTGCCGATTACCGATATCATGTTGTTTTAAATGACAGTACCGAAGTTGTTTCATGGTCAAAAATTCCTAAGCTGATAAAAAGTTACGGTGCAAAAATGCCTTTTGGCTTTATAGGTAAATTTAATTATCCTGGCAAGCAGGTGATGATAGAAGTGGTGAATATTAAAAGTTACCAGATACGCGATGGGGTTATATTTGATTGGCGAAAGAATATTAAGCCTGTACTTAGTAATATTATAGTGTCCGGCCCCCAGATACCGGTTAAAATAAATTTGAAGCAGCTTCAACAAAAGAAAGCTCCCTATAGCTTAAAGCACGACCCACGAACAGGATTAGTTACCGAAATTAAGTTTGTACAGGATAGTATAAGTAGTTTTCGTTTAATATTCAAGGAGCATCAAGCAATTGCCTATAATGTGAGCATTACAAATGCGGATAACAACGACCATTCTTTTTTTAGCCAGAGCGAAGGAGATGACTTGCAATATAGTTTCGGGTTCAATTCGCTGCCACGTTATCCAGGGAACTACGACATACTGATACGGCCCCAGGTTTCCGGGGGAGTAGATATTAAAGGGCAGCAACTGCGTATAAGGGTTGTTATATTACCGGTTCCGTTATTAAGCGAAAAGGTATCGCTAAGTCAATTGTTACCTTATGTAATAACTGTCTTAATACTTGGTGGTTTGCTATTTGCTATTGTCTACCGTCGCAACCAGGTAAAACTACTGCATGCTGCGCAGGAAAAACAAACGGCCGGCTTAAAACTGCAATCCATCCGGGCCCAGCTTAACCCGCACTTTATGTTTAACGCTTTAACATCCATCCAAAACCTGGTAAATAAAAATGATATCGCCGGTGCCAATCATTACTTAGCTAAATTTGCCGGCCTAACCCGGCAGGTGCTGGATACCGGCAACGAGGAATTATTAAGCCTGGAACAAGAGCTTGCTATTTTAGATGATTACCTGCAAATGGAACAGTTGCGTTTTGGCTTTAAGTATGAGATAACAGCAGATCCGGGTTTGAACAAAGCCAATATCGAAATTCCGGCCATGTTGCTGCAGCCCTTTGTAGAAAACGCGGTTAAGCACGGCGTAGCAGTGTTAAAGGAGCAAGGCAGGATTGAAGTATCGGTGACCCGGCAAGGACAGGACATCATTTTCGCCATAAAAGATAACGGCAAGTGGACCGCGACTGATAATCCTGCTGAAATAAGCGGTTACGGTTTAAAGTTAAGCCAGGAACGTGTAGCTTTGTTAAACCAGTTATATAAAGACCAGTCGATGAGTTTACAAATTGATAAACAAGGGCCGGGAACTGTTGTAAGTATCCGTTTATCAAACTGGATATAAAATTTATGCCTATGAGTGTCAAAAGTATTATTGTTGATGATGAGCCTAACAATATCGAAAATTTACAGCAGATCATTAAAATCTGGTGTCCGCAAATTGATGTTGTGGCAACAGCTTCAAATGCCGGCGATGCGATAACCGCCATTAAAGCCAACCAGCCCGACTTGCTGTTTCTTGATATCCAGATGCCGGGGCAATCGGGCTTTGATGTGTTGAGGGCTTTTGATAAAATAGATTTTGAAGTGATATTCATCACTGCCTACGATAAGTACGGCATCCAGGCCATTAAATTTTCGGCGCTGGATTACCTGCTGAAACCGATTGATATTGCCGAATTTAAACTGGCCATTGAAAAGGCAACGAAAAAAATAAGCAGCAGGCAGCAAAATCACAGCATCGAAAACCTGTTGGAGTATATTAAGGCCGGCCAAAAGGAAACGCCCAAAATAACGCTGCCCACGCTAACCGAGATCAGGTACGTAAAAATTACCGACATCACAAGGTGCGAGGCATCAAATAATTATACCACATTTTACCTGCAAAGCGGTGAGCAGGTATTGGTGTGTAAAACGCTGAAAGAGTTTGCCGATATTTTAAAACCTCATCATTTTGTACGTACCCATCAATCGCATTTAGTGAACGTTCAATTTGTAAAAAGTTATCTAAAAGAAGATGGCGGAACTTTATTGCTGAACGATCAAACCAAAGTACCTATCTCGCGCCAAAACCGCGAATTGGTAAAAGATGCCTTAGGTAAAACTTTATAATAAAAAACCTATAATTGCATATACCTAACAAATTATGAAAACCATTTTATCGGCCTTTGTTTTGACCATTGCAACCACAATAGCCTGCGGACAGGAAAAATCGATGCCTTTATATCCCGGGGGCATACCCAATTCAAAACCAACACCGGCAACATACGTGGAGAAAACCGATGCCCGCAACTGGATTACGGGTGTAAGTGTGCCAACCCTAACCCCATATTTGCCCGAAAAAGGAAAAGTCAACGGTGCCGCCATTATAGTTTGCCCTGGCGGTAGCTATGCCGGTTTGGCTAATGCGCATGAGGGTATGGCCATATGCCAGGAGTTTAATAAGATAGGTGTAACCGCCTTTTTATTAAAATACCGTTTGCCAAGTGATGATATTATGATCGATAGATCGATTGGGCCTTTGCAGGATGCGCAGATGGCTATATATACTGTGCGTAAAAATGCTAAGGAATGGGGTATTAACCCGGCAAAAATCGGCATCATCGGTTTTTCTGCCGGCGGTCACCTGGCATCAACAGAGGGGACGCATTTTGATAAGCCGGTGATTGAAGATAAAGACAACATTAGCCTGCGGCCCGATTTTATGATGCTGATATACCCGGTGATTAGCTTTGGCGGGCAGGCCCACGTAGGCTCGCGCGAAAACCTGGTAGGTAAAACGCCGTCGCAGGCACAGATTGATCTGTACTCCAACGAAAAACAAATTACTACCAATACGCCGCCAACCTTTTTAGTGCATGCCGAAGATGATAATGTAGTGCCCGTACAAAACAGCCTGATGTTTTACGATGCCTTATTGAAAAACAAAGTAAAGGCCGAAATGCATATTTTCCAGGAGGGTGGCCATGGCTTTGGGATGAATAACTCCAAAAACAAAGGCAAATGGTTTGAATGGGCCACCAACTGGCTGGAAGAGAATGGTTTTTTGAGCGGGAAGTAATTTAATTGGGGTTGGTAAACCATTCTGCTAAAAATACGTCATACCTAAAACCTTATCGACATGTTAAAATTAAAAAGAGTGCTGATTACAGTTGTATTGTTAATGTCCGTATCTGTTGCGTTCGCCCAGCAGGCTAAAAGTGATGGTATTTACGATTTGTCAAAAAAAATGCAGGAAGTAGAGAGTGCCGATCACAAACTACCATATCTGAAATCATTTCTTGATGATGTGAGTAAAAATCCCGCAAAATATTGTGCAGCCTCCCAACAACTGCGCGATTCAACTAACAATCACATGCAGTTGGATTTCAATGTCGTACTTTTGGTTGTTTTTAAAAACAGTGAAAAGGACAAAAACGTAAAGAAAATAATGGAATGTACCGGCAAAGCCTACGAAATTGGTATGCAGATGATTTTTGCAGGTGAATTTTTGTCCATCAGGCAAAAAAAATTGGACGCTTATATTGCTGATATTAATCTTCTTGTTGAAAAGATCAAATTTGACGGGCCAAAGTAATACGGGTAATTAATTGGCCTAAGTCGAAAAAAATCCGCAGTTTGTATTACATACGGGCCTGCGAATAACCTTAGGAGGGTCACAGTTTTGGCATCTCTAAAAGGGTTAAAAATAGGGGGTAAAATGTCATGTCAAGATTAGAAATGTATGCTGTTTAAACAATCTTGAGTTATTGAATTAAAATAAATTATGATTAACATTACTATATTATTTGTAATAATAACTAATTTTGTTAGTAATTTTAAAAGGTGGTAAAATATGGGCGTTGTTTCAGCTTTAAGTGTTGCAGGTAAGTTTGTTGATAATTCATTTGCAAATAATACCCGACTTACTAATATGCAAATACAGAAAATGGTTTATATAGCTAACGGGCTGTATCTCGCATTAACTGGAAATCCTTTAATTAATGAAGATGTAGAAGCTTGGAGTTATGGACCGGTTATTAGGCCGCTCTACAATGAGTTAAAGGAGTTTGGCAGCGGTTATGTCACTAAAAACTTATTGGGACTGTATTGCGATGATGTTCCACAAAATGAGAAAATAAAAGAAGTACTCGATTTTACCTGGAAAGCTACCAAAAATTCAGATGGTATTAAACTATCCAATTGGTCTCATGCGCCGGAGTCGCCATGGACAAAAGCTGTTCAGAATCATATGAACGTTATCCCTAATGATTATATGATTGAGTATTTCAAGAGATTTACTAAATAGCTGAAACATGGCTGAAATTAATCCCGAGGGTTTAACTGAACTTAAAAACGAAATCGAAAAATCGACTGGCTTAGCTGATTCTCGAACTATTCAGGAAATAGAGGCTCAATCACTAAAGAACGTCGATTATGCTCAAAATATTGAACAAAGAAGACAATTTGCCCGACTGATATTTAGATTGGTATGCATATGGCTTTTTATCGTTTTAGCAATTGTCATAGCTTCGGGGCTGCAATTTCTTAAGTTGTCTGATACGGTACTTTCCTTACTTCTTGGTACAACTACAGCAAATGTTTGTAGTTTTCTATTTTTTGTAGTTAAATATCTTTTCAATGTTGAAGGTATAAAAGAACTTTCTGGTCCAAAAGAATTAAAACTTTCTAAAAAAAGCAAACAGGATAAAAAAGTGCAGAATTGATCTACCCCAATATCGTCAATAATTCGTTCAACTCCGCCACCTTCTCGGCCGATCCTAAGTTTTCGTAGGCGCTTATCAGGTTGCGGATAACGCGTTTAATAATATCGGTATTGGAGCAGGGCTCATAAAACTGTTTGTCGTATTTAAGGTTAAGCTGTTTTAAAAACATGTCCACATCGCGGCGACCAAAAATGAAGCCTTTATTAAAGGCATTGATATAAAACAGGATGCCGCCTTCAAAATTGTTTTCCATGCTTTCATCAACATAGGCCAATATAAAATGTTGCGGCAGGTTTACACCGTAAACCGGGATATCCAGTTTTTGGGCAATGACGGAGTAAATGATGGCCAATGATATCTGGTTGCCCTTTTTTGTTTCCAGCACCTGGCTCAGGTAACTGTTTTGCGGGTCGAGGTGGTTGGAGGTATTGCCGCTAAATCCGTAGATATTGTAAAATACGTGGTTGATGAGCTTGATTTGTTCTTTGGGACTGGCCTCGTTCATCATCTGGATCCAGATATCGCGTTTGATAGACTCAACCTGGTTAATAACTTTTTGCTCGTCCAGGTCGGGGTATTGGTAGCGGTTAATGATCAGGATGCCTTGTAACAGGTCGAACGCGCCGCTTTGGTGCCACAGCTTAAGGTCGGTTTTTAAGGAGCCAAACTGAATTTCGTGCACAAGGTTGGCAATCCGTTCCTGCTGTACAGCATCAAAAGCCTGCTCAAAAGCGGTTTCAAGATAGGTTATTACCTCGCTGCCGTAGCCAAGCAGTTTTTCGTGGACGTGATCGAAGATCTCGTTATCGGGGTCGTCCAGCAATCGGATCAAAGAGTTTACTTCTGTCGGATTTATCATACGCTATCATGCTAAAATACTAAACTTTTTTACTTTTGCGGCGATGTGGAATCTCAGATTTGTGCAAGATTATTTAAAACACCGGTTTACGGCCAATAACCGCCATGGCATACACTCGCCATTTGTATATAAACTGATAGACCATGTAATTTATGATTGCGCCAGCCAGCAAGTATACCACGAGCCCGGATTTATGCGTGAAACAGGAGAGGGGGGGGGCGGGCTTAAGCCAAAAGTTGCCCAATTGATTTACCGGTTAACAAAGCATTTTAACCCGGCTGTAGTAGTTGAGTTGGGTACAAATAATCAGGAAGCAAGCTCTTATCTGCAAAAAGCAGCGCCCGGTGCCAAATTCTATCTCCCCCAAAATGAAAGCGAATTTATTACATTAAATAAAACACCTTTGGGCCTGGTAGTTTTTCATGGTGAAAATCTCAAAGAAAAAACACTGCCTTACTTTAATCAATACCTTGACAAAATTAATCCGGATAGCATTATGCTTTTTACCGGTATGTATACCGCTAAAAACCTGAAGCAAGCCTGGAGCCAAATTAATCTAAACCCCCAAGTTACCCTTACCATTAACCTGTTTTGGATAGGCCTGGTGTTTTTTAAGCAAGACAGGAAAGAGAAGGAACATTTTAAGGTGAGATACTGATTTGTTCATTAGTTCACTGGTTCATTAGTTCATTGGTGCCGGTCAGTCGGTTATTATCAACATGCAGAGTTTTGGGGATTGCCAGATGGAAACTGCCCACTGCCCGCTGCTAACTGCTACTCAAAACGCCTGTCCCAACGCAAGATAAAACCCGCTTTGCCTGCTCTCTCCCGGATTTTTCTGACCAATGCCATAGTCGGCCCGTATGCTCAACCCTTTTTCAATATCGAAGAAGTAGCGCACGCCGCCTCCGTAATTTGGTTTTAATTCGGCCCAGCTAAAGCTTTTGTTAAATACTTCGCCTGTACCAACAAAACCAACAAGTCCCCATCTCTGGCTTAGTCGGTAACGTAATTCAGTTTGACCGGCTAGTATATTCCTGTCTCGGTAACGGCCATTATAGTAGCCCCGCATCATCTCGTCGTTACCAAGCGCGGGTAACAAATAAAATGGCGACCGGCTACCGGTTAAGCTTTGCTCCTGGATATCAACCCCCAAAACAAACTTTTTGCTTAGCGCAAAAAACTGGGAGTATTCTACATTTAAGAAACCACCGCTATAATCAGTTTTACCATATCCTCTGATCACTTCGAAATAACTTGTTATTATTACGCCTTTTGTGGTGTAAGTATTGTTATTGCGCGTATCAAAAGTTACGCTTGGGCCAACATAGATGTTACTGCCGCCACCATGATTTTGTACTCTTGAGTCGGCATAAAAGATGGTGCGATAATCTGTTTGCGGTATTTGAAAACGCTGTGCACCCGATACAAAACCAACATAAAGTTCATCGGTTAGTTTTTTTTCGGCACCCAAATAAAGCTTTAAGCGTCTTTGATCAATTTTGGTGATATCGGCACTGCGGGTATCATTACCTATACCATAAAAACTAAAGGGGAAATCTACATAACTTATGCCGGCGGTAAAGTGATAGCTGTTGCCGGGGGTCCAATAGCTACTATTAATGCTAAACCTTGTTTGCCCTTTTGTGGCAACTGTTGCATAGCCAAATATGCTGGATACGCGGGTATCACTTTTAACAGAATCGGTATAAAAAGAGTATAAACCCGCGCCGCCAACTTCCAAACCTGTTTCTGGTGCCGAACTTATCGCTGGTAAAATAACAAAGCTGCTTTTTTTACTGGTATCCTTGTTCAGGTACATTTTACGCAAAAATTTAGGAAGTATGTGAGTTTGCGAGAAAGCGGTTTGCAGGCAAAATATAAACACTATAATAGTAAGAAGTTTTTTCATAAGGTAATTGCTGCTAATATAACCCCATTTTTGTATTAGATTGATAGGGAGGGGGATTTTCCGGGAAATAACTTTCAAAGGTTTCAATTAATAAGATGGCTTAATTTCACGCAAAGGCGCTAAGTTGCAAAGGCGCAAAGTGATTTGTTTATTTTTCTTAGCGTCTCTGCGTCTTAGCGCGAGAAAAAATAGCCCGCTGAAGTATAACATTTACATGACTAAAATCCTGCCGCTAAAATGATAACAAACAGGTAACATCAATAAAATTTCATTTAAAAATCATAATCCCGCAAAATTCCTACTTTTGCAGCTGAATTTTTTATTGATACACTATGAGCATCACACGAGGACCAATTTCGCAGTTTATTGAACGCAACTACCTGCATTTTAACTCCGCAGCATTAATGGATGCCGCCAAGGGATATGAAACCCACCTTGATGAAGGCGGTAAAATGATGGTTACCCTTGCCGGCGCAATGAGCACCGCCGAACTGGGTATTTCATTGGCCGAGATGATTCGCCAGGATAAAATTGCCATTATCTCCTGTACAGGTGCCAACCTGGAAGAGGATATCATGAACCTGGTAGCGCACTCGCACTACAAAAGGGTGCCCAACTACCGCGATTTAAGTCCGCAGGAAGAATGGGATTTGTTAGAGAACCACTACAATCGCGTTACCGATACCTGTATTCCCGAAGAGGAAGCTTTCCGCAGGCTGCAAAAGCACATCCATAAAATATGGAAAGATGCTGATGACAGTGGCGAGCGGTATTTTCCGCACGAGTACATGTACAAGATATTGCTAAGCGGCGAGCTGGAGCAATATTATGAGATAGATCCTAAAAACTCATGGATGCTGGCTGCTGCCGAAAAAAATCTGCCTATTGTGGTACCCGGATGGGAAGATAGCACCATGGGCAACATATTTGCATCATACCTTATCAAAGGCGAGCTTAAAGCATCGACCATGAAGAGTGGTATAGAATATATGGCCTGGCTTGCCGATTGGTATACCAAAAATTCATCGGGCAAGGGCATAGGCTTTTTCCAGATAGGTGGGGGTATTGCAGGTGATTTCCCGATATGTGTGGTGCCTATGCTTTACCAGGATATGGAGATGCACGATGTGCCTTTCTGGAGCTATTTTTGCCAGATCTCGGATTCAACAACATCATACGGTTCTTACTCGGGCGCAGTGCCAAACGAAAAGATAACCTGGGGCAAGCTGGATATTCATACACCTAAGTTTATTGTAGAGAGTGATGCCACCATTGTAGCCCCGCTTATATTTGCCTGGATATTAAAACAATAAAAAGTTTATAATCGAGATTGATGATAAAACCATCAATAAATTTTCAAAATGGCATTAATATGCTTTAAAGAGTATTTAAATGACATTTTTATGTTTATTTAGAACGATTATAAATTATAGGTTACTGTCATTTATGTGTCAGCGATACTGTAATAAATTTTACTTTTGTGGCTGTAAAAAGCAGATGGGTTACACATCTTTACAGCAGAATAAAACATTAATATAAAAATTATTTAGCATAAATACACTTTATGAGAAGTTTCTCATTGATTTTTAAACAATTCTCAAGGTCGGTTTTACTGATTGTTGGGTTTGCTTTCTGGGGTTTTTCTGCTGCTTACGCGCAAACAGATGCTGCTAAGGGCGAAACCATTTTTAAGTCCAAATGTACTGCCTGTCATAAGATCGATCAGATCATGACCGGTCCGGCGCTTGGTCCGCAGCTTACCGAGGAAACAGACGACAAGTACCTTACTAAATGGATTCAGAACAACCAGGCCCTTATTGCTGCAGGTAATCCTAAAGCAGTTGCCATTCTTAAAAAGTTTGACAATAAGGCGATGACCACCTTTACCGAACTTTCTGATGCTGATGTAGGTAATGTTATTACTTACATCCGTGCTGATTGGAAGCAGATTCAGGATGATAAAGCAAAAGCCCCGGTTGGTCCTGTTGAAGCAAAAGGCCCGAGCGAATTGGTTGTTTGGGGTTTAATCGGTATTGTTATTATCGCTTTCATCCTGATCATTGTTTTAAATAAGGCTGCGGGCTCGTTAGAGCGTGTTTTAGCAAGCAATCCAAACATTGTAGTTGAAGAAGAAGCGGTTGTTGCCGAAGCCGATAAAAACGTACTGCTTAAAAAAATCCTTAAAAACAAAAAACTGGTATTCTTTATACTGGTTTGCGGCACCATTGCCATGGGCAGCTGGGGATGGGTTACCTTGTGGAACACCAACGTGCACACTGGTTACCAACCAGTACAGCCAATCAAATATTCGCATGAGCTGCATGCCGGTCAAATGAAAATTGATTGCCAGTATTGCCACGGCGGTGCTTACAAATCAAAAAATGCTTCTATCCCATCATTAAACGTGTGTATGAATTGCCACAAAGTTGTTAAAACCGAATCGGCAGAAATCCACAAGATATATGATGCTTTGGGTTACGATCCGAAAACTCAAAAATACGATAGCACAGCAGCCAAACCTATCCAATGGATTCGTGTTCATAACCTGCCCGATCTGGCTTACTTTAACCACTCGCAACACGTAAAGGTTGCCGGTTTAAAATGCCAAACCTGCCACGGTCCTGTTGAAACCATGAAAGAGGTTTACCAATATTCGCCGCTTACTATGAAATGGTGTATTCAGTGCCACAAACGCACCGAGGTTAACGCCAAAGGCAACGCTTATTACGACAGCATACTTGCAGCACATGATAAGATTAAAAAAGGCGAAAAAGTTACTGCCGCTGTTTTAGGTGGTATCGAATGCGGTAAGTGCCACTATTAATAAATAAGAATTTAGCATTACAGTTTATATAGCTTAAATGGACAGCAATAAAAAATACTGGAAAGGTTTAGAAGAACTAAACAAAACCCCAGAATTTGTTGAGAAAAATAAAAACGAGTTTGCAGAGCCTATCCCTATCGAGGATGTGCTGAGCGGATCTGGTTTATCGGCTAAAACCCCACGCCGCGACTTTTTAAAGGCGCTTGGCTTTGGTGTTGGTGCTGTTACGCTGGCTGCTTGTCAAAAAGTGCCTGTACACAAATCAATCCCTTACCTTATAAAACCTGAAGAAGTTACACCTGGTGTGGCTAACTATTACTCTTCAAGTTACGAAGGCCAGGCTATTTTGGTAAAAACCCGTGAAGGCCGCCCTATTAAAGTAGAAGGTAACCCTAACGATATTTTTGCAAAAGGTGGTTTAAGCGCACAGGGCCAGGCTTCGGTGCTTGATCTGTACGATGCAAACCGCACCCAGGATCCTAAAATTAATGGTGCAGATGCAGCATGGCCCGAGGTTGATGCGTATGTATTACGCGAACTTGCCGCTGTTGCAGCATCAGGTAAAGGCATCCGTATAGTTACATCAACTGTACACAGCCCATCTACCTTAGGTGTTATTGCCGATTTTATTGCAAAATACCCAACTACAAAACACATCAATTATGATGCGGTATCATACACCGGTATTATTCAGGCTAATCAAAACAGCTTCGGTAAAGCCGTATTGCCACATTACAATTTTGATAAAGCGGAAGTGATTGTAAGCTTCGGTGCCGATTTCCTTGGTTCATGGATCTCGCCTGAGGAGTTTACCCGCCAGTACGTATCAAACCGTAACAGCAAATCGCTTGAGGCAAAGAAAATGTCTCGCCATATTCAGTTTGAGGCAGGAATGAGCTTAACTGGTACCAATGCCGATAACCGTTTCCCGGTTAAACCATCTGAAGAAGGCATAGCTTTATTAAGCTTATACAATGCTATTGCCGGTACAAGCCTGGCAGGTGCAAAAAAATTAAGCAATAAAGCAGCCGACACAGCTATCACTTTAGTTGCTAAAGAATTATTGGCTGCAAAAGGTAAAGCGCTGGTAGTTGCAGGTTCAAATGATGTTGCTACACAAACTTTAGTAAATGCCATCAACTCCTTATTAGGCAGCTATGGCAACACTATTGATTTGGATAACCCATCAAAACAATACGCCGGTAACGATCAGGATTTTGTTGGCTTTGTAACCGAATTGGCCGCCGGCTCAATTGGCGCGGTTTTATTCCTGAATGCCAACCCTGCTTACGATTACTTTAAAGTAAAAGAATTTACAGAAGCACTTAAAAAAGCACGTTTAACTATATCATTCTCTGATCATAACGACGAGACAGCTTTACTATCAAAAGTAGTAGCACCAAATCACCATTATTTAGAGTCATGGGGCGATGCCAATGCTGTTGAAGGTTACTATACCGTAATACAGCCAACTATCAACCCGGTTTACAATACCCGCCAGGCCGAGCATAGCTTATTGGTTTGGGCCGAAAACCCGGTTAAAGATTACTACACCTATGTACGTAACACCTGGGATAAAGGCTTATTAGCTAAAGGTGGCTTATCTGGCCAAAAAGGATGGGAAAGCTTATTGCAGGCTGGTTTAGTAAAAGCCGCCCCTGCAACTGCCGGAGCCTACACCTTCAGCCACGATTTAAATGCAGTAGCACAAACTATTGTTGACCATAGCAACAGCCTTGTTTCTGGTGATAAATTTGAATTACAGGTTTATCAATCGGTAGGTATGGGCGATGGTAAACGCGCCAATAACCCATGGTTACAGGAGCTGCCAGATCCGGTATCTAAAGTTACCTGGGATAACTTCGCGGCCATGTCGATGACTGATATCCAGAAATTGGGTTTCGAAGAAGGTGACGTAATTAAAGTAGAAGCTAACGGCTACTCGGTTGAAGTTCCGGTATTGGCGCAACCAGGCCAGGCACAGGGTACTATATCAATTGCTGTTGGTTACGGCCGCGTAAGTGCAGGCCTTGTAGGTAACAACGTTGGTAAAAACGCTTTCCCTTTCTACAGCTATCGTAACGGTACTTTCCAAACTACTGCGGTTATTACCGATTTCAAAAAAACAGGTATTATATCGCCGCTCGCGCAAACACAAACCCACCACTCATACGAGGGCAGGAGCGTTATCCGTGAGGCTTCATTTACAGCATACAAAAAGAACCCTGCTGCCGGTAGCGGTAACGAGGGCGAACATAAAGATTACAACAAAACATCGCTTTGGGATGATCATGACCGCCCTGTTTATAACTGGGTTATGGCTATTGACCTTAACGCTTGTACTGGTTGCGGTGCCTGCGTTGTAGCTTGTAGCGCCGAAAACAATATCCCGGTTGTAGGTAAAGACGAGGTAAAACGCCGTCGTGAAATGCACTGGATCCGTATTGACCGTTATTACAGCTTTAACGATCATGGCGACAGCGAAGAAGCGATAACTAAAGAGAAAGATATTGCCAAACTTACCAATTTTGATAATGTATCGGTTGTTCACCAGCCAATGCTTTGCCAGCACTGTGATCACGCACCTTGCGAAACGGTTTGCCCGGTATTAGCAACCGTTCACTCATCAGAAGGTTTAAACCAAATGGCTTACAACCGTTGTATAGGTACACGTTATTGCGCAAATAACTGCCCTTACAAAGTACGCCGCTTTAACTGGTTTAACTACTGGAACGACTCGCGTTTTGATAACTACCTGAACAACGAGCACACACAATTAGTATTAAACCCTGATGTTACTACACGTTTCCGTGGGGTTATGGAAAAATGCTCCATGTGCGTTCAACGTATTCAGGCTGGTAAGTTAAAAGCCAAAATCGAAAAACGTCCGCTTAAAGATGGCGAGATCAAAGTTGCATGTCAGCAAACCTGTTCTGCAAATGCTATCGTTTTCGGTAACGCAAATGATCCTGAGTCTGAAGTTTCAAAAGCATTAAAGAGCGAAAGAACTTACTACGTGCTTGAAGAGTTAAACGTACAGCCAGGTATTGGTTACCAGGTTAAGGTTAGAAATTTATCAGAATTAGAGGCTTAAATTTTTTATATACAGATAACAAAATATATGTCATCTCATAGTGAATCAATAATAAGGGAACCGTTAATTACGGGTGAAAACATCACCTACGGTCAGATTACTGACGATGTATTACGCCCCGTAGAAAATATGCCGGGTAAGGCCTGGTGGATCGGTTTTAGTGTAGCATCATTGGGCGCCTTACTTTGGGTTGTTGCCATCAGCTACACATTCTGGTTCGGAATCGGGGCCTGGGGCTTAAACAAAACAGTTGGATGGGCCTGGGATATTACCGGCTTCGTGTGGTGGGTAGGTATTGGTCACGCCGGTACGCTTATTTCGGCGGTATTGCTGTTATTCCGTCAAAACTGGCGTAACTCCATCAACCGCTCGGCCGAGGCGATGACCATCTTCGCGGTAATTTGCGCCGCCACCTATATCGGTGCGCACATGGGCCGCCCATGGATGGCTGTTTATTCATTACCATTGCCAAACCAATACGGCTCATTATGGGTAAACTGGAACTCTCCGCTTATCTGGGACGTATTCGCGATATCAACTTACTTCTCGGTTTCATTGGTATTCTGGTACACAGGTTTATTGCCTGATATCGCTACCATCCGCGACCGTGCAACAGGTTTACGTCGCCGTATATACTCTGTAATGTCATTCGGCTGGACAGGTTCGGTTAAAACATGGCAACGTTTCGAGACCGTGTCATTAATCCTGGCCGGTATCTCAACACCACTGGTACTATCGGTACACACCATTGTATCTATGGACTTTGCAACATCACTGGAACCGGGCTGGCACACCACTATCTTCCCTCCATATTTCGTTGCGGGGGCTATCTTCTCGGGTTTCGCTATGGTACAAACGCTGTTATTAGTAGCACGTAAAGTATTAGGGTTAGAAAACTACATCACCATGTTCCACATCGAATCGATGAATAAGATCATCCTTTTAACCGGTTCAATAGTGGGTGTGGCTTACTTAACCGAGCTTTTCATCGCATTTTACTCTCAGGCCGAGTACGAGCAGTACGCGTTTATGAACCGTATCTCGGGTCCGTACTGGTGGGCATACTGGAGCATGATGACTTGTAACGTGATTACACCGCAGTTATTCTGGTTCAAAAAAATCCGTACCAACATTCCATTGGCCTGGACACTGTCAATCGTAGTAAACATCGGTATGTGGTTTGAGCGTTTCGTAATTATCGTAACCTCGTTGCACCGTGACTATATCCCTTCAAGCTGGGCTATGTTTTATCCAACCTGGGTTGATGTGAGCATCTTTATAGGGTCTATCGGTTTATTCTTTACCATGTTCTTGCTGTTTGTAAGGGTACTGCCTTCAGTGGCAATGGCCGAGGTGAAACTGATCCTGAAAAGCTCAAGCGAACAAGCTAAGAGAAAATTACTTGAAAGCGGCCATGTTGAACCTGCCGAGGCTGAGTTCTACATCGGTTCATTAGGCAAGTTTGATAGTGTTGACCAATCATCATACGAAAAAGTATAAAAATGAGTAGCACCAAATATATATTAGGAATTTTTGATGATCCCGATGATCTGATGCACGGTATCGACAAATTACAAAAAAATAGTGTCCCTATTTACGATGTTTATTCGCCATGCCCTATTCACGGCATCGATGCTAAATTAGGGATTAAGGATTCGCGCCTGGGTTATGCAGCTTTCATGTTTGGCTGTTTAGGCGGTACTATCATGTTCAGCATGGTTTATTATATGCTGGTACATGATTGGCCTATCGACATCGGTGGTAAAAATGCTTTTGCCATCCCCGATTTTGTACCGGTAACCTTTGAGTGGACAGTATTGTGGACAGCGTTTGGTATGACATTTACTTTCTTTTTTGCCACGCACCTTTTTCCGGGCCGTGCGCCAAGGGTAATGGACCTGCGTGCCACCAACGACAAATTTATAATTGCCATTGATGCAAAAGGCAACACGCCACATGCAGATATTGATAGTATATTAAAAGAAGCAGGAGCTGTAGAAGTTAAGCATAACGACAGAAAATATGTTAGCTATGAATAAGATTAAAATAATAGGAACATTGGTTATGATTATCGCTGCTTCGATAGTTGTAACATCATGTAAGGATAAAAGAAGTACAGGTTGGGAATATGCGCCTAACATGTATGAGCATACCGCTTACGACCCAGATCAAAAGAACAATCAATTTAAAGATGGTAAAACTGCACAGGTACCACCGGCCGGAACAATCCCGGTAGGTTTTACAAAGTTTGATTATCCTAATACCAAAGAAGGCTATGAACTGGCAAGCGTTGAGGTTAAAACCGTAATTGCGCAAACCCAGGCAAATTATGCTGAAGGAAAATTGCTTTTTGCACACTATTGCTCGCCATGCCATGGTTTAAGCGGTCAGGGCGATGGTTTAGTGGTTGCGCATGGTTATCCACCTCCGCCATCTTACTCAAAAGGACAATCATCACGCGGCGGCGCTATGAAAGATTTAACAGACGGTAAAATATATCATACTATTACTTACGGTGTAAATGCCATGGGTTCATACGCTTCGCAGCTAAACCCGGAGGAACGCTGGAAAGTGATCATGTATGTTCACCATTTACAAACTTTATAAGATTAGAACTGAATGAGCACTCACAATAGTTTTGACGAGCAATTTCACTTTACCGGTAAGGTAAAAACCTGGAGCATGGCTGCCATTGCAATAGGGGTTGTATTTACAATTCTTGGTTTTTTATATGATAGCGAACGCACATTTGCAAATTTATTGCTGATGAGCTATTACTTTTGCTGCGTGTGTATGGCAGGTGTATTCTTTTGCGCCTTACAATATGTATCACAGGCAGGTTGGTCGGCTTCGTTGATACGCATACCACAGGCATTTGCCAAAACATTGCCAATAGCAGCCGGAATATTAGTGGCCATAGTCGTTGCCGGTTTATTTATAACACATTCTACCGAAATTGAAGGTAAGCAGGTTGTTGCCCCTTACCTGTATAAATTATGGGCCATAGCTGGTGTTGAGATAAAAGGTAATGCCAATTTTGATCCGATCATTGCTGGTAAACATATATTTTTAAATAAGACTTTCTTTTTAATTCGTTTACTTGTGTTTTTGGGCAGTTACATAACTTTTGGACAGCTTTTAGTTAAATACTCAGAAGGTGAAGATGAGTTGGGTGGTATGTTTTACTACAAGAAAAGCTTCGCCATGTCATGCTTGTTCCTGGTGATATTTGGTTTCACTACGCCGATATTCGCTTTTGACGTTATCATGTCATTAGAAGCACACTGGTTCTCAACAATGTTTGGCTGGTATAACTTTGCCGCCATGTGGGTAAGCTGTTTATCTATCATTACGTTGACAATTATTATTTTGAGAAAAAATGGTTACATGCAATGGATCACCCAGGATCACCTGCATAACCTTGGTCAGCTCATGTTTGGCTTCTCTATATTCTGGACTTATGTATGGTTTGCACAGTTCTTACTGATCTACTATGCCAACATTCCTGAGGAAACTGTTTACTTTTTACGCAGGTGGGAACCTGAATTTAAGCCTTGGTTTTGGTTAAATATTGTAATCAATTTTTTAGCGCCATTGTTGATCATCATGGCGCGCGATTCAAAACGTAGCACGAATGTATTGAAATGGACATGTATCATTTTGATCGCCGGCCACTGGTTAGATTATTTCCAGATGATTATGCCTGGTACAGTTGGCGGAAAAGGACATTGGTATTTGGAAATCCTTTGGATTGAACCGGCTGTTGCGCTATTGTTTTTGGGTTTGTTTGTATTCCTGACCATGGGCGCGTTAAGCAAGTTCAAATCGATAATACCTAAGAAACACCCTTTCCTACAGGAGAGCCTTCATCATCACATATAATAATTGTTATTTTTGCATCAAATACAGAATACCAAACAAACATTAAAATGGCATTCAAAAAATTAATAAATTCTAAAACCATACTATCGTTTTTTGCGGCGTTTATGCTTTTTGGCACAAACCTGCTGATGGCGCAAACTCCGGCTGCCACAGCCGGTACAGGCGAAGATGCCAACCAGGTTGACTGGACGGGTGTTGCCTATTATGTGCTGATATTTTTTCTGATATGCCTTGGTGTAGCTGTAATAGGTAAAATTTTAAAGATTTATGACCTTACCCTAAAAATCCAGGGTAAAGCAGGCCTAAAGTGGAACAATGTAATGGGCGTTGTATGCCTTATATTTCTGATAGCGGGTGTATATGGCGCTTATTGGTCGTTTACTGTTCAAGGCAGTATGACGTTGCCCGAAGCCGCTTCAATCCATGGCGTAAAAATTGATGAAATGTTCACGGTTACCACTATTTTAACCATGATCGTTTTCTTTATCACCCAGATATTGTTGTTTGGCTTCCTGTTTCAGTACCGTCATTCTGACAAACGCCGTGCGCATTTTTTACCGCACAACAATACCATTGAAAAAATATGGACAATTGTACCTGCTATAGTGCTTACTATCCTGGTAGTGTTTGGTTTCTTTACCTGGCAAAAAATCATGGATGATACTGATGCCAAAGGCGAAGTAGCTTCAATAAATATTGATATCACCGGCCACCAGTTTGCATGGGAATTACGTTACCCAGGGAAGGATGGCAAATTAGGCCCTAAAAACTTTAAGCTTACCACGGCTTCAAATAAGCTGGGTGTTGATTTCACCAAGAAAAGCAGTTTCGATGATTTATCTGCCGATACGATGTATCTGCCGGTAAACAGGTCGGTCAAATTAAACATACAGGCACAGGATGTTATTCATAGCGTGTACATGCCGCACTTCAGGGTGCAGCTGAACGCGGTACCAGGTTTACCTACTTTCTTTAAGTTTACTCCAACGATCACTACTGCTGATATGCGTCACAGGCTTGACGATCCTAAATTTGAATACTTAGTATACTGTAATAAAATATGTGGTGGCGGTCACTATAACATGCAAAAAGTTGTACGTGTAGTTTCAGAAGCCGAATACCTGGAATGGTTGTCACACCAAAAACCTTATTTAACTGATGGGTTAAAAAAGGAATTGCATTTCGCTGATGCGGAGCCGCAAAAAGCAGTGTCACAAAACAGGTTAGCGTTAAATAATTAATATAAGATAAAAGAGCGATTATGTCAACAGTAGCAGTTCACGATCACGTAGTAGCACACCACGACGAGCACGGTCACGAACATCATCATAACGAAACTTTCGTGTCTAAATACATATTTAGCATGGATCACAAAATGATCGCCAAGCAATTCCTTATTACAGGTATTACTATGGCGGTTATCGCAATGATTTTATCCATCCTTTTCAGGATCCAACTGGCTTATCCAGATAAAACATTCCCTTTATTAACTACATTACTGGGTCACTTTGCACCTAATGGCCGTATCAGTACAGAGTTTTATCTGTCGCTGGTTACCATTCACGGTACCATCATGGTGTTCTTTGTATTAACAGCCGGCTTGAGTGGTACTTTTGCCAACTTATTGATTCCTTTGCAGATTGGTGCACGTGACATGGCTTCGCCTTTCATGAATATGCTATCGTATTGGTTCTTCTTTATGGCCAGTGTGGTTATGTTATCGTCATTCTTCGTCCAAAGCGGCCCCGCAAGTGGTGGTTGGACAGTTTACCCACCGTTATCTGCGTTGCCTAAAGCGATGCCGGGTTCAGGTATGGGTATGACGTTGTGGTTAATTAGTATGGTAATGTTCGTTGCGTCATCTTTAATGGGGGGTATCAACTATGTAAGTACCGTATTAAACATGCGTACAAAAGGTATGGACCTTTGGAAAATGCCTTTAACTATCTGGGCTTTATTCCTTACAGCTATATTAGGTATCCTTGCATTCCCTGTACTTGTTGCAGGTGTGGTGTTGCTGATATTTGACCGTAGCTTTGGTACAAGCTTCTACTTATCTGACATTGTATTAAACGGTGTGCAACAACCTTATGAAGGTGGTAGCCCAATCCTGTTCCAGCATTTATTCTGGTTCCTGGGACACCCTGAGGTATATATCGTTATTATGCCTGCAATGGGTATCTCATCTGAAGTTATGTCGGTAAACTCACGTAAGCCAATTTTTGGTTACCACGCGATGGTTTACTCACTGATAGGTATTACTGTGTTGTCATTCATTGTATGGGGTCACCACATGTTTGTAACCGGTATGAACCCATTCCTTGGTGGTGTGTTCATGATCACTACGTTGATTATCGCGGTACCATCTGCAGTGAAAACTTTTAACTGGCTGGCTACACTATGGCGCGGTAACATCAGATTTACTCCTGCCATGTTGTTCGCTATCGGGATGGTGTCATTCTTTATCTCTGGTGGTTTAACAGGTATTTTCCTGGGTAACGCTGCCCTGGATATCAACCTGCACGATACTTACTTTGTTGTTGCCCACTTCCACCTGGTAATGGGTTCGGCAGCTATATTTGGTATGCTTGCCGGTGTTTATCATTGGTTCCCTAAAATGTTTGGTAAATTGATGGATGAGAAGTTAGGTTACCTGCACTTCTGGTTAACTTTCATTGGCGCTTACCTGGTGTTCTTCCCGATGCACTTTATGGGTTTGGATGGTGTACCTCGTCGTTACTATGCGTTTACCGAGTTTGCCTCGATGCAAAAATGGTTAACTATTAATACATTCATTACCTGGGCGGCTATTATGGCGGCTTTGGCGCAGGTGGCTTTCCTGTATAACTTTATCGTATCGATATTTGCGGGCAAAAAAACCACGCAAAACCCATGGCAGTCAAACACCTTGGAGTGGACAGCGCCTGTGGAGCATTTACATGGCAACTGGCCAGGCGAAATTCCAACTGTTTACCGGTGGCCATATGATTACAGCAAGCCGGGCGCCGAAGAGGATTTTATACCACAAACAGTACCTTTCTCGCAAACCATGAGCTCGAATCAGCCACATGATTTTGAAGATAATCCTGTTGGTATGGATGAGTTGAAAAAGTTTAATGATAGGCTGAAAGCAAACGACAGCGAATCACCAAAAGAGTCTTAATACTGATCTGATCTTTTAGGGTACGTATTGAATTTGAGAATTTGAAAATGTTGCATCTTCAAATTCTCAAATTTTCAAATATACAGGGGCCGTATTGAAATTAAAAGTTTGAAAATATTGTGTTCTCAAATTTTCAAATAAAAGCGTGTACAGTATTTAATACCTATCTGATTTTTTAGGGCACCGTACTTAATTTGAAGATTTGGAAAATATAGCATCTTCAAATTTTCAAATTTTCAAATCCTCAAATTTTCAAATAGAAAGGTTCCCCTAAATTTTTAGAAGATATTTTAAATGAACACAGCCGCACCCAATAAACGTTTTCAAAAAACAAGCCTCATAACAATCGTTTTACTTTTTGTTTTGATACTTGCGGGCGGCGTTGTACGTAGTTCAGGATCGGGCATGGGATGCCCTGACTGGCCTAAATGTTTTGGGCGGTATATTCCACCGACAAGCAGCGCCGATTTGCCCAAAGATTATAAGCAAACCTATGTTGAAAAACGGTTGGCCAAAAATCAGCGTTTTGCCAAAACACTGGATGTTTTTGGTTACAGTGAACTGGCCCGCAGGATTCGCGAAGACAGGTCGATCCTGGTACCCGAGGAGTTTAATGCCGGCAAAACCTGGACAGAATATGTAAACCGTTTAATTGGTGCTATATCAGGAGTATTTTTGCTGCTATCGGCCGTTTATTCGTTCGGCTATAGGAAAATCTATAAGAAGATTACCATATTAAGCATATTTAATTTGATCCTGGTGGTTTTCCAGGCCTGGCTTGGGTCTATAGTAGTATCAACTAACCTGGTGGCCTGGATAGTTACTGTACACATGTTATTGGCATTGGCTATACTTGCCATATGTATTTATACTTATCACCTGGCCCGGGTTTATGGCAATAGTAAGTTAAATACAAGCCCGGTTATATACATTGTAACATTGGCTGCATTGGTGCTAAGCGTATTGCAAATAACATTTGGCACCGAAGTACGGGAGAAAATAGATGCAGTTGCTGCTCATTTTCAGGGTGGTTATCGGAATAATTGGATAAAAGGGGCAGGCGAAATTTTTACGCAGCACCGCGATATGGCAATTTTAATATTCGTGATAAATGTGGTGCTTTATGCGTTGATCCGTAAAAAATTTAACAGGCATTCTATCCATCAGCAGTTAATGAGCTTTAATTTTTTAATGATCATGCTGCAGATTGTTACCGGCATCCTGCTTTCGTATTCGGCTTTGCCGCCGGTAGCGCAGGCAGCACATATTTTATTGGCAAGTTTAATATTCGGGGCGCAGTTTTATTTGCTGCTGAATTTACATCAATCGGTTAACGTTAGGGGAGTGAGCAAATGAAATGGAGTGATTATTCGAAACTGATAAAACTGAGGCTTACCTTTATGGTGACGTTCTCGGCCTCTATATCGTTTTTAATAGGCAGTATGGCTAATAACCATGCACACTGGGTAAGTGGTATCAACTGGGGAAACTGGGTAAAACTGATTGTAGGTGGTTTTTTGGTTACATCAGCGGCCAATGGCTTTAACGAGATGATTGAAAAAGACCTGGATAAGCTAATGAAACGCACTATGGACCGGCCGTTACCATCAGGTAAAATGACCAACGGACAAGCCCTGGTTTTAAGTCTGGGCATGGGTATGGCCGGAACCTATTTGTTAGGCAGCCTTAACCTGCTTACAGGCTTGTTATCAGTATTTTCGATATTGTTATACGCATTTGTTTATACACCGCTGAAACGTAAATCGCCCATTGCGGTATTCGTGGGTGCTATACCGGGCGCATTGCCGCCGCTTATTGGTTATGTAGCAGCGCAACAACACGGCCGTATTGATGAAATAGCGCTGATTTTATTTGCTGTCCAGTTTGTATGGCAGTTTCCTCATTTTTGGGCTATTGCCTGGGTGTTGGATGATGATTATAAATTGGCCGGTTTCAGGCTGTTGCCTACAGGCAGCCGCAATTTAGGAAGTGCGGTAATTACCTTTATATTTACACTGATATTGGTCCCGGTAAGTTTATTGCCAACTATTTACCACTATGGTGGTTATTATGTAGGGGCAGCATCATTAGTATGCAGCATGATTTTTTTATACCAGGCTTATAGCCTGTTGCGCACACAGCAAATAGAGGCGGCCCGTAAATTAATGTTTGGGTCGTTTATGTATTTGCCCATAGTACAGTTAATGTTTTTATTTGATTTTATAGGAAAGTGAAAGTATGATGGCTTCGATTCAAAAAAATCCCGACAGGCTTGATCTGGAACCCAAAAAATTCAATATGTGGATTTTTATATTCACATCGTTTATGTTTTTTGCGGCCTTAACCAGTGGGTTTATTGTTTATAGCGGCGGTAAAGGGCACGGGCTAAATGTTATTATGCCGGCCGCGTTCCTTTACAGCACCGTAATTATAGTGCTTAGCAGCGGTACATTGTTTTTAGCATCACAGGCTGCAAAAGGCCTGCAAATTGCAAAGCAGCGCACCTTTTTATGGCTCACATTTGCATTGGGCATTGCTTTTTTTGCTATGCAGATTTATGCCATGTACATACTGGCCTACAAAATGCAGGTATACTTTATAAACGATAACGCATCTCGTTCGTTTGTATACGTGTTTGCAGTGGCACATCTGGCACACATATTCGCGGCAATATTAATGTTATTAAATACGCTTACAGGTACATACAGAAGTGTTCCGCAGGTACGTAACCTGTATAAAATGCAAATGACTTCTATTTTTTGGCATTTTCTCGGAATTATATGGATTTATCTGTATGTTTTTTTACTTTTGAACCAAAATTAACACACCATTATTTAAGTACAAATGAGTACAACAGTATCACAAATTGATGAAGTAAAAACAACTCCGTGGTCTGGAGGGAGGTCTCCCTTCAATGTTGAGTACGGAAAAATTATGATGTGGTTTTTTCTCCTTTCGGATGCATTTACCTTTTCGTCATTATTAATTTCTTACGGCTCACTGCGTTTTAGCGCAAGTGTTTGGCCGGCAGCAGATAAAGTTTTCCAATCTATACCCGGATTAGTAGATAGCGGTCAACCGTTAGTTTTCGTGGGTATCATGACTTTTATACTTATTCTTAGTTCAGTTACCATGGTATTAGCCGTTGAAGCCGGTCATCGTAACGCGAAGAAGGAAGTGGTTTGGTGGATGATAGCTACCGTTATTGGTGGTTTTATGTTTCTGGGTTGCCAGGCTTTAGAGTGGTCTCACTTACATCACGAAGGATTTTGGTGGGGCAGTACGCCTGCATTAGAAGAATTGGGTAAATTTTTTAACGCCGGTGGTACCGAAGCTGCAAGGCATATGACCGCGCAGGAATTTGCCAACCTGTTTTTCACCATCACCGGTTTCCACGGTTTCCACGTATTTACAGGTGTTATCATCAACGTCATCATCACTGTTAACGTGTTGTTAGGTACCTACGAAAAAAGAGGTAGCTACTTAATGATTGAAAAGGTTGGCCTTTACTGGCACTTTGTAGACCTTGTTTGGGTATTTGTGTTTACCTTCTTTTACTTAGTTTAAAAATATTACATATATGTCAACAGAATCACACGAGGTTCACCACGAAGCGGGCGATCATCAATCAATGACCAAAGCAAGAATAATAAAAGTAGCCGGTATCTTATCAGCTATTACTGCGGTTGAATTTGTTATCGCATTATACCTGGTGCCAAAAGGTATCCTTCCGATACATTTTGCTAACCCAGTATACATTGTATTGACACTGTTTAAAGCATTTTACATCGTAGCTTATTTTATGCACTTAAAGTTCGAGAAGCTTGGTTTGGCACTTGCAATTATCGTCCCGATTTTATTTATAATCGGTTTAATCCTGGTGCTTACTAATGAAAGCCACCACTGGATTGATCTTCGGGGGTAATGAAAGCTGCTATCTGGAAAAAAATTACAGTCCTGGTGCTCATATTAGCAGTACCAGGATTTTTGTATTATTTACTAACCGCTAAAGGCAAAAACAGGTATAAACCGCTTGCCCATTTTGGCCCTAAAGAGGTTGCCAAAACAGCCCATAGGTTTCACGGCAAAGATATCCCCGATACCAATTACTACCAGCTGCCCTCATTTAAGCTAACGGATCAGGATGGTAAAGCCTTTACAGAAGCCAACCTTAAAGGAAAGATATTTGTGGCAAGCTTTTTTTATACCCATTGCCCTACCGTTTGCAGCACCATCAATAATAACTTAAGTTACCTGGTAGGTACTTACTGGAAAAACAAGATGGTGTATTTTACATCAATCACGGTTGACCCCGACCGGGATACACCAGATGTTTTAAAAAGATACCTGCAAAGCTTTAAGCCCGAATCAAACCGCTGGGTGTTTTTAACCGGCGATACCACATCGGTATATAACCTGGCCCGGAAAGGCTTTTTGGTTGATGCGGTACAGACAGGCAAAGACGATTTTATATACAGCGATAAGCTGATACTGATTGACCAGGACAAGCACATCCGTGGTTATTATTCAGGAGCCAACACCAACGATGTAAACCGCCTGAACGACGAGATAAAAGTGCTGATAGCCGAAGAACTGCGTAAAGTTGATAAAGCCTTATATTAACAGATATGACCGATAAATTTATACTCCGTTTTGTTGCAGCCGTTACCATATTTGTAATAGCAGTGGTTGTTGTATTAAACAGACACCTTATTCCGGGCCCGGCGGTAGCGCCCGCATTTACTCCGTATCTGCCTATGCTTAACGCAGTGCTAAACGGCACGTGTACCGTTCTTTTATTGCTATCCTTATACTTTATCAAGCAAGGCAACATAACGGTGCATAAGCGGCTTAATATCCTTACGTTTTGTTTATCATCAACATTCCTGGTATCCTATATCCTGTTTCACTACCTTATGCGCCATGACACCTTGTATGGCGATGCCAACTTTGATGGTGATTTGTCAACGCCGGAACTTGATGCCGTTAAATGGATGCGGTTTTTATATCGGTGCATATTATTTCCGCACATTGTACTGGCGGCAGGTGTATTGCCGCTAATTTTACTAAGCTTTTACCGCGGCCTGCAAATGCAGGTAGAAAAACACCGCAAACTGGTACGCTGGACGTTCCCGATATGGTTGTTTGTAACCATTACCGGCGTAATAGTTTATTTGATGATAAAGCCGTATTATAATTTTTAAGGGTGTGGAATTTAACTTTTTTGGCGTGTCCCCATTGGTAGAAATGGGGCCGGGCTTTATGCTCATACTGCGCAGGCCTTAGCCACTTGGCCGGTATCCGCGTCAATCCCTCACGCGTTTGTCTGAACCGGAATTTATCGAATTGGCCGAATTATAAGAATTTTTAAATTCTGAAAATTCTTTAATTCGATAAATTCCGGTTCAGACGATGTCTTTGCGCTCAACTATCTTCCTAAGCGTACAATTCCATTTATCCCAATTTATTACTTAAATTTGCCTTCATGAAACGGGTTTCAAAAATCATTCTTTTCGTAATAGCCCTTGGGTTAATGGTGGGCATAAAGCAGCCTGTAAAGGCCCAGTGCGCGCAATGTGCTGCAACTGTAGAAACCAATACCAAAAGCGGCGGTAACGCGGCTAAAGGCCTTAATAAAGGCATCCTGTTTTTGCTTGGTGCTCCTTATTTTGTTGTTGCTGTTGGAGGCTATGTGTGGTACAAAAAATACCGGCGCAAAAACGTTAACCTTAACGATATGCGGCACGAAAGGCTTAACCTTAACTAAGCTCGTCAAATTTCCCCTTATAAGTATCAACTATGCCCGAAACACCAAAATCATGGGCTATGCTCAATTGTAAATGTCCGCGTTGCCGTAGGGGCGATATGTTTCAGGGCGGGCCATACAGTTTTGCAAACAAAATAAATTTGAATTGCCCGCATTGTAACCTGTACTTTGAAATTGAGCCCGGTTATTTTTACGCGGCCATGTATGTTAGTTACGCGCTTAACGTGCTGGAGGCCCTGGGCCTTGCCTGGCTTACTTATTTAGTTACACACAATTCCGATTCGCCCTGGTTATATCTTGGTGTGTTAATAGGCGGCTGTATTTTTCTGGCACCTATTAATTTCAGATATTCGCGGGTGCTTTTGTTATACTGGTTATCGCCAAAGATACATTACCAGGCTTATTTAGATACCGATGATTTACCAGGAAAGTCTTGATTTTTTAAAAGACCTGGCCGAAAACAATAACCGCGACTGGTTTACGGCCAACAAAGAACGCTACGATGCCGCACGTGAAAACGTCATTGATTTTACCAGTCAGCTACTTGCCAAATTGCAAAAAATTGACCCGGCTATTGACGACACCACGGACGCCAAAAAACGGGTGATGCGCATTTACCGCGATATCCGTTTCAGCAAAAATAAAACACCATATAAAAATAATTTCGGCGTAAGCATTCCGTCCGGCGGTTCAAGAGGAGGTACGGTTGAGTTTTATTTGCAAATTCAGCCAGGTAATTCTTTTATTGGCGGCGGTTACTGGATGCCCGAAGCTCCCCACTTGAAAGTAATCCGCCAGGAAATTGATTATAATGCCTCGGAATTGAAAGCTATTATTGACGATAAAGCATTTGTAAAGCTATTTGGCGATTTCAGAAAACAAGAACAGTTAAGGTCTGTTCCTCGTGAGTATAGCGCCGAAAATGAAAACATCGATCTGCTGAAACTAAAAAGCTTTGTTGCCTGGCATAAAATAACCGACGAGGAAATAACTGAACAGGGAGCCGTGCAACTGGTAGCCAATATCTGCAGCAAGATATATCCGCTGAATGTTTTTCTGAAAAATGCGCTTGCATAGCAATGCCCACTTAATATCTGTTTTATGAAAATCAAACATCTTTTATTAGCCGCTGTTTTTTGTGTGGCCCTCAATTCATGTAAAATATTATCGCCAAAAGAATACAGGTCATTAGTAGTCCAGCGCGATTCGCTGAATACGCGCACCGGAAACCTTGAAGAGGAACTTTCGCGCCTGCAAAGCGATACCTCACGCCTGCACCGGCAGATTAACGATTTGCGCGACAATAACAACGCTTTAAACAATAACCTCGACGTTACATCAAACAAAGCAAACCAACTGGCCGCCGATCTGCAAAAGCGCGAGGCACGTTTAAAAGAAGTAGAAGAGATACTGAAAAAACGCGACGAGGCTGCTAACGCACTAAAAAACAAATTGCAAAAAGCATTACTGGGCTTTCAGCAAAGCGGCTTAACGGTTGATATCCGTAACGGCAAAGTATATGTATCGCTTACGGATAAGCTGCTGTTCCCTTCGGGCAGTATCATTATTGATGATAAAGGAAAAGAGGCGCTAAAACAACTGGCTGCGGTGCTGAATAAAGAGCCGGACATCAACATGGCTGTTGAAGGCCATACCGACGATAAAAAAGTAAAAAATCTTGGCCAGATAAAAGATAACTGGGATTTGAGCGTACTGCGTGCCACATCGGTAACCCGGTACCTCACCGAAGTGGAAATGGTTGATGCGCATCGCCTCACCGCTACCGGCAAAGGCGAATTTCAGCCAATTGATACAGCCGACACCGACGAGGCCCGCACCAAAAACCGCCGGATTGAAATTGTACTCACCCCGAAACTGGATGAATTGTACAACCTGATTAGCAAATAGCAAAAAAGCTCCAGTATATCCAAAACGCCATAGCCTTTGCTTATTGCCAAAAACATAAAGCAATCATGCTAACTGCAAAAGAACTTGACCCGTACAGCGGTAATTACAAGGTTGCCGGCGATGAAAAAGACACGTTTAAAGTATACCTATCGGGAGGTAAACTTTACTTTAAACAAAATGATCAGCTGTCCCAGGAGTTTGCACCGTATGCCAAAGATTCATTTTTTATGTACGAAGATGAAAAAGCCGACATCAACTTTAAAACAGAAGGAGACAAAAAATATTTTGTATTTAATTTCCCTGGCGAAAAGCCGGTGCGATTGGATAGGGTTAATTAATGCCGTTTCCAGTATAAAACAAGCTTAACGGTGCGGTAACGATCATCAACCAGTAACCAAATCCCTGAACAACTGAATATGCCAGCTGTTTTTAAACGGCACCTCCCATTTGGTTTCCAGCTCGGTAAGGTTTTGTACCATATTGTTGTATACAATAGTTTCGGTATTTATTTTGCCCTGTTTCAGCATATCCTCAAAAGCATGGCGGGGAAGGGATAAAATTTCTTCGCCATCGCGGTAGGCCAGGTTAAACCTATCGAACAGGTTGATGTTGAAATGCTGCCCGATGTTCTGCATGAAGTGTACCGACTTATCAATAGAGCAACCGCTGGCGCCTGCCTGGCTTTCATCAACAATGAGTATTAAAAAACGGTTGTAACGCACCTCGCCTTTAGCCTTTAGCTGGTTGTTATGGGCTGTCCAGCCGGTTGTGAATTTATCCAGTTCCTGCTGGATTTGTTGCACCACTTCGCCGGTTAATTTTTTATCAGCCTGGTAAATCCAAACTCTTGAGTGTTGAGAAAATTCCATTTACAAAAATATCAATTTATTAACTTTGGGTAACATTTTGTTGTCATGAAAACATCAATCTTGTCGTCAATAAAAAAAGCTGTGGTAATTATAGCAATTTTGGCCTCCAGTTGCTTTATTTACGGTTTTAAACCGGGTATGGGCGACCAGGAATGGCTTACCTGGAGCAATAAATGCCTTACAGAGTCGTTTAACCCACCGCCGGACATCGCACTGAAAAAGTGGGAATTAATACTTACCAACGATTGTTTTTTGCGTTTAAGGAAAACTTACCAACATGACAGGCAAGAGTATTTTTCGTTTAATTTACACCGCCTCAACAGCATGGAATACCTTGGCAGCGATACTACCGGAACCCTTAAACTAAGCACCCTGACCGACGATATTATAGTACAAACTTACGAGGACCCTAAAGGCGACCTTGACTCGATGGCTACCGCCATTGAACTGCCCGTAAAACATATGAGCCAGGCAAGGCTGGACAGTTTGAAAATAGCGCTGAATTACTTTAAAGCGAAAAATTTATGATAATACCCTCCCGAGATTTAATATTGTTATGATAGAGGTTATGTGCTAAATTAGCAGACTTATGTTTTCATTCATGACCAATAGTTTGATTTCATAAAATAAGTAACCATGAGCGATATAAATAAAATTGATTTAGCAGAACTTTCAAAAAGAGAAAGTGAAAGAGTTGAATGGAAAGAAAATGTGGCCGACATTGATGACATTGTTAGAACTGCCGTTGCATTCGCAAATGACTTCTCAAATTTGGGTGGTGGTTACATTGTTTGTGGAGCTAAAGAGACCAAAGACGAACACGGATTTCAAAAATTATTGCAAATAGGATTAACTTCGAGCAGACTAAAAGAAATCGAAAATAAACTTTTAGCTGATTTAAGAGACAAAGCATTTCCCTCAGTAGTTGCTTTAACAGAGGAAATACCCGTTAGTGAAGACAAAAGAATTTTGGTTTTCATAATTCCCGCTTCTGGAGATGCACATAGCTATAGAGCGAGTGGCAAAGACTCTTCTACTTACTATATAAGAATTGGCAGAGAAACAAGAGAAGCGAGAAATGGAATCTTAAGGGAATTGTTGGTTAAGAAAAACCGATTAGAGACATGGGATAAAAGAATTAATTTTAAAGCCACTTTAGATGATATTGATCTTTTGTCACTTCGGGAGTATTTGAAGGAAATGTCGCTGTGGGATAGTAACAAAGCATTAGAAGATTATTTGTCTGCAACTGAAAGGCTGTCAATTTTCGTCCCACCTTTGGCCGAAAAAGAAAGCCTTTCTAATATAGTTAAACCAAGAAATTTTTCTTTACTTCTGTTCTCAAAAGATCCTTTAAAGTTTTTTCCAGGAGCGTACACTGTAGTTTCGATGTATAAAGGGGTTGATAGAAGTGAACCTACAGCAGAGAGACATCAGCTTGTTGGAAATGTTGTCGAACAAGCTAAACGTGCTATTCAAATTTTAAATACGGAAACTTATACTGCATTCGATAAAAAGGATAACAATCCTAATCAATTAAAATATCCACTTCGAGCATTACAAGAAGCCGTAATCAACTCATTGGTTCATCGAGATTATGAAATTGACCAACCTACGCGAATTACTGTTTTTACAGATAGAATTGAAATATATTCACCAGGGTCATTACCAAGAGCTATAGACAAACAAAAGTTCTTAATTGGTAAAGCTACTCCATTTTGGAGAAATCAATCCTTAGCTTACTTTTTTAATAAACTTCAATTGGCTCAGGCTGAAGGTCAAGGTATTCCAACAATTATAAGATCTATGAAAGAAGAGGGATGTCCTGATCCTAAGTTTGAAATAGAAGAAGAAAGCTTAACCTGCATTCTGCCAGCCCACCCGAGACATACGTTAATTAAAACTCTCCATGAAATTGAAAATGAAATAATTATTGGGAAGGTTGATGAAGCTAACAAAAAGTTGGCTGAAATATTAAAACACGACCCTCTTAACTTTCGAGCAATTGATTTACTTTGCGAGCTTAGTAATATCCAAAAAAAGCCCGAACTATTACTTAATTTCATTACAGAATCCAACATTGATCTGAATCAATTAAATCCATCTACTTTAATAAACATTGGAGAAATTATATCTCAAATAAAGGACAATAGCAAGGTATCGGATATTGGCAACATTATTAGTCGACATGCAACAAACGCTTCTCTTGAAGAAAAGGATATTGAAAAAGCTGTAATTGCGCTAAAAAAACTGCAAAAGAATGAGGACTTAATCGATTATGTTAAAAGGATTTTTAACGAAAAACCTTCTCTATCTAACAATATTATTTTACTCGAAAATAGAGCGAGGGCAACAATTGATATCGCAAAAATCTGTATTGATACCGCTAAAAATAGAGAGAGCAGCGTTAAAATAAAAGCAAAAGCTTGGGAAAGGGCCAGAGTTTATTTAGACGATGCTGAACGAGATTTGATGAATGCCTTGGATAACGCAAATAACTCGGTAGATCAGGATTATATTAATAGGGATTTAGATTTTTTAAATAAAATGAAGAAAATCGCTCAAAAACCCAAAAGGTTTTAATTATCGAAACTCAAAAACTTATAAGCCATTTGCTCTTACAGTTATCTCGGCAATATCCAACACCTGTATCTCGTCCTGTTTATCCTGTAGCTTAACGCCATCGGTAAGCATGGTCATACAAAAGGGGCAGCCGGCAGCCACAATATTGGCTTTGGCCTCAATTACATCCTGCATGCGTTCAAGGTTGATATCTTTCTTACCTGGTTCGGGTTCTTTAAACATTTGGGCGCCGCCTGCGCCACAGCATAAGCCATTACTTTTGCAACGTTTCATTTCAACCAGCTCGGCATCCAGTATCTCCAATGCGGCCCGTGGGGCTTCATAAACGTTATTTCCCCGGCCTAAGTAACAGGGGTCATGAAAGGTAATTTTTTTACCTTTAAAGCTTTCGCCTCCTTCGGCTTTCAGTTTGCCTTCATCAATCAGTTGTTGTATCAGCTGGCTGTGGTGTATTACATCATAATTACCACCCAAACCCGGATATTCGTTCCTGATAGTGTTAAAACAATGCGGGCAGCCGGTTACTATTTTTTTGATATTGTAGGCATTAAGCACCTCAATATTGGTCATGGCCTGCATCTGGAACAAAAACTCGTTACCGGCCCGCTTGGCAGGGTCGCCGGTACAGCTTTCTTCTGTACCCAAAACAGCATAACTGATGCCTACATGATGCAGTATTTTACATATATCGCGGGTTATTTTTTGCGCCCGCTCGTCAAAACTACCTGCACAGCCAACCCAGAACAATATTTCGGGTTCAATGCCGTCGGCGGCCATTTGGGCCATGGTGGGTATTTTGAAGTTTGTCATATCTTCCTTATTATAACTCGTCGGGCAACTCGTTTATATTGGCTATAAAGCCATCTACGCCGCTGTAGTTTTTAAATACAATTGCCGTGTTGTTGGCATTTAACTGGTTAAGAATATCGAGCGCCACATTTAAAGCGGGGCTTTCTTTTCCAAACATTTTGGCGTCCCAGTTAATACCGGCCAACACGTCGTTTTCGGCCATTTCCACACACCAGCTTTCTAAAAATTCGGCTATCAGAATTTCAACCGGCAGGTAGCCTTTCCAATCATCACGCGCGCAGGCTTTAGCCAAGGCCCTGTCCGACCAAAATGGAATCACGCTAACTTCTTCATCCTCGCCTGAGTGCGAATTGGCCCAGCCTGTTTTACTTTTTAATCCCCATACCGATTTGGCTGCGGCTGCCCGTTCAATAAATAAATTATATTTCGCTTCGATGGTTGCGGTATCCTGCAGCATATCTGTTTTTAAAAAGCCTGTAAATTAATCATTGTTTGCCCAGTTCAACCTATCGGCCTGGCTATACTTCCAGGGGGCGCCGTTATTTTCAACATTGCTAAACATATTGTTCAGGCTTGCCGGAGCCGCCGATTCTTCCATTACCACGTAGCGGCGCATTTCGACAATTATTTCCAGCGGATTGATATTTACCGGGCAGGCCTCGGCACAGGCATTGCAAGTGGTACAGGCCCAAAGTTCTTCGCGGGTGATATAATTATCCAGCAGCGATTTGCCATCGTCATGATCCTTGCCATGTTTATCCAGGTTGTTACCCACCTCGGTAAGCCTGTCGCGGGTATCCATCATAATTTTACGCGGCGATAGCAGCTTGCCGGTAATATTTGCCGGGCATACTGATGTACACCTGCCGCATTCGGTACAGGTATAAGCCTCCATCAGGTTTTTCCAGGTAAGGTCGGTTACATCCTTTACACCAAAACGGGCAGGTTCGCCGGTATTTTCCGGAACGAAAGAAGGATCGAGCATGGCCTTAACCTCGTTGGTAACCGATGCCATATTAGTAAACTTTCCTTTGGTGTTCAGGTTTGAATAATACACGTTGGGAAAAGCCAGCAGGATATGAAAATGCTTTGAGTAGGGCAGGTAATTTAAAAATGCAAGGATACCTAAGATATGAAACCACCAGCAGCCTCGTTCCAGTATTGCCAATGAACCTGCGCTATTGGGCAATAATGGCGCTATAAGCGAGCTTACCGGGAAACTGCCGGCTTTTATATAATGCTCAAAATGCAATAGCTGCAGTTTATAGTCGGCCGCGTTCATGGTTAAAAACGCGGTCATGAGCAATATTTCTATACAAAGGATATAGTTGGCATCTGATTTTGGCCATTGGGTCATCTCGGTGCCCGAAAAGCGCTTAAGGCGAACAATGTTACGCCTGCACAGGAAAACAACGCAGGCAACAAGTACCAGTACTGCCAACGCTTCAAAACCGCCTATCAACAGGTTATACAAACCTCCCAGCGGGGCCGAAAAAATACGGTGCGAACCAAAAATACCGTCTATCATAATCTCCAGCACTTCCAGGTTAATGATTACGAAGCCAACATAGATAAAAAAGTGCATCACGGCAGCCACCGGGCGCTTAACCATTTTAGTTTGGCCAAGCGCTACTTTGGCCATTATTTTCCAACGCGTTGCCGGCTCATCGCTACGGTCAATATCCTTACCCAACAATATATTGCGCCTTATTTTGCCCGCGTTTTTGGCAAACAGGTAAACGGCGGCCCCTAAAATGATGATAAATATAGCCTGTGCAATCATTATGCGTGCATAGTAATTTTGTTCAAAGTTAACTGAATTGTTGAAACGGCAAAAGGTTACTTAATTATTTAAAATCGGCGTCAATTTTTAAATTAAAATCCATCACAATGATATAATTCTAACGTATTGATTATCATAGCTGTTTTTTGTAGAGGCGCATCACATGCGTCTCCGGCAAGCAATTGAACCTGCCTGGGGCGCAGGGCTTTATACATAAATGTTGGCTTTGAACGCTGGGCACGACTCACCCCGGCTACGCTGCGCTGGCCGACCCTCTCTCCGACTGCGTCGCAAAGAGGGTTGACCCAATAAAATATATTTTCGCCCCTCTCTGCGACGCAGTCGGAGAGAGAGAGGGGCAGACGGGCGTAGCCTCGTCGGGGTGAGTCGACTACATCCTTTCCTCTTCAGATTTTCTGGATTTTACAACTCGCAAGGCGCTAAAAAAATACAACCACCATCTTTATAAAATTCAACTCAATGTAAATCTCATTCCAAGCCTTTTTAAAACGTTAATAAAGTGATGGAAATCAGATTTGTTAATGACTTTCATTACAAGTTACGCTTTTATTTAAGGTTATTTTTACCTAATAATCCAGGCGATATGAATACCATCCTTGTGCTTACCGATTTTTCTGAAAATGCAAACCACGCAGCTAAGGCAGCCCCACTGCTTGCCGCGAAATTGCACAGCGACATAATTATTTTTAATTCCTATTATAATCATCCGGTAATACCAGCTTATGCCGGTGGCCCCTTAGCTGTTGATGAACTTGTTTTGCGGAAAGGGGACAGCAACACCGCGATTCATCAGTTGGCCAGGCAATTGAGGCATTTGGGCAACGACGAAGCCAACGAGGAGTTTAAGCCCCTGATCAGGTGCCAATATGGCGAAGGCGCCCTGGGCAACAATGTCGCGGCAATAATTAATCAAAAAAAAGTATCGTTTATAGTAATGGGCGGCAGTTTAAACAGCCCGCTTAATCATCTTTTTTTTGGAAGCGATACCATGGATGTGGTTGACCATGCATCATGCCCGGTTATAATTATTCCTCCAAATGCCACACTGGAAAAGCTGAAGAAGATCACTTTGGCAACTGCATTTGAACCATTTGATAATTATGCCGTTACCTACCTCACTAACCTGAGTAAGACGCTGAATTTTGAGTTGGAAATTGTACATGTATCCGTGTTTGAAAAATATGAGGATACCAACAAGGAAAAGGCGTTATTAAGGCACATCAAAAAGCTTGAAGATACAGGCATAGTTTATAAACAGATACGCGGGAAAGATGTAATTAGCAGGCTGAACCATCTTTGTGAAAAGAACGGATCAGATATACTGGCGCTGGTTCATTATGAGCATGGCTTCCTTTCGGGCATTTTTAAAAAATCTACCACCGAAAAAGCACTTGGCCACCATCATATCCCACTGATGGTTATTCCGGCAAACATTCAATAAGTAGTTTGCTTGACGATTGTTTTATCACTGCCGATTCAAAAGCCCCAAATGACATTAAATAACCTGGATATAAAAGGACTAAACAGTAAAGAAGTTATAGAGTCCAGGCAGAGTTATGGCGCCAACAGCCTTAGCTATAAAAAAGAAAACGGTTTTATTGATGCCCTAAAAAGTATTGCAAAAGAGCCAATGGTTATTTTGCTATTGGTTACCGCGGCTATTTATTTTATCAGCGGGAAAAATGGCGACGGCTTTTTCCTGGCGTCGGCTGTTATATTGGTATCGGGTATTTCGCTATACCAGGATTCACGGAGCCGGAATGCCCTTGATAAGCTTAAAGACTTCTCGCAGCCTACCTGCAAGGTGATAAGGGACGGTGTTATAGTAGAAATAAAAAGCGACGACCTGGTTATTGGCGATTGTTTGATTGTTGAAGAAGGTACTTCTGTATCGGCCGATGGCGTAATTATACAATCAAATGATTTTTCGGTAAATGAAAGTATCCTTACCGGCGAATCGCTGCCCGTTTACAAAGATAAATCGTCAACAGATAATACAATTCTGCGAGGTACTACGGTGGCCGGCGGCCTGGCGATTGCTAAAGTAACTGCTATTGGCAATAAAACCCGGCTGGGCGCCATTGGCAAAAGCCTGGAAGCTATTACCGAAGAAAAGACCCCGCTTGAAATTCAGATCAATAATTTTGTAAAAAAAATGGTCATTGCCGGCGCCATTGTTTTTATTATAGTGTGGGTCATTAACTACACGCATTCCCGCAACCTTAATGATAGCCTGATCAAGGCGCTTACCCTGGCCATGAGCATCCTGCCCGAAGAGATACCAGTCGCCTTTACCTCGTTTATGGCCTTAGGGGCCTGGCGATTAATGAAAATGGGTATAGTAGTTAAGCAAATGAAAACGGTTGAAACCCTGGGCAGCGCATCTGTGATATGTACCGATAAAACCGGTACCATTACCGAAAATAAAATGAGCCTGGCTAAGGTTTTCGCGCTCAAATCGGGCAAGGTTACTGATGCAGGTGGCACATACGATGAACCTGAACATGAGCTCATCAGGCTGGCAATGTGGGCCAGCGAACCTGTTCCTTTCGATCCCATGGAAATTGCCTTGCATGAGGCGTATGCGAAAATAACCACAGCCGATGAAAGGCCCCGATATAAAATGGTTCACGAATATCCGCTGGGTGGTAAGCCGCCCATGATGACCCACTTGTTTGAAAACGAAGATAAGGAACGGATTATAGCAGCCAAAGGGGCGCCCGAGGCGATAATGAAGATAGCCGGCCTCGCCGAAACCGAACTACAGCAGTTGCAAACTACTATTGATGCGCTTGCATCTGAAGGCTATCGTATTTTAGCCGTGGCAGAAGCTTATTTTGCCGGAAACGATTTCCCTGCAACACAACAGGAGTTTGAATTTGGTGTTAAAGGTTTGGTGGCTTTTTATGATCCGCCTAAAAAAAATATAAAAGCAGTACTCGAAACCTTTTATAAAGCAGGTATAACGGTTAAGATTGTAACCGGAGATAATGCCGCCACCACTGCGGCCATTGCCCGGCAAATTGATTTTAAGGGTGCCGATAAATGCATCAGCGGCGACGAACTGATGGAAATGGATAGCAAGCAGCTTGGGCATAGTGTTCAAAAGCTAAACATTTTTACCCGTATGTACCCTGATGCAAAGCTCAGGATTATTAACACGTTAAAATCACAGCGCGAGATAGTAGCCATGACCGGCGATGGCGTAAACGATGGCCCTGCACTTAAAGCCGCGCACATAGGTATAGCCATGGGCAAAAAGGGAACAGAGATTGCCAGGCAGGCCGCGTCGCTCATATTGCTGGAAGATGATTTATCAAAAATGACAGATGCGGTGGCCATGGGCCGCAGGATTTACACTAACCTTAAAAAGGCAATACAGTATATCATCTCTATCCACATACCTATTATACTAACGGTGTTTATCCCGTTGGCACTCGGCTGGGTATATCCTAACATATTTTCGCCGGTGCATATTATTTTTTTAGAGCTGATTATGGGGCCTACCTGTTCAATCATCTATGAAAATGAACCCATGGAAAAAAACACCATGCTGCAAAAGCCCAGGCCATTTACTACTACTTTTTTTAACTGGAAGGAGTTAACCACCAGCGTTGTGCAGGGACTAATGATAACCGCCGGAACTTTAGTTACCTACCAATGGGCGGTAAAAGCCGGTTTAAATGAACCGCAAACACGTACCATGGTTTTTACCTGCCTTATAGCTGCCAATATATTGCTCACGCTGGTAAACCGCTCTTTTTATTATTCGCTTTTTACGACTATAAAGTATAAAAACAATTTAGTGTTGCTGATAATCGGCATTACCATAATCATTACTGGTTTATTGCTTTATATAAATCCTTTATCCGTTTTCTTTGGGTTTGCATCATTGAGTTTATTTCAATTGGCAATTGCTTTTTGTAGCGGATTTTTATCTGTTGCCTGGTATGAAATTGTTAAGTGGAGAAAGCGGAGGACAAGCCAATTCAGGTAATGAAATCTCCTCTTAGATGAATAATGCGAAATGGAGAATTGATGAGCATTTAAAAATAAAAGTGCCCGAAAATTAACCTGGCAAAACCGGGCGTACCCGGCGGCAATAACATTTACTGCATATCAGAGATCAAAACAACTGGCCGGGAATATTTAATGATGGGCCAGATTTTATTTACGCTACCGAATACCTTAAATACGTATCGCTTAAATTTTGTTTGTTAAAAGGTTTTGAAACAAATGATTTTACGAACGGGTACTTTTTTGATCTTGAAAAGTCCCTGGGATCAATGGACGATGACACAATATATACATCAACTGTTTTGTTAAAAAGGGGAATTAACTCCTTAAAGTGTTTCAGGAATTCCCACCCGTTAAACCCAGGCATATTCAAATCTAAAAAGATCAAATCGGGAAGTTTATCGTTAAAACTGCTGTTTTCCCTAAGCAACCGAATTTGTAACCGGGCATCCGAGCTATGTGTAACATTTTGAAAGAGCTTACCGGAGTCAATCATCCGCTGTAAAATAAGATGTTCAATCGGGTTATCGTCAATTATCAAAAGCCGGCACATATCTTTACGTTTATAGTAAATTATAGCACAATTTTAGTGCCAATTGTATTTGGTTCATTGGTTCACTTGTTCATTAGTTCATTGGTCTTTTCTGGCGGTTGGTCTGTAACCAAGTTGCCGAAAGACTTCCGAAGTTTTAAAAACTTCGGAAGTCTGATGCTTTCGACAGCTTTTTGCCAACTATGCCAACTATGCCCGCGTTCCAATGAACCAATGAACCAATGAACCAATGAACCAATGAACCAATGAACCAATGAACCAATGAACCAATGAACCAATGAACCAATGAACCAATGAACCAATGAACCAATGAACC
>Ga0307507_10002395_pt1 | contig 39583 bp, 19 predicted proteins | sample 7_EM_MG_FD_207223 | JGI IMG/M metagenome (GOLD analysis project Ga0307507, IMG submission 207223) | Populus trichocarpa ectomycorrhiza microbial communities from riparian zone in the Pacific Northwest, United States - 7_EM | ecosystem: Host-associated > Plants > Roots > Unclassified | place...
CCGACGGAGCATGTACTTTTTTTCTATGCTCGTTGTAATATATCAGTAATATATGCCTAACTTCTCCTAGGGCCATAATCGATGAGCTTGGGAGGGGAACAAGCACACGTGACGGGCTTGCTATCGCCTTGGCTATCGCGGAAGCTCTTGTCGAAAGTAGAGTAGGTAACGAAGTATTTTATGAGTAACTTACACTCTGATTATCCGCTACAGGCTCTCGTTTGGTTCGCCACACACTTTCGGGATCTTGCAACCATTATGGCCCAACGAAATGGTGTTATAAGCCTACATTTGGCTGTCGAGGTCCACCGAAGTGTGCATTTTCATAGTTAGTGGCTAACTTTTATAGCTAACCGACGATGATATGATGAAAATGCTTTACAAAATTGCTGAAGGCGCTGTCCAAGAATCCCACTATGGGCTCGCCCTAGCCCGTGTCGTTCCTCTGCCTACCGGTCTTCTTGAGCACGCTGAACACGTAGCCCATAGGCTCGAACGCCAGGCCTTCAAACGCAAGAAGACATCCGTCACTGTTATTCACGAACGCCGCAGGAAGTTGATCCTCAATCTCAAAGAACATCTCGTGCAAGCGCACAACGGCACCATGGAAGGAGAGGTCCTCACGGCATGGCTGAAGGAGCTTCAGAAAGAATTCGTCGTCCGGATGACTGCTATCGATGCCGAAGCAGCCCGTGCGGAGCTCGAAAGTGACAGCGAAGGCGAAGAGGAAATTCAAGGAGAGAATACCGCTATGACACTGGGGTCCAACGAAGAAACGCATTCGCAAATCCCCGCGTCATCGGATAAATAAAAACCATTGAGGGTGGGCACTCCTAAAGGCGCTTTATTCAGTCCTTGCGAATCAAAAGGATTAATCGCTGTTTGACGGGAGATAGCTTGTGCTCATCACATGTGGGGTGGCAGTCAGCTATGGAGAGAGTTTTTACTGAAAGATATGAAGCACATACAGCAATCTGGCAACAACGACTCACATAATTCTTGCAGTAGTTCTTATTCCAGATGAATATGGTACCTTACGCACGAGCTTCATGTAATCATGGCCTTGGCAGTTGCTAAATGCTACGCCTCTTTTTAATATCGTATATCTTTGCATATATCTATTGCAATGGGAAATCTGTATATCTAAATCCAAGACCAGTGAAAAATTAGACACTTCACTGGAGTGTTCCATAGTCTAGACATTAGTCTCTACCTAAGAAAACGCCACTTTCATTTAACCAATTAGCTACTACTCCGGTGTCCCCCCCCTGTGTACGCGCGCAACACAGCAATTTCGGTAGTCACAGACCAAAACTCCCCTTGGCGGAATCCGACTCGGTTAGTCAGCATCGCCGCTCTACTCAGGCGCCAAGCACCCTTGCCTCACCCGCTGCTCAGGCCCTTGCTCAGTCACATTCCTACTCCTCCACCTTAGCAACCAATCATGCCTTAAAAATGCTACGTCCTTACGATGCGAATTGTTAACTCTATACGGCAATCTTAAGGGGCCGCGTTCGTGGTCCCTGGGGTTCCCGAAACTGGGCCCTCCTCAAAATAGAGCATTCGCCTGTCCTAAGCTGCATCCACATTGTAACATGGCGTCCCTAAAGGTTTTAGTTAAAGGGGAGGCACCTTATCCCTCTTGTTATGAGATCTCCTCCCGACTGTGTCCGTTCGCTCTATTTTACCTACCTACCGCTTAATTTCTATCCTATCCCCTCTTCTTTTACCTGCTGTTCCTTAGCTTTTCCACCTGCCCATTTCTTTAGGCTTATCTTTATATTCCTTCTTCCCTTTCTTTTTACCCTAACTTTTACCTACCTTATATATTCTTTATAAAATGCCGAAAAAGAAAGACCCCTACTAGTTCTTTACTATAGTAAGGGTAAAGGGTTCTAAGTAAAGTAGGGAGGATATAGACGGCACTAAAGTTTAAAAGCGTCTCTAGCTAAAGATAGAGAAAGTTTACTAGAGAAAGATAGAGCTATAGAACCAGTAAGTTATAATTAATATACCATAGCGGCCGGATTCTATCCCGCTTTAACTCTCTAACTCTTTTCTAAATAGATATACTAAAGAGTATCCTGGTGCTACCCTATATAATATAAAGTTGCTAAAAGATTTTGTTAAGAATATAGTATATAGTATTAATGGCGCTAAGGATAATCTAAAAGCAGCCTTAACTACTATTGGCCAGTACTAGAAAGATTTTACAGCTGGCTGGTATTAGCGACTTAGTCAATTAAGGCACGAGCACAGCAAGGAAGTCTCTGCATAAAGAACTTCAAGCAGCAACAACATTATCTAATTGAATTCGAATATGCTAGTTCTCGTCAATTAAAGCTGCTGTTGATTCATTCTTTCTGATCTTATTCAACCGTCGAGTCTCCTCCCCCAAAGCCTTGAATTCAGGCTATTGCCATTGCTCTTTGCCGCCATCCTATACTTATCCTGTCTACTCTTTATAATAAATTCTTTTAAAGATGTTCTTGTACATAGCACACGCTCTTATTCTTGTGTTTTTAATAGTAAAAGCTTATAGATATCTTGTTTCTCTAAGACTATAGCCCTTACGCCCTCTGCCGCAGCTAGGGCTGTAACTAAAAAGCACTTATAGGATATTTATGAATAAAAGCTAAAGGACTGTAAGCAGGAATATACTTATAAAGCGGCTTTAAATTAGATTTTTTTTAAAGCATTTACTGCTTCTACAGCCTAAGCAAAGTTAATTATAAAAGAAATACATTAGGCTTGCCTTGCTATTATTAAAAAGAACCATATTATAATTAATGTAGTAGAGACTGACTTTAATAAATCTTTTCTCTCTTTTACTGTAAAAAGTTTAGACTTATTTCTTTTTAAAATTTTAGTTTCTAAAGTTGCTGCAATTTAAAAGGGTATATTTATTTTAAAAAACTTTGTAAAGCTATATAATAACCTATTTAAAATTAACTCTAATTAGATGGAGTTAACAGTAAATAAAAGAGTTATTACCTCTAGTAAGGGCTTTAAAAAGGACTTTTCCTTTATAGGCATTTAGCTTAAGGGTTTTATTAATTGTAGTATTATTATTTAAACCCTCTGGGCTATATTAACCCTTCTTAGCTATTATAATGGCAAAATTTTACTAAGCTATTATGGGTTTCTCTATACAGTTTATTTAAAACAGTATTTTTAATTTAGCTATAGTTGTCCACTAAAGAGCTATAAGGTTTAGTTAAATTAATTTTACCAATTAGGCTATTTCTATCAAACTACAAACAGTTAACTGTAATTTTACCACCCTATACCTAGCCCCATTATCCTTTTATAGTAGTTTATTATTAAAATGCCCTTAAATAGATATATCTACCTTATCCCCATAGGGCTAGATATGCGGTAATTGGAATATGGGCTATTTATGCTTTAAATTACTATATTTTTATTAACATCTCTATAAAGTATATAGAGGGAATTAGGTTAAGAAAGACTGTGTCGGTATCACCCGGGGGGTACTGCAATTGCAATAAGTAGTTCTGGTTCTTGGTTTATTCGTGTCTTCTTTTCTTGCAGAGGATCGTAAGGATCGCGGTGCCTAAATAGGGGGGGGCTAAGGTCGGGCTATCTATCGGGCCGTAGGTAGTCAGGTAACCTACGCTACGCCATGCGGCCCCTGCCGCATACGCTCTGCGCATAATGCAATTTACAACCTCTACTCGTACAGACAGACTGTAAAGGGTTTCTATAATAATTTATACCCTTTTTATGCCCAAATTTAACACTAAAATTTAAAGTATTTACCCTAGGGTATCCATTTTATATTTTATTATTGCTATTAAACATACTGGCTTAGAGGAATAAGCTACTTTTATACCTTAAAGATCTCAGCCTTTTAATTAAAGGTATTCTAATATATAGTATGCAGGTTGGAGTTACTGCCTTACTGCTAGTATATATATGTTTAAATCAACTCCTATCCAATACTAACTTAGGGGTAATTACTGTGGAAATTGCTACCAATCTGCCTATTAGCTATATTGTTATTTGTCCATCTAAAGCAATTTATTATTTCTCCTTAAAACTTGTACTTAAGCCAGATAGAACTTTTTATTATATTTATAATCTTTTTTCGCCTAAGTCTTGCTAAGACCTTTTTATTAATACTGCTATTTTAAAAGCCTACTTTACCCTCACTTATAGCACTGTGGATGATATTTTAGTACTTATCTTCTTTACTAAAAGAGGAGCTGTTATCTTTAAATATAATCTTAAAGATATTTTTTAAAATATTCTAGTTACTATTACCAACTAACGCCTACTGGGTTTTAAGTAAAAGAAGATAGTATACACTAAATACTGCCTCTTTTTTAGCTTAGCTACTACGCCTTTCCTTTTTTACCTTTTTATAAAAGCCTTATATTAAATTCTTAAACATTGCCTTTATTTAATTGTTGCTTTTTTTATACTAATTTATTATTTAAATAACTTTATATTTATTTTATACTTAGGCACTAGTTATACACCAGTAGTTTATATATATAATTTTATAATTATACTATTTAGTTTCCCTTTTAATATTGTTAAAAACTCTTATAATACGGTATTAGATATACTAGGCTATTAAATTAATATTAATACTTTTTTCTTATCCCTTAGCCCTATTAACCAGATAATACTATAAAATTTATTTACTTTTTTGTCTTTAAGCCCTAAGTCTCTCCTAAACAGTACTAATAATTTAAAGGTAGTCTTATTTAGGCTATAAAAGTTATCTAGTTAGGGCAATTTTATTTAAGATTGTTATGGGACCTTATTACAGCTTTCTCTTTTATAAATTATTGTACTTTACCTATTCCACTAGTGCTAATCTTAAACTTAACTTAGTATAGTAAAGCCCTAGCACTTTAAAATAGAGTTAATTTCTTTTAGGAGGATATTACTCACTTTTAAATTTATCTTTTCATAGATGTTTTATCCAAATATAATTATGCTAGCTTTTTATATAATTACTTAGGCCACACCTCCATTGAGACCTATTTTACTTTTTATAGTTAATGGCGCCTATTAGTATACATTCTTTATTAACGGGCACAAATATCACTTATAGTGGTACATATGCGGTGTTGAAGTTGGATGTTGATTGTTTTTTTTTATATTTAAATCAGGGGTTTGCTCCAAGGTTAGATTAGTTAACCTTGCTTTGTGGTTGTCACGGGACTCACTCGTTCTCACGTCTCTGCGCGTCTTTGACGTTCTTGACCCGTGCTCACGTTCGTCCCGAGACACCTACGCATGTTCCCCTACAACCCCTATTTATACCCGTACCTGGCACACGAAGACTCTTCTTCTTCATCCAATGTCTTTGTATCAACCACGCATAGTTACGTGTACGTAGCCTTCTTAATTACTACCTCGTTTAGTGCATTGTATCCCGGCTCGTGCCTACTCCGTGACAGTGGTCTTGTGACCACGTTATGTAATTAATATTCCAACACTAGAGCAACTCTAAAAGAAAGCTAATCTATACTCCAAAGTTAAGTCTACTTTTAGACTATTCGTAGCATATACGCAATAACTAGCTCTTCCGTCCATAGTACGCAATAGCTGTGACAGTGCCAGGGCGCGTCATATGCCATATTCTACCGACTTACCGATTTTTCTGCCAGATTCTGCCATGTTGCGAAATTCTGCCGAATTCTGCTGACCCTACTAAACCAAAGTTAAATCTGTTCGTTTAACCTAACCTACAGCCTATATATCGACTTGGTTTATGTTAATAAGTCGCTGTAGAGCAATGCAAGGCTTCCCCTTAGTTATCGCGTCTGTAGGGTTAGCTTTACTATTAATCCATTTAACCTCTGTAATCTGCTAACGTTTGTAAGCTTGTTATAGGTATATTATATTAATTATTAATTGCTTCTCTTATATGGTTCCGAGTTGTATAAGACAGTTATATAGCAACTTAGAATTAGTGTAAAGCATAAGCGGGAGGTTAATCTGTAGGACCTTGTCTACTATAGACTTAATGGCGGCGGCGATATTAAAGCTATAAGCCATTCCGTAGAGTTTAGAAGCCAGAACACTTCTGGTGACTTTTTTACACTTAATTAAGCTCTAATGGATAATATTGGCCTTCTTAGTTGCGTTAGCCAGTATAATAACATAGCTAATTTGCAAAGAGAGGTCCTTATTATTAGTAAAGGAAGTGTCTGTAAAGACTAGGAGCTATAGGGTCTTGGCTTCTAATTTAATAAACTTAAGACCTCTATGTGAATTCTAAATCTGCCAGCTTAGGCGCTTATTTAACTCCTTCGCGTCTATATCCTTGGGATTAATTACCTGGGCAGCAAAGGATAAGTTAAATAAAGCCTCTGGCTAACAAACTAAGGCGATATAGGCTCCCCTAGCGCGTTAAGCGATATACTAGTCCTTTAGCGTAAGCAGGCCATGCGTAACTCCCCTAGAGCTAGTGCTGTCTACTAGCGTAGTATTAACTACACTAAGGTTCTTACACTAGCGCTTTTGTGTTAGCGTAATACTCCCGTCTTGTGTTAATTAAATAAGTCCTCTATTAAACTTAATTGGTATATTAGTGGTTAGTTACTCCTATTCCTTAGCCATAAATTTAGCCTTATATAGTTTGCTTTGTTTAGCCTCTGTAAAGATATTATCTGTAAGGAATAGCGTATTATTAGTTTATAGGCCGACAATTCTAAAAGGTTTATTGCTGTAAAGCAAGTAAGGGTCGTATATGGACTGGTCCATTTGCAGCTGCTGTATATAGTGTAAATGGTAGGTCTTAAACCAGTAGTTACTAGCTTCTGGTACTTCGTATAGAGGCTTAAGCACCTTTAAGACCGTATCCTTGCCAATTCCAAGTTCGCTCTATAGTTTGCTTAGTGGGCGTATATAGAATTCACAATTTAGATTTGTAGTGGATTGTACGTAGGCTTGTGATATATCCTGTAGGTAAAGGCTATATAGCCCTATGGCAGCTATGTATAGGATAAGTCGCTGACTAACTTACTAAATAGTTAGTAATTGAGTTAACACAAGTTCTTTCTTCTGGTTGTTATACGCCTGCACAACTAGACGAGACTTCTTAAAGGTCTTATTAGTACCTAGGTTCTTAATTTCGTCTATAAAGTGTAAGTTAAAGATTTGTATACCTTAGGGTATATTTGTAAGCTTTGTGATCTTAAATACTCCTTTCTTAAGTAGGTTGGTGAGTTCCTTTTAATGGGAGGCGCTGAATTAAGTGGCGTTATCTTGTAAGTAGATTATGATATCTGCTATAGCTGTAAGTAGGGGGTACTTGCGTGGGCAACCTTGACCTTACTTTAGTACTGGTTAAGGGGCAGTTTCCTAAAGCGGAGGCGCAGGTTTATTAATTCGCGCGGGTTCTTTATGTATGTGTTCTATATGCTCTGCGGCGTTATAGGGAGTAGGCTCCCTAGTTAATTCTAGTTATAAGTATGGCTTTATAACTGTAGAACGAAAAGGTATAGGTCCGCTTATGAGTTCGATTATATATATCTCCCCTTTAACTGTAAGTAGGGTAAAAGGCCCATCCTAGTAACCTAAATAACCCATATTGCCTTCTCTCCATACTAGAACTGGTGAGTTTAGGGGCAGGTTATAAACGGCGTCCGTTTTAGGTCCGTTCTGTATATTTAAAGCGTTAGCGACCTGTTGTTCCGTACGTAACTTACGGATCTCTGCTATGGCCTTCTTTACTATATTTATACGCTATGTGACTATGGGCGAAGGTGTATCTAGTTTGGTTATTTATGGGTATGCGCCGAATACTAGCAAGGTAGGTACTAAGCTATTTAGGCCAGTGGTGTTGTTAAGAGCCTTAAATGCCATTTACGGGGCTGCATCTCTATTAATTCCGGGCAGTTTAACAACTATAATTTAGTAAACTCGTTGTAATGGGCTATGGTATTATTCTACTATACCAATAGAGTTGTGAGCCTCTACTAGTACCGCCTTTGTATAGATACCCATTATATTTATATACTCCTTAAACTCCTTACTAATAAAGTTCTTTTTTATATTACTTGTAATAAGATCTAGGGGGCCTAAATATATATTAATCCAACACATCCGTAGGACCTCCCATGTGTGTTTTACGCTAATATTCTAGAGCTATCTGCCAGTTTAAAAGCGTGTCCCTTTATTAACCACATATAGGAGAGGGTTACCGCTAATGTATATAATATCGACGATAATATAATAGTTAAACTTAATATTGTCCTGTAAGGTAAAGCGGAAGTAACCTAGGGACTTACTGTGCTTTTAATAAAAGTAATAATACTTAGTAAGGTGTTTAAGGGTCTTCTTATTAATATTATGTCCTGCTCAATTAAATACTCTCTATAGTCATTCTATGGATAGGTAGCCAAATCTACAGTATAGACGTTGCAGTTCCACTTCCGTAAGGTAGCAAGGGTTTAACTTAAATAACTCTAAGAGATAAGCTTGCAAAGAGGAGTTGCATAAGAGAAACGCGTGGCCAAATTATCGTATTATAGGCACCTCTTTGGTACGAGTGACTAGTATGTCTTGGATATTGTTGTAATATACCTATAACTTATCTATATCTGCTAGGCAGAGTAGGAAGGGTGTATTGGCTTTAATAACATAAAATTATACTTCACCTACTGGAGTACAGACGTTTATAGTGCCTATAGAGGTAGCAGAGCCTACGCTAAACTATACTGTAACTTATCCCTTTGTAGAGGTGTCCAGTTCCAGATCTATAGTTAAGTTTGATTGTTATAGGGCCTGGAACTGACTATAACCGGCTATAGACTTTGTACTTGCTCTTATATTAATAACAATACCCTAAAATGCGTCGGAACTGTAACGTAAAGCGATATTAGAGGTGTATATAGAAGGGTCCTTAGTTAGGGCAGGTTTTATTATATCCTTTAGTATTAAGGAGTGGATAAAGGCTTTGTTAGCTAATATAGCGCTTATAGAGGTTGCTTCGCTAGATGTAAACTCTCCAGAGGATATAAGGTAGGTAGTGCTTTGTCCCTCCTTATTAGTTAAGTCTTTTAGGTTAAAGGATCCGATGTCTAAAACTAGACTCTTAAAGACGTTGTCTATCTCAGAATTATTATCTTCGCCTTTATTGCACTCAGTAATGTATTAACTAAATCGTTTCTTAAAACGGTTGGCGAATTGTCCTTTTATACGGTCGTTAAACTTGCTTTAAAAGGTCTCCTCTACCTTACCTTGCTCTGTGTCTGTATGCTTCCATAATTAATAACCCTCCTTTTGGTAGACCCAGCAGCGTGCCTTTAGCTTATTATGGCTGTAATTACGGTTGGACCTACGTTTATAATCATTGTTGCGGCCAAATCCTTGGTTATGGTAATATCGACGGTCTATAAAGAAGGCTTAAGGGTGGTCTTGAAGGTAGCCCTAAGCTATAGTAGTTGGTGGGTTCTTCTTTTCCCATGCCACAATTAAGGACTATAGCTTATTGATTAAGGTAGCTAGCTCTTCTAAAGGGTTCGATATAGCGATTCGGCATATGGGTACTCCCTGGCAAGCGGTTACCAGCTTATTAGTAAGGATTTATAGGGTTTAGAGTTTAGGATTAATTGAGTGTTGTTGCTTACAAAGCTTACTAATAAGCAATTGTAGACACTGTAAGGCTAACTTCTCTGGGTTATTGTTAATAAAGTCCTGTAGTGTAATTGCGTTCCATTTAATAAGGTTCTTGCAATAGTACTTTAGCCCTTTAAAGAAGTTCCGTATATAAGCGCAGGCGGCGTTAAATAGCTTAGTGGAAAGACTACAGTTGTAGTAGTACGCCTATGCAAGCCCTTTTAATATAGTAGGGAATGCAACTATAAGGCCTTTGGGGGGTAGGCTAGCTCTATAGCAGATATTATAGAATATAGTTAACTTAAAGTTAAAGCTATTACCGATTCTACTGTATCTTTGGTTGTCCATGTAAATCTTAGCAATAATGCTGACTTCTTTGCTGTATGAGGTCGAGTGAGTGCTAGGTTGCTAAGGGTTATACTGCTGCTGGGCAGGCTGCTGAAAGTTATACTGCTATTAGGCAGGCTGCTAGGGTACGAATGCAATAGGTATTTAAGGGTGATACTGCTGTTGGGTAGCGATTGGTATAGCTTGCTGGGGTATAGATGTAACAGGTATTTAAGATATTATAGAGGTAGGTGTCTGTGTTTTGGGCGGTATTGTAGCTGTAGTTATAGCTGTAGTTATAGCTGTAGTTGTAGCTAGTAGGAGGGTAGAGGCAGTTACTATAGGCAATAGTTGCTGATTTTATACAGAGACGGGTTGAGCTGCAAGTTGAGTAGGTGTTAAATGGACTTAAACTAGTGTTAAGCGGACTTACACTGGTGTTAAATAAGCTATAACTTACACCTTTACCAAGCCAGTTAAGGTAGGGTTTAGTCGGTCCTATAGAGCTACTGATATTATTAGTTGTATATGCGTAAGGGCCTTAAGCAGCTCTTGGTCCGTCCACTCATGTTGCTCCTCCTCACTTAAGGTATTATACAGTATATCTGACATGGGATATCTGTTACTGTAAGGGGCAACATAGACTCCTTTCTTAATTAGGTGAAGTTAAAGCTCTGCTCTAGTGTCCCTGCGTAGGTTTGCAAAGTCCTCCTTAGTCCATCCTTTAAATTCTTCTTTAAATAGGAACCACAGAGTAAAGTCTGAAAATCCCTTAAGTATATAGACGTATAGTTTCGTATCCATATATTCTCCTAGCTCCTCTTTAGTAGCAGTAGCTATTTTAATTCTATTACTCCATTTAGTAATCTTTTGGGCCTATAAGAGTTCCTCCATGTTTATGGTTATAGCTAGCTGTGGACGTGTTATCTGTGTCTCCCTAGTCGCATCGCGTAGAGGTTAAATTCGCGCTCTTAAGGTTTAGAGAGGTTAATTAGGTGTTTAAGGTAGGTACGGTAGGTTTAGGGTTCAAAGTAGGTTGGGGTAGGTAAGGGGTACGTTTTATGGTCTTAGCAAGACTACAGTTTCTAGGCAATCGGCCATATTAAAGATACAGGTTCTTAAGCTTTAGGGTTTACGTAGGCTTCTCCTTTAACTGAAGTTAGGTAATAGCTTTTGCGATCAGCCACAAATGAATATGGGTTCTTAAGCTTGGTTATTGCGTACTTCCTAATCTATACGTCTACTGATTAGTGTCAGTATACATTCTTTATTAACGGGCACGAATATTACTTATAGTGGTATGTATGCGGTGTTGAAGTTGGATGTTGATTGTTTTTTTTTTAATTCAAATCAGGGGTTTGCTCCAAGGTCAGATTAGTTAACCTCGCTTCGTGGTCTCGTGACCACATTACGTGATTAATGTTCCAACAGCGCCCTTATACTTCTGTACTGTTATAAGATAACCTCTTTACAGTATTTTCTGCCCCTAAGTATTTTTATATTTATATTAATATGCTTAAAGTACTTGCTATTACTAATATATTTATAAAATAGAGCCCTACCTAGCAATATTTATTTATTTATATTTATATAGATAATATAGTTGCCTTTACAGGCTTGCAAAACATAGTACTTAGAGACTCTACCAATTTGCTTTTTTAATAAATTTTAGTTTAAATTACCATATTTAATATCCAGTTATAATCTTCTTGAATTTTATTTAAAAATAATACACTAGCTAATATACTCTTTTGCTTTAACTGGGCCACAGTTAAAGGTTTTTATCTTTAAATCAATCTCTTACTGCTAATGGCTTATGTTTAGGCTTACTTATTGACCTACTAAGCCCACTGCCTATTTTTATTACCCAATTAAGCCAATCTCACTTGGTTTTAAGCCATTTATAACATAGCATTAAGCCTAATACCTGCAAGATATATGCCTTAGGTATAAAGTTATAGAAGTTCTTTTACGCTATAAAGGCTGTAGTACTATACTTAGCCCAATTATCTAATTTTATAAAATGGGTAGTATAGAGGATATATAGCAACAGTTCTCTGTATATGGATAGGATAGCTTTAAAGACCTTATGCTTATACTTCACTGTGATTTACTCTATATATATTAACCACATTCTCCTAGTTGTAGTATTTAAAAATATATTACTTTATTATATACTAAATAGGGCAATTTATCTTAACTTTAACCCAAAAGAAGCTGCTTTGAAGTTGCTAATTTTATATAATATCTTCGCTAAAATCGCGACTAGCAGTAATTTAATTCTAAAGGTAAATACTAATGCCGCCTTTTACCTCACCTTTATAGGGTGCCTTTATATAAATAAAATCTCCTATACTAATAAACAACGGTTTGAACTATTATTTACTGCAACTAAAGTTATATATTTAGATATACAGTTTAGCCCCTCTAAAAATCACCTTATTTTTTATTTTATATAGAGTAAGACTGATAAAAATAAGCAAAGCATTTAAATTATAATAGCCACTATTTTTAATGCGGTTTGCCCTATAGCAATATTATAAAGGCTTTTCCTTTTAAACCTTTAGGCCCCCTCTACGCCGCTATTTACTACATTTAGTGGTGCGGTATTCTCTACTTTATATATATAGAAGACGCTTAAATTAAAGCTGAGCCTCTATAGTATTTTAGCTGTATAGTATATAGGTTACAGCTTTTATAGGGGCGCAGCCTAATATGCCCTAAACCATAGCTTCTCTAATAAAGAAGTCTAATATTTAGGCTATTGGATATCAAATGCTTTCTACTTTTATTGCTTACCTTTACAGGTTAACACCTTCCGCCTTTTATAAAGGTTTTAACTAGGTACCCCACCAGCGTTCTTTTTAATTTAACTTTGTATATAAGGCTGATACCTAAAACATATCTCTTTACACATATTTTTCTCCTAATTTGGCTATGGTCATGCTTTGCTCTCTTTAGACTATAGGCTTGCAAATTTAGAGCTGTTTTTCCTGTTTTTTATAGCAAAAACTGCTTATAAAAGCTAGAAAACAAGCCCGCTATTTACAAGCCCCTAAGCTACAGCTACTAATTAAAAAATTAATTAAAAATGCATGTGTTTAAAGAGATAGATAATAGGGTCTATAGGGAATTATATATCACATAGTGTATAGCTTAAAGTCTTTGTATAAAGAACTTGTTCGTACTAACTTAATAGCATAAGTGAGTCATATCCACGGGCACGAAATACATGTAGTATCGTATGCTTGTTTGGATGGTGACTGTTGATTGTATAAAGCAGACTACGTGGTCTATATACTAATGCGTCCTCCCCCTAATTAGTTAGTGCTTTATAAGTGCACTAGACGTGTAAGCGAGTGGTTAGTGCACCGAACGCGTAAACGCGTACCTGGCGTACCGAGCGCGTAGGTACGCGGTTGGTATAATAGGTGCTATAATTATACACTGGCGGTACTTGAAAAATAAAACCACTTATATACAGCCTCCGTAATTGCTTTAATAGAACTATAAAATATAAAAGAAAATACATAGGAAATCTCCCCTGAGGTGCCGTCTAGGCTGCCTTCCAAACGGTGCCCTAAGATGGCCGTAAGTTCTGCTTACGGTCCGTAGAATAAACCATACGGCCTTTTAACAGGCAGTAGACGAGCTATAAGTTAGATTGTGAGGGCCGCCAAGGCGCTAGTGCTAAGCGAGCCAATAGCAATTTTCCATCCCAGGGATGGAAAATTGTGATTAGTTAATTTAACTACCCTATAAAATTTGGCGGGTTATGTAAGTCCACTAAGTTCCACTGTAGCTTTCCACTGTTTTCCACCTATACTGTATAATAAGCCGTACGGCCTTCTAACGGGCCGTAGACGTACCATAAGTGCTCCGTTAGTCCTGTTTTACCTATTCTGTAACTTCTAGGTTAAGCTTATTTGTATTAATTAGGGTTTTAAAAGCTTAACACAGCTTTGCCTTAGTTATAGCGTCTACTAAGTTATCTCCGCTGCTAATCCATTTAACCTCTGTAATCTCGCGCCGTTTATAGGCCTAATATAAGCACATAAGGTTGACCATAAGCCTCTTCTTTTATATTGTACCTAGTTTGACTAGGCAGTTGTAGAGGGACTTTAAATTGGTGTATAGAACTAGGGGTAACTGCTCTAGTTATAGAATCTTCTAGACCGTTAATTTGATTGCGGCTGCTATATTAAAGCTATAGGCTAGTATATATAGCTTAGAAGCTAGTATATTGCGGGTTACTTATTTACACTTAATTAAAGACTAGTACAGTATATTTGCGTCCTAATTATGGTCCGTAAGTACAATTACAAAGCCAATTTGTAATAATAGGTCTTTATTATTAGCAAAGGAGGCATCCATAAATGCTATTACACTAAGGGAATTTAGGTCTAGTGGTACAAAAGTAAGTCCTCTTATTGCGTTGTTAATTTGCCATTAAATGCGCTTATTAAGCTGCTTGATATTTTCTTCTTATAGATCTACTGCCTGGGCCGCAAAGGACAAGTTGTAGGCAGATTTGGGTTAGCAGACTGTGGCTATATAGGCGCCTCTTGCACGCTGTGCAGCGTATTAGTCCTTTGTATTTACGGTCTTATAGGTCTCTCCGCGGGAACTAGTAAGGTCCGTAGGCTTTGCTATAACGGGCTTTAGGTTTTAGGCTTAGCGTTCCTAAGTTAGCTTAATTAGGTTACCCTTTTATATAATTAGGCCTCTATTAAACTTAATTAGATTCTGCTCAGTTAACTGCTCTTATAGCTTTGCCAAGAACTTGGCCTTTTATAGTTTAGTTTCTTTAGCGTCCATAAAGGTCTAGTCTGCTAGGAATAGGGTATTATCTATTTAGAGTCCAACAATACCGAGGCCGTTTAATAGGCTATATAGGAGGCAGGGGTTGTAGGTTAACTATTCTATTTTAAGTTTACTAATGTGGTGCTAGTAGTATATCTTAAACTAATGGTTTCCGGCTTCTGGTACTCCGTATAGAGGTTTTATAACCCGTAAAATTGTTCCTAGTTATAGATTAAGCTCAAGCAGTAGCCGTATAAAGATGTCCCTACTTAGGTAGGTATTAGACTATATATAGGCTTGTAAGATATCCCGTAGGTAAAGAGCTATGGGTTTGCTTTGCTGTAGTCCGGGTATAAGTGTAAGTATAATCCGTTAGCTAACTTATTAAATTATAGGCAATTACGTAAGGACTAAGCCCTTCCCTTAGTCGTTATAGGCTTGTATAATAAGCCTTAATTTTTTAAAAGCTTTGTTAGTACCTAGGTGCTTAATTTTGTTAACAAAGCGTGAGTTAAATATACAGACGCCTTATAGAACATCTTTCTCTGTTATAACCGCAAAGACGCCCTTTTTAAGTAGTCTGTTAATCTCTTTATGTTATAAGTCTGTAAAGGGGGTTTCCTGTACTAGAACTAATATATCCGCAGGCGGAGATTGCTTTGCGGATATTTCTGCGGAGGTTAGGTAAGTCTCCGTTATAGTATTTTTAGTTATAGGGTGCTTTTAGGGGCGTCCTTAACCGCGCTTTATAGTAGGTATAGTAGGTTTAGTGGGTTTCTGGAGGACTTCTAGGGTAGATAAGGGTGCTTTTAGCTTGTTTAATTTGGTAGTCGCTTCTGGTTTATCTGGTTTAGTAGTTACCTCTAGTTCGTCTAGCTTAACGTTATAGGTGTCTTTAGGCTAAAAGTAGGGTTTTACGGACGTGCTCCTAAAGTTAGTTGGGCCGCTAGGAAGTTATATATAGTATGTCTTGTTTTCTATAGCTAGTAAGCAGTAGGGTCTGGTCCACTTGCCGCTTTCACGCCATATAAGGACTTTAGAGTTAAGCGGGAGGTTATATACTAGGGTTGTATTGGGTCCGTTATAGTAGTATAAGGCGTTATTAACAGCTTATTTAGCCCGTAGTTTGACTATCTTAGCCATCACCTTCCGTATTGCAGCTGCTTGTTCTGTAATAGACGGGGTAAGAGGATTTAGGTTACTTATCCTTAGGTAGGCTCTATAGACTAAGAGGGTAGGTACTAGTCTATCTAGGCTAGTAGTGTTATTAACGGCTTTTACAGCTATCTGTAGAGCTAGTTCCTTTTAGATATCCTTGTACTTATCTATAATAATCTAGTAAGCTTTCTGTAGGGCTAGGTAAGCTTGTTTAACAAGCCCAACAGACCAATGCGCCTTAACTGGAACGGCTTTTGTTAATATAGCCATGGCTATAGCATACTGCTGGAATTCCTTACTAATAAAGTTCCTACTAGTATTATAGGTGATATACTCAGGAGGTTTAATATACGTGTTAATCTAGCAGGTCCGTAAAATATCCCAAGTATGCTTTGCGGATATATTTTGCAACTAATGGGCGGCTTAATAGCGGGTTGCCTCGTCAATTATATATAATACTGGGCTGCCGTTAATGTATATAATGTCTACGTATACTAAATAGTTGAAGTTAAAATTCTTATAAAGGGTGAACTTAAATCGGCCTAGGGAACGTCCGTATTTCTGGTAGTAGGAGCAGTATTTAGTTAGGTAGTTAATTGCCTTTCTATTAACGTCGTTATATCTAGAACGTTTAAGGACTCTATACAGCTTTTCGGCTGACGGGTAGCTAAAACGACAATATAGACGGTGGATCTCCGTACTAGTAAGGTAGTATGGGTTATAGTTAAAAGATTCCTAAATATAGGTCCGTAAAGTCTTTCCCTATATAAGGAACGGGTGTCCAAATTATTGTATAATTGGTAGGGTGACATGCTTGCTTCCTAGGGCAGTTATAGGGCTAATTAGGGTGTCTGTAACGTTATTATAGTATACCTATAACCTGTCTATATCCGCAAGGTAGAGTAGGAAAGGGGTGTCCGCCTTTACTATATGGAAGTTAACTAGGCCAATTAGAGTCTTAACTGCTACTAATTTAATTAATACAGTTAAGCCAATGCTAAATTGGACGGTTACGGCCCCAGTTTGCGTAATATCAATATCCGTATTATTATTTGTAGTGGTCCTATATACAAGGTATTATCCGTAGCCTATAATAGACTTCTTAGAGGCACCTGTGTCGATTATAACACCGTAGAATTCCTTAGGGGTATAGCGTTTTATAGTAATATATGCAAATAGGTCCTGCTCGTGATCTATAACGTCCGTAATAGGGGTGCTTATGGAATAGTTTTCGGGCGCAACTAAGTGTATAAAGGAACGGTCGGCTAATATGGTCGTGATATTAAAGGCTTAGCTATCCGTAAAAGGTCTAAAAGTGGTTAGGAATATCTCTAAGGTCTCTTATTCCTAAGCGTCTGAGTTAAAGTTAATTATAAGGGCTTCTATTAACTTATTAGGGGGCTCTTCTACTTCCTCTCCTTTGTATTCTAAAATAAACTGGCTAATATAGCTATTAAGTCTCTTCCTGGACTTATTATGTTCTTCCTAGGTATGCCTTGTAGACTAATATCCTTTCTTACTATATACAAAGCACTTCTGGCTGGTTTATCTGCGGGGGTATGTTTTCGTATAGGGGTTACTACGGGGGTTATAGATAGGACTTAGTTGGTATAGGTGCTGCTAGTGGTAGCGGTGGTCTATAAAGTAGACGTCTAAGTCTGTTTGTGGATATTAAATATCCGTAATAAAGGCTTGCGTGCTGCCTGGTAGGTTTAAGACTTCGTACGTTATAATAGAGGAGCGTAGGTTATTAATAAGGCCAGCTAAGGTATCTATAGGCTTATAGTAGGTGTACTTATAGGGCTCTACTTCCTGGCAGGCCGTAATAAGTTTATTATACAGGAAGTTGTCCGTTTGAAGCTTAATATTAAGACCGTGCTGTAGGTAGCGGAGGTCTTTAATAAGGATTTGTAGGCACTCTATAGTTGATTTTTTAGTATTCTTATCTATTACGGTCTGTAGCTTGGTTGTATTCTATTAGGTAAGGATATTACGCTTATATTCTAGTCCTTTAAAGTAGTTATGTGTAGCTTCGCATAGCTTATCAAAAGGAACACTAAGGGGGTTACTCTTGAGGTTGGTATAGTAGTGGTCAAGTGCTAGGCCGCGCAGTATAGTAGAGTAGGCTTAGCTGAACTCCTATTTAGGAATATTGGCCTTCTAACAGAGGTTTATAAAGATAGTCAGTTTAAAGTTAAAGTTGTTGTTTTTACCGCTATACTTGGATTTGTTGGTGTAGAGCTTAGCTAGGTTAGCCAGTTCCTTGCCGTAGGTCTTTACTTAGATGGGTTGCGGATCTATAACTTAAATAACAGAAGGGGTTTGGTCCGTGTTTTGGTTTATAGGGGTGTTGCATTCCGTAATTTAGGTTACAGGGGTATTGTAGTCCGTAACTTAAGTACTAGGTATGCTTTGGCCCGTAAGATTAATTCTAAAACTGCTTAGGTTTATAGGACGAATTTGGTTAAGAGGGTTAGGTATAAGGCTAGCGATTATATTAAGTTTGGAAGAAGTAAAGAGTTTCTTAGTTTCTTAGAACTAGTCTAGGATTTCCTTTTTAGTCTATTCCGTTTGGTCCTTTTTATATATTGTGTTGTATAAGGACTGTATAATAGTAACTTATTTATTCCTTTTAACCCATATACCTTAGTTACGTAAATGGGTTCATAGTTTATGGATAGTAGTAGGGTTGCAGGCTTTAAAAATAGCTTCTATAAAGTCCGTAAAGTCTTCCTAGTATTGCTCCCATAGGTTGTTGTTTATAAGCTTAAAGTATCTGTATTTAAGGATTTTGAAACTAATATAGTCGTTAACGTTGTTTATAGACATAACGTTAACTCCTTATCTCCACTTCTTTTAACCTTCGCTGACTTGCTTGCTGATATCTGCTATACTATATAGTGTAGTGTGTAGCGGGCGGAAGAGTTCTTGTAAAGGTCCGTAAAATCGGTTTACGGGCCGTAAGGGTTCGTAGGAGGGTAAGAGGTCTCCGTAAGGGGTCTTAACAGGTCCGTAATGGTTCGCAGAAGGGTAGGGGGTCTCTATAAGGGGTCCAAAAGAGGTGTAGTAAGAATGGGGGTTTGAGGTTTGGAGGAGGTTAAGGATAGGGGGTTCTGTAAGGGGTCTAAAAAGACGTCGGAGGTATCGAAGGAGGGTGTAGTAGGAGCAGGGGTTTAAGGTTTAAAGGTAGGTCAAGGGTAGGGGTTTCCGTATAGGTCTATATTCGCGTCTATAAACTTCTGGTAAACCGTACTAAGACTTAAATAAGTATATAGAGTTAGTGATAGGTCTGTAATCCCCAACTTCCGACCTTCTAGCAGGTCGTACTAGGAGTCTAAACAGGTGGTCGCTGTCGTATGTATCGCTTAGTGGGAGGTGTCGAGTGATTGCTGATCTATGCGCGCTTACTAATCAGTGTTTGTACTAACTTAATAGCACGAGTAAGTCGTATCCACGGGCACGAAATACATGTAGTATTATATGCTTGTTTGGATGGTGACTGTTAATTGTATAAAGTAGACTACGTGGTCTATATACTAATGCGTCCTCCCCCTAATTAGTTAGTGCTTTATAAGTGCACCAGACGCGTAAGTGAGTGGTTAGTACACCGAACGCGTAAACGCGTACCTGGCGTACCGAGCGCGTAGGCACGCGGTTGGTACGATAGGTGCTGTAATTATACAGAACTTTAAATAGCAACAACATTATCTAATTAAATTTAAATATGCTAGTTCTCATTAATTAAAGCTGCTGTTGATTTACCTACCCACCTAAGCGTTCGCTTTTTCACCTTATATATATATATATAGCTTATGCCCTACTTCTTATAAGTACGTACTTTTGCTAGTTAGACTATGGGCTTGCAAATTCAGGGCTATTTTTCCTATTTTTTATAGTAAAAACTGCTTATAAAGGCTGGAAAACAAGCCCGCCATTTTCAGGCCCCTAAGCCGCAGCCACCAATCAAAAAATTGACTAAAAATGCACATGTTCAAAGAGATACAGTCCCTTGTTAAAGGTCTCCGTGCGAGCGCATTTTCAAGACGATTTATTTTATTAAATTACTATATAACAACCATATAATTAATTCTATAGCCATAAAAAATATTTAAAGTCTATATTGTATATAAAATCTAGCCATTATAACCTTTTTTTAAAATTTAAAATATATTATTCTTTTAGAAATCCTATTAATTATTTACTAAAATCTAGAATGTTTAATATATATTTTCTATTACTAAATATTAAAAACATTTTTTAAAATTTAAATATCTTATAAATATTTATCATTATTTTTATTATTTTTATTTAAAATTTTATATTAAAAATATAAAAGTTTGTTATAAACATTTTAACCCCCATATTTTTTAAATTTGTATAGGAGATTGTACTTTTTTCCTATTTTTTAAATTTATAACCTTATAATAAAATTTCCTACTTTTTAAATAAGATTTTAAATAAAAATAGTTCTAGTAAAAGCAAATCTCTATAAGACATGAAATTTTTTATTTTTTATTTTAATATCTAGTAGTAAAAAATATATACTAAATATAGTAAGTTTTAGTAAAAGTCAGTAAAATAAAGAGACTTTTAGAGAAGGACTATAGATATTAAATACAAAAAAATCATCACAATTACTAGATTATATATCTATAAGTAGCTTTAGATATTTTTTAAAGCTTTAGAATTGATTGTGTGACTTTTATATAGCGTTTTAGTAAAAAAAGTCATTTTTGGTGTGGCCTCGGCACGGACACTTTTGACGAGGTACTGTAGATTGCCCTATCACCCCTTAGGATGCTCACTTTCAACCCACCCTTCTATCCAAACTCCGTTAGCCAGCCCAATTATAGAAAATAATACATAATCCTAGTCATGGGGTTTTGTCAACTCTACGCGAAAGACAGTTTCAGGGATGAGCTGGCAATGAAGCCCGGAACTAGGCCAGCAGGCTTGCCCGCATCTGGGCCATTTTGGTGAGCCGAATTCAAGCGGACAGCCAAAATCTGAGCGGCCAGCCAGATTATGGGCGGCTGGCCATTTTTTAGGCCAGCCTCATCCTGTGCGGCCAGCCTCAATCTGAACGGCCAGCCAACCCAAGCGGCTGGCCGAGTACTAAGCGACTAGCCGTGGTCAGCCTTATCTTGGGCGGCCATATGCATAACTCTTATATCGTAGTAGATGCTATTAGTAGAAACTATATGAATTGTTTGAAACTGCCTACTAAATTCCTAAGGCCGACAGCTTTTTCAAGGGAAGGATGACATTATCATTAAACTTTTGCAGGGCTGATAAATCCTGCTCCTCCATTGAGCCATTACCCTGTCGATCCAAAGTCCCATCTAGACATGCCAAAACCACATCTCGATATGTTCGACAGGTGATACGACGTAATTTCTCAACAGCTTTGAGACCACAACGCTCCCGAAGATCCTTTGCAATATTCCGACCAGGCGACTTTTGTAAAGGGACCCAATTTGCTATCTGGAGGAGAATTACCCCTAGGCTGTAATAGTCGTATTCGAAAACAAACCGTCGCGTCTTTCGGTATTCAGGATGCTCTTCTAGTTCTCGGGCTTTTGAGCTATCCATCGGTCCTTCAGTGTGCCATGTTTGACCTTCAGGACGGCTCTTCTGCAGTCCAATTACGTAGAATTTGCTCCAAAGACTACAGTCGTCGGACAAAGCATGGCTTCCGGATATAGGAGTTTTCGCGAAGACAACATTCCTGGTGTTGAAGTTCTCATGCAAATAACCGGTTCTGTGAAGCTCGGAAAGGAAAGACGCTAGCGAGAATGCTAGATGGTACCTCTCTTGTAGGTCTGGTATCAGATCGGTCTTTGTGGACGTATCTTTAAGGACGTCAGAGAGACTAATCATGCCAGTAAATCTCTCAAGGTCAACATCTGCTGGTAGCTGGTAGATGAACGAGTAGCCATCCCGTCCGTCTTCTCGACCCACTTCGTCCACAAACCCAAGGCACTTGAGAACACGAGAGCTGCATATATCTGCATCTACCCAGAAGCCTTTAGCCTTAAGCTCCATCACTCTGACTCTCTCTTCTGGAGTCACAGGTGAATCCTCGCACTTCCAGTACAAAGATTCGACCAGAACTCGCTGGCATCTGAAAATCCCGTAGTAATGGCCCCTTGCGGACTCGACATTCTTCAAATCCTGATAGTCATGGTGAAGCTCCGGAGCTATTGAGATATCCTTATTTCTCAATAGCGCGAGCGCTTTCTTCATCCCAGTACGGGCGACATTGCGGTATTTGTTATGGCTTTGGTTGGACGGAATATAATATTGATTGATGAGATCAAGCGGACCAATGTGATTGGAGAATGAATGGAACCATCTCAACTCGGCTCTCTTCTTGAGTACCTCCGGTAATCTGGAGACTAAGCCCTGGGCCAATGATCCCAATCTTGTTTCAAAGATGTCTAAGCTGTCACTCTCGGAAAAGAGACTCCCAGTCACTTCCGCAAGTTGACTATCTATCTCTCGAAGCATCGTCATCAGTAGTTTAGAGCATTTGCCGAAGGAATCAATGTTTTTGATGAAATGGCTTTGGTCGTCGAACTCGTGCGACAATGTGTGACCAACGAGGCAAATTTGCATGTGTGCCCACCATAATCTCATATCCAGTCTCCGTCGGTGCTGAGCAGCTTTCAAGTACTCTTCCAGCGAAGAGAGAATCTGCTGAACGAGAACACGAAGCGTAGGGACCGCGAGCATGGTGCGTATATCACGTACACTGGCGCGGCGGTTTGGTTTGGGCTCAAGAGCGAGTAAAGCGGCTTGGACAGCCTCGTTGCTCTGCTCGGTTTGCTGAAGCATGCCTACCCAAGCAATCACGGAGGGTTTGAGCTGTTCTCTCGAAAAGTAAAACCGAGTATGTTCCCAGCTTTCTCTTTCCGGCGATTTGGCGCGCCTCTGACGGTGAAACCTTTGGACCCCGTCGGGGCCGAATTGCTTATGCGTGAGTACATCTAAAATCAGACACCCGAGAGCCCATGTATCAATGCTCTGCGTGACCTTTTGTGGGTTGAATCCCTTATCCTGGCATTCAGGTGCGAGATAATCACCCGGAGTAGGGCACCACAGAGACTCCGACGGTTCGTCAATGGGCTTCAGACCAGCCAGACCAAAGTCCGCTAGTACGAATGTTTTTTCATTGACCAAAATGTTAGCAGGTCGAAAATCGTAGTGATGACCGACGGCCACTAGGTTCAATCCATCTTTGGCCGCATCAAGGCGGAAATCATGAAGAGTCTCCAAAGCAGACGCAAGACCGTACAGCGCCAGAAGGAATGTGGAGTCCCATTTGAATTCCCCGAATCGAGATTTAAGGGCGAGGAACTGCTTGAGGTCCATTTCCATGCGAGGAAATAAAAGATTGTGTTCGTCGCTGATCGTATAAGCGGCCAATAGGGGAATGATATTGGGATGCTGAGGTAGCAGGCTTAAGATACGGGATTCTTGATTGAAAGCTGCCTGGTGATCTTGGGTTGACTGGTCCTTGCGGCGCTTGACCATTTTCTTGATCAGTATCACACTCGATGCCTGCGAAGGGAACTAGTTAGCAACGCAACCCGGTATATTCCTATAGACGAACGGACCTGAGAGTGAAGCAATGTTTGTGAACCCGTAGGGATGGTGACTGCGGAAATTTCACCAAAATCTCCTTTGATCTCCGTTAAACCTTCCTTTTTAACGAAAGGCAGGATAGTTTGTGCGTCGGTAATTCTTTGGTAGCGGTATGGTCCCTTTCTGGCTTCGAAATAATGGCAAAGAAAGCTCCATTGCCAGTTGTTAACAAAAGGGGTGATGTCGCCTGAGATTACTTTCCTAGCAGTCGCCTCTTGCAAAGGAAGATTTGCGTCAACAATTTTATGGCGACGAAACACCACAATGTCGTCTTCGCGACGCATCATTATAAGAATTGCAAAAATTTTGCGGTAGTGACGGTGAACTTCGACAGCCAGCCCGGCTCCTTCGAGGATATCGGAGCATTCCAGCTCATCGACAGCAAGCTCGACAATGGCCTCTGTCAGTATCTCGTCGACATTTTGGCTCAGGATGAATTGTCTACCTTGCAGGTCAGAATACATGCTAGCTTTTATTCTTTGAAATATTGTGGTGAGTGTTGGCCTGCGGTCATGCAGAACCATCGGATTGGCAGCCATTGTTGCCGGTACAGCGATAGCCTAGGAACGCAAGGAATCGTTCGCGAGATACTGCAGACTTGGTAGAAATCGGTTCTACCTAAATGGATAGATTCCTAGCTTGTATATATCCTCGTGTAGCTGGCTTCGGGGCAACGGTAGACAGCGTGACAGAGCTGGATAGAAGGAAGCGCCGATCGAGTCAGCTCGGAGAGTTGAGGGAGAAGGACCAATTGGAGGTATCTACTGGATGTCCTTGACAGAATCTATCTCATCCTGCGAAACAATTGGTTGAGAAGATTGTCCTCATAACCACAATTGCTTGCGGACTTACCTGGGACAACAGTCTTGGAGCGGCAACTTCATAGAACTCTCCGGAATCCTCAAATAGGTTAGACTTGAAGCGGTTCCATGCATTCTATTAGGATTTCATACAAATACACTGTACTGCCCGGAGCCTGGGAAGAGTCTGGCGAGAAGGCTGTCCAGGCGGGCACGCGAGACGTACTTGACCTCGAACCTCGTGATGACGTTGACCATGATCTATACCCACGGAATGGACATAGGAGAAGTAATTTTGACTTTTGCTCTGGAAGTAGACGATGGCAATCAAGAGATATTGGACACCGGCTGAGACTAACGGTGAATTGAGGCACTCAGAGCAGATCGAAACCCAGCTGGCGGTGATATCGGTAGTGCTTCGCTGCCTTGTGACCGCACCTCGCACTTGGATGCATATTTATGCAAATATCGAATCGGTCAACCCCCCGTATTATGATTACGTCAAAGAAGCCATAACGTGTCGCGCTCTGATATGCTGGTTGGCTGTTCACTTCTCTACCCGTCCCTTGTTAACGCATTCCGGTCTGCATTCTGTTTGCGGTTGGCAGGTCCGCCCAGAATTCTGAGGTTGAACGTGTCGGCTAATGATTCGCAGAGCTCCTAACAAGGCTAACAAGGCCAACTACAGCCTTATCCCCTTGAATGCTCTCGTTCTCTCCGCTGCCATGGCATAGGTTTCGAGGATTAACTCAATTAACAGTAGCTATCATCCTTTGTGCATGTGCTCTTGATATCTGACCCAGCGGAGTCTGCTAAAAGTCAGCCTCGCTTAATCGGCTCATGCTCAAGGGTTATACTTGCAAATCTCAATTTATCTAGAGCTATCAAAACGGTCACCAGCCTCTCAAATGTGATCCGTAGCCTGACATGGCCAACTTGCCAGAAGAAAAAGGGGACTTCGAAAACTACCCGCTCAATACTGCGAAAGGGCAAGTTGGCGCGCTCAACCTCCAACTATATAAGAAAACTCTTGAACTGAAGTCGACGACGCTCTTTGTTACGTTGCCTCAGAACTGTGGAGTTGAGTTGTGGCAACCCCCGGTTGAAAGTGGAAAAGGTACTTAATGCTCGTCAGCGTTGGATACCAATGCTGATAATAGCCCTTAGCAGAGCCTGAACCTATAGAGTTAGTTCGGATCTCAACTTTGCGGGATTTGCAAACCGTTTGGAAGGTCAGTCCGCTCCTTCACACCCAACGACAGCACGATAATAACTTAGTCAAGTCGAGTCTTCTGAGCGAAAAGACTACAGTCTTGTTAGTAAGCTCGAGCTTATGAGTCTAGTGAGAGGGATCTAACACCTTTTAGGATTATTACTCGCCAAAATTCCTGGAGTCGCATGAAAATCCTACCAGACATGTTCAAATACGTTTGCGCAATGCTTGAAATTCAGCCCGAATTCCTTGACATCATATTTGGCTTTGGTTACCGTACGTCGTCCTCTGACCAGACTTTTGTTAGCTTTCATAAGTCTCTACCAGTACGAGGCGCTCCCATAGGTGCGTAGCCTTGGTTTATGCCCAAAAAATTTCCTCTCATCGTGCCAGAAATTTGCTATTGCCTTAGATTCTTTGAACCAAACGGGCGACAGAATGGAGATGCCTGGTCATGTCGGCAATCAGCTATACATCAAAAACATTATGATGGGCGCGGTACCTCAGCTTGGACGATAATTCAACCCCCTGTACTCTTCCGCGAAAATGCGCACGACTGTATATTCAAAAGGAAGGGCCACCCTCTCGCTCTTCATGTTCGATTTATCAAGTCCTGTATCGTTCACTGGAGAAGCTATTTGAATGCAAAGGATTCTGAACTTCTTAGTTTGGTAAGTTTTTGGAGCTTGGCGATTCTTCTCTAATCCATGCGCAGAAGGGGAAGATAATGAGCTCACTTGCCCTGAATCTTTTCGAAACGAACCTTTCCACCCTGCAGGAGATTATATCGATACGAGGGAGTCTTCATCTTGCGCTGACGGTTATCGTTGGAACCATCAAAATCCTAGCAAAACTCTCCACTCACTGCGTTGCAGTTGGGGAGAGCAAAGGAGTAAATTCAGAACTTTGTTGCGCATTAGCCGCAGAGTTCGACCTATTATCTACGGAGATGGAAATGCACAAATCGGCTACAAAGAGGCTAGTTAATATTTCGAGCGATCTCTTTCTCACGGTAAGACTAAAAATTCGGGCCATTTTGTTTAGAATGTGGCGTGACACCCTTCTTTGCAGAACCAGAATATTCTCCACCTCCGCAATCAAGAGTTACTGGTTAATAATGGTGCGATTCTCACCCAACTTGGACAAACCACAGCATCGGAAAGCAAAGCGCTTTCCACAATGACAAAGTATACTGTGAAAGATTCAAGGACCACGAGGATTGCGACTGTCATGGCAACGGTCTACTTGCCTGCAACTCTAGTAATGGTAAGAAACTGCAAGCAACTTAGTGGATCGGTACTGGCTAATGTAGAGTGTTTAGTCATTTTTCAGCACCGGGTTTGTGAATTTTCATCCCAGAGTAGAATCCAATGGTACTACTGTCGGTGTACGTATAGAAGTTTATAGTCAAGTCTGGATTGCAGTCGTTATGAGCTCGTTTCTCGCGGTAGCTACTATGGTTCTGCTATATATTTGGGTTCAAAGATTTGCTAGAATTGAAAACCAAAAAGGGAGCTCGTCTAGAAAGATCAATGGATGAAATATATATGGGTGTACAGCAAAGGCTCCGTCCATGAGTTGACGTGGATACGGCTGGTAGTCATGTCGCACGCCATATTGCGTGGCGAGGATTGAGACTGGACAGGTGACCTTGTGACAGAACTTATGAGAGATGGAAGAAGGACAAAAGGTTGTATTGTTGAATTCTTTCTTTAAAGTATCAGCTAGGTGGTTTATGTGGTAATGGAGTCTGACTATAGTAGAAGTGTCCATCCTAATCTAGTTTAGCACAAGGTAACGGACTATTACTCTCTAGATGAATACAACACATTACCCATCGTGCGTGCCTTGATACGATGACGAGAAGTCCCCGTCGGCCTCCTATCCTATTGGCCCGCCATCCTGATTGGAACAGCCACCTCGCAGTTCACGTGAGATCCACTCCCTCAAGCTTCTCGCAACCTCCTCTTCGCATCAGCTGCTATTATCCCAACCATTAGCTGCCACATCTTTCACTAGCGCGTCCTGACCTATCGGTTTGACGGGATCGGAATGACACTACTTTCTCGTCGCTCCCAAAAGATATACAGATCACATTCCGCAGCCTTCTTGTCGTCAAGGCCTTGTTTCTTACGCTCCCTGCTTGCTGACTATTCAATTGGCTAGAATACTGCAAGTATCAGAGAAAGTATCGAACATCAAGACTCATCGGGAGATGGCTCTGAACAGCACTGTGGATATTTTCACACGTCGATATATATCTGACTGGGAAGTCCAATCCAAATGTGGGAAAAAAGTAGATGAAAAATGTGATATTGTCGATTTTCTTGCGGTTGTCCAGTATATGGGCCTTGATCTCCTACCTATCAAATGGCAGTCCCATCAAGCCCCCGCGGGGCAAAGGGGAACGAGCAGAATCAACGTTGCATTGATAAACGCACAAACGAGCTTCGCCTTCAAATGTGTTTCGGAACGGCAAAGACAGATGGTACAGAATCAAGAAATCTCGACAACCGATATTTTTCGAACTCTCATCAACGAGATTCTGGTTCTCGCACATCACAGGTTTCAAGGCTACCCGAATTTGGCGAGTCTCCAGGGGATCTGTTGGGACATTCGAAGCGATGACGAAGTGTGGCCTGTCCTTGTTCTTGAAAAATCGGAATTAGGAGATCTATACGGATTTTTAACATCAACTGCCGGAAGAAAGCTGGGACCGCTTGAACGATTACGTTTGTGCTCCGAAATTGGCTGTGCTATCGCTGACATGCACTCTTTCGGTAAGCCTGTCTGATCATGTTGGAATTATATAATGTAACTGATCCAAGAATAGGGATCATTCATGGGGATATAAAGCCCGATAACGTTCTAGTCTTCAAAGAGGATGACAGCGTGCACGCATACAGAGCAAGGGTCACGGATTTTGGATATTCCACCAGATTTGCTGATGAAAACGATCATATTCAAATGCCAATATCGAGACCCTGGCATGCCCCTGAGCATGTCTCCTTTGAGTCAAAGTATACTCAAGTGCAAGCTAAGAAGATGGACATATTTTCGTTCGGAATGCTCTGCTTTTGGTTGATGTTTGAGCAGTATCTGTCCATGAATTTGGTATTACCTCCTGAAGTGTCTTGGGCCGAACACCATCTTCTAGATAAATAACAACGAGCAGGGTCAAATTTTACCACTCTTTGACGAGTTGAAGAATAAAGACAGCTTCCTATTACTCTCTGAGTCTCTCACGGCCCAACAGCATGACTTGGACACTCACCAGCGGCAAGCTTTATCAAAGCTGTTCAACTCATGCTTGCGCTGTAAGCCAGAGGAGCGAGCTTCCGATTTGAGGCAGACATTCGGACGCTATATCCCTGGAGAGTACGTTGCTACCGTAATACTATCTATTACCTTTGTCTAATATTATCAAGATCATTTATGGGACGTTGGACGGATGAAGATAACTTCGATCCGCACGACTTTTACTTTGAGGTCATTTTGTAAATATATGAATTATCATCTAGATCTGACGAATACAGATTCTAGAATCCGTAGAAGGGCTTTATCAATCGGATTATCGTATCCGATCACACATTCGTCGTTGTTTAAAAGAAAATGTTCATACAGCTACAAACCTGTCTACACCGACGAGTCGAAACCTAGCATTTCAATTAGCACTCTGCTACAGTATTGGGTTTGGTGGAGCTAGAAACGATCTCAACGTACCGGAAGCGTTGATCCAAAGCCAGAAATCTCAAGAGGATCTCGATCAGGCAATCGCTTTGATGCATAGATGGGATTGGCCCGGTTGGACATGGAAAGAGAACATTACCACTTATTCCAGATTGGAAGGACAGGGCCACATCCAAATCAACAATTTCGTAGAGGACTACTGCAGGGCTGGTAAAATACATGATGCTGAGGTTAGCCTGAGGCAAGAGATTCGCGATACCGGGTGGAATGTCTCCGACGGAAGCAGGGTAGTTACACTCCTAGCCGGCCAACTTGGATTTGTCCTTCAGTTTAAGAGAATTTGGGTTGAGGCACAGGAGCTCTTCCTCCAAGTGATGGAAACTCGGAAGAGAGTGTTTGGGAAGGATCACCCAACCACGCTAAACAGTATGAATGCCATTGCTGTCAGTTATAGGCTCAATGGTCAATATCAAGAGGCTGAAGAGCTCGGGCTACGAACTCTTGGGGTGATCAAAGGCGCTGACTGGCTAAATGATCACGCATTCGCGGTGGTTTGTATGCATAATTTGGCTATGACATACAATCATAAAGGGAAACGGGGCGAAGCTGCGCGGCTCTTAAGAGAAGCGTTGAACCTTTTCCAGGGGAGACTCGGCGATAACCATCATGATATTCTGGTTTTGGGAGCAGACTTGGCAGACATACTGCGGAAATAGAAGCAACAAACAGAAGGCTGCCCCAGGCGCGACATGATGAGCCAAGACCCGAGATGTTGGAATTACAAGGTCATAAGGTCACAGCGGAGGTGTCTTGAGGGTCTAATTGATGATAGAGATGACGCAGACGATGAATATTGATTGATTCGTGATGCAGTAGATGCGGTTGATGTCTGTCTAGATTAACATGCAGAGCTCGCTCTCGCTTACCTCAGCAAGCTCAGACGTAATTTTTTTAGCTAGATCGGAATAACCTATGCCGTCTTCCGAATTGCAAAATTACGTCTAAGAGTGTTTAGCGTGTTTTGTTAAAATTATAACCAAAATCCGCTAAGCAGATATTATGGATATTTAATTAATTTATTTATATAATGCGTTATTATTACTATATAAAGTTACTTTTTTTTTAAGACTTAGGGCTTCTAAATAGTATAAATTTTATTATATGGCTATTGCTTAGTCCTAACATTAATTTTGTTAAAGTTAAAAAATGTATTATTAAAATTATGAGTATATATTATATCTTATTAAATAGTCTATTAAATATAGATAAAACTATACAGATCTATAGATATCTACTACTTAAAGTTATTGCAACACCTAGTAGGTACTATAGTTGGGTCCTTCCTTGAAAATATCCTCCCTTGGTCCGGAGTGCCTCTGCTACTACTAGGGGGTAAGCTTTGGGCAGAGCCTCGTGTAGAGCCTTAGCAGAGCCTCGTGCAGAGCCTTAGCAGAGCTTCGTGCAGAGCTTCGTGCAGAGCTTCGTGCAGAGCTTCGTGCAGAGCTTCGTGCAGAGCTTCGTGCAGAGCTTCGTGCAGAGCTTCGTGCAGAGCTTCGTGCAGAGCTTCGTGCAGAGCCACGTGCAGGCGTGTAGACGTGTAGATGTGCAGACGTGCAGACGTGCAGACGTTTGTACGGGCGATCAATTGCAGAGACGTTTGTAGAGACGATTGTATGGGCAATTGATCGATTGATTGTATGGGCGTTCGTACGGGCAATTGTAGAACCTTCCTAGTATATTAGTGCTGCGTGTTAGTAGAGCTTTGGAGCTCTATATAAGGCTTCGAGCAGAGCTTCGAGCAGAGCTTCAACCAGAGCTCCGAGCAGAGCTCTGAGTAGAGCTTCGAGTAGAGCTTCGAGTAGAGCTTCGAGCAGAGCTTCGAGCAGAGCTCCGAGCAGAGCTTCGAGCAGAGCTCCGAGCAGAGCTTCGAGCAGAGCTCCGAGCAGAGCTTCGAGCAGAGCTCCGAGCAGAGCTTCGAGCAGAGCTCCGAGCAGAGCTTCGAGCAGAGTTCCGAGTAGAGCTTCGAGTAGAGCTTCGAGTAGAGCTTTTACGGAGCTTTGTGCGGAGCTTCGTGCAGGGCTTTTGCAGAGCTTTTGCAGAGCTTTGGTAGAGCTCTGTGCAGAGCTCCGTGCAGGTCTCCCTTTGAGCTTCGTTCCGCAGAGCTCTTGCAAAGCTCTACAGCTCTATTAGGGCCTACACTATAACCTATAAAGGGCTGCAAAGTAAATAAATAGGTATATAGCAGATGGAATATCCGCTGGCTGTGGAGAGGGCGGGCGGCGTAGGCGTAGGCGTTCAGCGTTGATGGTTGCTACGGTGCAGAGTGGAATTATGGCCTCTACCGCGACGACTTCCTCTCAACGTTGCGCGGGTATAAGGAGCTAAGGATCTCATAGCTTTATAGAGTAGGCTTTTCTCTATAATTTAGCGTAATTTATATATTAGCAGGTGTTGTGGGAGGGTAGATTAATTTCGTTAAAGTTAATAAGGTCTTCTTATATAAACAGTGTTTAGGTTTTCCTATAAATATCGCCAAAGTCTCTCAGACCAAGAAAATAATTGCCGTCCTAAATCAGCTTAGCGGACGGTGCGGATATTCCTATATCCGCACAATCGATTTCTTGGTCTGAGCTTCTGAGGTAACGCTCTCGCGACGTGTCCAGAGCTTAGTCAGCATCTCTCGCTTAATTCTAACACTCCCCTATACTAACAACGCTCTCCTCGTCTGGTCCTAAATAGGCAATTATAAAGCTATTCCCAAATACCTTACAAGTGCCATTCGGCCTATGTATAGAGGGAAAACCTAGTAGGCGAAAAACCTCTATTACTTGCTCCGTCTCCATCAGTTACCAATTTCTAGCGTTATATAGTGCTTCATAAATTGGTTGATTGGTAGCTGTTTTATAAGCATATCTTTAGGTTAATCTTTACCTAGTATATATACCACTTTAAGTTAACCTTGCTAAACCATATCGTTTCGTATAAAGAGGTATTAAGTCTTAATATGCTTGGCTTTCTAGTAGTGTTTTATGTTATATAACAGGTCAACCGTACTCTTATTAAGGAGGGCTTGCAACAAAAAATAACTCGATATTGACGCTATTTTGGCGTGCATAGCCACGATCTAGTCCTAATTAAGGAGTCACATCTGAGGATCGTCGGACACCATATTGCCAAGATTAATATCGTGTCTGACGGCCGCTTGTAGTTAAATCTTAATAAGTAAGGCTCTTAATTTAACGTCGGTGACTTTAAAGCTTTTGAAGTTCTTACACCCCAACGACCACCACCTACTTGCATACACCACTTACCCCATCCAAAGCCTTGTACAATTACGCGCACAAAGTCCTTGCCCTCAAATTACATCTACAAAGCCATTCAAGCCTAGATTACAATCGCGTCGCCCTAAAATCCTATCACACCTCTATGAGGAGCGAAATCGGAGGACAGCGACGAGGAGAAAAAGGAGGTGGTGGGCGTCGCAATACACCCGCCTTGGCACGACCTCTCAAGGCTCCTTCTATCGTAATGATATTTATTAGCTATATTACTGATAGCTTTGGTGATGTGATAGAGGCTTCGCGGAAGTCGGAAGGCTTTGTACTTGGTAATTGTAAAAAGGTAGAGCTAAAGGCCAGGTGTCGCGATTGCATTAAGAGGGGATTTAGAAGGCGGTAGTTACATATATATAAGTCGAATATACCCTCTATTTTATTCCTTATTAATATACCTTCTTCTTAGATTCCTTACAAGCCTCTTATATACCCTAATTGGCAACTTCCTACTTAGTTGTTTACTTTAATTGATATAATCCTTGCATATAACCCAGATCTTAAAGCCCCTGGGTCACCTACAGAAGTTACAACTTCTCCACCAATTGATAAGCCAACGCATACGCCCGCGCATGTGCCTACCCCTGCGCACTTCTTTATTGATTTTACTAAGAAGGACTCTTTAATTGGCAGCCTATATAGTGAATATCAGTCTCCTCCGCCAGAGACTTTAGGGGAGAGCTTATTTGGAGGCGGCAGTGTTGAGCATATTGATTTGAGTACTGAGGAGGAAGAGATCGCAATTTCCTTAGGCAATTGCTCTATACCAAAGTCTCCCTTACCAAATCCTCCCCCTACTAAATAGGTGTATATCGACCTTACAATTAACGACTTGGAAGCTACTACCCATTTTCAACACCTCTTCTTCTGGGCTAGCTAATAGGTATTTAATTGGATTTTAGGGCAGACAAATTATAATATTCTTTTCCTTATTAATAGGATCTTACAAGTTAACTTCCTTGCCTAGTTCCCTACCTTCCCCTTTATCTTTTGCAGAAGTAGTAGTAAGCCAGAAAGTACGCCTTCTTAAAGTTATCTAAGCTTAGAAAACAACTCTAAGTTAGTGTATACTAATTTAGAAAGTTCTAACTGTGAGGTAGGGGAGGATAATTGCAAGGAGGACCCTGACTTTACCTTTACTAGATCTATTAACCTTTTCTTTAAGCCACCAGTTACCTAATCCTCCCCTAGATTACCTTTATAACTTATTCCTTCTATAGATACTATTTTTGATATACCTGTAAGCTATATAACCTTTGCTGAAGCTCCTATTATACCTATAATTAAGCAATACCTCTTAGCGGAGTTCTTCTTACCACCCCCTAAGAGAGTAAATCAGTTAACATTGTAAGCGACACTATAACAGACCCTACAGCCATTGATATAGACGTATACCCCTACTAAAATTAACAGTCTACAGCGCTCTTATGGTTGTAATTAAGGACTTTAACAATAGCACCTCCTTCTTTACCCCCCCTGGGTGCAGGAAGCCAAAATACTCAAGGCTCTTAAGTAAGCTTTAACTTAGAGGCAGGAGCTTAAGCTTCTATTGCACCTAGGGGTAAGCCTTTAAGTAAGCAGGAAAAGGTTATTCTTATCCAAATTTGTATTTTGTGATTAGATTAATATAGCGAAGGCCAGACAAAGTTCTTTACCATAGTAGTTGGCCAATTGTCCGCCTAAATAGGTTGCAGTTACTCTTACTAATCTGCCATATTAAATATAAAGGCTATAGAGGCTACCTGACGCGCCTAGCTTTACAAAGCAGGATTAGGAACTGAAATATAGAGTAATAATTGGGCAATTGCAATGGATTAGTGGATTGCAATCATTAATGGCTACAATAAGAGAGCTGCCGCATATTAAGCCGCTATAAATGCGCTGAAGAAGAAGTACTCCCTCTCTGTCGCCTAACGCGATCTACTTCGCCAGAGCTTTAGTAGAAAGCGAGCAGTAGATGCAGGCCTTACTGAGAGTCTTCCTGAGTTACAAGAGTGGCCGGTAGACTCCCTTTGTGCAGTAAGTGAGCCTGTACCTATACGCAAAAACCCTCAGCGCCAGAGGCGCGGTAGATTCGAAGATGCAGAGGCAATTGCGAGTATTAAGGCTAGTAAGGCATTCTCTACCTATATAGCCTCCCTCTTAGGACCTAGCGGTAGCGATGGTAGTAGGGGCAGAGAGAGCTCAGAGCCTCTGCAGAAAAGGCTAAAAACAATAGAGGAACGCCAGGATTGACTGCTTGGCACAGTAGAGGAGTTGCTTAAGCAAGTAAGGAAGGCTCCTGTCTCTCCTATATACTTGTCTCTACCACCAATGCAAGATCTACCTCTGTAGAGTATTAAACGGAGTCCTTCTACTGCCTCTTTTGCTACCGCGAGTTTAGGGCTTTAAGAGTATTGGTATTGAACTCTATAGGTTAAATTTGGACTATATGCGACTGTAGCGTTAGTGACTTTTTAGGAGGTATTATGGTAGAGGAGGCATTTGACAGATTATAACTTAGGGACTTACTTTTTAATTCTTTTTACTCCTTATAGTAAAAGCTTTAATTCTGGTGGTTATTTTATACAAAAGATAGTTACTTATATATTTAAGTTAAATTAAGAGATAAGAGCTCCCCCTGCATACATTTTTACAAGCGATTATAGTCGCATGCGACCATAGAGTCGATTTTTGCCTATCGCAAAAATCTAATTAACGTCAAATATTAACCAAAAGCAATCTATAATTTATGCTACCTTTAGAATATATATATTAGGTGTATATTAAGCAGCTCTAACAGTTAGAATAAGAAAAAACAGATATGGTAGAAAAAAAGGATAAATATTAAGAAAATCTAATTCTTATTGGGCAGCTTAAGATACTCCTTAATTGTTAGTGGAGCAATCTAATACTGACTATTTACTACTGTACATTTCCTCATATATGTATAGCAATTGGTAAGTAAGATTGCAACCTCAAATAGAGCTGCGACAGGCTAGAGGCCTTGCTTTAAGCCAGCTTTGTAGGCGTTTAACGACTAGAGATTATAGGTTAACCCAAATAGGTGCTCTACTAACATTTGTATATAAGAGAGTTACTTATTTATATATTACTGATCGCCAGCAATTAAAGAGCCACCTAAGTAAGGCCCAAAGGTATAAGTAAGTGATTTATAGGCTTGATCTCTATATAAAAAATAAGAATATTGGCCCTTAAAGATGTAGAAAACTATATATTAGTTTTAATAAAATACGCAGCATTGCGCATATGGATATTTTATTAATTTTATACCAAAAATTAACTACTTACCTATATGCGCGATGCCGCGCATTATATATAATCTTTTAATATAATTTTGGCCAGAACTTACCTTATTAAGTCTTCCTTCTACACCTAAGTTGGTAACTATAAGGAAATTGTTAACCTTACCCTTGAATGGCCCGTGTAAGGCCACGTATATACCATCAGCAGCTATAATAGCCTAGTACTTAAAGCCGTGTTGGTGCTTATAGCTAGAGTAGAACATTTGCTGATTTTAATTGGGTCTATAAAAGCCTCAAAACGTTCTATTAAGGAAGCCCTAAATTACTTCCTCCTCTGCCATATAAGGTGTAAGCGCTTAAGCGTATTATTAAATACATTTATAAATAAGCATATAGTGCCATTAAATATTACTACGGAAGCGCTCTACTAGGAAGGCAATTGTATTATTAAAAACAATAGAGATTTAAGTACGCGATCGCCTAAATTCTTCCTTTATAGTGCACAGACATATAGGAAAGGTAAGGCGGTAGAGGACTACGCAGAGGGCAGTAATAGGATTGATGCGGTAGCGGGCGCGGTAAATAATAAAGTAGAGGCCTAGAAGCTCTGCAAGCTGCTTAATCTTGTATTTTAAGAACCTATATAGGCAGTAAGTAGGTGGCTTAGTAGAGGTAGTAAAGGCTTACCTAAATTTTAACTGAACGCGGTCATCATCCATTTTTTCAAGATTGAACTTAAAGGACTTGTACGGTAGGCGCTTAATATATGGGTGTCTAGGAAGTTTACGAAGGCGTCGCCTATATCGGCCCTATTAATGCGCATTATAGAGGATGTATATAGAGGCGATTTGGTGGTTCATTTTGGGGTGTATGTACGCGTAGTTACAAAAGCTTCCATGAAGTTTGATACGCAATATATTGCCAAGAGCCACCCGTTTGCATTGTTTGATCGCTTACTAAGCTTGATTTTAAAAGGTGGTGGCTTGTCAATTACTAGCGTCAATATGTTGCAAGCCCTTCCTATTGTTGTAATAGAGCGTAGGGATAAAAGGGTTTACATTGTCTCTTTCTCCCAGATCTCTTATTAGCTTCTTAAGCCATACTACTAACCTTACTCCTTCTAACACTGCTATAATCTCTACTTCTATTAAACCTAATGCCATTAACTTCTGCCTTTAAGCCATCTAGATTACCGCTCCCCCATAATATATAACTGCTATACCCTAGAATAATATCCAATTGTGTTCTGTTCCCTATATAGCGTTAGTAAAGATACTATAGCCAGTAGGTAAGTTAGTTAATGTAAGCTTGCACAGAGGAAGGTAAATCTTTTAATTTAAGTAGGTGATTCCAGTTTTGGGGGTGCCGTTTAGATATTATAGTAGCTGCTTACTTAAGTAGTAATGTAATTCTTCTAGTGCTGCTATAAACCTAGCTAACTAACCAACAGCGTAGCTAGTATTAGAACATATACAATTTAAGAGGTAGATCGTAGAGCCAATAATCTACTAGTATACCGTCGCATTATCGTACTTAAGGGGACTTTTAATATTAGCTTTTAGAATAGTGCTAGCTGGTATTAGTAGCTTAACCGGATTACAGTTATCTATTTTTAGCCATTTAAGTAGCTTCTTAGTATATATCGTCTGATATAGCTTAAGGGTTTAGTTTATACGGTCTTAATTAATTTAGAAGCCTATAAATACCTCTATAGGACCTAGGTCTTTGCATCTCTATTCTCTTAAGATTCTTATCTTTATAATATTAAGGTGTCTGCGCTTTTCTATAATTAGTATATTGTTAACAAATAATAAGATGTATACTTTATTTCCTATAAAGAGATTAGGGTTAGGGTTAGCTGATTTCAAACCTATGCTCTTAAAGAACTTCTTAACTATCTAAAACTATTCTCTTAGTGCCTGCTTTAGGCCGTAAAGTGACTTATTTAGCTTTAAGTAGGCGTCTTTTACGCCTTTAAGGTTAGGTTTAAAGTCTCTTAATAGGTTAGGGATCTGCATATAAATCTGTTCTTATAACGGCGGGTTTAAGAATGCAGTTTCGACGTTAATATGGTTAAGCTTAAGGTCTTCAGCTGCTACCTTTGCCATTAGGAATCTAAAGGTATTGTATTATACGATAGATGTAAATGTCTTAAAATAATTGATACTAAGGGTCTGCTTGTCTCCCCAAATGCATAGTCTTACCTTCTTGCGAATTACTTCTCCCTTAGCATTATACTTGTGCTTTAGAACTAGCTTACTTAGGAGTAACGACCTTCCTTCTAGTACTCTCCCCCTTATAATGGTATAGGTGTACATCCTCTTGAGTAAGAGGAATTCTTTAAAGATACAGTTAAAACTGGTTAGTACAATACGACTTGTACGGCCAGCCGTATCGTTATACCAAAGGTATCGTTGTATTTAGTATTTGTATGTCAAATACACCCAAATTCAAAATTAGGTAATGATATTATGATATTATGTATTTACCGATTAGCTATACTAAAAAAAAGTCGTAATCAACGTCTGTTTGGTGTTGCAATTTCGTTACCCTTAAATTTAATGTTCGTGCTTTATAAGGCTTATAATTAAGTCTCTCTTGCCGTCTTTCTATTGTTCCTTATATGGACGAAGCTTTTGTAAGGCCTATAAGGCCTTATTAAGCTTAATTTAAGGTTATTTGGATTCGTCCTTATCTATTTCTATATCGCGATTAGGCCCTACATAGAGCTCTGCTACGTACTTAATAAGATCCTTAGTTAAATCCTTAGGTTGTTTAAGGTACGGATTTTTTAGCGCTTATAGTCGGAAATACCGTAACGGCAACGCCTATTAGGATTTTAATGTCTTACCATATTAAAAAGGTAGAATTAAGTATGGAGAGTAAAATCCGAAGGTGGTTTTAATAAAATTTAATTATTATAGGATGGATTTTAATAGCTAATCTAGTGGTAAGGAAAGCCCAAATCTACTTAATAAAATACTGGCTATACCGATTTTGGTGTAGAGAACTTAACAATATCGTAAAAAGTCAGATTATCGTAAAATATACCAAAAAAAATTTGATTAAGGCTTGTAGATCGTAATATAGAGTATATCGTTGTAACCAGATATCGTACTAAAGAGTTTTAACTATAGCTTTTATCCAGCCAGGAGCGTCCTCCCTTAAGACCTGATCTAGCTTAATAGCATTAAATGGTGCTATAGGTGCTCCTAAGGAGGTAGTGTTCTCAGCTTCTAGGTGGACAGCTTTTATAGCTATTACTAAATAACTAAACCACCGTATTGTTGAAAACCCTTATATTTAGCAACCTTCTAGACCTTATTCTCTACGCATAAAGAATGCGTATTAATGTGCTTTATACGGGCGTCCCACCCTATATAACGGGCTTGTACAAATGCTTCTAAACCGAAGCTTGTAGATTGCTACTATATAAGAATACTAAGCTAAGGAGAAGAAGAAGGAGAAGATTGCTGGAGACTAATGAGATACAAAGGGGTCGCTAAGGCGCTAGTAGTGTGGTGGTGTAGATTGGACGTCGCCTACTGTCTTGGCATTTTCCTATATTTATAGAGCCTTTGGCTTCCCTCCCTCTTACATATGATCACGAACCTACCGGAATACATTCTTTTCTTTCCTTTCTTACAGACTGCTTTACTGATTACTTTTGACTGATTATGACCGACCGACCGACAGACAGACAGACAGACAGACTGACTGACAGCATTCTGACTTCCTATCTAAGAGACACCGTACCCTTCCACA
>Ga0307507_10002396_pt1 | contig 39569 bp, 13 predicted proteins | sample 7_EM_MG_FD_207223 | JGI IMG/M metagenome (GOLD analysis project Ga0307507, IMG submission 207223) | Populus trichocarpa ectomycorrhiza microbial communities from riparian zone in the Pacific Northwest, United States - 7_EM | ecosystem: Host-associated > Plants > Roots > Unclassified | place...
CTAGAGTCTCTATATATATACATAAGGAAGATGCAGGGAATAGAGATGGGTGGCAAGAATTACAAGGGTAAGCAGCTGAAATGGTAAGGTATGCAGGGGTAAGCAGCTGAGGTAGTAAGACGGTAGTAAGCAAGTCCGATCTTAGGTCGACAACAGCATAGTACTGGTAGTCGGTTACACACCCCCCCAGATTTGACGGTGTAGTCAAAGCTATAGAAAACAAATAAAGGTAGAAGCTATACCAAAATAAGAAATTTTAGATACAATTTAGGAGTAGTAAAGGGATAGGGTGACGTTCAAGAGTCTTTATCAGATAATATAGTAGCAATTTAATGTCGAATATCCACCAAATTTAATTGCTTTATCCATGCCTCGTGCCTTTAACGGGGTAGGATCTTAGTAAGTCTATTGGCAGGCATCTTGTCTGTAGGGACCCATTGGACGTTAATCTTTTTGTCTTGGACCTCTTATCTAAGCCAGTGCTAATAGACGTCGATATGTCGAAGCTTGGTGTCAAGCTTTGGTGTATCCTGTCTTAGGAGTTGTATAGTCTGCATATTGTCGCATAGTAGGGTAAAATCGCGTTCTAAACTGAGACCGACTGCCTTAAAGAAACGCTGCCACCAGATAATCTCAATAGCAGCTATAGACAGGGAGAGAAGCTCCGCTTTGGTAGTTAAGCGAGTCACTAATTATTATAGGGTTGCCTTCCAATCAATTAGTCCTCCAAATAGCATAAAAAGGTATCCTTAAGAGCTCCATCTAGTATCTTTATGGTCCGCAAATGCTGCGTTAGATGCTCCGTAAAAGGTGACGTCTTCTCCTTCGGGGTTTCTGAAGTAGACGTGTGCTCCGAGTACTTCGCTAGAGTATTCAATAGCTGTAGATTTTGTTCTAAGGCAATAGGCGATGGCTTAGTTTAATGCATTAAGGTGCTTTTAATTTAGACTGGTAAGAAATTCGGCCAGTTTTAAATACGTCTTGGCAACATTAGGCCTTCCAAAAACGGCGAGGTGCGTAAGGGAACCAACCCATTACTAATAGGCTAGTGTTCTTTAAGGGTTCGTCTGCTGGTTGGACGGAATCAGTTCTTCGGCAGGAAGTAGTAACTTAGGAAAATTTCCTGGTTAAATATTAAATTGACTGGCTATCTTTTTAATATAGGAATCTTGGCAAAGCTAGAGCTTTCTACTTGCCTAATCTCGCTTAATTCGAATTCCTAGGAACCACTATAGGTGTCACGAAGTTCAAATAGATAAGTTCATTGATGCAATGGGTTGATTGATTGATGATCTTGACTTGATCGTTAATTGATGTCGATCTTTTGACCTAGGGCCCCTAGGGCTCTATGAAGAGATTTACGATACACGTGCCCCGTGCACGTAACTCGTGCACGTGTCCTACGCCTTAGAGAATATAGATTATCTAACACACCCCCTTAGCTTTAAGCTCTTTAAGGTCAAAGCTAGCCACCTTCTTGTGTCTGTTAATGAGTTAATTAAACCGTAATCTTATCTAAATCCTTTTATCTTGCTTTAATACCGTCCCTTAGGTCCTCTAGTTGCTTCTCCTTATCTAGCTACTCCTTAATATCCACCATCCCAATTATATTAACGAAACTTTAAAACCTCTGCTTGGGCAGGGCCTTTATAAGTCCATCAGTAATTATCTCCTTTGTCACTATCTATTAAAATTATACTCGTCTTATTACGTATTCCTAACATAGCTAGTGTTAATAGATGTTAACATATTGGAGCTTTATAATTAGCTTTGCTATATCTTCTATAATTAGTTAGAGCGTTTAGGTGTTATCGCATTTAATAATTAAGGGCTCGTTTAGGCGTAACATTATTACGTTAAACAGCCTACTAGTAAAGATAGCTTCCTTTACTGTTTATAATAGGGCTAACAACTCAGCTTCTATGCTTAACGTTATAACTGTACCCTGCTTGTTTGCTCTCCAAGCGATCAGCCCCCTAAATAGCTTTATAATATATTCTTACAAGCTCTTTCTGTCAACGGAGTTGTCCGCGAATAATGCATCGCTAGCATAGATAAATAATTGTGCTTTACCTCTACCGTCTCTTCCGTCGTCTCGTCCTTTATCGCATATTCCTTTATCTCTCCCTCTACCGTTCATTCCTTCCTCATCTCCTCTATAGCAGATTGCTCTGCTTCTCGTGCTATATAGGTATTAGATAACTCTATCTACCGCTTAATAATGCTCTTAGCTTGGGTCCTAATTAAACCTTACTAGCCTTAATACTACAAACGTAATATCCAGACACGTTATAGTGGCTGCATAGAGTACTAAACCCAATTTTCTCTAATATAGCATCGTAGAGGCTAGTAGGGATATAGGGCGGACTAATAGGTCTATATTAGGGGACGGACGCGTCAGACGGATTAATCGGTAATTAGTAGGGAGGAGTTTAGATTCTGCTATAGGAGTGTCCAGAAGACGCCCTATAAGATCTATCTTATACTAATTAGCTATCTTCTTAATATAGGCTTCCTGGGATAGCTATAGGAGCCTCTAGCTATAATCGCGTAGTACGTGGATTTCTAGGAACCATTTTAGCTCGCTAAGGGTACTTATCTAGTATTCCTTGCTTAGCTCCTTAATTGCTTCTTAAGCTTTCTTCTTATCTATTTTTTGGTAGCAGAAGATAATATCGTTAATATAGAAGAAGACAACTATTCTACCTTTTAGCATAATATACGGCTCCTAAGGTACCTCTTTAAAACCCAATTTATTTAACGAGCTTGTAAGATTCTTCTGCCATAATAGTGGTAATCATTGTAGTCCGTATAGGGCTTTTCTTAAGCGCAGTACTTTGTCTATCTTTCCTTTGTTAAACCCTGGCGGTAGCTTTATATAGACAACCTTATTGAGATCGCAATAGACAAACGTATTAACTGCATCTATCTATGTCATCTTCAGGTCGAATTTTGCGGTGATTGCCATAAGTGTTCAGAAGGTCGTACTAGCTAATATAGTAGCTCTTATAGGTAGGTCTCCTAGGGCCTATTAATTTCCGTAGACTACTAATCATGCCTTACATTTCTAGAGAAATCCATACTTGTCCATCTTGTAGACAAACACCTACATTAAGCTAAGGACCTACTGTCCCTTTGCGTGCTTCTTATCTGTTTCTTAAAACAACCTCATTTAATAATGGGATTAGAGGTAAGCTTATTAAGCTTCTTAGAACTAATCTTAAAGAGGATGCGTATTAAGGTTGCGGATTAACTAAGGTGGCGGAGGTAAGTTCTTCCTATATAATCTAACATTGCGTGTTCTGCCTAATTTTAGCTTACTATTGTTAAGTTAACTATTAAGGTTAAACTTCCTTCCTGCTAAGAAGGCGCCGTAATAGGCTAATATAATTCTTTTAGTAACAAAGTCTTTAAACCTATTATTGCAGGCTTCCTTAAATAAGTCCTTAATAGAGTTATTAAACACCCCCTAAGTGTAAAACCCGTCTCCTACTTAGCTAATAATGTCCTAATTAGTACCTTATACATCTAACTTCGTAGGATACTTAATGTGAAAGGCATATAGAGATTCTTCATCTTCTTCTATTAAAGGTGGCGTATAATACGCATCTTTAAGAGCTCTTACAAGCTTAAGATCTGCTAACTTATCAAAGGTTTAAACTGGCTTATTAACGTTATCATCTTTCTCTTAAATTGACAGTTTAAATACTTCTTTATTATCTTCCAGAAGAACCTTATTCTTAATTAGGGTATTAGGGAGTTAAATCTTCTTAATTAGCATATCTAACTTAGTGTATAGGTCCTTTAAGATGTCCATTTACTTGCTATTAAAGAACGTCTTCTCATCAAAGATAACGTCCCTAGTAGAGATAATAATACCTTTATATAGGATCCAGATCCTGTAGATATTGGTAGAGTTATAGCTAATAAGGTAGCTGATATAGGCTTGCGGATCTAGCTTGCTTAGCCTTTTCTTCTTTAGCTAGGCGTCCGACGTCATCGCGTACGCCCTACAGCCGTAGGCTTTCAGGTGCGCCAATTACGGCTTTCTTAACCCATTAGCTAGGAAGGTATAGAACCTCTTATAGGGCGATTTCTAACCATTGCTTTCCCATGGCGTTCAATCTTAAAGGTAGACTGCATAGTTAACTATCTCTTTCCATAGATCGTGTGGTAGATTGGCAGCAATTTTTATTATACGTGCTCTTTTAATAATCACACCCTCTAAGCGTTTGGCGGTACTATTTTAAGCTTAGGTATAAGGCGCCAAAGGCTTAAATATAATCCCTTAGGTCCGTAGCTATTTAAGGGTTCTTCTTCTCCCTAGCTTGTTATCTAATCTAATAGTATTAACCTTAAGGTTATGCCTCAGACAAATCCATTAGATGAAATCTTTAAGTACTTATAGTATCTCCTTCTCTTCGCTATACGTCGTTATAAAATACGGGAAGGTTCTCCCTAAGAAGGTATTATAGATAAACATAACTTGTATAAATCCAGTATACGCTTCCTTAAGGTTAGTCCAGTTAATATAGAGGTTAAGATAAGGTTTATTAATATTCCGTTTTAAGAACCTTCTTAAGACCTAACGCTTAATTTTGGCGAGACTGTAATATTAACATTCCATCATCTTTGGGTCTTAAAGCTTGACTCCTAGGGCGTTAAGACCTAAATAATAAAGGCTTATAGGTCCTGAATAACCTAGACACAGATGCTATAAATACGCATTACCTTTTAAATCTGGACAAGCGTCTCTTAACGATGCTCTACGCTTCTATTAGCGGCGTAGTAGTTGGCTTATATTAAACGCTAATCAACTTCCTAGTCGGACGTATTCAATAGTCTGTTGTCCATAACGTTCTTCCATTTAATATAGGATCGTGTTATCCTTTCAAACTAGAAGATTGTTGTCTTCTTTATTATCCTAGTAGAACCCTTATTTTTAAAGCAGATAGAATAATACTAGATTCGTATTAAAGTCCATATAAAAGGCAACGTTTTTAAGACATAGGGTTCCCTTGCTCTTGTCTAGTTTTGTGATTTGGATAGTAACATCGCCATAGCCTAGTATGGGCACTTCTGAGCTGCCGGTGGTAATATATTTGTGTTTTAAAGCTTTTCTAAAATTATAAAAACAAGAGAGGTTATTAAAGATATAGAGAGTAGTTCCTAAGTTAAGAATAATTAATAGCTTTAGTAGATGGGTTTAACCGGTATAATATAATTCTAAGAATATTGCATTAGCTTCTCCCTTAATCTTAACTTCCTAGCTCTTATTCTATTGTTATTAGGCCTCGTCTTCTTGTTCTTTAAGTCTAATCTTCGTAACTTGGTTAGTAAGATTCTTATTCTTTTCTACCTTCTTTAGTGCCCTATTAATGCGCGCATCTCCTATCGTGACTCCTACAGGTCTCTTATCTTTAAATAAACACTAATAGTCCCATAGGGAGTGTCCTTGTATTCCGCACGCTAAGCACTTAGGCGTTGGCTTCTTATAGGACGTTTTCTTATCTACTAGTGTCCCGGCTCTCTTTAAGCGTCTATTACGTGCTAAGGCCTTTCCTCTTTATAAACCTTTAGTAGTATCAAAGTGATCCTTAGTGGCTTGCTCTGCGAAGTCTGTATTAAAGGTACTGCCTCTTATAGTAGCATTGGCTTTCTTTAAGGGTGTTCTAAGTCCTTCTTGCAGCTCCTTTACTACTCTACAGTATTCGGAAGATCTTGACTTCTAAGGGTTATTTAACTCAGTAGTATACTTTATATAGTAGGCGTCGCTAAAAGGTCAAATAACTTCTGCTAAATCTTAAAGCTAGATACTATCGGACATTTAAGGGATCTTATACTTCTCTCCTAGGGATATTGCGTATTCCCATTAATCTAGCCATTAGTTTAATTTTGATAACTATTTAAACCCCTTAAGGGCTTCTATGTACTGGTATTATACCTTCTTCCTAATAAACGATAAGGTAGGTTCTGTGTTCTCCTTTAGCCGAGATAGCCATTCTTTAACTATTAAGGAAGGGTTAAGCAGTAGCTTCTTCTAAATTAATACTATAGACGTAATCTAGGTGCGGATCTATTAAAGATAATCTTTCTGTCTTAGGAAATACTTTATGTCCTAGTTGTAGTATCATCTACTATTCTCGTACGCTTTCTATTAATTTGTCGAGAGCTGTGTATACAAGGTTGCATTCTTATTAAAATCTATAACTTCTAGATAGGCTGGTTCTTGTAGTAGACCTTATTAAGGTGCTACACTATCTGGGTTAATGTGGGCCTAAATTCGCTAATCCACAAGGGCTTAGAGTTGCTATAGCTATTACTCCCAGTCTTCTGACTTATTGAGGATAATCGTTATCGACGAGCTCAACATTAGTGGAGTCATTTAACTAATAGGCAAAGAAGGGATTAAGATAGTATTTTGTCGTTAGGATTGTCCTTATTATTAGAATCGTCCTTTAATGATTAAGGTGGAATCTTGTGGAATCTTGTGGAATCTTGTGGAATCTCGTCCTGTGACAATTAAGGTAGTATTTCTGTCAGAGTCTGCGTCTTGACAATAAGGTGTCAGAGTCTGACGATGAGGTAGAATTTCTTTAAATGATTAAATAATAGCTGACTAGCTTCTTGAGTCGGCGGACCGGGCTTATAACTGTCACGAAGTTCAAATAGATGAGTTCATTGATGCAATGGGTTGATTGATTGATGATCTTGACTTAATCGTTGATTGATGTCGATCTTTTGACCTAGGGCCCCTAGGGCTCTATAAAGAGATTTACGATGCACGTGCCCCGTGCACGTGACTCGTGCACGTGTCCCACGCCTTAGAGAATACAGATTATCTGACAATAGGTCTCCTAGTACACGGATCTTGTATTAATGTAGAAGTTTAGCTTCGAATTCTTCTAGTCTTTAAATGTCCTTTTTGGCAAATAGGACGGCAATATCGTCTACATAAAAGAAGACAATAAGTCGTCTATTGGTGTAAAGGCAGTTCGTACCTAGGACAGGCTTCAATCCGAATTTGGCCAGTGTATTAGTGAGCTCTTTATACCAAAGTAGTGGTAAGACTTTTAATCCGTATAGCGCCATGAGTAGCTTTAAGATATGTCCATTTTAATTAAAGCCTTCTAGGCAGTAACAGCAGACTGGCTTGTCTAGTCTTGCATTTATAAATACGTTCACAGCGTTATACTATCAAATCTCCAAATCGAATGCGGCTGCTATAGCCATGAGGGCACGGAATATTCGAGCAGCTAGGGTTGCTACATAGGTCTCTTCTTTGGTGATCTGCAGGTCTCCGCGGACACACAGTCAAGCCTTTAGCTTTTAAAGGTAACCGTCGCTGTCAAACTTGTATTTAAAGACCCATTTCAGTAGAAGGATCTGCTCGTTATATACTTCTTCTTTTAGTACAGTCTCGAATGTCCCTCGGCGTTTTAGGTCATTGTATTCTTTTTCTATGGCCTTTTAAAAGCCGGTAGTTAAAGGGTACTTTCTTAGCTCTTTAAGGTTCCTTAGTTTAGGTAGAAGATTATCTTAATACAGGGAGGATCTAGTTCGGTTAATGTCCTTTACTAGTCCTGTAGCAAAGCCAGCGTAGTAACTAAATAGGGTAGGTATATTGGCTAGTGCTACTGCGTATGCTTGACGTCAAATTCGTTTGGAACCTTCTGGTAGGACAAGGTCGGTAGAAGGATCGGCCAAGACCTCGTTAGCTTATAGAGCTGTATTTAACAGTTCTAACGAACCTAGCTGGGTAGGAATTGCTTCAATTATATCCAGGATATCGTCTTAAAGTCCTCCCGGTGTGGTATTTGTTTCTAGCAAATCTGGAGATACCGTTCTGCTAGGAGTCGGTAGCTGTTCAGTATCCTTTGTAGGAAGCTCTGCTGAATCGTTTAATATAGTTATTTAATTTGCATTTAAGGTAGGTCTATATAAGATAGATTCATCCTTAGATTTGTCCTTATAGAGAGGTTCTGGTAGACTAATTACCTAGATAGTGTCTTCTAATGCTTCCCTAAGTAGGTAATCGATGTTTTAACCCTTGGGGTTATAGAACGAGGTCTCGTCAAATATAACATCTCTGGTTCAAATGACTTTGTAAAGGCTTAGAATCCAGATTTGGTAGATATTGGTTAAATTATAGCCAACTAGATGTCTAATTAATACATAAGGAGCTAGCTTGTCTCCCTTTCTAACTTATTTATTCAGCGTATAGGTCTTGTAACCGTATTCGTGCATATGGGTAAGTGTTGGCGGCTTGCCGTAGGCGACCTTGTATGGAGTTTTCCACCCTAGTTGCTCATTTAGTGTTTGATTAAGTGTATAGCTAGCAGCAAGGAAAGCCTTTGGTCCTAAAGATGGGGGTAAGGATGCTTCTAGCTGCATAGACCTTAATTATTCTATAAGGGTTCTTCCAGATCGTTCTGCTCCACCATTCTGTTCTTCGGTATATGGTGCTCGGTATTTAAAGGTAATGCCTTTGTCTGCATACCACATGTCTAGGGTATCTTCCGTTTGTCTAAATACTTGTTTATTATTACTCTAGAAGAAGATAACGTCTTAGTAGAATTATATCTTAATTAAGCGGTAAGTCTTACAAATGGTAGGTAGAATGGTAGCTTTATCCCTATTTTTAGAGGTGAACACAAAGTTAAATTTAGAATACGTGTAATAGAAATATATAATATATCTATTGCCGTTATACCCTGGTACTCCGAGGTAGATAATATTAAATGCTAGCCGTTTAAATGGTTAAGTAGCTAGAAATTCGTGTTCTTATCTTTAAGAGATCTGCTACGTGTGCTTTACTAATAAGCAAACTTTATATTCGATTTTAAGCGGTGCTCATTTATTGGTTTTAAATTCGGTCAGCTCTGCGCCAATAATGTACTTAGGAAGCTGCGTAATAGCATTAGGTCCTATATAGCCGAGTATTTTATGCCATCTTGTAGCTGTGGCTCCGATTGGTTTACGGGCCATATGGCTAGGCTGGTACCTCTTAGAGGTTAAGAATGTTAATTAAGTCGAATCTAGGGTACTCGTAGGCTCTCTATACATTAGTGCCCAGTGGCCCCCTAGTCGTTTCGCATAGCAGACTGTTTCACCAGTTGCTAGACGGTAGAGCAAATTTCGCCCTAAGTCGAAATGGATGTCGTTCTTAGTGGCTCTTAATAGCGCTACGATATTTGTAAACATAGTAGGCACTAGCGCTATATAGGATAGCTTTATTTTTAGCTTTCCAGTAGGTGTATTAACAGTAATAGTTACTGTTCCGTAAGCTTGTATTTTTTCAAAATTTCTGCTAGCAATTAGGTAGTCGTCTTCTACTACTAGGTAGGAGAAGGTGAAGTCTTCTTTGTTATTACAGACGTGGGTATCTGCGCCAGGGTTAAGTATCCAGGTATTCTGGAGTTCAAAAGGAACTTAACCAGTACTAAACACGGCAGCATGGCTAGTTGGTTTGGTAGAAGGTAGGGTTTTAAAATTAAAATTAATTATAAATTCTATGCTTTAATTATTTTCCTTTACTTCCTATTCTCTTTTTTAAATTTGGTTAACGATGCGTTTAATCTAAGGTATAGATAAGATAGCTTCATCTACTTTCTTCTAGACGTCTACCCTTCGTCTCCATCCTTAAGGGCGCTTATGCTTGGCGATATAGTAGCATTCATTAAACTGATGTACGAGGCCGTATATGTGTTACGGCGCTGGTGGAAAACGGTGGATTATGGTAGACGTTATGGTAGACGCCGAGTCACGTGAGTCCACGTGACTAGAGGACCGCATAAAACTTCGCATAGCGCTGCTATTCTTCTCCCTTCCTTTCTCTAGCTTTGGATCCTCGTTTATAGACTACCAATTGTACAGGCTTGCGCGTCCCTCATGCCGTGCTCGTGCCTCAATTGACTCAGTCGCTAACATTATCCAAAGCTCAACTACTCTTTCTTCCTGAGAAGGAACTTAAATATATCTACAAAGGACACAAAACAGGACTATAAGGACAGGACAGACCCCTAAGAACCAAAAGAACACGAACAGAACGCGAAACCTAAGAATAGGACACGCACGGACCAGAACCCCTAGAAAATAAACAAACACCGGAAATTACCTAATACCCCTACCACTATGCCAAGAAATACAGCAGCCGGCAAAGCCGCTATAAGACCCGCAAATACCTCCAATAGTGAAACAGTCGCCATTTTAACCCCCTAGGAAGAGCTCGCAGCAGCTAATGCCAAAATTGAACGGCTTTAAGAGCTGCTTAAAACTAGAGACACCCCTATACCTAGTAAGAAGTTATTAGACACCTAAAGACTTGCTACAGTCCTTAAAACCCTAGCCTAATATATAGTATTAGCATCGTTATAGTCTATAAAGGTTGCGGACCCCCTATTGCTTACAGACGGAACTGACCCTATATTTAATAATTGGAAGCTTTAACTGCAAGACAAGCTTAAAGTTAATACAGACCACTTCCCTACTACCTAAGCTAAAATGGCCTATGTCTTCGGCCGTACTGGTGGGGACGTATAGACGCATCTACGTCCACAATACGCCTAGGACTAGGCAGACCCCTTCCTCTCTAAAGAAGAGATGGTTAACTACCTGTCTTCCATTTACAAGGACCCTTTTAAGACATAGAACGCCCACCTTAATTATAAAGCTCTTAACATAAAGACGACGGAGACCTTTTTAGCCTTCTAGACCCGCTTTCTGCACCTAGCCGGTTAAGCCTAAATTCCCTATAAAGACCTAATGCTAGACCTCTTTAATAAGCTTACCCTAGACCTATAGCGCGCCATACTGCCAGTTTTTACTACTGTATAGACGCTAAAGGTACTTACGGACTATTACCTAGCTATTAACTAAGGCCTCTATTAAATTAAGGCATAATCTAAGCGGTATAAAGCTAGAAACTCTCCAAACTAGACTATAAGCACTTTATAAACGGCCTACAATACCCCAGCACGATCTGCAACTCCTACGGCACCAGCTATACAGCCCGCTGTTAATTTAGCAGCTAGCTATATAGCTAGTCCTACTATAGGTCCGGCGCACACTTAGCCTACGTATAATGACCCCTATAAACAGGCCCTTAGTAATTAAGGAGCTTGCTTCTTATACGGCCAGAAAGACTACTTTGCAAAGGATTGCCAGATAAAGGCAAAAACGGGCAAGGTTCTATTAATTTAGGAGGATAGTATAGAGTTAGAAAAAGAGGAACCTTAGAGAAAGACTCCTCTCTAGGGTTAAAAGGGATTAATATGTTATATATTAATCTAGGTTGGCTAGTTGGTGGAAGAAGCTGCACTATCCCTTATACCTTATTTTATAATAGATATTAAGTTTTAACCTCTGCTTTAGCTAACTCTGGAGTAAATACCTTTGCCTTAATAGACACCTAGTATGCTATAAAGCTAGCTAACTTTTTAAATGCACCCCTTAAAGAACTGCCCAAACCAATTCCTATTCGCGGGTATAGTGGACGAATAGGGCCACCTATTATAACTATCTTGCGGATTTACCTCCGCATTAACAGACGAAGGTAGTATAATATCCCCTTTCTTATTATGGACCTTAGGAGCCACGATATAATTATAGGGAGAAAATGGCTAGCCTATTTAGGCTTACAGCTTGACGTATAGAATAGACAGCTTATCTAGCCTAAAACCCTACCCCCAACCCCTTCCTTTATAAAAGAAATCAGCATTATAATGGAAAACCTCGTACGGCCCTAGATTAATACTATTTACCAGGCTGATGCTATGCGTAGAGACTAGGCCTTTAAGAAGGATATACATCTTAATCCTTAATAGATCTGTATACTACGCCGCCCCTAGACTATATATATCACGCTATCCGTACCAGAGACCTAGGAAGTTAGTAGTAACCTAGCTAAGCCCCCTACGGAGAACCTAGGCCCTACGCAGCCCTAAAGGAAAACCAGGGACATCGGACGCTATACTAAGCTAATAGACAGGAAGGATAACTTATAGAAAATGGAATATAAGTTAAGGAAGACTATACACCCTATACCGCAAGATACGGCCTAATAAGTGTCTGTAAAGAAACCTATAGACCTCCCACTAGTCAATATCTGCTGTATTAGCGCTGTAGGATTCTACCAGAACTTGGTTTAGCTTAATACTATTACCTTTACAACTAGCCTATACAAAATTAATTAAATGCTTAAGGAAAAGGAAAGTAAGCTTAGTGGATAGGAAAGCGAGCTTACAGATAAGGAACTAGTAGAACAAAAACTACCTAATTAACACTGGAAATTTAAGGACGTATTCTCCAAGGTAGTATTAGATATACTTCCGCCTCACCGACCATATAACCACAAGATTGAGATTGATTAAGGTAAGGGAAGCACCCTTAGCTTTAGTCCTCTCTACCCACAGTCTATCGCCAAATTATAGGCTATAAAGCAGTACCTTATCAACAACCTTAATAAGGGCTTTATTAAGCCTAGCTAAGCCCCTTTTAACTCGCCTATTCTCTTTGCCAAAAAACTAAATAAAGGACTGCGCTTCTGCATTAACTACTATAAGCTAAATAATATAACCCGCAAGGACCGCTATCTACTACCCTTACTTAATAAGACTCTTGCCTAAATAAGTAGAGCTAAGGTCTTTATAAAGCTTAATATCCGCCAGGCCTTCTACCGAATTAGGATAGACCCTAGGTCTAAAGAGCTTACTATATTTTAAACCCGTTACGGAACGTATAAATATAAGATACTCCCTTTTAGACTAACTAATGGACCAGCTATGTACCAGCAGTACATAAACAATGTACTCTTTAACTACCTTAATAACTTCTGTACAGCCTACCTAGATAACATTATAATCTACTCTAAGAACGAGCTGGAACACGAGGAGCATGTCTATAAAGTCCTATAACAGCTCCGCAAGGCTGGTCTCCAGGCCAATATTAAGAAGTTGGAATTTAGTGTTAAGCGTACAAAGTACCTAGGTATTATTATTAGTATAGACGGAATTAAGGCCAACCCAGAGAAAACGGCTGTAATTAACTAGTGGACACCCCCACGGACTATAAAGGGGGTATAATTATTTTTAGGTTTCTATAACTTCTACTAATACTTTATTAAGAACTACAGTAGGATTGCCTAGCCTCTTAACCGCCTTACTAGGAAAGACTAGCCATTCTACTTTAACGCCATATATATGCAGGCCTTTAATAAGCTTAAAAAGCGGCTGGTATTAGCTCCCCTACTTGCCTACTTTAACCCAGAACGGCCCTTAATGCTAGAAACTAATGCCTTAGACGGTATAATAGCCAGTATTTTTTCCCAGAAGTAACTAGACGGAGAATGGCACCCTATTGTATACTATTTAAAGACTATAATAGATGCCGAGCTAAACTACTATATCCATAATAAAGAAATGCTAGCTATTATCTCTAGCTTTTAGCACTGGCGTGTATAGCTAGAGGGGACCCCTAAGCCTATTAAGGTAGTTTTGGATTATAAGGCCCTAGAATACTTTATAACAACTAAGGCCCTTATAGCCTGCTAGGCACGCTAGGCGGATATCCTATCTTAGTTTAACTTCTTAATTATATATAGACTAGGCGCTACGAACCGTGCAGATACTCTTATAAGGCGTAAACAGGACCTAGGTAACTAGGTAGCTATAAAGATCTTATTACAAACCTAGGTACTACTACAACTAGAGCACCTTAACCCCTAAATATAGGCAGAACTAAATACGGACCCTTTAGACGCTAAGATATGCCCCATTAACTCCACAGAACTTGACCTTATTAATAAACTGCTGTAGATAAACTATACGGCCCCTTCTCTACAGGAGTGCCGCAAAAAGGTAAAGGATGCTACTAGCCTATAGTCCCTCAAAAATGGACTGCTTAAGCACCAAGAACGGCTGGTGGTGGTAGAGGAACAGAATTTACGGACTTAGCTTATCACCGAAGTATATACTTAGGTCTCTACGGCCCACCCTAGAAAAAATAAAACCCGTAGAATTATTGGCAACCGCTACTACTAGCCCGGAATGGTTATGGATATTAACCGCTATGTATAGAACTGCAATAACTGCCGTAGGTCTATAATTCCATAAGACAAGACCCTAGGGCTATTAAAGTTACTCCCAATACCAGAACGCCCCTGGCAGCATATCTCTATAGACTTCTATGAGTTACCTACGGACCGCGACGGATATGATATGGTTATAATCCTAGTTAACCACTTTAGTAAGCGCCTGTTCTTAATCCCCTATTATAAGAATATTAATGCTAAAGAGGCGGCCTAACTATATATCTACTATGTCTACCAAATTTACAGACCACTAGATACTATTGTATCCGACCACAGGCCATAGTTTATATTGGCCTTCTAAAACGAGTTTACCCAGATCCTAGGTATTAGGCTAAAGCTCTCTACAGCATACCACCCCCAGATAGACGGTTAGACGGAGATTATAAATTAGTACTTAGACTAGAGACTCTGGCCCTTTATTAACTACTTTTAGGACAACTAGAGCGGACTACTACCTATAATAGACTACGCCTAGGCAACCCTACCCTATAACTCTACGGGGTTTGCACCTATTTAGCTAGAAATGGGATACTTACCCTATATAAGCTTTGACTGGAAGAGACTAGAAGGACTATAAACCGTGCGCGAAAAACTATTTTATAAGGAAGCACAGCAGTATGCTAGACGCTTAGAAGAAGTATAGACAGTAGCCCATAAGAACCTAGAGAAGGCCCAGAAATTAATAGAACAGTAGGCAAATAAGCACAGGCGCGAGCCTAACTTTACCATAGGCGATAAGGTCTGGGTTACAACAAAGAACTAGAAAATAGAACGGCCTAGCCGTAAGCTAGACTATAAGATGGCAGGACTGTATAAGATCCTTAATAAAGAAGGCAACTTATATAAGGTTAAACTCCTAGACTTAATTAAAGTCCACCCTGTTTTCTTACTAGATAAGCTATGGAAAGCTACAAATAACCCACTACCTGGACAAAAGAATAAGCCTCCACTGCTAATTTAAGTTAATGGCGACGACGAATGGGAAGTTAATGAAATACTAGCCTGTAAACTAGTATAAGGAACGCTAAAATACCGTGTCTAATAGAAAGGTTACGATCTAGACCCAACCTAGTACCCCGCCTAAAACTTTATAGGTTGCCCCTAGAAGCTTAAAGAATTCTATAACTAATACCCTAATAAGCCAGGACCCCTAAAGTATCTAGACGAGTAAATAGAGTGCTAGTATAGTAAAGATGATAAGCTACCTGTTAAGCATACAGATAAGAACACCCTATGGACATGATACGGACATATAAAGCCTAAGGGCAGGCTTTTTCGGAGGGGGGGGTAATGTTACGGCGCTGGTGGAAAACGGTGGATTATGGTAGACGTTATGGTAGACGCCGAGTCACGTGAGTCCACGTGACTAGAGGACCGCATAAAACTTCGCACAGCGCTGCTATTCTTCTCCCTTCCTTTCTCTAGCTTTGGATCCTCGTTTATAGACTACCAATTGTACAGGCTTGCGCGTCCCTCATGCCGTGCTCGTGCCTCGATTGACTCAGTCGCTAACAATATGCATTCCTTGTTCCATCTTAAATTTGGATTTGAATTGCTGTTAGAGTCTAAATTAGAATTGGAATTTTCGTTGCCTTAAAGAGTTGCGAATACGGAGTTATTAGCAGCTGAGGTAGACAATGCTTGCTACATACGGTAGTGCTCCTTAAATTCCTTAATAAGGTCAATAATGGATGGGGCCTCTTTGTCCTTTTATTCTTTTTAAATAAGATCTACTTCTAGTGCTCCTGCAAAGCTAGAAGAGATGGGTTTGATTGCTTATATAAAGTCGTAGTGTGGCCTAAAGCCTTGTACGTCTAGAAGCTTTAATTCCTCTACTAGCTTATAGACGCTCCTCCAGTTGTTTAACTATTTTTTGATGCTCTGCTTTTTGTTATAGGCTTTAAGAGCCGTGTATTAATTTAGGACGTCGCGCTTTTAACCTAAGGAGGTAGGGGCAAGTACAGTCTTTAATTCTTAAAGGCGTTTGTATACCATTCCGAGGTCTTTAATAAGAGGGAGGTAGGCTACTAATGTTGTGCGGACAATATAATTGCTGATATTGTTTATAGCTTGCTCTTGCTTTTGGTGCACACGGAGGTCGTCTTTGTACTTAGCGTAGAGTTAATTGTATGTAATAAGTTAGTTTGGATCTAGCTTGGCTATTAATATAGCAGTAGGAAGCACGTCTCTTAGAGTAGGTTAACTGGGTAACTGCAGCTTTAGAAGCTTATCTTTCTTCTTTAATAGGTCTATGTACTGCCATACATTGTTTGTTTTAGCAGTGTCTTAAATAATAAAGAACCATTGCATCTAATCAGATGGCTTTTCAAGGATAAGGTTGAATTTTAAATAAGGTCCGTCGGTATTGGTTGTCATTTTTAGAATTTAATAGGTTAAGTAGGGTCCTAGGTTAGCGTCTTAGCGAAACCTTATTTTAACGTTCCGAGCTTTTGATTTGATTCGTCGGTTCGTTTGTCTGTTGGGTACGTTCATCGGCCAGGTACAATCGTCCGTTCATTTGGTAGGTGAAGAAGCTTAAGACACTTGCAAAGGTGGTAGAAGTAGTAACTTCGTAAATAAGGTAGTAGATTAATTGGTTTAGCAGGTAGTGCAATCCGGACTCATAACTGTAACAGTGCAAGTATGGGAGAATTGAATGAGCAACTTGATTTTAAACGTAGCTCTAGAGTCTCTATATATATACATAAGGAAGATGCAGGGAATAGAGATGGGTGGCAAGAATTACAAGGGTAAGCAGCTGAAATGGTAAGGTATGCAGGGGTAAGCAGCTGAGGTAGTGAGACGGTAGTAAGCAAGTCCGATCTTAGGTCAACAACAGCATGGTACTAGTAGTCGGTTACATTATTCCCTAAGGTCTTCTAGCAAACTGCTATAAACTCCTAAACTAATTAGAGCGCGCGCCAGGCTATAAGCTTATGCACTTTAAGGGGGTAAAAACAGTTATTATATATTTAAGCAGTAGAATAAAGACAACCTCTATTCTAATACTACTACTCTAGAGCAGAGGCCCGCTATACTTACTCTCTCTATCCATCTATACCAGAGCAGAGGCCCGCTATACTTACTCTCTCTATCTATCTATACTAGAGCAGAGGCCCGCTATGCTTGCTCTCTCCACCTACCCCACCCTAAGACAAAGGCCCGCTATACTTATCCTAACCCGTGATACCTTGCAGTTGGGCCCTTCTAAGACACCAGCTTTTACTAGAATAAGGTTAAAGCTTACCTATAAAGAATACCTTGTGGTTAGGCCCGCCTAAGATACTAGCTTCTTTACCTATACGGGATCCAAACTAATTAGAATAAGGTTAAAGCTTACCCCATAAAGGATATATTAAAGCTACTATATCCACCCCTCTAACCTAAACCCAGATAAGAAGTAGAATAAGGGTTTTTATAACGCCTTATAGTTGCCTATAAAGGATAACTTGTAGTTAGGCCCGCCCAGGATACTAACTTCTTTACCTATATAGAATCCAAACCAACCGGAATAAGGTTAAAGCTTACCCACAAAGAGATACTAGTCTCCGCTATAGCTGTTAATCCCATACTATACCTTCTTACGCTATTACACCTAAACCCCTAGCTCCCGGAGGAGGCGGCAGCAGCTTCTTTAGAAGAAGAGACTAAGGGGAAGAAGGCAGCAACCATAAGCCTCTCCAGAACTTACGCCGCTTTAATAGACTGCACCCACCAGAGCAGGCCGCCATATAATAGTAAGCATAGGTGTTACTAGGCCTGCTTACCTACTAGGAACCCTTTCTAGAGTAGGCCCAGCACTCCTTATCCCTTACTTAGTAAGCTGAGCACTAATCCTTTTCTATAAGCTGCTTACCTAGCTCCGTCTCCATAATCCTTCTAATATAAGAGGTGTTTTTAGCGCCTACCAACACCGGGAGGTCTAACTACCATTTACCCGCAACCACAGGTATATAGTTAACAGTAGCCTTCCTATAGAGGGCCCAGTTCTATAGGAGCCGCTATTAGTCCGCCTATTAGGTGGCCGCGAAGCCAGCCCAAGTAAGGGGTAGCAGCGGGGCCGCAAGCGGCAGTAGCAGTAGTAGTGGTAGTGGTGGTAATAGAGAAGAAAGTGGTAGTAATAGTAATAGTAATAGTAATTTATATACCATATTAGCTAATATTTAGGATATAAGGCATTGCAAAACATATAGTAGATCAGGCTACTAGCTAACACTATTATTATTATCGCCATCATTATCGCTGCTAGGAGGCAGCATGGGAGAGGGATTAGGGATGGGGACGGGGATAGGGGCGGGGATAGAGATAGGGGCGGGAACAGGGACAGGGGGAGCATAAGCGCGGCAAGGGCAAAGAAGGCTATAGAATTAGTTAGCAAACAGCCTCTCTAAGTAGGGAAGTAGTTAAAAGCTTAGGTTAATTTGCTAAAGCTTTAGTTAACCACTTAGCATAGAAAAATACTTATAAAGGACGCTAGACGCGGCCTAAATATAGGGCTCCGCAATAGAGCGTGGAGGTGGCGGCAAGAATGGCCTCCTTACTAATTAGAAAGTTTACTAGGTGTAAAAGCACCTAGGCCATAGGGGGAGTTATTATAAATAATTTTTAAAAAAATTTGTTAGTGTTATTATAGAGAGAAATTAGGGGCGTAGATAACTATAAGTACTTATATAACGGAACCTTGTAGTAGGAACTACGGTGGGTCCTATTATTAGGCTGGGTATATAGGTAAGAACAGTATTAACAACATAATAACAACTAGTGGAGTAGTTGCCCAATAGATTAACTCTAATTATATTCTAAGATTCACTACAAAGAGAGAACTATTTATAGTAGGGACTGAGGTCCTTTAAATACACAACTATACTCCTAAGAAATTCTCTCTTATACGTAAGATACGTGTTATACGTATTATACACAGGCGTACACTACGTATACTCCGTACACTGCGTATAACATTATATAACTTACTTACCATTCCTTGTTATATGGTTCCACTAGATCTATCCTAAACTATACCTATATTAACTAACTAGCTTCCTACAACTCTTCCCTAAGTAGTTATAATATTATACTTAAAGCATCTATAACACTATCTCCCTCCTCTTTATCTTTATCCTTAAAGATTCCTAACATCTCCAAGTCATCCACTAGAGGTGTAATGTCCGTTTAATTAGTCTAGTTAATATCCCTGCTTATTATACCTAAAGCTTCTTCTTCTTTATAAGCGCAATATTATGCTCACACTGTGGCTGCCATACTGTTGCTTAGTAAGATAATGTCATCTCTATATTCTTATTATACGAAAGCGGGGTTAGTATATGTTGCAATAGTAAGTCCCTTATTTTAATAACCCTTATCTTACTTAGAGTACACTAAAGCAAACATTTAATTATCCTATAACGTTTGCTCTGTTTCTAATGCTAAGTATACGCGTCCTATAACTCTTAATAGTCTTTAAGTTCCCTAAGTAACTTATTATAGGGTCTTATATTTAATCTACCACTGCAAAGCTTAAGTCTAAGTTGGCCGCCGCGCGCGCCAAACTCTATTATTCTGCTAAAGAGACCGCTCAGGCCCTTAAGGCTTAACGTTACTCCTTTAAGTCTTAGCAGGTTGCGTTCGCTTAGTTAACCCGTTTTAAAAAGGTTTATAAGAAGGTTTGTTTTAAGGAGTAGAAACTAGTTTAATAGGGTCTTAATAAGTTAGGTAACAAAAGAACTAGCTCTCCTCCTATAAGGGAAACAACTTTAAGTAGCTTAGCAATTGCTCCTCTTAGGTCCCCCTTAGGTAACTTATTTTTTGGCGATTCTTCCTTATTAGTATTACCTGACCTGCTTTCTTCTAATACTCCTATACCTTTTCTATAGCGTTCTCTAGGTTGCCTAGTGGTTCCTAGGTAGTCTTACTATAGCCTATCTACTTTACTTTATACTACGTTTTGTTATCTACGTCCTTATAACTAATAATTTTTAAAACTTGCTATTTGTCTTCTTTTTGTCCTCTATATATGTCTGCCTTATAAACTGGTGGCTTAATATCTCTATGTGCTAGCTCTAGCATTACAACGTATTATATAGGGTAAATCTTTATTTTGGCTGGTAGGTTTAACTTATACATAACTAATAAAATTCTTTACGCAATTTTAAAAGGTCCTAGTTTAACATAATCTAACTTCTTACTTAATTATCAACTCTTAAAATTTTTGTATAGTAGCCATACTTTATCTCCCTCCTTAAGATCTGGTCCCTTAGATCTCTTAGCATTATAGTATCTTTTTATTTACTCTTGTACTAGTTTAGCTATTTCTTTAAGGTTTGCATAAAGATTTATTAACATCTCTATTCTTTACTTAGCTGTGCTACTTGTTTTCTTTGCTTAATGTGGCAATAATAACGTTCTTGGCTCGTATCCATAATTCGCCTTAAATGGTAATGTCCCCATTCCTTTTTATAGTGTTGCATTATATGCAAACTATATAACTGGTAATAACAATACCTAATTATTCTATATGTGATTAATATAGTGCCTTAGATACTATTCTAGTGTCTAGTTTAGTCTTTCTATTTGTCCATCTATCTGCGGATAATATGCTGTAGAGGTTACTACGTAAACTCCCTATTCTGCTAGAAACACTTCCTAAAACGCTATTACAAATCTTGGATCTCTGTCTAATATAATTTTGTTTAGTACTCTATGTCTTATAAATACTTCCCTTATATAGATTCTAGCGACGTCTTCTACTAACATCTCTTTAGTGTATGCTATAAAGTATCCCCACTTTATTAGCTTATCCACTATTACTAAGATTACGTTATAATCTTGTCCTATAATAGGATCTTTTAACTTTGGTAACTTAATAACAAAGTCCTATAATATAACCTCCTATAGTCTTCCTGGTACTTTAACAGGTTATAGCCCTCTATATGGCTTATGCCTTATTAGTTTATTCCTTTAGCAATCTGGATATTCCTTTATAACTTATCTTGCTAGTCCCTAAATTCCTTAAATAATATACTCCTTTTAAAGTCTTAATACTAAGCCTATAGCTCTATTATATCTGTCGGTAACACCTAAGTGCACTTATTTGGCCTATTAACTGATGGATTTGTCTGGTGTTCAATAGGTGTAGAAAGCAGAGGATCGTAAGGATCGCGGTGCCTAAGTAGGGGGCTGATGAGTCATCATAAGGATGACTAATCAGAGACACGAATGACCACATAACCTCTATCCATATATTCCAACACTGGCAGTTCTTTCTTTGTGCTTGTGGCGCTGTAGGAAGGCAGCAGGGTGTTGGTTTAGCTGCAGGTGGAAGCAGCAAAAGTCTGTTTAGGTGGTAGTATGGTACCAGCGGCGGTAGTGATAGTGGTCAAGCATAGAGCTTGTCTATCAGTCGGTCGGTTAATCGTAGGCGTATAGGCACGATCATTTGGTCGGTAGATCGCAGGTATATTGGCGCGATCAGTATCGTAATAGCAGGCATAGCGGCGCTATTAGTTTGTCGATGGTATATGGCAGTACAGTGCCATTGTTGAGGGTTCGTAGCTGCCGCAGACGCCGGCAGATTCGAGAGGGTAAAGGAGAGGGAGCGCGCTGGCGTTATAGGCGCGCTATTGACAGGTCTCAATTCCTCTGGCGGAGTTATAATTGTCGTAGATGCCGGTAGATTCGAGAGGGCAGAGGATGGGGAGCACGCTAGCGTTGTAGGCGCGCTGTTAACGTGATTTCCGACGTGGCAGATCTGCAAGGAAGATAGCAGACGGTGTCGGGATTATAGGTAGAGGGGAGCGCGTTTCGGACGTTGACTTGGGACCCTAGGTTCAGTAACACTTCTGACCTAAAGTACTTAACCAAATCTTCGTAAACGTAATTGTTCTGCGTGATGGACGCAACTTGGTATCTCCCAGTACTCAGTAACACTTCTGTTACTGGTTTTCCGCAAGTCTAAGGTAGCTGGGTATTTTGGTGCTGCTAATACTGCTGGGTTGTTGGATGCTATAAAAGCTGGTGTGCTATGTACGGCTAGAGCGCTGCCGTAGTACTGCTGGGGTAGCTGCTGAGGTAGCTGCTGGGGTACTACCCGAGGGCTGTTGGATGTTGATTTGTATGCTAAGCACACTAGGTAGTGGTTTGCTGCTAAGTTGCGTAGCTACGCTAGGGTACTGCGTAAAGCAGTTAGGTAGTTGGATATTGGGTGCTGTAAAAGCTGGTGTGCTGTGTACGGCTAGAGCGCTGCCGTAGTACTGCTGGGGTAGCTGCTGAGGTAGCTGCTGGGGTACTGCCCGAGGGCTGTTGGATGTTTGTTGCTGTTGAGCTAGGGGTACGGCACTTAGTGAAGAGGTCGTACTGGGGGTTGATGCTGTTGAGCTGGGGGTACGGCGCTCCGTGAAGAGGTCGTACTGGGGGTTAATTTGCTGCTGTAGAATGTCTTGTGCGTTGCGTATTTATCGTATATTCTAAGCTGCTGGGGTTGGGTGCTGCCGGAACTACTGGGTGCTGGTTTTGCTGCTAGGTACTGGAATGCTGCTTGCGATCAAACGAAGCTGCTGGGGCGGCAGTGAACCTTATTGCTCTATAGCCAACCGGTGAGGTTGACCATTAATCAATGTCGGTAACACCTAAGTGCACTTGTTTGGCCTATTAACTGATGGATTTGTCTGGTGTTCAATAGGTGTAGAAAGCAGAGGATCGTAAGGATCGCGGTGCCTAAGTAGGGGGCTGATAAGTCATCATAAGGATGACTAATCAGAGACACGAATGACCACATAACCTCTGTCCATATATTCCAACAATATCCTTATGTTATTCCCTTATGAAATTCCTTAATAAACTCCTCTATAACAGACTTAGGCACATATATTGCTTCTCTATTTTTATATTACTCTAAGTCTGGATCCTCTGCCTATACTTCTTAGATCTTCTGTGTCTAATTACTCTCTAATAATTTATAGATCTAACTTTCCTTAGTTGCTGTAATCCTTGGATAATTATACCTAATCAATCTGTTTTAATCCCTTTGTAATAAAGCTCCTAATAGCTTTTCGTTATTTTATAGTTTAGCCTTTCTACTTAGAGCGTCTGCTTGTGCATTATTTGTACCCTTAGTATGCTAAATTTTAAAATAGTATTCTATAAGCATTTTTACCTATCTAACCTATCTTTAGTTGAGTTTTTTTGTTATTAGGAATCCTATAAGGTTCTTATAGTCCGTCTTAACCATAAATAGTTTCTCTATACCTTGCAAGAATGCTCTCTATTCTTTAAGTGCTGTAACTATACCTAACAACTCCTTATTGTAGATGTTATAGTTTAACTCTAGTAGTGTTATCTTCCAACTATAGTACGCTACTAGATGCTATGCGTCCTGGTGCTTCTATAGCAAGTATACTCCTAGTGTAAAGTCTAATGCGTCTGTCTTAATAACTATATCTAGCTTTGGTTAATAGATCTTAAGGACTAGTTCTTAGGTAAATAATTCTTTAAGTTCCTAGAATAGCTTCTTCTATTTACTACCCTAAACTTACGGTTCCTCCTTCTTTATTAGCCTTGTGAATGGCTTAATGCTTTTTAACTACTATGCTATAAACCTCCTATAGTAGTTATAAAACCCTAGAAATAATCTTAACTGCGTAACGTTCTCTAGTTCTTGCTAACTTACTATAGCTTTAACTTTCTTTAGGTCTATACTAATCTTTCCTAGTTTAATAATAAATCCTATAAAATCGGTTTTCCTTATAAAGAACTCACATTTCTTAATTGCTACTGGCATCTATTCTTTTTATAGTCTCTTTAAAACCTACTTAACGTGTTCTTTATGTTCTTCCTTACTTTCTAAGTAGATAATAATGTTGTTAAGATATGCTATAATAAACTTATCTAGGTGTTTTCCTAACACACTATTAATTCGCTTCTGGAATGTTGCTAGTGCGTTTATAAGCCCAAATTGTATAACTAATAGCTTGTATAGTCCTTCCTTTGACCTAAAGGCTGCCTTTTATTTGTCGCCTTCCTTAATCCTAATTTAATGGTATGCCCATCTTAAATCTATCTTTATAAAGATCTTTACATTGCCTATCCTATCTTAGATTTCGCTAATTAAGGGTAAAAAATACCTATCCTTCCTAGTAATACTGTTTAACTGTCTATAGTCTATATATATCCTAAGTTTTCCGTTTTTCTTTAGGATGAACAGTACTAGATATCCTACTAATAACTATAATAGTCTGATGTATCCTTTATGTAAGTTCTCCTAGATAAACTCTTTAAGCGCTACTAACTCTGTTTTAGTAAGCTTATAGATTGGAAAGAACTTTAGACTTATTCCCTCTTCTAACTCTATTTTATAGTCCCATGCTATAGGCTCTGACAGCTTTTTACTTTCTAGTAACCATAACTTCTTACCATACTTATGGTATCTCTTTGGTATATAACTTAAGCCTCGCTTAGTTTCTTCATATGTTGCTCCAACTTAGTACCATACCAACTTAGTTTACTATCGCACTTTGCGCTATTAAGTATCCTTAATATTAACCTAACCTATAACCCAATTAATCTTTAGATTATACTCCTATAACTAAGGCATTCCTAGTATTGCCTCATCCTGTCCTAATAGTAGGATATTAAAAGACATTCTAACTGGTCTCCCTTTAATAGTTAACTAAATAGGTCCTATTTTAAGATTAATAATACCTCCTCTATAGGCTATTTAGTCTCCTAAAATTGTTATAAGTGGATATAGGTATTCCTTCTATCTATATAGTAACCCCATTCTTTCTACTACTTTTGGTAATATGTGGTTCCTAGTTGCTCTACTATCTACCAACACTTTAAACTGCTAATCTTGCCACTTAACTTATAAGTTTATATATTATCCTTAAATTCCTTTAAGGGTTTAAGGCTCTAATACTAGTTCCCTTTAGTCCTATACGCCTTCCCTTTTCCTAACTCTTAGCTGCTAGATCCTGCCTATACTTAGTCCTTCCCTAGCCAATACTTAGTTCATTTCTTTTCCTCTATATACTATAGACAAGTGTTCTCTGGGCACTTTTACTACTGTTATCCATCTAGGTATTCTTCCGTAAGGAATCTTTCTAGTTAAAGTATTAAGTCCCCTTAACCTTATACTTCTACTGGGTGCCATCTATATATATACTTGGCGTTCCTAAACTGCCTTTCCTTAGGTGCTTAATATATCCTTACTAAGTACTTCCAGTTCTTATCTTTTAGTGTTCTATACATATTGTATATATTATCTACACAAGCTATCCATAATAGTGTATAATACGCTATATATTTTAGGTTAACTCTTAGTTTATTTTTATTCTTAAGTTTAAACCTATACCTAGTTAACCTAACTACTAGTATCTCTGCTGCGGATACCAAGATTTATTGTTTACTTCTCTAGTCCCTAAATCCCTCTTCTAGGTTCCTTAACGTTATAATTAATGCTCCTTTAATATGACTTATACGTTTTTCCGTAATGGGTTGGTTTTAGACAACTTTTTTATCTAGCTACATATAAAAGTCTTCCCATTTATTATTGTGTTATTGCCTATACCACTTTCCATATAACTAGTTTAGTGTGTATGGTCTATCTATTAGAAAGTACCTTATTATTACTATATTATAATATCCTTTAGTATATCTTTCTTTGAACCTAGTTAGGATGTCTAGATTCTCTTCTTGTTCTAGTTTATCTAACCATTTTACCCTAGGTGTCCCTATACTTGGCCTATTAGTAACTCTTCATACGGGTGCTCTGTCCTTTATACGACCTAGTATAGCTGACCTCTTGTCTAGCTTTTGCTCTTGCTATATAATAATTCTTATCCTAAACTTATCTATAGTTTCTTATTTTCTACATCTTGCAGCTGGATCTTTGTAGTTATCTTGCTTTTTAATCCTAGTATTAACTGTTTAATCTTTAGGCTGAATACTACGTTTACCTAGGATTACTAACGTTCTTATTTATTCCCTAAACTTATAGTTCTTAAACTTGCGTCCTATACTTATTCGTTTATCTATAAACTAAGTAGCTGCCCTTTCCTATTGGTTTTTGTCCGTTGTAGGTCCTTAGGTGTATCTTATCTTGTCTTAAGAATCTTAAGCTTCTCGCATCTTTTCTTAAAAATCTTAAGCCTATAGCCTTTTACCTTTATTAAGTAATAAGCTAGCACTAGCAGTTATCTACTTGCTTAGTTTCTTTTAAATATTACTCCTTTTGTCTTATAAAGCGATGGAAATTGTATCTAATAGTATTGCAATACCTATTACTAAACCCTGTTCTGTAATAGTCTCAGTTTCTACTTCTATTTTGACTTCTCTAAGGTCTGTATACTCCTAGTAAGCTACCTTTATTACCTTATTATTGGTAAATACTTCGCCTGTATTAAACTTATCGTCTTTAATATCTAATCTACGAGCTGGTTTGTTGGTTCCTTTAAACTTAGATAATAATAGCTCCTATAGCCAATAGCTTGCGCCGTACTTAGCGTTCTTATAAATTCGGCATGCGTTATTATAACAAAACGCAAAACTGTTAATTGAACATTCTTTTATTCCTTATAGTGCACCGTCGTCCCTTTATACATATGTGCCGTCTACTAGTCTGGTTCCCTTTACTGCGTAATTACTCTAACCACCTTTATAGTCTCTGGCGAAATGACCTTGTTTTCCGCAATTTATGTAAGCCCTATCTTTAAACTATTTTTCTTATTATGGAGTCCGCCTAAACGTCTTCTGCTGCTAAGATCCCTGGTCTAGCCTTTACTCCTAGGTCCTTTAATTACTAAATCCTTAACCTCTAGGTTTCTATAGTTTCTTTTCCTACCTTTAGGTTTCTTTAGTACCACTTAGGTCTATTAGCTCTGCGCCATTCCATAGTTTTTAACTCTATGTTTATCGTTGCGTACTCTACGCCTTATATAACTATAGAACTCTATCTTGCCCTTTCTTAGCTTGTTCCCTTTAATAGATCCTATTATTAATCTTTATTAACTGGTCTATTAACTCTCTTAGAGTATCCGTATCTTCTATTAGGATAATTACGTCCTAGACTTTAGCCTTAAGTCCTTATTTATACTGTGCCATAAGCGCCCTATTATTCCACTTAACCTACATAGCTAGTGTTTAAAACTGCGTTATATACTTAATTGCTAAAGTACGCTGTACTAAGTTCTAAAGTTTTCGTTCCGCGGTTGTGGTTGCTTTAGGGTCTCCAAACATTTGCGTTAACTATTCTGTAAATCTATTCCAACTTGCAAACACATACCATACGTCTGGGTTAGTAGTTGTTATACCGTTTACTTATATCTCTATAAGGTAAGGCTTAAACCACTCTAGAGCTCTTCCTGTTAAGAATAGTCCTGCGTATGCTACCTAATTCATAGATATTACTAACTTCACTTCTTCCTATATAACCTTAAAATGCATCTGCGTAAGAAACCCTTTAAGCTTTAACCTCTCCCCTAAGAACCGTTTAATTAAAGGTAACTTAACCTTTACTACTCTAATTCTATTAATGCGTTCTTTAAGTATCCTATTATTGTCTTATAAGTGATCAACTATTTCCTGTAACTGACCTTACGTAACCACTTAAGAATCCGTGTCCGCTATACTAGTATCTCCTGGTCCTAAGGTTATGGCTGCTGTTGACGTTGTTATAACTGGTGCTTTAGGTGGCATATTATTTAATCTTGTTTAATACTGTAACCGTGGTAGTAAATATGTAATGGAACCTTGTAGTAGGAACTACGGTGAGTCCTGTTATTGGGCTAGGTATGTAGGTAAGAACAGTATTAATAATATAATAATAACTAGTAGAGTAGTTGCCCAACAGATTAACTCTAATTATATTCTGAGATTCACTATAAGGAGAGAACTATCTATGGTAGGGACTGAGGTCCTTTAAATACACAACCATACTCCTAAGAAATCCTCTTTTGTACGTAAGGTACGTGTTATACGTGTTATACGCAGGCGTACACTGCGTATACTCCGTACACTGCGTATAACATTATGTGACTCGCTTACTATTCCTTGTTATATGGTTCCACCGGATCTATCCTGGACCGTGCCTATATTAACTAACTAGCTTCCTACGACTCTTCCCCAAGTAGTCGTAATATTGTACTTAAAGCGTCTGTAACAACTAGCTTATCTACTTTACTTTTATAAATATTTACCGCAATCTAATACTTATTTACCTTATATTATTAAGTCACTAGCGCAAAACTTCTAAAGACTCCTATAAACTCCTAGACTAATTAGAAGACTCCTATAAACTCCTAGGCTAATTAGAACATATTATAATATTTTAAGTAGAGGTCGCGGGTTTATAGGTAAAATTCTATATAAAATTTACTATGTAAACTCCTACTAACTCCTGCCAACTCCTACTAACTCCTACTAACTCCTATTAACTCCTGGACTAATTAGAACACACTAAGGTAGAAATATTACCTTTATAATATATTACTAGGACTTCTACTAACTCCTAAGCCATTATTTAAAACTGCTATTATATAAAGCCCTAAGCTATCTCTATCTATAATTCTATAAGGAAATTCTCTTTACCCCTTAGTATTACTATCTCAACACGCCTAGATCTAGTTTTTAGAGTAAATATAAGTACTATATCTACATTTATATCCCTCTCCTATATAACTATCTAATATTTAGTAGGCGAGTCCCTTTAGTTACTAGTTCGTCTTTTTTAACTAGGTGTTAAGACTACCTATAACTAGGATATAACTAGAACAGTAGGCTAAGAATTAAGAATATCTACAACCTAAGAATTAAGACCGGCTATATCCTAGGAGTTGGGAACTGCGGCATTTTAAGTATTAGGAGCAGCGACATCCTAAGAGCCTACAGCGGACGTATCATATGTTATAGGCGTAGAGATTAGTCTCTAAACATCCTTAAGTACCTATGCCGCGTATTTAATACCCTCCAGTATAGCTAGAAGTGGAGTACTAGATAGAGAGCCTAGCGCACTAATTCTACCAGTGACCTAACTTCTAAATGGCAAAGCTAGCATATCCACTACGCTCTATACTGCCTCCTATATAGCAACTTAGACAGTAAGGCTATTATCCCATCGCTAAATGTGTGCAGTATACTCTATTAGCGTGGACGGCTGCTCTAGCAACTTGTGTACTACTAAGGCCTTACCCTAAGTAGCTTTTACCTATCTCTTTTATGCTAGATTGCTCTTATAAGTAGTCCTAACTATTTTAACTATACTTCTTAATTATTTAATTAACTGATCGCTATAGGTATTACGATATCGCCATAGAATAAGTAGGGGAGCTACACTTTCTAGTAAACCCGCCGCAAGTGTCTCCTAGAAGGTATTAGGCGTGGTCCTATTATATAGATACGCAAGCTGCCAGCAATATTTCTTGTCTATAAATATAGATGATGGTATAGGGAAGCGTTGATATTTGCTAGCGTATATTAACTCTGCCTACTTAACCGCCCACTTATTAATAAACCCTAATGTAATATTAGGCTAGGTGCCAGCCCTTAGCCAATAAAGTGGTGCTAAAGTATTAGGGGCTAATATAAACGCAGGAAATAACAAGGGATTATATTAATTATAGTACTAATTAGTTAGGGCGCGAATAACATAGTTTAAGACTGCCGGTAGTAACCTATCCTCTCCCAAAAAGGTAAGGAAGGCCTTTTAATAGTATTTACCATTTACCATTTCCTTCTATTTAGTTAATATCTTTTTATAACTAGCCATCTCAGCCTTTAACCAGAATGGAAGGTCGCTATTAGCTATAGAATTGCAACTTATAGCTAATATCTCCAAGGCAACGCTCTCTGCATCACTAATATCGCCAGGCATATAACTCTGGATAAGTTAACTCCGTCTATGTCTAGTAGGTAGGCTGTTACGTCCTCTCCAAGGCGCTTAAGTAGGCTGCGGCTTTATGCATAGTGGTGGTAGCTTCCATCCTGGCTTATTTACTCCCTCTATATTAAACGCCTAGTATGGTAAGAAGATAAAGCCTATACTAGTATAATTCTTCCCTTATCTGCCTTAACTAATCCGCTGCCACGCGTTGCCTAGGCTCTTTATAATTAGAAACCCCTAAATAATTATATACTTAACATCTACGACATTTACGCCCATATTAAGGGAGGTTATAGCTATTATAATTTAGATAACGGAAAAAGGCTTCTTAAACTCTATATACCGTTGGTTGCAATTATACTCCTATATAGTAGCGGTAAACTCCTAGATTACGCTACTAATATAAAAGGCCTCGCTATTATTGTTAGCCCCTCTTATATACGCCTTAGACTTCTAGAGTAGCACATTCTAAAGGTACTCTGCTATGTCCTAAATAGAAATCCAACCATTAATAAAGACTATTGTCTTTGGTATACGTGTAGGTATTAGTATTCTATTACCGTCCATATAGTTATCTAATAGAAAATATAGGTTCTCCTATAAGTCTACCTTTCGCCTAGAAATTGGCTGTATATATATAGATACGTCTAGATAATTAATAGATGTTCTTATAACCTTAGTCTGGTATAGATAAATACTAACTGCTTGGAACCTAGTATATAATAGGACTAATCTCTCTACCTTTTTATTAAGTGTCGTAGAATAGGCAAACCAGATAATACTTAGATGGAGGATTATCCGCAGCTTGCCTAGCATTAAGTAGGCTAGTTAGAAGCTTTCCCAATCCTTTACTAGATAATATTTATTAATTGCAACTAGCCTAATCCAAGACTGCAGCTCTAGCCCCTTTAAGGCATCCTAGAATAACTTTGTTAACGCCTGCTTGGGTTTAAGAAGTATATGTATATACACCCCTTCCTAAATCTTTATAATTAGATCCTTCTCCTAACTTCTTATTTTAGCGTTAATAAGAACCAGATTAGACCTATCTATCTTCTTAATATTATCCAACTGCTTATCGCCAAGCTTGTTTAACGGTATAATCTAGATAGTAATCTTACCGGTAAGAACAGAATACATATAAAAGATTAGACTTTTACTAAAGCCTATATAGGCAATAAGAAGAGTGTCGCCTTTCCCAAATATAAGCTGGCGTAGAGTGCGCACCTGCTTACTGCGCGGCTTAAAGTCTTTAAGCTATAGACAGGTTTAAAGAAGAATTCACTAAAGGTAAAGGCTAATAACCTTGTACTAGAATAGTACATTCTCTATATACCCTGCCTATTAGATAACTAATAGTAATTGCTTTACGTTTAGACTCTAAATTAACTATAGAGTCTCTAGGATAGAACCACAATTAGCTAATAATTATAGTATAGGCAACTTCACTACCCTACTATAAGATCTATGCCATTAACCCTAATGGTCGGTGCTCTTCTTCTTCTTCGGTTTAGATCTATATCTTAGTATCTACCTAGCCAGCCTAAGGGCTTGCATAAGCTTATCTAATTGGCCTAGGAGTTTGCAGAAGTTTATAAAAGCTCTTCTAATTAGCCCAGGAGTTTATAGAAGTTTATAGAAGCTCTTCTAATAGGCCCAGGAGTTTACAGAAGCTTATAAGCGTCCCTAAAAGAGCGTACCCGACTAATAACGCGCCACAAATGTTATATATGTGTAGTATAATTAGACGAGCTGTTTATAATAGGGTATAAAAGGCGCCTTATAAAGTTTAATAGTAAATAGAGTTATAGTAGTAGAGTACGGTCGCTGTGTTAATAAGACTAGTTGGGTATAACCAGGTTTAAAAACGCGTCTTTAAACTTTAAGGCTGTACTTTACCCCCTAATACGTTGGTTAGCTAGTTAAATTTACTAGAATCTACTAATAGAGGATATTACAATTTAATTATATCGCGAACTGTAGCTGTAGCTGCTATATTAACCCCGTTGTAGTTGCTTAAAGTTAGTATACATTAAGAATCGCGACCGGTTTACAGCAAACATGCGCCTATAATCTCTCAGACGCTTCGCAGAGGAATTTTTGGGGTGGCAGGGGTAGTAGGGGTTAGCGCGACGTTCTATTGGCTCAGGAGTTCGCAGGAGTTAGTGCGCGCCGCTAATTGGCTCAGGAGTTCGCACGAGTTGGCAGAGTGGGGCTGTGGCAAGAGAGTGGGGCCATGCAACGCCACAAATTCCTTAAAGAAGCGGCTGAGGCACCTGAGATAAACTTCCCCCCTACCAACAGAATTTAATTATTTACATTACTACCATGCCTTATATTGAGCCACTCATCTCTAAAGATTAAGCCTATATATCAATTTTGTATAAGAATTAAGTAGTATTTAAAAGCTCTAAATTCCTAAGCACGAGTCCTTAATTCTATTAATTTAATTGGTTACCTCTTGTCGATAACCGCAGGGCCCATTTCAACGTTATAAAGGTGTCGTTTACGTTATCATGTTAGGGCGGCGCAGACCAGTTAAGTATGCCCTATCCTCGACAAACAAACGAGTAAAAAGACTCTAAGGAAAGTGACCAGTTGAATCTAGACAATTCGTGATTTAGATCACATTTGACTTCTACCTTCATTTCTTCTTCAGCCGAGCTTAACACCTTCTCTTAATCTAGAGTCATTAAATAGTGCCCAAACCTATAGGAAGAAAAGAGGGGAGATGTGGGCATTGATTAGAGTAGTCCATGTAAATACAAATGGAGAGTGGTTGTGTGAAGCAGGATTTATGCATGTAAATAACGCGTGACGAAACTATTACACGCTGCCCAGGATAATTGGTACATCTTGCGATGCCTCCACATATCTTGTGCTAATGAGCTACGAATTCCGAAGACGGCTGGAGAATTCACGAATCCCCCCACATCCCAGGAAACAGACGGCTGGGAATGATATAATAGAACGCGGAAAGGCGATGATAGCGTGAAAGGATATGTTCTCTGATCACTGGCCTCTATCTAGGCCGTAAACCTTACCAGACAACTCGTGTCCTCCCCACAACCTTGTAGTTACATGGACAAGCCTTGCCTCAGATTGTTCGGAAGCAATGCCTCAATGCCATCATAGAACACATTCCCTAACCAATACATGCCCTGGCCAGTCACAAATCTCAACATGGCCATCGCATAGAAGCAAAAGTCCGCGAGCACGGCCCAAATCTGCCCTACATCCCTCCACGCAAGTATCAAACTCTTCCCGCTCTCAGCCAGCCCGCTCAACTCCCCCGATACGTCGTGAACCCAAACGGCCCCAGCAGCACCGGCACATGGTAGTGCTCATTCCTCCCGTCACCCCCACCCACCAGAAACCTGACCTCAACCTCTGGAAAGAACGTCGTGATGCCCCTCTGCCCAAAGTAAGCCTCGGTATCAAAACGCAGTGCCCATCGCAACGGCTTCTGCGTATCCAACCCAGCGCTCTGAAACACCTCCTCTATCGACTGGAAATACGTGTCTGTGCTCTTCCACCCGGTCACGCGGCCATCGGAATTCGTGGTCGCTGTGAAAGACTCAACGTTCAGAGACTCAGATACCCCTTTGTTGAGTAGGGTTAGGGTGACGGGGATGTTGGCGCCGGGCTTGCCAATCGTCGTGTCGAGAACGTGGCAGGTTATTGGGGGACGCTTGTCTGCAGACATCGCGGGTGATGATTGACTCTGTTGAGTTGCCAACGCGGGATTGGAGGTTGAGGGTAAAGAGCCTAGGTGTGATGAGAGGGCTTCGACTCTTTGAACTGCTTGCCGCTCGCCGGACAGGGCTGGCATACAGCAGGTATCGAGGAATGAGCTCCTGGAAGCTTGAAGTGAGGTTTGCGGGGTGGAGGATTGGTTCGAACAGTAGCTACAGAGGGGTAGTATAGGATTCAGGTGGGGATGCTTGAGTAATTTCGGTACTAAATTATTTTTCTGCGCAATTCCCGAGCTAAATGCGTGAGTTCCTCTATGAAGAGTTGAAGTGTGTAGGGATGTTGTTTTTGTATCAACATCCTCATCGATGTCGGGCGCCGCCGAGTCGCTTCGCCGATAGCCGTTGGTGCAAAGATTGCGACACCGATTACATATTTCAAGTAGTTAAACTTCTAATAGCTCCGGATTCCTTAAAATGAGTAAGGGGTATTACTGAGGTCAACAGATTATGTCTTCCCAAAAAGAGTTGGGTTGGGGATGATAGCTTTGCTCGGGACGCGATCCTTGATGGCTCCAGGGGAACTGTTCCAGCGTTTCACAACCTTCCAGAAAAAAGTGTCTCGGAGAGAAAGAACCATGGGCCTGAAACCATGGGACGGGCCACGGCCTTACTCTGTCTAGCCATCTAATCGGGAAACATACATGGCTCAATTGCATATGACTTTTAGACAATCACGATCAATTGTACTAGCAAATATTTTTCGGATCCAGATCAATTGAACTTGAAGAGAGATCACAATCACATAACTACAAACGACGCAGAGCCATCAGCTCTTGCATTCGGATCCCCACTCTAGTAAAACAGAGAAGCCATCCCAAAACCTCGCAAGAGGTCAGGGCCTGCCAGACGCTCAATTGCGCCTCAGATATATCCCTAATAAGTTGAAGTAGAAGTTCAAGCAATAAAATGACAAGAACCCAAATCCATTGGATGCGCTCATCATGGAGTGCCCAGCCATACAACGCCACATCCTTAACCGTATCCATTCTCTGGCGAAACAATGCTCAGCTACCTCCAACAGCATTATCATCCGAGAAAGGACTTCGTTCTCTTCTCGGCGCTCGACTGTCATGAGTGGGCGATTCCTCCATCACCGTTGCCAGGCCACCTGGTCCCACGGCGGTGCTTGATCTCGAAACGTGCTGTTGAGGCACTTCAGGAGACCCAGGAGTACTTGAAGAGTCTGTGAAGGGACTTTGGAGCATAATTGGAGTGTCTTGGATTTCAGTAATATCGGAGTCTCGCGGATTGGAAGAACTTCGTAGAAGGCTGCGGCGAGCCCTAGAGTGATCATCATCGTCCGACTCTGATTCCGACTCAACGTCAGTTGAGCGGGCTTCTGACTTGTGCGCTCGAGAGTGTGGCAAGCTGTCTTCTGTTTCTGCCAAGGAGACTTCTGTTAACGGCCTTATGGTTGATGAGTCGCTCGCTTGCGAGTTCGATGTCGAAGTCGAGTTCTGGGATGTCGATTTTACTGAACTTTCCTTGCCTTTCTTGGTAATGTTGAGAGCAAGAGGCTTTCCAGTCGTGGCTACACTCCTAACCGAGCTTTGCGGGCTCAACGAGGAAGAGCTGGTCACGCGAGGCATCTGAACCCTAATTGAAGCTATCATATGCTTTTGGTCAATCTGAGGTACTGGAGGCGTCTCACTGCCCGGAGTCTCCGCAGGGCTATTCGCTCCGCCTGACTTGACACTAACGACAGCAGCTTTCCCACGGACGATGGTCTGGGCTGGAAGAGGAGAAACGATGGCATTATTACGATAGATGGTCGTCGCAACGCTGCTTCGTGCAAGGCTTGGTGTGATACTAGTACGGGCGTAGCTACTACGACCATCGGTAAGACCAGAGTAAGTTGAATCGCGAAGATCTCCTGGAACAAAGAAATGTTGATCTTCCGTCGAGTAAGGGCTGCTGAGTGCCGTGGAGGGTGACGTAGCGATGGGAATGGGTGGAACTGGAGGAACAAGAAGATCCGGAGATCCCAGACCTGATCGATTTGTGACTCCAGGAATATAAGCGATTTGGATGATATTAGATGCGCGAGTTAAGATAGATGAGGTCACCGAACCCACGGTGTGTGTCGAGGATCGTGCGTCCCGTCGTATCGTGAAGTCGTTGGGATCACTTTTTTCGACAGGAACGTCGACCTGCTGCCACGCTCCCTCCTCATATTTCCGTCGTCGGTCTTTGAGACAGAACTTGCAGACTATGAATGTCAAGATAGCTAGGAATGCCACCCCTCCTACAACACCACCAGCAATCGCACCAACGTTCGGACCGCTGCTTTTACTACTCGTAACGTTTGTGGGATCGACGGTCTGTGGGACGCACGTTGTTGATGCGCATTGGGCGCAGTTGTATGGCGTTTGAGCGCACATCTGCCCGCTGGGACAGGGAGGGCATGAGGGAGCTGTATCGGTGGGACATTGGACACATCGACGAAATATGGTACGCAGAGCGATCTCAACATCTGTTGGGCTATTAGAATCTAGAGGCACATATGAGCGATGTTCAAAGCTAACCTTTGCCTGTGAACGCCATGACGGCGGAGTTTTCGAGTTCAGTGGTGGTATATTAAAAGAAATGAAGACGGTCAATGGCTAAGCGCTGCGGGCTGCACGCCGACCGGTCGGAGTGCGACAAGTCCGAACAACGGTCTCTGCTGGAGAGAAGAGAATGTGATAAGGCGTAAAGCGCTGTGGTGTTACGATGCCTGGTGATCTGCACGGACAAAGGAGGGCGATCGGAGGACAGCGTCGAAGAGATGTACCAATGGAAAGGCGGCGACAGCCGTAATAGACCCAAGGGCGAAGAGAACGTAGTGTTTAGAATGTAACGAGCGACAATAAATTCAATCTGTGACCAGTTGCACAAGGTGGAGATGTGAGAAGAGTTGGTGGTTGAGGGGATGGAGGGAAGAGTCGGCTGCTTCTTTGACGAGCGCAACGCCCCCAGTCGTAAGTGGGTTAGTCAGGACAGGATGTTTCGAGCCTATCAAAGAACAATCCAGGCCCTTTGATATTCGCGGTAGGAGATTCGTCAAAGAAAAGCGACGCGACCGCGGAGAGCGAACAATAGAAAGTCGACAGCTTGCACAGCGTCCAGACGGAAGAAGCGGCAGTATATTGTATGTTGTATCTAAGCCTCTCTCAGATCAGCCCGGTGGCCCCCATGTGCAGTCCTTTCGGCACGAAAACAAAAGACGAATGGCGGCTTCATGCAGTACCCAACACAGCTAGCTGTTTGCCCCGACTGGAAACGCCACCAGGGCGCTGCTATTTTGCTGGGGGGTGCGGGAGGCAACCAGTCTGAACACCATCAAATGGTGGAGCCAAGACACACCATCTTCTCCTGCCCAGCTCAGGGCCCGTAGTTCATCTCGGACCCATTTAGCAAATAATGAAGTCTCCATATCATCAATCTGCGCTCGCCACTCGCTACATTCAAATAATCTTCTAACCCTGCTCACCGGGCCCGCAGCCCGCCGGGCTGACAAGGCCAGGGCGCCGAGCAGCCAATCCCCGCCTTTCATGCCGTCTTGAGCTGCAACATCCCTTGGCCAATATAACGAATTTCTGCAAAATCTACCCAACGGCCTGGCGTTCCCGGAGAACGTTCCTGTTTTCTGTCAAAAAACTCTTGTCTCCGCCTTTTCATCCACAAGAGGTTGCCACGGCTTTCGCTGCTGATGGACGCCTTGAGAATTCGTCTGTCGGGCTGAGTGGAGCGAGCAAGACCAAGCCACATTTCTCAAATGAACACGCGCACGACACGTTCCAAAAGCACTCAACGCCCTTACCCGCTCTGTATTAATTGCCTCCTTTTCGTTTCAGAATCCCGAACCAACATTCTAAATGGCCAAGTTGCAAAATTGAAAACTATTCCAAGGTCAAGGTGTTTGGCGTGATCTCACACATCCGAAGGTCTAAGACTACAGTACAACGCAGTGATGCTACTGCGGAGACTTCGAGGACAGCTATGCTCGTCGAATCTTACTCCAGTTTCAATTTACTAGCCACTCAGGAGTCTCGCGCAGGCAATTATTTTCAGGATCCCCTTGTATTTAAGGAAATTATTGAATGACAAATAACTCTTTGCAATTTGGCTGATGCAGAGGAGCCGCGTTCTGGAAGTTTGTCCTCCAAATAAGCCTCGAGTTCCAGACCTTCTTACTGAGCGCATTATACCAGGCCACCTTCTCACCTCCCATAAAGCGGTACAGCCTCACTCAGTAGTTATACGGGAAACCAGACAGAATACAAGGTATCCAAAACGACACATACGAATCTAGCTCGCTGGAGTCGTCTCCTCTCATTATCACCAGGTACGCAAAATATATTTCACCTTCCTTTTTGGGACTAGTGGCTATTCCCCATAAGGCCCCAGAGTTACGGGGGCTCTATTCGCCTAAGCAACGAGATTTTAGGCGGTCTCTGCCCATAAGACCCACCAAAGGCGCTTAAGCACAGCAACCCTCTGGGCGACCTTATGTGGGGAAACCCACTAATCCCAAAAAGGAAGGGGAAATCTATTTTCGCGCGGTCCTCCGTACTCCGCATTTTCACTTACGACCCCTCTCTCAATATATGACTTAGAAGCAGAGCATATAGTCTTAAGAAAACACGTTCCCTGAACTCGTGTCGATCCTGATTCTTGCAACGATCTTCCATCCTTATCGCCTCTCCCCCTCTCCCAAGAAACATTCTCAGTAAACGCTTGAACACTAGAAACGCGCAAAAATATCCCGTCCCGCGTTTCTAACATAACACCTCTCTTGAGCACCCGAACAGCATTTCGTACGGCTTATTCAAGTTGCATAGCCAGCAACAAGAAAACCAGAGACAATGCTTTCCCACCTCTCCAATAATTAGGTTCCACTACATGGGTGGGGTGCCTTGTGCAGTTATACCAGAAAGTTCGATGAAAAGTTTTTTTGTTCACAGCTCAGTGATGTCACCTTCATAGATTTTATTCCAGATGCACCTCTTAAATATAATACGCGTTGATGAAGTCAAAACTTGTACTACCAGAATAGGAATTCTGATTGTCCAACTTCATAAGCTCTTCTAACATCATCGCTCTCGTAGGGAATCCAGCCTATGAATTAGGTGGAGCCTTAGAAACCATTCTCTTCGCTCAAGCCCAACATCGCCACCAGCGTTTTCAACTATTCTACGAAGATCGCTGGATCAGGCCTCCCATGTACAAATGAAATATTATAGATATTTATTTATCCAGTCATTGCCGTACGTTACGTACAAGAGACGCTTTCCTCGCGGCCAAGCCACTTAAGCGAGACAAGCATTTCTTCAAAAATTAAGGCTAACGCCGACAACCACTCAACACAGACATTGTTGTGCCACAAAACACTAGTAGATAAAGCAGACTTACGGAGAGTAATAACGTAGTTGACCGGGAAGCGAGCCACCCTACGAAGCGAGCCACATCGAGGTGATATTTGATTAATTTATAATAAAATCAAACAACGAGCTTATATATATTCCAAATAGGCAAAAGGCGGGGAGATGGATCACAGGGTTTTCTCAAATAGAGTTTTCTCCCCACATGTAAATAAGGAGTAGTCCGCGTGGGCCCAATAGGGATCCGAATCGGACGTTAAGCAATGAATAATTATTATATTCCAAATAGGCTAAATTAAAGCTTTTATACCACTGTCTCAATGGCAATATCGCTTAAATTAAATTATTTATGTTTTGGTGGTAATATAATAAGGGAATGTTCGGTTGCAAATCGCCTCCATTTCATATCTGTTCAATCCGTGCGCCTTTTAGTGTCGCCCGTTTTGTAATTAGTGGCGGCTACTACCGTGGCTCATTTGAATATGTAATTAAGT
>Ga0307507_10002397_pt1 | contig 39567 bp, 22 predicted proteins | sample 7_EM_MG_FD_207223 | JGI IMG/M metagenome (GOLD analysis project Ga0307507, IMG submission 207223) | Populus trichocarpa ectomycorrhiza microbial communities from riparian zone in the Pacific Northwest, United States - 7_EM | ecosystem: Host-associated > Plants > Roots > Unclassified | place...
ATAGTCCTTTCTTTTATCCTCCGTCTTGCTGCGCTACGCACTCGCATTCCGATCGCTGTTCTCCGACGACCGTTCCCGTACGGAGACCGACCGTTCCCGTACGGAGACCGAAAGTGTCGTTGGTTCATTCCTATGGTGGTGGCTGCGCACCGGTCGCTAATATGCCCGTGCTTCTCTGCCTCCCTTTCCGCGCGTCCTTTTTCTGTCCGTCGGTTCTTTCGCAGTTCCAGATCGTTCCTATGCGTCTCCTGTGTATGTAGCACTAGACTTCTAATCTAAAGAGCTTGCCGTCGTCCCCACGTGGAATGCCATAAAATATGTGGGAGGGTACGGTCTCTCTTAGATAGGAAGTCACGGTGTGGTCAGTCAGTCAGTCAGTCGTAATCAGGCAGTAGGGAAGCGGTCAGTAAGAAGAGAAGAAAAGAGTGTATTGAAGAGAAACTGTGTGTCTGTTGGCCCTGTCGGAGTTGTTGAAGACTCTGAGGGCTCCAGACCGATCTATATAAAATACGTGGAAGGCCTAGGCTCTCCCGAAGCTACGCCCAATCTAGATGTTGAATCCAGGGGGCCAAATCACACCACCACACTAGTACCTTCTATTATAATCGTTTGGCAGGAAAAGGATATAATTTTAACCGCATAATATATAAGTTAAGATGCCACTTCAAAACAGAAGAGAATAAGCAGCAGTATATATTAGAATGGAGAGAGACTACCTTCTTAAGGATTATTGCTATAAACCCAGGTGTCCCTTAGCTTGATTGTCTTTAAAAGCTCTTTAATTAACTTTAGATGATTTAGCGTGGTTTATCCAAATTATATTAAGAGAATTTTAGCCTACGCGATTAAGTTATTAGCGCATGCCAAGGTGTTAAAGAATGCAATCTTGCTCTCTTTAATCCTGTAAATACTTATAAAGGAGTGTGTGCTTAACTAAGATCTTCTGTTGGCACTGCTCTACGCTCTTAAGAAGTATAGCAATTTAACGCCCAACTTTAGTCTACTTTGATTAACCTGGACAACCCGGCCGACTAACATAATTACAACTAGACTAATCGAATATATAGTAGCCGTGGTAGGCAATACGGCAGAGGGTACAATTAACAACTATAAAGTAAAGGTGGAGGTCCTTATGGAGGTTCATTTTAAAGTAATTGCTAGAAGAAGTGCTATGTTTGTAAGAAACTGAATTGCTAGTTAACTAGGCATTCTCTTAATAAGCAAAAGGAGGTATATAATAAGTTTCGCCAGAGTGCAAGAAATGTTAGAAATTGTAAGGTTACTATAGCCTACTTCCAAAGCTTCCTGGTTTAATATGAAGGCGTAGAAGATCTTAAGGGTAAAGTTAATAAGGCCGAACAGCTCCTTATGGATATGGAATTTGAGGACTACTTACCCAACCAATACTTTACTAAGTATGGTGAGGTAGATAGCACATAAACCGTCACTATTCTTAATAACCAATCTACGCTCCACTCTATCACAAAGTTAGATATCTTTAATAAGCTATAGGAGAGTTCTACGTTCTCCTTTAATAATAGATACTTAGCGAACATCTTCTATGGTATTATACCAGATACTGGAGCCGCAGGAGTATCTATAGTAGGAGAACCTCAAGTTTAAGCCCTTTAGTAGCTTAATAGCTCTGTTTAGATTAACTATTTAACAGCAGGCCAACACACAATTCGTTTTGGTAAGGGTACTACAATCTCTCTTGGCACAATTAGGGTCCGAACCCCTTTAGGGTATATTACTTTCTATATTGTTCCTACGAATACCCCATTTCTATTTTGCATTGGAGATATTAATAAATTAGGCGTTAAGCTTAATAACCTTAAGAATATACTTATTTAGGGAGATAATCGGGTGCCTGTTATACGCAAGTGGGGTCACCCCTAGTTGCTCCTTTATTAACTAGAAAAGAGTATTGCTTAGAGCCATTTAACTAAGTTAGAGTTACGTTAACTATACCGTTGTTTTGGCTACCTATCCGTTCACTAATTGCTTAGGGTTCTTTAGCAAGCAGGCCATGAAGTTAAGGTTAAGGCAATTAAGCATTTTATAAAGTACTGCCATTACTGCTAAATAAACTAGAAGTCCCCTAGCCGATTTAAGTTCACCCTTAAAGATAACTACGACTTTAACTTCTGTATTATTATTAACATTATGTATCTTAGTGGCAAGCCAGTACTTTAAGTTGTTAACTTCTTAACCTCCTTCTAAGCCGCACGCTTCTTAAAGGATATGTCAGCTAGAAACGTATAGGATACCCTTTAATTATGCTAGATTAATATCTACCTAGGACCCCCTAATTAAATCGTCTATAATATAGGAAAGAACTTTTTATCTATAGAGTTTCAATAATAGATAAAGGCAATGGTAATTAAGGTTAAGAAAGTCCCTATTAAGGCATATAATAGCGTTAGAAAAGTGGAACAATATTACACGCCATTACACCATGTATATAAGATTATCTCTTCGGAACTAGAGGACGCTAGCAAAAAACTTACCTTATAAATAGCTGTTAAAGCTATTAACAATTCCGCTAGCCTGGATGGACTTATACCTACGCTGCTAGTCTTTAGCGCCTACCCTTAAATAACTAACAATTCTCCACTATCTCCCTCCATTGTGCAATAAGCTGAGGCTATTTATAAGGCAATAAAGGAGGTCCAATGTCTCTACGCCATATATCAGGTTAACAACGTACTAGAAATAAGAAATGGCCCAAATACCTTAACTACGCTTAATCTACCACTCCAGTCTAAGGTACGCGTATGGCGTAAAAAGGGAGGGTGGTTAGGCCTATATTAACTTATTATAATTAATGGTTAAACTTGTACTATTTAGATGCCTTATAGACCCACTTAATTCCGTTTAACTGTTATTAAGCCTTACTATAAAGATAACAGTTCTGAACCTTTATAGGATGCCATAGAAGATGCCCTAGAGGAGAGCTACAATTAATAAGCTCTAGAAGGCGACCACGATTCTAGTATAATTATAGTAGATACGCCGCAACTATAACGCGGTAGAGGTCGCCTAAAAGGATTATAAAATTGCCAACATCTTATTAATTTTAAAGAGCAATTTATTGCCGCTATTAAGAATGGAGTTGAGCTATTAATGGCCTTTATAACAGCTAAGGAGAAGGCTGATTTTGAACTCGCAAAACAGCTCTAAAAGGAAGGTTGTATTATAACCCTAGGAGCTCCTTTCTAAGCATCTAATAAGCAGAAGATTAATAGCCTTATTACAAGAGAAGTCTTTAAATTTGAGAAGTATAACCCTACTAAGTTCAACAAAGTTCGCATCTTTAAGTTAAGAATGGTTAATAAGATTAAAGGCAAAGCTACTAATGCCCTATTTAAGAAATTAAGGCTTGTTATCTAAGGTTATAATAATAATAGTAAGGAGGTAATCCTTACATAATCTCCCATAATTTAATAAGCTAGTTAGCGAGTTATTATTGCGCTAGCTCCCTCCTTAATAAAGAATGGAATGGCAGTCTATTTGCGAGATATTACTCAGGCCTATACCTAATTAGAGACACACCTTTAGCGCTTAATATTAGTATACCTTCCAGAGCAAATTCGCCACTAATATCCTAAAGATACTATCATGGTTGTGCTTAAGCTATTATATAGAATTGCAGAGGTAGGAACTCATTGGTAGGCTACCTATAGCAAGCACTATAAAGAGAAGCTTTTAATAACTACTTCTACGTTTAATCTATGCTTCCTTATTACAACCATAGGAACTCCGTTTGGAATCGTTGGCATATAAACTAATAATATAATTATCTTAGGAGACGACCAATTCTTAGCCCTTAAAGAGGATAAGCTAGTAAAGGCAAATCTTATAGCAAAGCTAAAGGAAAAGCTTAATTTAATAACACTATTACTTTTTAATAGATGTATCCTCTCCCTAAATAAGGATTCTATTGTGTTACGCTAGAAGGGTTAAGGCAAGAAGATTAATGTTATTAATGTTAATTCCCCAAAGCAAGGATATATAGAGTAACGCGCTTACGGAGCTTATATTACTTCTATCTGTCAACCTAAGGCTTTATTCAATCTCTCTATTGCTGCCTAACACCAGGAACTAACTAGGGATAACGTTTTTGCCCTAAATAAACGTCTTTCCTGGCAAATGAACCATTTTAATTAGGGACTACTCTACGTGCCTATTAATCTTCCTACCGCTAAGCTCTTTGTATTTGTTAATAGATCGTTCGTAAATAACAAAGACTTTAGCTCCCAGTTAGGATATAAGATTATTATCGCGAATAAATTTACTGGAGAAAACAACTTTATAATCCACAGCAATCTTATCCATTAGAGCTTAACTAAGAGTAAGTGCGTTACTTAAAGCGTTCTAGCGTTAAAGATATATGGAATAGTTAGTAGAGTTAATATGGTAATTGCAATTGGAACTACCCTAAAGATGATTATAGATTAACTCAAACTTCCCATTATCCCTATAATTGTGTGTACCGACTTATACTCCCTCTATAAGTGCTTAGTCAAGCTTAGTACTACAAAGGAGAAGCGCTTTATAATTAATATTATAGCACTTCGTTAATTCTATGAACGGCAAAAACTCTTTAAGATTTAATGGATTAATGGCCAAGATAACCCAGTAGATGTAATAATAAAGGCAAACCTAAACAAGGCTTTAGAGACGTTTGTTAACACGAATACTCTATATATACGAGTTAAAGGTTGGGTTAAAAGGGAGTAGGATTCCACCGCAACTGCTTACTAAGTTCTACTATAACTGTCTACTAAGTTTTACTGTAATCTGCGGACCCTTACTTCAGCTAGCTAATCAGGATTTTCTATCCCCAGGATGGAAAATCACTATTAGCTCGCTTACGACTAGCGCCTTAGCGACACCTTTGTATTCGCGTTAACCCCTAATAGCCTTCCTTTTCTCTTCTCCCTCTTCTTCTTCTTCTCTTCAGCTTAGTGTCTTTATATAATTTTGTTACTTGTATATAGATGGCAACCATAAAAGAAGAGTTGCTAGTGTTGGGAATAAGACAAGTGGTTGTCACGTATCGTCACGTGTCGCCGCGGCACTAGCGTGGCGAGGAGCCTTAGGCTCCTCGCCCTCCCCTAATTAACAAGAAATATATTAACCAACATCACTGTAACCTACTCGAGTAGTCGTTATTGGTGAGTCACCCTGTGTGACCAATAGTAAAAGTATATATCTTAAATAGAAAAAAATAGGATATAATATAGAGGTATACTATTCTAAGTAGGACTACTTATTCCTTTTATATAAGTACCAAAGCAGTAAACTCTGTTTATATTAGTGCTGGGGTTTTTAACTAAAACTTGGACTAACTTCTTAAAACTTAGCCAAATTTTTCTAAAAAATTTTAAAAAATTTAAAACTTAGGGCAAAACTTCTTAAAAATTAACAGCTACTATTTATATATTAACTCTTACAACTTATCTACTACCTGCTTACTTTACTTAATAGAGTTTCCCTATATTACACCTTATGTAAAGGGAGGGGATATAATCCACTATAGTAAAGGATATAGCGGAGTAATAAATGCTAAACTAACTACCCTCTAGTAAAGCTATAATATATTAGCAAAATAGTTGGGGCCTAATTCCCCCACTTTATATATAAGTAAGGTGTTTTATTGGCTATATAATCAATATCTTAAAATATTTATAGTACTTTATTAAATTCTGCACCTTTTTGCAAAAATTTAAAATCTTAAAATATTTCTTGCTTTTATAGCCCTAAATTTAAAATCTATACCTTTCTTTTAGTTACTACCCAATCTTTATAACTACTAACTAGTATCTTTAAAGAAAGTTTAGGCCATTTCCTTTACTACATTTACTCTACAAAATAGAGATTTTTTATATTACCATTTATATAAAACAGAGGGATAGCTTCCTTTAGCGAGAAAGATATATAGGAGTAATAAATATAGAGTTAGAAACTCTTTTTTAGTAAAGTCGCGATATAATAGTATTATTAGAAGCCGAGATTGGGAAGCAACAGCTGCAACTATCTTTAGGTTATTCTAATAGGAATAATAGATGCCATGAAAAACTCTATAAAATGGATAAGAAACTAAAGATTAGGGATTAACTAGATAACTAAGCTTCTAAGCACATTAATACTACTATTAAGATTCTAACTAAACCGTAAATAAATTGCATATTTAAGGTCTATCAGGAGTTCTTATATAATATTCTATACTATTACAGCCCTAGATTAGTTATACTATACACTACTAGTTTAGGAAAATAAAGAATAGCTAGTATAACTAAAGAGGGTAGAGTTAGCTTCCTTAATTATATTAAAGAGAGTAAAGATTTATTTAGTTCCTTAACTCTTAAGGCTCTTACCAAGGATTATAAGATACTATATCTAGACAGTATATGATCTAATTCTATAGGTAGATAAAGCTAATCTCTTTAGGCTCCTAGATTACTTATATTTTAGAATAATATAAAAGGCGTAAGCGCGATAAGAGCTAGTAAGCCAAAAAGTTACTATAGGGTATATTAAGCATTATTTATACAGTCATACACCAAAACTAATTAGCTAAAAATTAAAGCTTATAGCTAAGATATAAGTACAATAGTGGCAGGCAGGCGTAAGTAAGAAGGAATACTTATTCTTTGTATAACCTAGTTAATAATATTTACTACAGAAATTAAATATAGATACTTAGAAGCACCAATTAACCTAATCCTACTTTTAGGCAACCCTATTTTTGACGCTGTTTAAAGCAGCTAATAATAAAAATAGGAACACAACCTTAGTATAGAATTAACGACCGACTATCTAAACGCATTAGCCCCTTAAAACCAAAGCCAAGACATCTCTATAAATTATATTAGTGACTTAGTTAGTTAAGTCACGAGCATAGCAAGAAGGATGCAGGCAAGCCTATATAATTAAATTGTCTATTAACAAAGATACAAAGCTAGAGAAAGGAAAGGAGAAAGGAAGATAGGTAGGGTAGTAGGCTTATATAAATATCTCAGGAGGGCCGCCAAGGCGCTGGTGGTAAGCGAGCTAATAGCGATATAGCAGAATATAGTAGAAGTTTTGTACGATCCTTTTATTATATAACTCTATGTCCACCAAGTTCCACCGCAACTTTCCACTAGTACTATAACATTATCTCCTCTTTTAGTAAAGCCTGCCCTAGGTCTTTATGGCCTACCCTAGAAAAAAATAAGACCTATAAAACTATTAGCAACTATTACTACTAACCTAAAATGGGTATAGATATTAATTGCTATATATAAAACTATATCAACTACTATAAGTCTATAATTCTATAAGATAAAACCCTAGGACTATTAAAACTACTCTTAATACTAGAGCACCCCTAATAGCATATCTTTATAGATTTCTATAAGCTACCTATAGACCATAACAAATACAATATGGCTATAGTTATAGTTAACCGCTTTAGCAAGCGCCTATTCTTAATTCCCTATTATAAGAATATTAATACTAGGGAAGCAGCCTAACTGTATATTTACTATATCTACTGCATTTACAGACTACTAAATACTATTATATCCAATTATAGGCCGTAATTTATATTAGCCTTCTGGAATAGGTTTACCTAAATCCTAGGCATTAAGCTAAAGCTTTTTATAGTATACTATGTAACCGACTACGGTACCCTGCCAAACCACCACTGTTTTATCTGCGTATTGCCTACGTATCGCCTACGTATCACTTACGTATCACGCTGTTTTGCTTACGTATTCGTCTCCCCTTCCATTTATTTCCATACCTTCCTCGTGTATATATGGACACTTTAGATCTCCATTTACAATTAAGTCGCTTACTCAATTCACCTACACTGCACTGTTACATACTACCCCCAGATAAATAGCCAGATAGAGATTATAAACTAGTATTTAGACTAGAGACTCCAACCCTTTATTAACTACTTTTAGAATAATTAGGCTAAACTACTACCTCTAATAGACTATACCTAGGCTACCCTACTCTATAACTTTATAGGATTTGCACCTATCCAGCTAGAAATAGAGTATTTACCTTATATAAACTTTAACTAGGAAAGACTAGAAGGGCTATAAACCGTATATAAAAAAACTGTCTTATAAGGAAGCACGGCATTACGCTAAACGCTTAGAAGAAGCCTAGAAAATTGCCTATATAAACCTAAAAAGGCCTAGAAATTAATGGAATAGTAGGTAAATAAGTATAGGCATAAGCCTAACTTTACCATAGGTAATAAGGTCTGGGTTATAATAAAAAACTAAAAGATAGAACGGCCTAGCCCCCTACGGCACGCAAGGCCACCTCCTCCGGCGCCCCGCGCGCCCACCTGGAGCTGGGCCAGCGTCGACGACGCCGTCCACTACCCCTGCTCGCCCTTCGACCACATCCACCTCGAGGCGCCTGCCATCTACAACCACCCCGTCGGCCCGGACCCCTTCGGCGCCGTCGACTTCGGTATGTTCGAGATTACAGGCCATGTGCGTGCGCTGGATACCATGTTTGGTTTCCGCAAGGAGGATGCTGAGCAGATGGAGGAGGCCGCGCGCCGTATCCCGCCGACTGACCTCATTCACGCTGACTATGACGACCCGGAGACAGCGCCGCTGGCGCCGGTCGTGTGCTTACTGGTGGCGACGCGTGCGCCGGGCGGGCCCGCGCTCGGGTATGGGTTGCTGCTGCATTATGTCGAGGCGCAGGGCATGTTTAGGAGGGTTGGGCTGGCGCAGGTGTGGCCGGGGGATTTTGTGCAGGTCGAGAAGATTAGGATTAAGATTGTTTGAGGGGACGGGATGGCTTTGAGGCCATGTGGGTGGAGAAGTTAATATTCGATTTCTCGTCTCATATATTTGCTGCCAGGATTGGTGAGGCTTTTCTTTTCATATAACGTAGCTTATGGGGTTTTGACGGTTGGGGGGTTTTTGACGGTTTTTCTTACCGCTTGCCTATTTAAGCTTAGCAACTTATACTGCCGCTTCAAGAATCAAAATATCAAAACATTTAATTCCTCAATGCTTGATCTATATCTAAGAAATTTACTATTAACGCCACTATGCCCCGCTAGACTTGCAAACCTAATGCGGACCAAAGAATTAAGTTAGCAATTACTAGCTTTAAAAATGGCCTCTATAAAAGCCGGGAAGATGCTATAAAGTCTTACGGCGTTAACCCAAATACATTACGCAGGCGACTTAATGGCAAACATAAATCTCATAAAGTCGCGTATACTTACCGTTAGCGACTACTACCCCCTGCAGAATCTGCGGTTATGTAATAGTATATATACCTTGCAAATACAGGCTTTCCTGCTTAAATTTAAATAATCTAAGTTATTATAACTAAGATTCTTAAAGAATAAGCAAGAAAGCTTCCTCCTTATTAACTACCACCACCGCTAGGCAAAGTATAGATAACTGCCTTTCTTACTTACTAGAATGAGCTTCGCGTTTGCTACGCTTAATCACTTAATTAAAAATATGCAATTACTAGTAATAATATTGCCGTAATTAAGGCCTTCTTTAATAACTATAATACTATAATTTAAAACTATAGAATTCTGCTTAAGGATCAATACAATATAGATAAGGCTGGCTATGCTATAGGGCTTGCTCTAAGTGCGAAAGTAGTAGTTCTTAGAGGTAGAAAACAAGCTTTTAAAACAGTAGATGGCTCGCGCAAGTGGGTAAGTTAAGTTAACTGCATAAGAATAGGCGGTAAAACGATTCTACCTTATATCATTTTTAAGGGTAAGCAATATACAGATCGGCTATAGCAAATGGCTAAGAAAGCTGTACCTAGCTATACTATTAGAATAACTAAGAATGGCTAGAGTTTATAGGAATAAGGCCTTGGTTAGCTAGAACACTTTAAGCAATATACTTAACGAACTAAACAGTGGTAGGCCTTAAACGAAGAGGATAACAATAATCTTAATTTAAACGGCTACCGCCTGCTTATAATAGACGGTTATATAAGCCATATTAACCTTAAATTTATTTAGTTCTATAAGGACTATAGGATTATACTAATCTACCTTCCTCTGTATATAACTTACCTGCTACAACCTCTTAATTTAGTAATATTCTTACTACTTAAGCGGGCCTACTTGCAGAAAGTAAATAAGTATATTGCCTTAGGTATTACGGGCCTTAACAGGGAGTAGTTTATTAGGATTATTGGCGAAATTCGGTCAAAGATCTATACTGCTAATTATATTAACAGCGCCTTTAAAGCTATAGGCCTCTACCTATACAATCCAGAACGTGCCTTTAGCCGCTATAGAAAAAGCGATCCTGTTTAAAGCCTTACACCTATAGACAAATCAGCATTACTACTATCCTCTCCCTTATATCCACGAACTCCAATAAGCGCTAACAACCGCGCCCGATATCTAAGGACGATCACCAACCCTGAAACGTCACCGGAGGCAGTTAAAAGCTGTATTTAAAAGCTCGTTAAGCGGCTATAATTATATAAAAATTAAGAGGTACTGCTTAAGCAAGAAAACAAATACCTTCGTTATGGCACTATAAAGAGGAAGAAAAGGAAGAAGGATAAAAAGACAGTACTATTAACGGCAGCGGTGCTTACTACTAACGCTATAAAGGCGATCGTCGCTGCTAGAGAGGCTATAGAGGAAGCTAAAAGGAATGCTAGGGAGTAAAGGAAGCGATCTAAAATCAAGCGGGAGGAGGCAGCAATACTTTATAAGAAATAGGTTAAGGTATAGAAGGAGGCTTAGGCTGCCATATTAGAGGCTAAGAGAAAGGCAAAGCAATACCAGCGGTAGTTTTAAGTAGCGCTGCTAGCGTTAAAGAAGGTATAGAAAGCTTTAGAGACTATATCTAGGATAGTAATAAAAAAGAAAACAGCTAAGGTATAAAAGGAATTTAGAAAGGTAGAGGATTAAGCGGTATTAGCTAAAGCGCTTATAACCACTATATAATTAACAGTAGAGGTATCTACTATTATATTTAAGGCAGCAACGGCTTATTTAAAGGCTTTAATAGCAGCTATAAAAAAGGTAGATAAAGAGGTTAATATATAGGTAGAGGTAGATAATAACGAGTAAAGTAATTTAAGCAATAGTAAGGTGTTAGATAAGGACGTTAGCGTAAATATAGGCAATATTATATAGTTAAGTAGAACTTCTAATACAACTACTATAAAATATCGCGATAGAGCCTTAATTATATAAAACTACAGCTTTATTTTATTAATATTATAGATAATATTACATAATGCCTTTTATTAAGAAAATGCCTATAATTGAGCATGTTAAGGCATTACTATAGTTGTGACGGCGCTGGGGCGCGTCACCTAGTCAGGGGTTCGCTTAGGGCTTGGCTTGTGTATTTAGACGTGGCCTCACCACTTCTCTTGCTCCTCACCTTGATATCTTCGTAATACAGCATTTGTTTAAGCACACGTTGCATTCGTTCAAGCTTTGGTTCAGAGGCATTTGTTCGAGCCGTGCGGCATTTGTTCAAGCCGTCACAATAGTTTTGATGTTCAAACCCGTCAAAAACCCCCCAACCGTCAAAAACCTATAAGCTACATTACCCGTGTTGCTATCTTTTTTATATACACCTAGTTTTTAGCTTTGTCTAGTTTTCGATCCCTGAGTTAAAAATCTCTAAGTCAAAATACGCTTATTGAAAGCAAATTTTATAAATTTGAAGTATATAATAGCAGATAAGAATACTATAATTAATGTAGGTTATGGGCTTTTGACAGTTAGGGGGGTTTTGACGGTTTTAAACATTAAAACTACCTTAAAATGCTTAATTGCAGGCATTTTCTTAATAAAAGGCATCACGTAGCATTATCTACAATATTAATAAAATAAAGCTTTAGTTTTATATAATTAAGGCTCTATTATAATATTTTATAGTATTTATATTAGAAGCTCTACTTAATTAACTATATAACGTTGCCTATATATATACTAACGTCCTTATCTAACACCTTACTATTGCTTAAATTGCTCTACTTATTATTATCTACCTCTATTTATATATTAACCTCTTTATCTACCTTTTTTATAGCTATTATTAAAGCCTTTAAGTAAGCCGTTGCTGCCTTAAATATAATAGTAGATACCTCTACTGTTAATTATATAGTAGTTATAAGTACTTTAGCTAACGTAGCTTAATCCTCTACCTTCCTAAATTCCTCTTATACCTTAACTATCTTCTTCTTTATTACTATTCTAGATATAGTCTCTAAAGCTTTCTATACCTTCTTTAACGCTAGCAGCGCTACTTAAAACTACCGCTAGTGTTACTCTGCCTTCCTTTTAGCCTCTAATGCGGCAGCCTAAGCCTCCTTCTGTACCTTAACCTATTCCTTATAAAGTATCGCTACCTCCTCCCACTTGATTTTAGATCGCTTCCTTTACTCCTTAGCGTTCTTTTTAGCTTCCTCTATAGCCTCTCTAGCAGCGACAATTGCCTTTATAGCGTTACAGTATTATAGTTGTTAAAGAAGGCCTTAATTACGGCAATATTATTACTAGCAATTATATGTTCTTAATTAAGTAATTAAGTATAGCAAACGCGAAGCTTATTCTAGTAAGTAAAAAAGGTAATTATCTATCACGGAACCCAACTATAGGGGCCTCCATAGGAGAACCCCGTGCTCTCGCGTACACCTCGCGTACAGCTTATATCAGCTACGCGAGGGTATATCACCTCCTTACGCCCTTGACCCTTACAATCAATCGCGCAACGTCTTGTAGACTCCCCAAATACATACGCTTTATAGCCATTGCCCCCGTTCCATAACATTACGTTACGCCTTTTTCTTTACTGACGCTTAGCCTATAACTAATTCTACGTCTCTACAATACTACAGACGCTACTAGAAGCAGCGTGTCTATAAGTTACCTCACTTTATACTCCTAAAGAATTAATAATAGTAAGATAAAATTCCTTACTAGCTACTATATTAAACTTAAAGAATAACCTAATACCTATATCAAAACCACAACACCAATTAGTCCTAGGAGGATTTAATTTATTAGCCCTAGCCTTAACCCCTAAAGGGAAGCCTAGTGGCTTAAAAGACTATAATGACTATAAGGGGGATATTAACAATATCTTATCCTTTATTAACTATACAACCACGGATAAATAAGCTGAAGGGCTACTACCTATTAAGATTAAGATACGAGACGCTAAGATATTTATAAAAATGGTAGCATAAGAACCTAACAAATACTACTGCCTTTTATAAAACCACTATCTAAAGCTTATATAAGCTAAGATGTATACTGCCTAAGATTATAATATTATCTAAGGCCTATAAGCTTATAAGGCGCTTGCTAATAATATATGCTAAGAGATTAAAGACGACCTCTATGCGTCTAAACGCAACATCTAATAATTAAAGAAGGCCGAGATTATACTTATTACTATAGTTACTAAAAGAGAGGGTATAATTAAATACCTACAATCTTAGCTTAATAAGCATATTTGTAACAATACTAGATACCTCTTTATTGTATATAACACCACCTAAGTCTTTATGCCCCTAGCAACCTTATCTACTTAACACTTAATAGAAGGTTAGCGCTAAGCAGCTTTACCTAATAGGAACCCCTACTATAGCAGCAGCAACAATAAAAGCCATAATAATTAAACCTAAACTACTATTATAGGGTTTAATATACGCTACCCTAATCCCCTAATCTTTAAGGGTAACCGCAAGGAATACAGTCACTAAAAGATATAAATCTACAAGAAACTGACCTAAAGCGCCTACCTTTTCCCTATAGAAGATACTAAGATTAGCTATATTATTAGATAAACAAAGGGCATCCTGTTTAATAGGCTTTTTACTTAATAGGAGACTAGCAGTCCCTAGAAGTAGTAGTTCTACCAGGAAATCCTTAATAACCTTAACTAAATATACCGTAACTATAACCTAGTGGCTACTAGTTAAGCTAAACTACGCGCCCTAAAAATAAGTCCTACTAAATTATTTAATGAGTTCTATATTAAATTCTAGGAATATACTAGAGTCCTTGCCTAAAACAACACTAAAGACCAGAAAAATCTTTTTAAAAAAGTTACTTATTGCCTTAGTTACGCAGCCGCCAGCTATAACTATAATAACATTTATAATATGGTAGCAGCCCTATAAAAGATTAAACAACAGCTAAACTAAATTACTATTATAAACCCCTACCTAAAGACCTCCCTATAGAAGCCCTCTGGACCTACTAAACCACTAACACCTACTACTCTAAGTAATACCACTGGTCCTAATATCGACCTCTCTATACTAGCCTTTCTAAAGAAGCTACTAGATAGAGAGTGTAAGCTACTCTAGAAGCTAAGGCATTACTATAGATGCCGTTAAGAAGGCTATTATAGCTATAGCCTAAACTACCTAATAGCTAGGTTTAGTAGCTGCTGTTAAACACCTAACCCTATACCCTAGATACCAAATATATTGCTATACGCCGCTACTATATAAAATAAAGATGCAGTAATAGTAGTAGAATTAGACACGGAAGCGGAAAATATAAAGTCCTAGTCCTAAGTTATAGGTTAGGACACTTTAATAATAGAGGGATTTATATATTAGCTTACTTAATAGATAGCTTAGTAAGAATAGAAGGATAGAAGTAAATAGTCTTACCTATAGAGGGAACTACTGCTAAGAAATAATATAAAACCCGTTCTATAATTAACTGCGGAGCTACTAATAAATTTATAGATACCTAATTTATACGCACTTATAACTTATTTACCTTACCCCTTACTAAAGCCCGCGTCCTATAACTCGCTAATAGTAGTTATACTGCATAAAAGATTACCTATATAGTATAACTTTACCTAAATATAAACGGACACTAGGAGGAGCTTTAGGCCTATATTATACCACTTATAAACTATCCTATTATCCTTAGAATAAACTAGCTTAAATAATATAACCCCGCTATTAACTAGCAAAAGAGAGAAGTAACCTTTAACTCTAAATACTGTAGAGAGACTTACCTAGGGCATAACCTAGCCGCCTCTATCTACTCCCTAGGATATTAACCTAAGGAAACCCTTATTACTCCACCTATAACTAACTGCTACTATATAAGTGCTGCGGCCTTTTACCGTATAGTATATAGGAAAAGCTAGACTGTTGCCGCAACCTCCTAATTATAACTATATAAGCTTAACAAAGATTAGGACTATGTCCTCTATAGTAATAGAATAGACATAGTTAACCTTTTAGAAAATAATGCCCCTATAGAACTCTACGGACTTTTACCCTTAGACTTTAAGAAGTTTATAAAGCTTAAAAAAGGACTTACTAATAAGGAACTCCGCAAGCTCCTCCCTAAAAGATACTATAACTTTATTAATATATGCTTATAAAAGAGCGTAGATATACTCCCCCTATATTAACCTAATAACTATGCTATTAATATTAAATAAGGAAAAACGCCGCCCTATAAGAGACCCTACTTAATATTAAAAGATAAACTCCTAGTTGTTAAAAAGTATATTAACAAGCACCTTAATAAAGGGTTTATTTATCCTAATATATCCCTAGCAGCCACCCCTATCCTCCTTACTAAAAAGCTAAGAGGAGGTATTTAATTCTGGATTAACTATAGAGGGCTTAATACTATTATAATTAAGAACTAATACCCTATACCACTTATACGCAAGACCCTTAAATAGCTTAACTAAGCTAAAACCTATACTAAGCTTAATATTATTGCCGCCTTTAACCGCCTCCAAATATAGGAAGGTAATAAATAGAAAACTATATTCGCATTACACTTTAGCCAATTTAAATATACTATTATGCCTTTTAGTGTATGTAATAGCCTAGGCAGCTTCTAAAGCTATATTAATAACGCCTTATAGGACTACCTTAATAACTTCTGCTCCGCGTACCTAAATGATATACTTATTTATAGCGACGACCCTTCTAAGCATATTAAGCACGTTTAAAAGGTCCTATAGCGCCTTAGAGACTTAGGACTTTATATTAATTTAAAAAAGTGTAAATTCTTAGTCACGGAAGTAAAATACCTTAGACTAATTGTTATTATTAAGGGTGTCTATATAGACCCTAAAAAAGTATGTATAATTACTAAATAGTAAACCCCTACCTGTATTAAGGACGTATAAGCCTTCCTTAGTTTCGCTAACTTCTATTAAAAAATTATATACAACTTCTTAGGTGTTATAGTACTACTTATAGTAATAATATAAATAAAGGGCCTTTTTGTAAAAGGAAGAAAAATATATTTATATTTTATCTAGACGCCTAAATGCAAAAAGGCGTTCTAAAACTTAAAAGATGCGTTTACTAAAGCACCTATTTTAGCTTACTTTATACTAGGATGATAACTCTATCTTAAGACTAACTCCTTAGAATACGTTAATATGGGCGTCCTTTTCTAGATAGGCGATAACGGTTTCCTCTACCTAGTTGTATTCTACTTATCTAAGCTTATACTATAAGAATATAACTATAAGATCTATAATAAGGAACTCCTTATAATTATATAAGCGTTTAAGGAATTCTAACTAGAACTTTCCTTAGCAGAACCTAACTAGCTAACTAAAGTCCTTACAGATTATCGCAACCTTAAGTACTTTATAACTATAAAATAACTAAACTAACGCTAAGTATATTGGAATAAGTTCCTCTCTAGTTTTAACTTTAAAATTATATATAGGCTAGGAGTATAAGGTACTAAGCCTAATAGCCTAATACGCTGTTTATAAGACCTTCCTTAGTTAGAAGATAACCTTTATAATTAATTCTAATAATAAATAATCCTAAAAGCATAAAACTTAGCCCTAGGTATACTACCCAAGATAGAACTAACCACCCCTTAGCTTTATACTATAGAACTAGAGTTACCCCCTAAAATTAATAAACTTATTACTATAGTATATAATACCTCTATTAACCTATTACTATATTAACTAATTACCGCAAAGATTGTTGGTACCTATATACTACCTACTAACCTCCAAAGCTTAGACTAGATTAATATAGCAGCCTTAAAAGTAAAAGAGAATAGGCTCTATTATAAAGGCTGTTTATTTATCCCTAACTTAGAAGACCTATAACAGCAACTAATCTAAATAGCCTATAACCTCTAATTAAGCGGCCACCTAGGTAAAGGAGGAACCTATAAGCTCCTTAGCTAATACTATTTCTAGCCTAAAATAATAGACTTAATTAAACGCTTTATAAGCGCCTGCTATAGCTGTAAATATATTAAAGTATTTTATATAAAGTACTAAGGACTGCTATACCCTCTACTAGTACCTATACGCCAATAGGCAGATATTGCTATAGATTTTGTTATTAACCTACAGCCTTGTAAACGATATGGCCGAACCTATAAGAACATTCTTATAATAATATGCCGACTTATAAAAGAATACTACTACGTCCTAACTAAAGGTGTAGCTATAAGTGATGTTGCCAACGCCTTCCTTCGCGAAGTTTACTAACTATATAGGTTACCCAACTCTATTACGTTTAACTAAGGCATATAATTTAACTCTAACGTATAGAGGCGGATCTGCTAACGCCTTAGTATCTCTATTAAGATGTCTATATCCTTTTACTATAAAACTATAGGATAACTAGAAAACGCTAACGCTAGTATAAAGGTGTACTTATAATAGGTAGTCGCCTATAGTTAGGATAACTGGGTAGACCACCTTCTATTAAGTAAATTTACAGTAAATAACTACGTCTTAGCTACTATAGGACTTACCCCGTTTTTCGCGAATAAAGGATATTACCTATAATCCAGTATAGAACCACTAGAGCCTATTAATAAGAAACTGCTATATAGAAAACGCCTTAAAATGCTACTTACTAATTAATATGTAGACTATATAAAAGACCTACTTAACTACTATAAAGGAGAGATAGCCTAGGCCTAAGTAAAATAAGCTTACTTTGCCAACTATTACAGAATACTACTACCTAAGATGCGTGTTGGCAACTAGGTATGGTTAGATATACGTAATATCTCTATATAAAGACCTATAAAGTTACTTAATTATAAGAACCTTAGCCCCTACTAGATTAAACAAGTTATTAATAGAGGAGCTATATATAAACTAGAGCTCCTACCTACCTTAGCTACCTATAGGATATAGCCTATGTTTTACCTATAGCTACTATACCTTTATTAGCCTAACCCTCTACTAGAATAAATATAGCCTAAACCCCTACTAGTACTAATTTAAGATAAGAACAAAGATAAGAACCATAAGGAGTGGACCATTAAATAAATTATTAACTTTAAATACTTTAGTAAAGGTAGAGGATAGCGGCTCTACTATAAAGCTACCTATATAGGATTTAACATAGATTAGCCGGAATGGCAACTATAGGAAGATTTTAAAAACATAAAAGATTTAATTAGTAATTTCTACTATGCAAACCTATAGAAACTAGGCCTAAGTAGAGATTTTGTACCTAATCCCCTATAGGAGCTATTATAGCTAAATTATTATATATTACCGTTACGTAACTACTCTAATAAGATATTAAGGAACTTTAACTAGCGGTTAAAGTTATCTAATTGGTTAGATTCTAGACGCTAAGGAAAAGCCAGCCAATTAGGATTTTTTATCCCTAGGATGGAAAATTGCTATTAGCTCACTTGCTACTAGCGCCTTAGTAACACCCTTGCACCTTACCAAGTCCCTAATAGCCTCCTTCCCCTCTATAGCCTAGTACCTTCGCATAGTAGTAACCCACAAGCTTTAAGTTAGAAGCACCTATACGAGCCCATTACACCTATAATAATATTTCTTCTTCTAGATACCCTAAGCATTCCCCCCTATATATATATAGTAACCACAGCATTGCCGGAGCTCCGCCTTAATAGGAGGGGGGGTAGTGTCACGGAACCCGACCGCAGGGGCCTCTATAGGAGAACCCCGCGCTCTCGCGTACACCTCGCGTACAGCTTATGTCAGCTACGCGAGGGTATATCACCTCCTTACGCCCTCGACCCTTACGATCGATCGCGTAACGTCTTGTAGACTCCCCGAATACATACGCTTTGTAGCCATTGCCCCCGTTCCGTGACATTATCTATGCTTTACCTAGTAGTAGTAGTAGTTAATAGGGAGGAAGCTTTCTTGCTTATTCTTTAAGAATCTTAGTTATAATAACTTAGATCGTTTAAATTTAAGCAGAAAAGCCGGCATTTATAAGGTATATACACTATCGCATAACTGCAGATTCTATAGGAGATAGTAGTCGCTACTAAAGAGTATACACGACTTTATAAGATTTATATTTGCCGTTAAATCGCCTATATAATATATTTAGGTTAACGCCGTAAGACTTTATAGTATCCCCCCGGCTTTTATAGAGGCCATTCTTAAAGCTAGCAATTGCTAACTTAATCCTCTGGTCCGTATTAGGTTCTCGGGTCTAGCGGGGCATAGTAGCGTTAGTGGTAAATTTCTCAAATATAGATCAAGCATTGAGGAATTAAATGTTTCGATTTTTGAAGCGGCAGTATAAGTCGCTAAGCTTAAACAGGCAAGCGGTAAGGAAAAACCGTTAAAAACCCCCCAACCGTCAAAAGCCCATAACCTACGTTAGTGAAAGGTGAAAGGAGACCACTTAGCTCACTGGGCAAAGGTGAGCTCTCACATGACGTTAAAGACAGGTTGGAAGACCTAAGCGCAAGGTGAGTATCTAGAATGTTGAACAAGCTGAGCATGATTGATACCTTAGAAAAGCAACTAGACTGACGAGATGAAATGGCAAAAACGCCGCTTTCTCATGCTAGTATGTCGGGCCGGAACCCAAGCTACTCAGGCCACAACCTGCATCCTTAAACGGATATGGAATGACGCAGAAGAGCTTTATGCCGTCCTGCTCCGTGCCTCTTCTATCGGTAATATAAATCCCCAAAAGCACACTCTAGCCGCCGTCTATCCTGGTGGCTTGTGTCCGGCCTCTCCCGAGAAATCTCCCCCTCTCTTCTCCCAACCCCAGTAGTGACCCAACACGAACCCTCCCAAAGCTTGACAAAACAATGTAGCCTCCCAACGCCAGTCCCAATTAGGCACTTTCGCCGTTCCCGCTCACATGCCCATTCCCATTCCCATTCACTCTCGCACCACTCTTCTCGTACCCAGAAGCTCTCCGCTCCTCAAGCAGCTCCTCAATGTGTGCATTCAACCAATAACTGTTCAGATCCTTTTCGCTCATATCCCTCGCCCCCGTAATTTGACCCCTGCACACACTCTCGCCGCACCGGCACTCAAACGGCTGCGCCATGTGCCACTCAGTGCTCGGGTAGAAGCACGTGAGCTCCTCGCCGGCACGCAGCCCGTCGGCCTTGTCGGCCACGACGCGGATCTCCCAGCGCACCATGTCGAACTCGAGCGACGGCCGGCACGAGTGGTTTATGTAGACCAGGTCGGAGTTCAACTCGACGTGCAGGTTGCGTGTCGCTTGTACGCTTGAGTAGGCGCAGACGGACGGGGTCGGGGCCGTGATGCGCGCGAAGAGGGCGCTGGCGGGGAGGGAGACGAGGGATACGACCCGCGAGGCGAAGGAGCCGGGGGTGTGCTCGGCGCGGAGGAGGCGCGAGAGGTCGGGTTGGACCCAGGCGGGAATGAGAGGGGATTTGGGAGCGGAGACAGAGAGGGAGAAGGTTGTAGAGGGTGTGATGATTGGTTTCGTGGAGGAAATGGGGTCGGCTTTGGTAGGGGACGATGGCAGAGGAGGTGTAGAAGTGATAGCGGCGGGTGACATGTTGGTTTTGAGTTGGCTGAGTTGGTTAAATGAAGTCTCACTGGGTGAGTGTATACTGTGGTGCTTTGTGTTGGAGTGCGGAAGGGCTGGAGTAGTGGCGTGGTGCTATACCTGTGTTGGAAGGTTTACGAAAAATAGGTAAAGCCAGGCTGAGTCTAGGTATGGAAGCGTAGCAGTTTCCTCAGGGTGAACAAGAAAGAGTGGCTGCAAAATGTGAGGGTCTGTAGTAAATAAATGCCCTTTCTTGCGCTAAGAATTGTACGGCAGCTGTCTAAGATTATGTATGTGGTTCCATATTCGACCCCCTTCCCCCCAGTAGGAAGTCAAAGTAGGAAGTCGTTTTATTACCGCGCCAAGCCCAGCTTTTATTGGCCAGAACAGCGAAGCGAAATTAGATTACTAGCTTAATATGGTTACTGGCGCAAGGATCAAGAACACTAAAGATTAAGAACATGAAGCATTAAGATCCTTATTAAATATTTTTATAAAATCAAGTATATAACTACCACGAATATATTATTTAGCCCCCCGCTTGTGGGGGGTTGGGGGGTAATAAATTAGGCGTTTTAATGAATTATAAATAAAGTCAATAGGTAGTGGTGGTGTAGAGTTATTAATTTATAAAGTTTTAATAGAGCTAGATTGCTAAATGCGCGCGTCCCCTTACCTGATTGTTACTTACCAACGCTATTACTAAAAGTTATACTCCTAAGCTCTAGTTAAGCACTAATATGTTATGCGTTTGGGTACTTACTCTATAACCTTCCTTGCAATATTTCTTGCCCTTGGCCCGCTTAGCTTTAGGTGATTTTATTGTTTTTTTGGGTAAGCCAGTTAAGTCGCGCTTATGATGCTTTTTGGTCTTACCATCTATGCGCTCTATATTAAGCTTTAGCTTCTTTGGCGTCGTCACGGCAGGCCTTTTATTAGTTTATATAGTAGGCTGGGCGGCCAGATTAAGGCGTTTATGGTTTATCTGTAGGCCATCCCATTGCGAAGGCTCCGTAGGCTTGTAAGGGAGGACTTTAGATTCTTCCTGCCAGCTACTTTCTTGACTATTTTTACTTAGGTATGCTTCCGACGGGGAACTTAGGTTAATTTTAGGTGGTTTTAGTAAGAAATTAGGTGTGCTTGGCCTGGTTTTTCTAGTAGTAGGCACTTCTAATGTAACCTGCACTAGCTGTACACTAATCTCCTTAATGCCGCCTACTAACGTAATGTTGCTAGAGGCAACTACTTTACTTCTTTCTACTTCCTGCTCTTAATAGGCTATAGGTATTATATTTAAGCATATATTAAGTGGTTCCTGCACTTGGATAGCTTTGTAGAGCTTCTGTGGTAGTTGCCGTCGTACCTGTAGCTTAAAGGATTTAGTTCGCGAATAGGCTGGTTTTTTTGGTAGAGATTTTGAGCTTTCCCCTACTATATTCAAGGCTTTATTTTCTGTAGAGGGAGGCACAGGCTCTTTGGATACATTTGGCTTTACCTATTTAGGCTTTATAGGAACTTTAAAAGCCTTATAAGGTAGGTCCCTAATAGCTAGGGACTCTTGCAATAAGGAAATGAATTTGGCTAACTAGAGTTTAATCACCACCAGATACTGTTCCTACTTATTATGGTTAAGATCTTCTAAGGCGTTAAGTATACGGAGTATAGCAAGCCTGCTACGGTCTATTGCAGTTGGTAATTTTATTACCAGCTGTTGTATCTGTAAGTTGCTAGTGTAGCTTAGCTGCCAGCTTGGAACTGCTATAGAGGTTTGGAAAAGGAGCTACTGTGGATATAGTAAAGTATAAGGTATAGGCACCCGATCTTCCACCACTTTAAGGAGCTTATGTTTATATAGCAGCCTAAATCTTACTAATGAAGTGCACTTATAATAAGCTTGATCTTTGTGAGTATAAGGTAAAAACCAGAGCTTAAGGGCCTTGCGATACTGCTTGGTAGTATATATAAGAGCGTACCTAGTAAAGAGCAACTTGATTCCCTTAAAGGCTTATAGGCCTATACCCAGATTTACACACCTCCTAAATAGAGGCTTGCCGTCCTTAATATCCTTTTATATTTGGGCGATGTATATAGCTCCTTTTGTAAAGCTATCGGTCTCGGCTAAAAAGATTGTATTGTATCGCTCTAGTGTATATTTTTTAATTGCGGTAAGAGATTTCCGTATGCTTATTACGGCCTGAGTAAAGTTCTTGACGGCTTGGTTATTTAACTCTCTATACTATATTAAATAAGCTCCTAAATTTGATAGCCTCTATATATAGTATATAACTAAATGTTCCTCTAATAGGACGTAGTAGTTCTTAATGTAGGCCTAGTGATCTAGCGTTATCTCTTAGAGTAAAGCTTTGCGATGATGGTTAAGTTCCTCTATAGTGGTAGCCTATAAATACGGCTATATGCGATCTTTAATTTGTATGCGCCTTTTCCTATTATAGCCTCTGGGTGAGTAAGCTTTAGAGTTAATCTTCTTGCGAATTACCTAGAAGGCGTGCCACTGGTAGAACTATAAAGTGGAGGTTAATAACCTGCTGTTTGGGAGAGCTGCGTGTAGGCCTTTACCAAAATCGGCTACTACTACTTTTGGTGGCTGAGCCTCTGGCTAATGCACCCTAGCGTACTGCTTAATAAACCACTGCTATGCCCTAGCCGACTTAGCCTTTATATATAAGTATATAGTAGTAAAACTACTACCGTAGTTAGTGACGCCTGTTATAACCCCAAGTAAAAGGCGGGTGCAATTGGTATTGAAAGTTATATTAAGCTGAATTAAAAAGTTAGGAATAAATCGCCTAGTAGTAACCCTTTGCTTTGGAAGCCAGAATATAATTTGCTTAAGGTTTCTATGGGTTTGTTAACCTATTAAAAATTAGCTAGGGTAGTAGGGAATTTTTCCTAAGGCTGTAGGGTCTTAAGAGATATTTTTTGGCAAATATACCTGTAGTTTTTTGTTCCCTACTAATTTTGGTAATCCCCCTACCAAAAAAGCAGGGATTATAGGAAAGGAAAAAATAAGTAGTATTTAGTGAATAGAAATCTAAATCTTACTAGATAAATTATTAATATTATAGGTATATCTTGCACGCTACTCATACCTAAGTTCCGTTAAGGCTTTCTTAATGCTATTTACGTGATCCTTAAAAAGCTCCTTATCTAAATCTAACTATGCGCGAAGGTTATAAAAGGTTTACTTTTTAATTTTAAGCTGGCTTAATACAAGGACCTTGCCAGCTTTATAGTATATATATCCTTTACGGATAAGATTAATTAAGGCCTCAATCGCTGCTTACGCCTTAGGTTGATGTGCTCTATGGCTTTAGTAACTTATTGGATCTAGGTATAAAGGGTGGATATATTTACCCTAAACTTTAAGAGTTCAATGCCATAGCCCATCCTTATACCGCTGGTTCACCAAAATATGGCCAATTTAAATAGAATATAGGCAGCCTTTACCGCCAAACTTTATATTGTTCCGCTTCCTTTTAGACTTATAAGTGGCAGTAGCATCTAATTGCCGACTTGGCTAGGGCTCCTTTTTATGGTGAATGTATTGTAATAATACATACTCGTTCTGCCTACTTAAGTCGACTATATATGCGAAGCCTTAAAATAGCAACTAGTTATGCAATTGATTCTCTATATTAGCACGAGTTACAAAGGCCTTGTTGTTTTACGGTGGATATTAGTGGGCGACTGGTATACTGCTTATAACGCTCTAAATAACCGCAACCTTTTCCTTACCTATAAGAGGATGCGGCACCTACTTAGGTATATGTAGCGTTTGTTCTATAGCCTTCCTGTTATAGACTTTTGGTATAGTAACCTTAAGCTTAGATTTAGGTGAGTCTTGGCTTAGTAGAGGCCTTATAGGGGTTTAGAGGGGGGGGGTAGCAAAGTGGAGGTGAGTAAGTTTATTTTCCAAAGTAGGCGACTAGCTATAATTGGAGCCCCTAGAGTTATTTATTGATGGATCTTGCGTACTATGCAGAGGGCTAGATGGTAATAATCTAGTTAGATATTTAGGCTTCTGACTTGCGGGGCTTAATTTTATATATATTAAGTCCTTCTATGGTAAAGGGCTTGGAGTTTGGGCCTATGGCTTAAAGGCTCTAGGTTGGGTCGGCTATGGTATAATATAAGGTGTTAAAAAAGGGGGGGGCGTAGGAATGATTGCGTCCGTTGGAATCTCTGGCGGTGTAAAGGGACTAAATCTAGGAGGCAGCACGTCGTCTAGCGAAGGGTGCTTATCTATATACTGTTTTATATAGGCGTCCTTATCTGCAAGAAGCCTCTGCTTTTGGGCTTACTGCTACTCCCGCTTAAGTTTCTCCTGATTGTATATCCGGGCTAGATTTTCTCGGCGGTTTTGAGTAGCTTGCTGTGCTAACTGAGGCCGTCAGTAACCCTTTAGAGGCAGTATAATCTCTCTTGATAAAGGGCTTGGAGTTTGGGTGTGTTTAAGAACCTCTGTATAGCTCCGCGAAGGTGTACTATATTGAGAATTGGAAAGCGCGGGAGAGTCCTTAGGGCTGGCACCCCCCCCTGTTACACTACTAAAAGGCAGTAAATTATATTGCGAGGCTGTAAAAGTAATAGGAGTACTAAAAGCAAAGGCTGAAATAAATTAGGATTGATCTATATAAGGAATAGGGTGCATACAGTTGTTGTTAGTGGGTTGATTGGTAGGGGCATTGTATGGCTTTAAGACGTGTATTGGAATGTGCTTTTCTACGCCTTGATTCTGAAGCTGGTTGCTTAGGCACATTATTTCTGAAGCGATAGAATATTAGGGTAGTATACTAAGCCGCTTTTGCGAGAGCTGGGATAAGCGTAGATAACGGTTTGGTGCTTAATTAAAATGATCCTTGTTGAGGTAAGGATGTTGATTATAAAATGTTATTGTGGGCGACGCCAAAGCTCTGACCATGCTTGGAGCTTCAGCGCCCCGCTCTGGCCAATCAGAGCTGGGCTTGGCGCGGTAATAAAACGACTTCCTACTTTGACTTCCTACTGGGGGGTAGGGGGTTGTTCTATATTCACACTTAGCTAGATTCTTAAGCTTGGTGGAGGCTAACGTTTCTTCCATACACCCGGGGGACGAGGTAGAACTGTGCCTTTGGGCAGAATCGTTGCCGCTGCACGGCCCGAGGTTGTACCTAGCTATATTGCAAGCTTACTCTCTTCAAGTTGTCACATTCTCATCTATGCCTTAGTGTTTTGCTGACAGTTATGGGTGTCCTGTCGGCTTGACGATCCTGACATCCTGATAAGAGGTGCTGGCGAAGATGTGATTCCGATACTTGGCTACCCCTCCACCTCGTATCGTACCCCACTATTTCTATTGCTGCATGCCAAGACATCTTTGAGGCATGTGAAAGTCATGTTACGACAAAGACCTGCAACATTTTTAATCTTCAAAGCTAAGCATTAAATATTCAAAGAGAATGCAAAGAGCCTCTAATGGCCCAATAAATAATTATGGTAGATGGCTAAAGCGATGGCGTATATATATCACGTGGAATGAGTGGAATCCTAAAGCAGTAGTCGATAGGTACTAGTGTGCATGCGTAAAATGGCGTTCCGGAGGGTTCCTCCAACTCAACGTTATACTATTTTGTCCCGTTTGCCTTATACGTGCGTCCTCTTGCCTCTCCTTGCAAATTGCCCCTGATTACATAAGGCGTTGGGGCTAATAACAGCCACATAAGCTTACTCTTTAACCATCTCATTGGCTGCGCAGCTGCACACTGATGCCTCATGCCGTCATGAAGTCCTGCACGGCATGCCGAAACCTTTGACGCGTCAACGAAGTTACGGACGGTAAGATGGCTTGTTTCCTACGGTGATTCACGCGCATTGTGTAGCGAACAAGTGTGGCGATGCGCCTAAGCCAGCGTACTTAAATTATGGGAAGACGTCCTGCGGTTTGTTGAGCTGGCAGGCACGTCAACGATACATTATTTCCTCCTGGCACATCAACTTCGACATCCAACCACTGTCGTCTTTAGAAACGAGTTCTTGCGTTTTACAATCTACGACTTATAAGATAAATAATTTTAGTAGGGCCATGTCGTCTACAATCTGGGCAGGCCCGGGCAAATCCACATCCCGCCACAGCTCTCTCGACTCCGCTATCGTAGACCCTAAACAGACGGACAAGTACCTCCTACAAGTCACAGCTGGACCTTCCTACGATGAATCAACGCACAAGGTGGTCAATGTCAATAGCGATGAGGCAATTTTTGTCGAGAACGATTTGATGGCTTGCTGGATAAAGGTCCGCATACGCGACTACCACGGTATATACCACTCAACGAGCCGGTGTGCTCAGCCAGATCGAGAAAGGCTTGAGAGTTGCGATAGCTGATTACTCCAGGCCTCCCAAAATCTTCTCCGCCCACAAACGATTACTTTTCGCACCCAATGCATCAGTCCGATCGCTACTCCATTGGCTACTCATTCGTGCCGAAGAAGCCTATACCCGGCAAGGACGTGGTCATGGGCTTTGACTTTGACCGCCCGATTCGTGATCGCCTCCCGCCGGGTTTCAAACCCGCCATGAAAATCGTCACGACGATTCTGGATCCTGGAATTTACAGTGACCCATACTCAGACAAACCATATCTTTACGGCCCCGCGCTCTCGAGTTTCTTTGCTTTCAGGATCGGCGAGCACGTGACTGAGACTCCAGTGGAGAAGCAGCTCGCGGATGCCCTGCAAAAAGACAGCGCCGGCGTAATTGTGGAGGGTGCGGATGGGAGTGGGCAGAGGATTCGAGAGGAGCACAACTTACCCATCCGACCGGAAAAGCGGCGGAAGAATTTCCTGAAGAAGGACAATATAGAAATCTTTGAATTCGAGGAGGGAAGATTGTACCAGGCCGATTTCTTCAACCCGTATCTGGATTTTGCAAGTAGGTTGCATGGTCTTAGAACTGAACGTCGGGGTTAGCTGATAAATGTTTAGATTTTGCGCTGAGAATTCCAGGCTTCTCGATATCTATTGCAAAATACATCGACGACAAAACGCATACGTTGCGCTATGTGCTCAAGAACCGTAACACCGGCGAGGTGTACTTTCTCGTTGTATTCACCCTGCTCTTCGGCGAAAACTTGGAGGCTGCGTTGAAAGATGAGAAGGTCAGGTCAGGTCAGAGTTCCATGAGCGAATCGCCGAGAGAAAGCCAGTCGTCATCTAACAGCATCCGACTGCACCCCAATATCAGCGTCGAAAAAGATCAGCCCCAACTTACCAGCACAAATGACGCTAAGGTGGTCGTAGACTCGCAGCAAACAAACCAATCAGGGTCCGCAGGATACCTAGCTTCTTCACTTTACTCAGCTCTCTCATCCCTCGGATTTGGTCGTCGGGTATCTAACTCCTCTTCTTCATCTGAATCAAACACTCCGGACGAAATCCCCGCGAGAGCAGCCAATCAATTTGAATCGGCGGGCGAACAATGTGGAAGATAGGACTGTAGAGGATTATCTCAGGGGTGGGCATGGGGGTAAATGACCGGCTTGCCGGTCTGTTCTCGGAGATTAATTACGATTGTCCAGGCATGATGAGAGCTAGATACCCAGTCTAATGAGTGTATAGAATAGATATAATATATTGGCACAGTTGGCTTTTCTGCTAGCATTACTCAGTTGTGAGTCTTGTACACGGCGGAATGGTTTCCCGCTGCATCGAATACGCAAGAGGCGGCTAGAGGAGCCCGTCTCAATTGACCTAGCATACTTGCTTGAGCACACTGGCTGTCCTCCCTTACCCCATGTTTCTACATCTGGCCCTTTATTCCCTTGCCCAAACTGCTGACGCAAGCACGTTTCACCGGACTCATGACCCCTTCCATCATGCTAATCATGATCATTGTTTGTAGTATTCGAAAGCAGGACAAAGTAGAGTGGCGCGGCGGGTGGCAAGGGATTGAATGACATCTCAGTCCTAATGTAAAACCGGAGAGAACTCTGGCGCCAACGATGGTGTCGTGATTTTCGTGTGCTGATACTTAAGTTGAAGCTAGGAAGAAGAGATTAATTTGTGCGCTGTATAGTCTGTTAAAGTCTCCTATGGTGGATCGATGTAGCAGGGCCATGGTGCCAAGGCATCTGCCTCACAAAGGCGAGGTCTCATAAATGATGAGAAAACAAAGTTATCGGTTAGCTGAAAGATGGCTTGCGGCCGATCAGGCAATTCTGCAACTCCACAAGCGGAAAGTTTTCAAGAGACCCGGCACGATACGGTGCTCGTGCCATCAATATCAAGGCTCGCACTCCATGCATTTAAGATAGCGCCAACGTGCCGGCGTGTTGCGTACCCATAGTTTGTCTCAGTGTTCCGCAAGAAATAAATCACATTATCTTGATCTTGCTTTCGAATAAAGACGGAGCCGCCTAGTCACGTCAGTGTACGCATACATAGAAATTCTGCTTGCTTCGATTTTGGTTGCTTGGCTGGCTTACAAGTAAATAGGGCATTGCAGCTCGAGGAACTTTGCCGGAATGAATTTCGTACACTTCGCTACTACACACACTCTCCGAACGTATTCTTGGGTCATTTCCTTTAAACATTAGTATGGCCAATCTGCTGCTCAGTACATCCGATCGAGTAGAATAAAATGTTCACCTGAACATTGGCTGCGGCTGATTGCACTCGAAATCCCATTTTTGGAATTGTAGGATCATGAATTGTAAGGATTAATTTTGCAATGAGTAAATATTCCACTGCATCAACCGCATGCAGAACCTCTAGCACAGAAACGCTAATACAGTTGAAGAGAGGTAGACCATGTTCATTGTGAGAGTACCACGGCTCTGCATTCCAATCACTGGGGTTCGGATACCCGGGCAAGTCCAAGATGGCTTTGAATGTGCGCGGGCGATGTGCCTCCTATTCTTTGGCTAAGTGCTGTAGCTCCCGCCACCGGTCGGCAGTGCTGTTTTCCCCAAATGTCCACTGGAGGATTTGCACGCAAATCCATACGATGCGATTGCACCAATCAGCAGGGTGGTTTTGGATAATGCGAATAAGCGAGCATAAAATATCCTTTATCCAATAGAAAATGCATAAAATATCGCAATCGATAAGGATAAAAGTGACCTATGCGAAGTTTTTCCACCCCAACCAAGCAAAATAAGACTTGGGTGACGGTTTATTACGGTTCTAGCAGAATTTGGCAGATATTGCAGATATTGCAGATATTGCGGATATTACGGATATTGCGGATATTGCAAATAATGCGGATATTATGGATATTACAGTAGGAACAAGTCCCCCTAACTATATAACAGCTAAATACTTAAAGAAGAATCCCCTATCCCTCTTATAGTTCTTCTTTAATGCCAATTCTTTAAATATTTTGTTTTCTTAAAAGTTTTAGGTAAAGTTGTTTTAAATAAGGCGATAAGTGAGCATAAAATATCCTTTATCCAATAGAAAATGCATAAAATATTGCAATTAATAAGGACAAAAGTGCCCTATGTAAAGCTTTTCTATTTTAATTTCTTACCTGCATGAAGCTTTGCACGGAGCTTTATGAGGCTCTGCGCAAAGTTTTGCAAGAAGCCCTGCGTACAGAGGCTCTGCGCGAAGCTTTGCAAGAAGCCCTGCGTACGGAGGCTCTGCGCGAAGCTCTACGGAGGACTTTGCGCGAAGCTCTGCGGAGGCTCTGCACGAAGCTCTGCACGAAGCTCTGCACGAAGCTTTACACGAAGCTTTACACGAAGCTCTGCACAAAACTTCGTGAGAGCCTCCGCAGAGCTTCGCGCAGAGCCTCCGTACGCAGGGCTTCGTGCAGAGCTTCGTGCAGAGCCTTCGTACGCAAAGTTTTGTGCGGAGCTTCGTGCAAAGCCTCCGTAGAGCTTCGTGCAGTCTCCGTACGCAGGGCTTCGTGCAGAGCTTCGTGCAGGGCTTTTGTACGCGGAGCCTCTGTATAGTGTAACAACGTTTAATTAAAAATTAATAAGAATATCGCGATAAGGATATCTATTATATTTTATTGCGATAAAATTTATTTAAAAGAAGAAAAAAGCGACTGAAATTTTATTTGGGGTATGCCAAGACTTATCGCGATAAAATGTAATGGATATCCTTATCGCGATAAGATTTATCCAAAACCACCCTGCCAATCAGAATCGTTTCCTGGATCGGCGGGTGAATCGAAAGGACAAACATTAAGATTGGCGCGGATATTGCACCACCTAACCAAAGTATAGTAAATTTCTTGGCGCAGATGTATCCAGCAAGGTCCTCAAGGTCCTCAAGGTCCTCAATATAGTGCCGAAATAAACCGGCCTCTTCTACAGAGCTGAACTTGCAAGATACCGAGTCCTTATTCGATGATCTATCCCAGAAAGGACATTATTTAGCTTTTCCTGCTTCTATTTGAAACCCCCTAGCCGCTTGGGGCACGAAGGTATCCCTAGATATAGCCGTACTAGCTAGGAATAGGAAGCTGTGCGCTGAAGGACTTCCTGTCCCTGCAGATTCTTGAATATCTAGCTGCGGTGCATTAGTCCAGGGAGTTGCTAGGGTCTCTTCCGGCCCTTGAATTAAGCAATGGATGAGATGAAGGAGGTGATGTTTCAGGACTAGACGTCACATTAATATCCTCTTCTTTCAGGGCGTTCTTCCACATTGGTGCTGTCATAGTAGGTTGACTGAGATTGATCGTGGAAAGTAACTAGACCCAATATGAGTCAGATTGACGCTATGCACAACCCTTTGGGCCATATACGTTTTTTTCTCGTTCTTACCCAAACCTGTTGTGGCTCAAAGAAAAACTCAAACTTTTTGTAGTATTCAGGAGTTACGGCGGCTGTCGGACAGGTGGAGTGACGAAATCGGACGTGGTAAGCGCGTGTTTGCCTTTTGCCTTCCATTTATATGGATCACGCCTTTAATTAGTTTTTCTTTGGCAGTTCATAAGCTAGAACCGAGGATTTCTGCTCGTGTTGGATGTGTCTTGATGTTGCTTACGCATCAAGTTGTGCAGAATCCTGATTTATGCCAAGACAAATTATGGTTGGGCAGTCTCTGTATTAACACCAAGAGTTATGATAAGCTAATGTAGGCATCTTTGAGCCGTAAGAGCGGTAACAGAGTTGCCTACCATTGTGATTTACGCTAGGCGTGTTCTAAATAAGGCCAAGGTTTGAGCCCATTGGTTCTTTCTTATCAAAAAAATTAAATGTCTGCTAATAGAGACCGATTATTGACTTAGGACACTAAACTCTAATTCTTTCATGATCCAGAGTTTTTCCTCCATAGTCAACGGATATCCGGCTTTAATTTAAATGGCCGTATAGTGCGTATGTAATGCCACAGAAATCAAGTATACTTTTCGAGAACCCTTCCGGATCCGTTACATTAGGTAGGCTTCCTCTCCTAAGAACTCCACCCAAAATTAGCCATGCAGCAAGTCTACTAGCTTCGGGCCAGTTGGAATTTAGACTACGCAGCTTCTTACGCGAAAAAAAGGCTATTTGGACGTAACCAATAGTTAAAATAACCTCGAAAATAGAGTGAGTAGATGCCATTCTGAGGATCGGCCTGCTACTTGGATTTATTAAAGAACGCGGCGGCTTGATCTCCTGCAATCCTCCCAAATACTACACACTCCAACAAAGAAGAACCTCCGAGCCTATTTTCACCATGAACCCCACCGGTAACTTCACCAGCTGCCCAAAGGCCTCTAATTGGGGCATCATCCGCATTGAGGACTTCGCTACGCTCATTGATTACCACTCCACCCATAGTAAAGTGCACAACAGGAGTCACTCTGCCTACATACACAACAGACTCCGGCGTGGTGTCTTTCAGATTCCAGTCGGCGAATGTACTTCGACCGAACGGGTCAACAACACGTCCTGCAGCGGCGTCGGCATACTGCTGAATGGAAGCAAGAGCATTTGGCCCAAGATCCGCTACTGTCGCCTTGCGCATTAAGCCTTTCCAAAGATAAAAATCAATGTGTGATTTCGCGGCGTTGTAGACACCCTCATCAAGAACGAGCTGGACATTCCATTGCCTTGGCGAGGCATCGGCGGCAGGATTGCGTGTAATAGCATTCGTAACATTCTCTCTTGTTTCCATCTCATTGTAGAAACGGCGGCCATCAAGCATGAGCAGGCCGCCTTCGCCGCGGAGGATCTCTGCGGCAAGAAACTTGAGTGGCGTCAAGGGGTTTTTGGGATCCACGAACCCTGTGGGGTGGACTTGGACAAGCTCCATATCTAAGAGCTGAGCTCCTACATCCGTAAGAAGCTTTTGAGATCCTGGGTTGGGGTCGTTGGTCGAAGGGAATCCAGCTAAATCGGGGCGGTAATGAGCAAGGAGACCTTCAGCATCGCCAGCGAAGCCACCACTGGCGAAGACTACGGGGCCATGGAGTTCTTCCGCTTCCCCTCCTTCACAAGTATATCCCACTCCAGTAACTTCGTCCCCGCTCTTGAGCACTTTAGTCACAAGACATGATGTCTTGAGCTGGAACAGCGGACTAATTTTGAGGGCATTAAGGAGAGTCATCACAATGGATGCGCCTGGAGGTGTCTGTCCCGAGCCTCTATGAGTGCGTGGCCGGCTGTGGCCGCCGAGTTGGGCGACCTTGCTGAGATCAATCCCTTTATCGTCCGCAAGCCAGGAAATGGCATCGCTTGAGAAAGTTGTTAAAAGAGAGATGAGTTTTTCGCGTTTGTCACGAGAGTTGGCAAGCGCTTTGCCCACTGACTTCAATGTATCACCGTAAAACTCAGTATCTGGGATGGGTTGATACTTGGTGGGCGCGCCGTTAATTCCAGACGAAGCTTTGATAGAGTTACCGCCAGGCTTTGGTGATCGCTCTAGAAGATGAACCGGAACGTTATAGGAGATAAGCTGAGATGCTGCAGAGAGGCCTGCCAGGCCCGATCCGACAACTATAGCCCCTGTTCTGGTCAAAGACTGCGGCGGCATAAGCTTCGTGGTATTAGCCATCTTGCGACTATAGAGGTGGGCGATGAGAATGCAAGTCAAAGAGAATGAAAGAATAACGAGAGCTCGTCTACGACTCATTCTGGAGGGACTGAGGTCTCCATAAAGAGGAGCCCAGTACCGAGCGGAACATTCGGAGCGGAGGTTTACAGGTTCATAGACTTGGGAGTTATCAGGTGATGGTCAGGTCTTCTAGCGGCTGCCCGTCGTATCGTGGAATCCGAGAAACCCGGCTCTAGACGAGTTTGTGATCTAGTCAGCACTAATGTATATCATTGTAAGTGCGTATATTCTTGAGGTCCTGCTTTTTTTTTAAGTTGGGGGGAAGTACATGTGAAAGCGGAGGGAATTTCGTTCGGGGTGGTAAGCTATGCGCAATTTTCAGCATTAGGTGAGCACTTTTCAGAACGCCGAATTTCAGCAATGGATGTCACTCAGCTCGTGCACGGACACACCTTGTGTACGCTTTTCTACTAAAATTATATAATATCTTTATAAAATTTTATATACGTTATATTTATAGCTAATGTGAGCGATAGGGTTATGACGGTTTGGAACATCAAAACTACGCACAGACGAAATTTGTTAGGAACCGTCATAGCTATGCCGACCGTCATACAGCTTTGTTCACGACCAGCTTCCACCCCCCCTCCAGGGGAGCTGCGATTTTTGTACGCCATCTATCTCTCGCACGGCACGAACAGGTCATAGTCCATTTCAAATATATCGATTATGGGGGGTGCAGGCTTATAGGGCGGGATCCAGGCGATATCCTAGCGTTTATAAGGCTTTTTTAGGCCTAAACTTTGGGGATCTGGCCTGAATCCTACCCAGTGCCCCTAATAGGGTAGCCCGCCGCTAGACCTAAACAGGACTGCAAGTATCTAATCTAATATACATTATAAGGGGGGTGGGTGGGTAAAAAGAATAACCTATTAAATGCAGTTACAAGCAATGATATTGTTAACCGTGTTAAACATCTGGTTAAATACTTAAGTTGCAGGGTTTTCGGCCAGGCAATATATAGACACGTAATATCTATCTCTTACACAGCATAAACAGGTTATAGTCCATTTTAAATATATCGATTATAGGGGTATAGGCTTATAGGGCGGGATCTAGGCGATATTCTAGTGTTTATAAGGCTTTTTTAGGCCTAAACTTTAGAGATCTGGCCTAAATCCTACCTAGTGCCTACTAGCGAAGCGCCTACTACCTATAAAGAATTAAGTTAAAACGGGAGCGATTTCCGTAGTATAAACTATGTAATAAAATTAAGACATTATATAAAAAAAGAAGGTAAGAAAACAGGAAGAATGGGTATATATTGTTAACTTAGTTGCTTAGTTAATATATTACCACAGTCCTAGCAGAATTTAGCAGACTTGGCAGAATTTGGCAGAGTTTAGTAGAATTCGGCAGACTTAATAGAACTTAGTAGAAGTTACGGATATTGCTAATATTGCGGATATTGCAAATATAGGATAACCTTGCGGTAGTAGGCAGAATATAGCAGAATACGGTAGATTGCGGCAGAATGCGGCAGGTAGCGTGTATAAGGTATTATGGGGTAGTCCTGTGACAGAAAGTATAGAGTCCCTATATTAGGCTTCCCTAGCCAGTATAGGCACACTCCGCTAGAAATTTAAGTTTAATTAAAGTCGTTTAGTTTCTAAGGTGTTATAGTAAAGTTTAACCGTATCTAATATCTATTAACCTAACTGCGCCGTTTATAACTCTACAAAGCCACAATTATATATATGCTGCGCTATACCCCTACGGAAGGAGTAGTTAAAGTAGCCGTTAGGCAAGATGCCGCCAGCGGCTAGGCGGGTTAATAGAATCTTACGCACTACTAGCGCCGAAAATGCTCTATTATTAACGCTAAACAATAGATCTAATAAAGGCTGGGGGTTACGGTTAAATAAACATATTATTGCGGCTATGGGGCATAGACAATCTCCTAGTATAGCGGCGATCTGGATATTAACGCCACTATAGGTTTTGTCTATCTTGCTCTATTTTAGGTGGAAGACCATTAAATAGCCGTTAGGGGCGATCCTAATATCATTACAGAGGGCCCTTGTAATACTAAAGTCCTTAGCTTTTCTATTTGGGTACGTAATCTCTCCTATACGTAGAAAACCTATAAACGCCATTATAAATACCGTATCTATATTTGTATCTGCCTTGTAGGGTCTAGAGGTAATAATCTTATCTAAAATATTCTTTATAATTGGTAGTTTGGTCTTCTTAGTAGATAGAAATAGTAATATAGCCCCCACTAGGGCCCTCTTAATAGTATAGTTTTTAAAGACAGCAATTAAGTGGCCTAGGTCTATATAACAAGATCGGATTACAGAGATATAGTTAGAGAGGGTTTCTGGCTTAATCCTGCCTATTAGAGGGGCGGGTGTACTAAATGCTCGTTAGGCAATCTACTCCCCTAAGTTCATCCTCTTAGCTAGATACAGTAATGAACTATTTAGGGCTAAGAAGGCCTCCCAGCTCTTAATAGTAAAGGAGTAGCCCTTCCTTATATTAGCTGCTAAGCCATGCTATATAAGTAGTAAAAAGCAATAAGACCCACCAATCTTACTCTAAAAGGTTGGGGGGGGTTAATTAAACAACTCTAGGTTAACTATAAGAGTTAGCAGCCACCTAGAGGAGAGATATTATTTTTCTAGTAAAAAGCCTTTATTTATCCAGTAAGCGGCCGTTATTCGTCTGGTAAGAAGCCGTTATTTATCCAGTAAAAGCTGTTATTTATCTGGCAAAAAGCCGTTATTTATTTGCTACTTAGGGCACAGTAATAATAATTTCTTATAGTTAAATTGTGAGAGAGTATTAGCAAGCCTATTATTGGCGCTGGAGACCCATATAGTTATTATAGTAATATTATTTATTATTAAGGATATAAGTATTTCTTAGAGTGATTGGTTTCTAGAACCTTTTATAATATTATTTTGGATGCCGCTATAAGCAACTATATTGTCTATATAAATATAGAGAGACCTATACCGCCAAACCGATAACCACTTTTTAAATGCCTTTGCAATAGCATATATCTCTTTTAGGTTAATATAGTCATCCGCCTAGTCTAATAGGGGATAATAGCTAAAGGCCTAGGCCTAGGGTAGGGAGGCTGCGTAATTAGGCCAGTGGCCGTTCTTTCTGCTAAAGTAGAAGCCTCTATAGCCTTTAAGTGATAAGGCGTTAGTAAATAAGTAAAACTGCGGCCTTTCCTTATTATTAAAGAATAGTATACTATTACTTAATATAAGAACCTTAAGCTAGAGATTAAGGTCTTCTTTAAGCTCTAAGGAGAGGCGCTAGGGTATATATCTTAATAACCTGGTAGGCTATTTTATTATAAAGTCCTATAAGGAGCAAAAGTACAAGCGCCTAAGGCGGATAACTCTTGCATACTATACTAGGCGGCCCGCCAGTTATTAGGCTTGCTATAATAATAGCTAGCCCTTCTAAAGGGCTTTGGTTACCTAATTAATAGCTTTCTATTACTTAGCTAGTAAGAGTTTTATCTCCATTACTATAGTATTAATAGTGTAACCTAATACTTTAGCCTCCGTATCTTTAATATTCTTAGTATTATTTTGGGGTACCCCTAGCTGGTTAGTAACTAAGAGGTATACCTCCCTTAGTAACAGCAGTATAGTTAGACACTTAACCACAAATATAAAATTATTAAAGTAGTGCTTAATAGCGGAGTTAATCTATTATACTAGGATCCAGTAGAGACCTTTAGCAAATAAGTTAAAAAGGAATGGGGCTGTTTATAAGCCAAATAGCAGACAGTATTTAATATATATAACTCCTTTTTAGATAAAGCCAAGTAGGTAACGTAATTATACTAAAACGGGTACTATCTGGAAGGCATCTTTAATATCTTATTTAACTAGGTAGCAGCCTCTACTAGCTATAATTATATATACTAGTATAGTCTCTATTTGGGTATAGTGTAGTGCTACCCAGGCTAGGTTAATAAAGTTATTAACTAAGAAGCCCTTAGGTAAGGAGAGGTTGTAAATATAGCAGAAGCCGCCATCTGCCTTAGGCACTAGGCCTAGGGGTGAGGTAACTACAGAGTTGGTGGCCTGTATACGGCCTAGGGCCAGGTTAGTAATAATCTTTTTAGAGATAAGGTCTTCGTTATCATATAAAGAGAGGTGGTTTTTATAGATATTAGGTAGTATAGGTAACGAGGGACCTATCTCCACCCCATAGGTAAGGATGCCTTATAAAATTACTAGGAGATTTCCAGGGTACTTATAAAGGAGCGTGCTCCAAGCAAGAGGCCTTAGAGGTAATGGTGAGTTAGCTAGAAAAGTCGTTTATAAGTAAGTTTTAAAAAGAGGTACTAAATTAGGCCTGCCTTAGAGCCTTGGCGTCTATAGCAGGTCTATCTAGATAGTTAAACCTAGGAAGATGTCTTTATCTACTATTAAATCCTAGGTCTAACTGCTTAAGGCGGTAAGCTACCTAAGGCACGACTTTAATAGGTAGTCTTTATCGCATTTAGAGCATGCATGGCAGTAATAATATAGATTTTCTCTATAAGCCTACTAGTTGTTCTAGCTATAATAGGGCTTGCTAGAGGGGAGGGGAGGGAAGGTATTCTTTTGCGATCTCTTTAATGCTATACTACGGACTTTAAGTCCCTGGCTCCATGCCTTTATATTAGCTGCCCGGCAGTATAGGGCCTTAAACTAAGTAGGCATGTCCTAGTTACTAGGCTTAAGCTAATTGCGATCCATGACATACCTATAGTAGTTAAGCGTGAGGTCTAGGATAGAGGTCTAATTATAGGTTATAGAGTAGTTATGGATCTTATTTATCTAGAGCAATATTCTTATATAGAGGTTGGTTGGGTATACACAGAGGGTGCTTATAATTACTATATAGTTTGTAAATCCAGTAAACTAGACCTCCTTGTTCTTGTAGACCTTATAGCTGGTAGTAGGTCTCTTTAAAACAAGCTTTCTATTTTTAATAGTAGCTATATCTAAAAGGTCTAGGCGGCCAGAGTATACCTATAGACGTACTAGGTTCTCTAGGCGGAAGGATCCTTTCCATATATTATAGAGGTCTCTTCTGGCTAGGCTAGGGAGGTTAAGCTTAAGCGTGCCTAAGCCTTCTAGTAGGTTATAGGACTTACCTAGTTTATCTACCTTAGCAGTAGAGGTGTGCTCTAGTGGAGCAGGCTGCTTTAGAGCGGCTAGCCTTGCCTGGTAAAACTTCTCTTCCTATTCCGTCTTTTAGATCTATGCCTATTCCTCCTACTCTCTCTTTTGGATTTCTAGGTTATGGAGTTATTAGGCCCTCTCGTCTTATTTCCTAGCTCTTTCTTCTTCTAAAGATAAAACCATAGTATATTCGGTAGATGGGATAGTAGTAGATAAGGAGGTAGATAATAGGGCGGTTAAGCAAGGAGTTTTTAAACGGGTGCTATTGGCTAGAAAGTCGGTTATAGGCCTTAATAATTTATTGCTACTAAGAACACTAATTATAAGCAATCTATAATAAAAAGAACGACCTATTAAGTGCAGTTGCAAGCGATGATGTTGTTAACCGTGTTAAACATCTGGTTGAATACCTAAGTTGCAGGGTTTTCGGCCAGGCAATGTATAGACACGTGACATTTAATTTCGCTTGATCGCCACCAACTGTACATAGTAATTGTAGCGAACGCCTATGGCTGAACGCAAGGGCCATTTTGGTTGTCTGGGAGAACTGTCGACTCCTCCCTTTCAACGACTTGTTGAA
>Ga0307507_10002398_pt1 | contig 39561 bp, 7 predicted proteins | sample 7_EM_MG_FD_207223 | JGI IMG/M metagenome (GOLD analysis project Ga0307507, IMG submission 207223) | Populus trichocarpa ectomycorrhiza microbial communities from riparian zone in the Pacific Northwest, United States - 7_EM | ecosystem: Host-associated > Plants > Roots > Unclassified | place...
AGATGGCTTTTCAAGGATAAGGTTGAATTTTGAATGAGGTCCGTCTGTATTGGTTGTCATTTTTAGAATTTGACAGGTCAAGCAGGGTCCTAGGTTAGCGTCTTGGCGAAACCTTATTTTGACGTTTTTTGATTCGTCAGTTCGTTCGTCGGTCGGGTTTGATCGTCCGTTCGACTGGTGGTGGTGGTGGTAGAGGACGTCTGCAGCGTGGTGGCTGTAGACTGGTTGCGGTAAAGGACGTCTGCAGCGTAATGGCTGTAGACTGGTTGTGTGTAGAAGACGTCTGCAACGTGATGGCTGTAGACTGGTTTTGGTAGAGCGTCTGCAGTAATGACTGTAGACTGGTTTTGGTATTTGAAGAAGCTCGAGACACTTGCAAACGTGGTAGAAGTAGTGACTTCTTAAATGAGGTAGTAGATTAACTGCTTAACAGATAGTGCAACAGGTAGTGCGATCCAATTGATTAGTCAGCAGGTAGTGCAATCCGGGAGTGCGAGCCGGGCTCATAACTGTAACAGTGCAGTGTGGGAATTAAATAAGCGACTTTTTTGTAAATCTATGGAAATCAAGTGAACTAAATACATGAAAGTAGACCCCGAACTCCGAAGTCTATAACTCAATATTGACCATATCCGAGACATACAAGGGTAGCGTCGATCATGTCTCGGAGCCTCTTAGGCGACGATCTTGTGTCTCAGCGTAGTGCTGGTGAACTGTTACAGCTCCTTTCTGTGTAAAGGAGTTAAGTGTGACTTTCGTAGTCGTTATAATGTTTGCACTTTGCAGTGCCCCAAACATATGAAAGTGCGATATAGCGACACTGCGGTGGTGCTTTGACTATGCATGAATCTTCCACATCCATCATCAGCAGCGCCTCTGCTTGGTATTCGGAGCCTAGCCATAATGGCTGTTGACATTCTTCACCATGAAGACATTCGCAAAGATTAAACCATCTTCGAAATAAGCGAATATCTACGAATTGCGGGGACGCCAGCCGACCACTGAATTTCCGCGGTTTAGCCCACTCAAGATTTTTCCAAGATTCAGAGCAAGCCGTTTCAGCCGTTGGAATAGGCTTAGAGCAAGCTTGCAATGTCAAAATCACCTGAGGCTCCGTCGATCTCTCAGCAGAGTCTTCAGATGGCAAATGCGGTCCATGTAAGCCTATGAATGAACTTGGCGTAAATTGTACAACCACGTGGTCAACACGTAACTCTGGATGTGGTGGATTGAGTGGGTGAGAGAGGGTAACTGCAAAGGGCGAGCTGAGTATTGAAATCTGACCATTTATCTCAAGCCCGCGTGCCTTAACGGCTTGTGTTATTATGAGACACAAGGCGCATAGCTGGCTCCTTTGGGCAATCTCTTTTACATCGCCTAGTTTGAATATAAGGGGCTCACTAGCTCCAGAGTTGTCTGGCCAGACAAGTCTTTCGAAGTCTACACCGCTGCATACATCACACAAGTTACTGTCAACCATCGAGGAATTGTACTTAAGGATACAGTGCAGGAACAGAGTGTACCGTTATGCAATGGAACAATACGGGGTTGCAAAATATAGATTGCCGTCATGACGGGGCTGTGTTCTTAACTTGATGCAGTGCCAAGACAATACCCTCGCTTGCATAAATTTATTGGTAGGGGTCCTTGGGAGGGATCAGTTAAGCTCACCTGGTTTAAAAGCTCGGCTCACGTGTCCGATACCGCCGATCGTGCCAAGTAAAAGGGTTAAGCTTACTACCAGGTGAGCTTAGCGAAACCACACGTTAGATAAATTTTTATTTAATAAAGCAAACATTTTCTGTATATATATTTTAATTAATTAAAGGTTAAGTAATCTATAAAAGAAGTTTAGATAATTTTAATCTTTTAGTTAATTTATTTAATATATATTATTTTTAATATATTATAAACATATTTAAAATAGGACAGCGGTAGCGGGACACCCCCCACTGATTAAGTTTAGTTCCTTCCTGACCAAGTTAGAATATCACGTGAATTTAGGTTGTTTGCATCTGCATCAGTACGTCGTACCGTCGCGCGCCCACCCAAAACATCACTTCGCATTTGCCTTACCTATCCCCACCCCAGCCTCAAACTGTTGAGCGCCGCCGCGGCCGCCCAGCTGGCTCTGTTCGCGTTGATGCATTAACTCATCGCGAGCCATCAGGATTTGAACAGAATACCGGGTATACTATGCGTGGGCGAGCGCGCGCGCAGGCGTGCTCGCGGGCTTGTTCGCAGACGCAGTACGTGTCAGATAATCTGTATTCTCTAAAGGCGTGGGTCACGTGCACGAGTCACGTGCACGAAGACACGTCACTAAAGACACGTCAGATCAAGGTCAAAAACCTTAATCAAGACGATCATCAAGATCAATCTATTAACCCATTTCATTAATGAACCCCTCTACACGAACTTCGTGACAGTTATAAGCCCGGTCCGCCGACTTAAGAAGCTATTCAGCTATTACTTAATTATTTAAAGAAATTCTACCTTATTATCAGACTCTGACACCTTATCGTTAAGACGCAGACTCTAACAGAAATCCTACCTCAATCGTCACAGGACGATTCTTCCACGAGATTCCATAAGATTCCACGAGAAATCCTACCTCAATCGTTACAGGACGACCCTGATGACAAGGACAATCCTAAAGACAAAAATACCATCTCAAATCCTCCTTTGCCTATTAGTTAAAATAACTCTACTAACATTAAGTTCGTTAACTACAATCATCCTCAATAAACTAGAAGACTGGAAGCAATAGATCTAGCAACTATAAGCCCTTATGGATTAGTAAATTTAGGCCCACGTTAACCCAACCATAGAAGCACCTTAAGAAGGTCTACTTAAAAAACCACCTCTTCTAAAGGTTATAGATTTCAATGAGAATGCAATCTTATATACATAGCTCTTAACAAATTAACAGAAAGCGTACAAAAATAGCAGACAATACTATAACTAGGATATAAAGTATTTCCTTAGATAGGAAGATTGTCTTTAACAGATCCGCACCTAGATTACGTTTATAGTATTAATTTAGAAGAAGCTACTACTTAACCCTTCCTTAATAGTTAAAGAATGGCTATCTCAGCTAAAGGAGAATATAGAACCTACCTCATCATTTATTAGGAAGAAGGTATAATACCAGTATATAGAAGCCCTTAAGGGGTTCAAACAGTTATTAAAATTAAACCAGTAGCTAGATTAATGGAAACACGTAATATCCCTAGGAAAGAAGTATAAGATCCTTTAAATGTCCGATAAAATCTAGCTTTAAGATTTAATAGAAGTTATTTAACCGTTTAGCGACGCCTACTATATAAAGTACACTACCGAGTTAAATAACCCTTAGAAGTTAAGATCTTCCAAATACCATAGAGTAGCAAAGGAGCTGCAAGAAGGACTTAGAATACCCTTAAAAAAAGCTAATACTACTATAAGAGGGAGTACCTTTAATACAGACTTTATAGAGTAAGCCATAATGGATTACTCTAATACTACTAAAGGTCTAGGGAAAGGAACCTTAGTATATACTAGACGCTTAAAGAGAGCCAGGCCACTAGTAGATAAGGAGACGTCCTATAAGAAGCTACTACCTATATACTTAGCATGTGAGAAACAAGGACATTCCCTTTAAAACTATTGGTATTTATTTAAAGACAAGAAACCTAAAGGAGTTATAATTAGAGATGCTTGCATTAAAAGAGTGCTAAAGAAGGTAGAAAAGAATAAGAATCTTACTAACTAAGTTATAAAGATTAGACTTAAAAAACAAGAAGATAAGGCTTAATAATAATAGGATAAGAAGAGTTATATAATGGAACCTTGTAGTAAGAACTATGGTAGGTCCTGTTATTAGGCTAGGTATATAGGTAAGAACAAATTAACAATAGGATAATAACTAGTGGAGTAGTTACCTAATAGATTAACTCTAATTATATTCTAAGATTTACTACAAAAAGAGAACTATCTATAGTAGGGACTGAGGTCCTTTAAATACACAACTATACTCCTAAGAAATCCTCTCTTATATATAAGGTATGTGTTATACGTATTATATATAGACGTATACTATATACACTTTATATACTACGTACTATATTATATGACTCGCTTACCATTTCTCGTTATATGGCTCCACTAAATCTATCCTGGACTGTGCCTATATTAACTAACTAGCTTCCTACAACTCCTCCCTAAGTAGTTATAACATTATACTTAAAGCGTCTGTAATACTATCTCCCTCCTCTTTATCTTCGTCCTTAAAGATTCCTAATATCTCTAAGTTGTCTACTAGAGGTGTAATGTCCGTTTAATTAGTCTGGTTAATATCCTTATTTATTATACCTAAAGCTCCTTCTTTTTCACAAGTGTAACGTTATGCTTGCACTATGTCTGCTATACTATTGCTTGGTAAGATAATATCGTCTCTGTGTTCTTATTATGCGAAAGCAGGGTTAGTGTATATTATAATAGCAAGTCCCTTGTCCTAATAACCCTTATTTTACTTAAAGTGCACTAAAGCAAACGTTTAATTGTCCTATAATATTCACTCTATTTCTAACGCTGAGTATATACGTCCCATGACTCTTAACAGTCTTTAAGTTCCCTAAGTAACTTATTATAGGGTCTTATGTTCAATCTGCCACTATAAAGCTTGATAGTAAGCTCTTAAGCGCCTTAGATAAGCTTTGTTGTTTATAGGAAGTAGAGTAGGAGGCTATAGCTGCCCAATAGCGTGCCCTTAAAGCCCGTTTATTGGCCTCTACCCATCTTCTTTGTCTTAAGAAAGTGCGTGAGAAGGTTTGTTCTAAGAAGTGGAAACTAGTTTAACAGGGTCTTAATAAGTTGGGTAATAAAAGAACTAGCTCTCCTCCTACAAGGGAAACAACTCCAAGTAGCTCAGTAATTGCTCCTCTTAGGTCCCCCTTAGGTGACTTATTCTTTGGCAATCCTTTCTTAATACTCCCTAACCTACTTTCTTCTAATACTCCTTTACCTTTCCCTTAGCGTTCTCTAGGTTGCTTAGTGGTTCCTAAATAGTCTTACTATAGCCTATCTACTTTACTTTATACTATATTTTATTATCTATATCCTTATAACTAATAATCTTTAAAACTTGCTATTTATCTTCCTCTTGTCCTCTATATATGTCTGCCTTATAGACTGGTAGCTTAATATCTCCTTATACTGGCTCTAGCATTGCGATATGCTATATAGAATAGATCTTTATTTTAGCTAGTAGGTTTAACTTATATATAACTAATAAAATCCTTTACTTGATTTTAAAAGGTCTTAGTTTAACATAGTCTAACTTCTTGCTTAGTTGTTAACTCTTAAAATTTTTGTATAGTAGCCACACTTTATCTCCCTTCTTAAGATCTGGTCCCTTAGATCTCTTAGTATTGTAGTACCTTTTTATTTATTCTTATACTAGTTTAGCTGTTTCTTTAAGGTCTTTATAAAGATTTATTAATGTCTTTATTCTTTATTTAGCTGTATTACTCGTCTTTTTTGCTTAATGTGGCGATAATAATATTCTTGGCTTATATCTATAATTCGCCTTAAATGGCGATGTCCCTATTTCTTCTTATAGTGTTATATTGTACGCAAACTATATAACTGGTAACAATAATACCTAATTATTTTGTATGTGGTTAATATAATGCCTTAAATACTGCTTTAGTGTCTAGTTTAGTCTTTCTATTTATCTATCTATTTGTAGATAATATACTATAAATATTACTGCGCGAACTCCTTGTTTTGCTAGAAATACTTCCTAAAATGCTGCTATAAATCTTAGATCTCTATCCGATATAATCTTATTTAGTACTTTATGTCTTATAAATACTTCCTTTATATAGATTCTAGCGATATCTTCTGCTAATATTTCTTTAGTGTATGCTATAAAGTATCCCTACTTTGTTAGCTTGTCCACTATTACTAAAATCGCGTTATAATCTTATCCGGTAATAGGATCTCTTAACTTTAGTAACTTAATAATAAAGTCCTATAATATAACTTCCTATAGTCTTCCTGGTATTTTGATAGGTTGTAGCCCTCTATATAGCTTATACCTTGTCGGTTTATTCCTTTAGTAATTTAGATACTCCTTTATAACTTATCTTGCTAGTCCCTAGATTCCTTAAATAATATACTCTTCTTAAAGTCTTAATACTAAGCCTATAGCTCCATTATGTCCTTATATTATTCCCTTATAGAATTCCTTAATAAATTCTTCTGTAATAGACTTAGGCACATATGTTATTTCTCTATTTTTATATTGCTCTAAGTCTGGATCCTCTACCTATGCTTTTTAGATCTTTTGTGTCTAATTACTCTTTAGTGATTTATAGATTCGACTTTCTTTAGTTACTATAATCTTTGGATAATTATACCTAATTAATCCGTCTTAATCCTTTTATAATAAAGCTCCTAATAGCTTTTTATTATTTTATAGTTTAGCCCTTCTGCTTAAAGCGTCTGCTCGTGCATTATCTATACCCTTAGTATACTGAATTTTAAAATGGTATTCTGTAAGTATTTCCGCCTATCTGACCTGTTTTTAGTTAAGTTCCTTTGTTATTAAGAATCCTGTAAGGTTCTTATAGTCTGTTTTAACTATAAATGGTTTCTCTATACCTTATAAGAATGCTCTCTATTCTTTAAGTGCTGTAACTATACCTAACAACTCCTTGTTATAGATATCATAGCTTAACTCTGGTAGTATTATCTTCCGACTATAGTATACTACTGGGTGCCATCTATCTTAATATTTCTGTATAAAGTATGCCCCTAGTGTAAAGTCTAATATATCTATTTTTATAACTGTCTCTAGACCTGGTTAATAGATCTTAAGAACTAGTTCCTAGGTAAATAACCCTTTAACTTTTTTAAATAGTTCTTATTGCTTCTTTCCCTATGCCTATAGTTCTTGTTTCTTTATTAACCGCGTAAGTAGTTTAATATCCTTTAACTATTACGCTATAAACCTTTTACAGTAATTGTAAAACCCTAAAAATGATCTTAACTATATAACGTTCTCCGGTTCTTGCTAATTTACTATAGCCTTAATCTTTTTTAGATCTATGCTAAGTTAGCCTAGTTTAATAATAAATTCTATAAAATTGGTTTTTTTTATAAAGAACTCGTATTTTTTAATTGCTACTGGTATCTGTTCTTCCTATAGTCTCTTTAAGACCCACTTAATATGCTTTCTATGTTCTTCCTTATTCTCTAAGTATGCTATAATAAACTTATCTAGGTATTCTCCTAATACACTATTAATTCGCTTCTAGAATATTGCTAGTGCATTTATAAGCCCGAATTGTATAACTAATGGTTTATATAGTCCTTCCTTTAACCTAAAGGCTACCTTCTATTTATTGCCTTTCTTAATCCTAATTTAATGGTATGCCTACCTTAGATCTATTTTTATAAAGATCTTTGTGTTGCCTATCCTATCTTAGATCTTGCTAATTAAGGGTAAAGGATACCTATCCTTTCTAGTAATGCTATTTAACTGTCTATAGTCTATACACATCTTAAGTTTTCCGTTTTTTTTAGGATGAATAGTACTGGATATCCTGCTAATAACTATAACGGTCTAATATATCCCTTATATAAGTTCTCCTGGATAAACTCCTTAAGCGCTACTAACTCTATTTTAGTAAGCTTATAGATTGGAAAGAACTTTAGACTTATTTCCTCTTCTAATTCTATTTTATAGTTCTAGGCTGTATACTCTAATAGCTTTTTACTTTCTAGTAACCATAACTTTTTACCATACTTGTGGTATCTCTTTAGTATATAACTTAAGCTACGCTTAGTCTCCTTATATATTGCTCTAACTTAGTACTATACTAACTTAGTTTGCTATCGCACTTTGCGCTATTAAGTATCCTTAATATTAACCTAACCTATAACCTAATTAATCTTTAGATTGTACTCCTATAACTAAGGCATTTCTAGTATTGCTTTGTCCTGTCCTAATAGTAGGATATTAAAAGACATTCTAACTGGTCTTTCTTTAATAGTTAGCTAAATAGGTCCCGTTTTAAGATTAATAATACCTCCTCTATAGGCTATCTGATCTCCTGAAATTATTATAAGTAGATATAGGTGTTTCTTCTATTTATATAGTAACCCCATTTTTTTTACTACCTTTAGTAATATATGGTTCTTAGTTGCTCTACTATCTACTAATACTTTAAACTGCTAATCTTGCTATTTAGCTTATAAATTTAGGTATTGTTCTTAAATTCCTTTAAGGGTTTAAGGCTCTAATACTAGTTCCCTCTAGTCCTATACGCCTCCTCTTTTCCTAACTATTAGCTGCTAGATTCTACCTATACTTAGTCTAACTTAGGCTAATACTTAGTTTGTTTCTTTTCCTCTATATGCTATAGATAAGTGTTCTCTAGGCACTCCTACTACTATTATCTATCTAGGTATTCTTCCATAAGGAATCTTCCTAGTTAAAGTATTAAGTCCCCTTAACTTTATACTTCTACTGGGTGCTATTTATGTATATACTTAGTATTCCTAAACCCTTTTTCCTCTAGTACCTAATATATCCTAGCTAGGTACTTCCGGTTCTTGTCTTTTAGTGCTCTATATATATTACACATATCATCCATATAAGCTATCCACGATAGTGTATAATGCGCTATATATTTTAGGTTAACTTTTGGTTTGTTTTTATTTTTAAGTTTAAATCTATACCTAGTTAACCTAACCACTAGTATCTCTGATATAGGTACTAAGATTTATTACTTACTTCTTTAGTCCCTAGATCCTTTTTCTAGGTTCCTTAATATTATAATTAACGCTCCTTTAATATGACTTATGCGTTTTTCCGTAATAGGTTGGTTTTGGACAACTTTTTTATCCAGCTATATATAAAAGTCTTTCTATTTATTATTGTGTCGTTACCTATACTACTTTCTGTATAACTGGTTTAGTGTATATGGTTTATCTATTAAAAAGTACCTTATTATTGCTGTATTGTAATATCCTTTAGTATGTCTTTCTTTAAACCTAGTTAGAATATTTAGATCCTCTTCTTATTCCAATTTATCTAACTATTTTACCCTAGGTGTTCCTGCACTTGGCCTATTAGTGACTTTTTATACGGGTGCTCTGTCCCTTATATAACCTAACATAGCTAACCTCTTGTCTAGCTTTTGCTCTTATTATGTAATAATTCTTGTTCTAAACTTATCTATAGTTTCTTATTTTCTGCATCTTATAGCTAGATCTTTATAGTTGTCTTGCTTTTTAATCCTTATATTAACTGTTTAATCTTTAGGCTAAATACTGCGTTTACCTAGGAATGCTAACGTTCTTATTTATTCTCTAAACTTATAGTTCTTAAACTTGCGTCCTATACTTATTCGTTTGTTACTAAACTAAGTAGCTGCCCTTTCCCATTAGTTTTTATCTGTTGTAGGTCCTTAGGTGTGTCTTATCTTGTCTTAAGAATCTTAAGCTTCTCTTATCTTTTCTTAAAAATCTTAAGCCTATGGCCTTTTGCCTTTATTAAGTAATAAGCTAGCACTAGCAGTTATCTACTTACTTAGTTCCTTCTAAATATTACTTCTATTATCTTATAAAGCGATGGAAATTATATCTAATAGTGTTGTAATACCCGTTACTAAACCTTGCTCTATAATGGTCTTAGTCTTTACTTCTGTTTTAACCTCTTTAAGGTCCGTATGCTCCTAGTAAGCTGCCTTTATTGCCTTGTTGTTAGTAAATGCTTCGCCTATATTAAATTCATTGTCTTTAATATCTGATTTATAAGCTAGTTTGTTGGTTCCTTTAAACTTAGATAATAATGGCTCCTATAGCTAATAGCTTATGCTGTACTTAGCATCCTTATAAATTCGGTATACGTTATTATAATAATATACAAAACTATTAATTAAACACTCTTTTATTCCTTATAGTACACCGTTGTCCCTCTATACGTATGTGCTGTCTGCTAGCCTAGTTCCTTTTACCGCGTAGTTACTCTAACCACCTCTATAATCTTTAGCAAAATAACCTTGTTTTCCGCAATTTATATAAGCCCTATCTTTAAACTATTTTTCTTGCTATAGAGTCTGCCTAAATGTCTTCTACTGCTAAGATCCCTGGTTTAGCCTCTGCTCCTAGGTCCTTTAATTACTTAATCCTTAACCTCTAGGTTTCTATGGTTTTTTTTCCTATTTTTGGGTTTCTTTAGTACCGCTTAGGTCTATTGGCTTTATACCATTCCATAGTTTTTAACTCTATGTCTGTTATTGTATACTCTACGCCTTATACGACTATAGAACTCTGTCTTGCCCTCTCTTAGCTTGTTCCCTTTAATAGATCCTATTATTAATCTTTATTAACTGGTTTATTAACTCTTTTAGAGTATCCACATCTTCTATTAGGATAATTGCGTCCTAGACTTTAGCCTTAAGTCCCTGTTTATACTATGCTATAAGCGCCCTATTATTCCACTTAACATATATAGCTAGTATTTAAAACTGTGTTGTATACTTAATTACTAAAGTGTATTGTACTAAGTTCTGAAGCTTTTGTTTCGCTGTAGTTGTGGCCTCCAGGTCTCTAAATATCTGCGTTAATTATTCCGCAAACCCGTTCTAACTAGTAAATATATACCGTACGTCCTAGTTAGTAGTTGTTATGCCATTAGCCTATATTTCTGTAAGATACGGTTTAAACTACTTAAGTACCCTTCCTATTAGGAACAATCCTGTATAGGCTACTTAATCTAACGATGTTGCTAACTTCGCTCCTTTCTATACCACCTTAAAGTGTATCTGTGTAAGAAATCCTTTAAGCTTCAACTTCTCCCCTAAAAATTGTTTGATTAAAGGTAACTTAATTTTTACTACTCCAATTCTATTAATACATTCTTTAAGTATCCTATTATTATCTTATAAGTGATTAACCATTTCCTATAACTAACCTCGCGTAACCACTTGAGAATCCCTATTGTTTATACTGGTGTCTCCTGGTCCTAAGGTTGTGGCTGTTACCAACGCCGTCATGACTAGTGCTTTAGGTGGTATATTGTTCGATCTTGTTTAATACCATAACCTTAGTAGTAAATGTGTAACGGAACCTTATAGCAGGAACTACAGTGGGTCCTATTATTAGGCTGGGTATGTAGGTAAGAACAAATCAACAATGGGATAATAACTAGTAGAGTAGTTACCTAACAGATTAACTCTAATTGTATTCTAAGATTCACTATAAGGAGAGAACTATCTATAGTAGGGACTAAGGTCCTTTAAATACACAACCATACTCCTAAGAAATCCTCTCTTGTATGTGAGGTACGTGTTATACATATTGTACATAGACGTACACTGCATACACTTCGTACACTGCGTACCATATTATGTAACTTGCTTACTATTCCTTATTATATGGCTCTACTAGATCCATCCTAGACCGTGCCTATATTAACCAACTAGCTTCCTGCGACTCCTCCCTAAGTAGTTGTAATATTGTACTTAAAGCGTCCGTAACAAGTTACAAGATAGTTAAAATCAAGGGAGAAGCTAATGTAATATTCCTAGAATTATATTATACCAGTTAACTCTATCCACTAAAGCTATTGACTATTCTAGACTTAGGAACCACTCTTTATATCTTTAATAACCTTTCTTGTTTTTACAACTTTAGAAAAGCTCTAAGACACAAATATATCATCGCCGGCAGCTCAGAAGTGCCTATACTAGGCTACGGCAATGTTACTATCTAAGTTATAAAACCAGACAAGAGCAAGGGAATTCTATATCTTAAGGACGTTGCCTTCTATACGGACTTTAATACGAATCTAGTGTCGTTCCGTCTACTTCAAAAGTAAGGGTACTTCTAGGATAATAAAGGAAACAATAATCTTCTAGTTTGGAAGGACGATATAATCCTATATCAAATGGAAGAACGTTACGGATAATAGACTATTAAATACGTCCAACTAGGAAGTCTATTAGCGTTTAATATAAGCCGACTGCTACACCACCAATAGAAGCGTAGAGTATTGTTAAAAGACGCTCGTCCAGATTTGAAAGGTAATGCGTATCTATAGTATCTGCGTCTAGGTCATCTAGGACCTATAAGCCTTCATTATCTAGGTCTCAATGCCTTAGGAGTCAAGCTTTAAGGCCCAAAGATAATAGAATATTAATATTGCAGTCTCGCCAAAATTAAGCGTCAGGTCTTAAGAAGGTTCTCAAAATAGAACATTAATAAACCTTATCTTGACCTCTATATTGACTGGACTGACCTTAAGGAAGCGTATACAGGATTTATATAAGTTATACTCATCTATAACACCTTCTTAGGAAGAACCTTCCCATATTTTATAATAATATATAGCAAGGAGAAGGAGACACTATAAGTACTTAAAGATTTCATCTAATGGATTCGTCTGAGGTATAACCTTAAGGTCAACACCATTAGGTCAGACAACGAGCTAGGGAAAAGAAGAACCCTTAAATGGCTACGGACTTAAGGGATTATATTTAAGCCTTTGGCGCCATATACCCAAGCTTAGAACGGTACCGCCAAACGCTTAGGGGGTGTAATCATTAAGAGAGTATAAGTAATAAGAATTGCTGCTAATCTACCACACAACCTATAGAACGAGATAGTTAACTACGCAGTCTACCTTCAAGATCGAACGCCACGGGAAAGCAACGGTTGGAAATCGCTATATAAGAGGTTCTATACCTTCCTAGGCAATAGGTCAAGAAAGCCGCAATTAGCGCACCTAAAAGCCTACGGCTGTAGGGCGTATACGATGACGTCAGACGCCTAGCTAAAGAAGAAAAGGCTAAGCAAGCTAGATCCGTGAGCCCATATTGGCTACCTTATTGGCTATAACTCTACTAATATCTACAGGATCTGGATCCCTTATAAGGGTATTATTATCTCTACTAGGGATATTATCTTCGATGAAAAGACGTTCTTTAATGGTAAATAAACGGACATCTTAAAGGATCTACACGCCAAATTAGATACGCTAATTGAGAAGATTTAACTCCCTAATACCCTAACTAAGAATAAGGTCCTTCTGGAAGACGATAAAGAAATATTTAAACTATCAATTTAAGAGGAAGACGACGATGTTGATGAGCCAGTTTAAACCTTTAATAAGTTAGCAGATCTTGAGCTTACAAGAGCTCTCGAAGATATATACTATATACTACCTCTAACAGAAGAAGATGAAGAATCTCTATATACCTTTTACGTTAAGTATCCGACGAAGTTAGATGTATAAGGTACTAATTAAGACATCGCTTATTAAGTAGGAGATGTGTTTAACACTTAGGGGGTGTCCAACAACTTAGTTAAAGACTCGTTTAAGGAAGCCAGTAATAATAGGTTTAAAAACTTTGTTACCAAAAGGATTACGTTAGCCTATTACAGCGCCTTCTTAGCAGGAAGAAAGTTTAACCTTAATAGTTAACTTAACAATAGTAAGCTGAAATTAGGCAGAACACGTAACGTTAGACTATATAGGAAGAACTTACCTCCTCCACCTTAGTTAATTAAGGACCTTAATATATATCCTCTTCGAGATTAGTTCTAAGAGGCTTAATAAGCCTACCTTTAATCCCATTATCAAATAAGGTCATTTTAAGAAATAGACAAGAAGCACATAAAGGGATAGCAGATTCTTAGCTTAATATAGGTGTTTGTCTATAAAATAGACAAGTATGGATTCCTTTAGAAATGCAAAGCATACTTAGTAGTATATGGAAATTAATAGGCCCTAGGAGACCTACCTATAAGAGCTACTATATTAGCTAGTACGTCCTTCTGAACCCTTATGGCGATCACCGCAAAATTCAACCTGGAGACGACATAGATAGATACAGTTAATGCGTTTGTCCATTACGATCTCAACGAAGTCGTCTATATAAAGCTACCGCCAGGATTTAATAATGGAAAGAAAGATAAAGTACTGCGCTTAAGAAAAGCCCTTTATAGACTATAACGATTACTACTGTTATGGCAGAAGAATCTTACAAGCTCGCTAATAGAATTGGGTTTTAAAGAGGTACCCTAGGAGCCGTGCGTTATACTAAAAGGTGGAATAGTCGTCCTCTTCTATGTCAATAATATCGTCTTCTGCTATAGAAAGACAGATAAAAAGAAGGCTTAAGAAGCGATTAAGGAGCTAAGCAAGGAATACCAGATAAGTACCCTTAGCGAGCTAAAATAGTTCCTAGGAATCTATATAATATGCAATTATAGCCAGAGGCTCCTATAGCTATCCTAAGAAGCCTATATTGAGAAGATAGCTAACTAGTATAAGATAGATCTTAGAGGGCGTCTTCTAGACACTTTTATAGCAGAATTGGAACTCCTCCCTACTAATTACTGTATAATCCGTCCAACGTGTCTGTCCCCCGATATAGACCTATTAGTCCGTCCTATATCCCTACCAGCTTCTATAATGCTATATTAGAGAAAACTGGGTTTAGTACTCTATACAGCCACTATAACGCGTCTGGATATTGCTTTTGCAGTATTACAGCTGGCAAGGTTTAACTAGGACCCAAGCTAAAAGCATTATTAAGCGGTAGACAGAGTTATCCAGTACCTATATAGTACGAGAAGCAGAGCAATCTGCTATAGAGGAGATAAGGAAGGAATAAATAGTAGAGGGAGAGATAAAGGAATACGCGACAAAGGACAAGACGACGGAAGAGACGGTAGAGGTAAAGCGCAATTATTTATCTGTGCCAGTGATGCATTATTCGCGGATAACTCTATCAACAGAAAAAGCTCGTAAGGATATATTATAAAGCTATTTAGGGGGCCGATTGCCTGGAGAGCAAACAAGCAGGGTATAGTTACGATGTTAAGCACAGAAGCCGAGTTATTAGCCCTATTATAGACAGCAAAGGAAGCTATCTTTATCAGCAGGCTGTTTAAAGCAATGACGTTACACCTAAACGAGCCCTTAATTATTAAATGTAATAACACGCAGACGCTCCAACTAATTATAGAAGATACGGCAAAGCTGATTACGAAGCTCCGACACGTTAATATCTATTAACACTAGCTACGTTAGGAATACGCAATAAGATAAGTACGATTTCAATAAACAGCGATAAAGGAGATAATTGCTAATGGACTTATAAAGGCCCTGCCCAAGCAGAGGTTTCAAAGCTTTGTTAATATGATTGGAATAGTGGATATTAAGGAGCGGCTGAATGAGGAGAAGCAACTGGAGGACCTAAGGGAGAAGGTTAGGGCGAGAAGGAAGGATTCAGATAACATTATGGTTCAATTGACGCATTGACGGACACGAGAAGGTAGTTAGCTTTGACCTTAAAGAGCTCAAAGCTAAGGGGGTATGTTAGATAATCTATATTCTCTAAAGGCGTGGGTCACGTGCACGAGTTACGTGCACGAAGACACGTTACTGAAGACACGTTAGATCAAGGTCAGAAACCTTAATCAAGACGATTATTAAGATTAATCTATTAACCCATTTCATCAATGAACCCCTCTACACGAACTTCGTGACAGTACGGAGGTCGCGGCCAAAAGTAATCGGACTTGCAGGGGTCCGTGTTTAAGCCACATGACAGGGGTTTGGCGATAAGCAGAGACCCCCTTTTCTGCCATTTTTGTATTTGCTTGCTTTCCTACTTACAAGCTATACATTCGCAATGGCTCTAAAAGGCCCATATGACAATGGACCCTGTGTACAAGCGCTTACTCTCCTTAGTAAGGGCTTCAAACCCGACGAGATTAAGGCCGATACTGGTCTATTGAAGAGTACGATTTACGACCTACAAAAGAAGGCTTTAAGCCGTGGCTACGACCCTTCTAAGGATTAAAAGATCCTTATTGCTTATATAGAGGATGCGCCAAAGGTTGGCAGACCTAAGAAGTATACTCTAGAAGTAGAAGAAGCGGTAATTAAGATAATCTCAAAGAACTTGACTACACGAGAGCTTTCTACGCAAAAGATAGCTGACATGGTTTCCCCTCTAGCCAAAGGAGGGATCTTAGCTCGCTCTATTTACCGAATCCTCCGCCGCCAAGGCTATAAGCCTGTAAAACCTACTCGAAAACCTGGTCTTACAAAGGAGAATAAGCTCGCATAATACAATTGGTGCTTAGCTCATAAAGATTGGACTCTTAAGGATTGGAAGAATGTGATTTAGTCAGATGAGACTAGCGTTATATGGGGAGGGCAAAGAGGGAGGCTTCGCGTGTGGCGAACAGAAGAGGAGGCCTATCATAATCACTGTATTCGTCGCCGATGGAAGCACTTTAAGGAGTTTATGTTTTGGGGCTGTTTCTTCTATGACTTAAAGGGCCCTTGTTATATTTGGGAGGAAGAGACACTAGCAGAAAAGAAAGAAGCAAAGGAATGGATAGATAAAGTGAATGCAGAGCTAGAGGCACAGTGTAAGCTTAAATGGGAGCTTTCTACATAAATGAGAAGGATGAAAATTACTCGGAATATAAGTGGAAAAAAGCCAAAGTAGAAGTGGTGTAAGAAGACTAGTAAACTTAAGAGAAAAGCAAGCAAAGGAGGGATTGATTGGTACCGGTATTATAAGGAGATCTTACAGAAGAAGCTCCTTCCCTTTGCAAAGCAGTGCAAGCTCTCTCGTCCTAGTATAATTATATAAGAGGATAACGTATTCCCACATGCTCATAAGCATCAAGGAAAGGTTTATCAATTATAGGAGATTATAAGAATGCTTTGGCTAGCAAACTCTCCTAATTTAAATATAATAGAGCCAGCTTGGTTTTAGATAAAGAGGCAAACTATAAAGCATGGTATAGCAATAAGTAAGGAGCAAATGAAGAAGGATTGGCTAAAAGCATGGAAAGACTTGCCACAAAAGAAGATCCAAGAATGGATAGAGAGGATACCAGAACATATTGAGAAGATAATTGAATTAGAAGGAGGCAATAAGTATAAAGAGGGGCGTAATAAGAGGAAAAGGAACCCAAATAGGGTACGTTAGATAGGCACAAACCTACTGAAAATAGATGCCAAGAGAACCCCCTGTCTTGTGGCGTATACCCCTGTAGTCCGATTACTTTTGGCCGCGACCTCCGTACGTAGACATCAAGCAGAGGTAGCAGCACCCAAATAAGTTCACGCGGCGCCTTACAGGGTACTGCGCAATCGATATTACAGTTATAAAAGTTACATTTTAATAATTTGATTTTCGCGGTGCAGATGCAAACAACCTAAATTTACGTAATTCTAACTTGATTAGGAAGGAACTAAACTTAATCAGTGGGGGGTGTCCGTGTATCAATTGGGGTGTCCGTATATCAATTAGGGGGTGTCCCGCGACCGCTGTCCTTTAAAATATATATAATTTGGTTTTTTTAGACTTTTTTTTACTCCTACCTTTCAAATTTTAGATTTATAATTTTTTTTATTAATGTTTTAAATATATCTTTTAAACATATATAGAACTCCTTTTTAAATATATCTTTTAAACATATTTAGAACTCCTTTTTAAATATATCCTTTAAACATATTTAGAACTCCTTTTTAAATATATCTTTTAAACATATTTAGAACTCCTTTTTAAATATATCTTTTAAACATATTTAGAACTCCTTTTTAAATATATCTTTTAAACATATTTAGAACTCCTTTTTAAATATATCTTTTAAACATGTTTAGAACTCCTTTTTAAATATATCTTTTAAACATATTTAGAACTCCTTTTTAAATATATCTTTTAAATATATTTAGAACTCTTTTTTAAATATATTAAAAACTACCTTTTAAACATATTGTCGGAATATATGGACAGAAGTTACGTGGTTACGTGTCGTCTACGTGTCGTTGTCGTGTCTTTGATTAGTCATCCTTATGGTGACTAATTAACCCCCTACTTAGGCACCGCGATCCTTATGATCCTCTGCTTTCGATACCTATTTGCAAAACATCAGAACAAGAGTATACTCTTAATAGGCCACCCCCCCTGTGAAACCGACACATATTTTCTAAATAATTTATATTATTATTATTGTTGGTAACACAGGGTAAATCACCAGTACTACTCAAGTAGGACAGTGACGTTGTTTTTAATAATGCATAATTCCTGATTGGAACGAGGAAGAGCGAAGAGCTTAAGGCTCCTCGCCACGCTAGTGCCGCGACAACACGTAACGACCGCTTGCCTTATTCCTAACACTAGCAACTCTTCTTTTATAGTTGCTATCTATATACACTTATAGATTACTACTATATAAAGATACTAAGTAAAGAAGAAGAAGAAGAACGTTAGGGGTTAACATAAAGGCAAGGGGCCGCTAAGGCGCTAGTAGTAAGCAAGCTAATAGCAATTTTCCATGCCGGGCATAGAAAATCCTAATTGGCTAGTTAAAATTAGGGTCTGTGGAATATTATGCTTTTACTCCCTTTTAACCTAACCTTTAACCTATATATATAGAGTATTTGTGTTAATAAACGTTTCTAGAGCCTTATTTAGGTTTGCCTTCATTATTACATCTACTAAGTTATCTTAGCCATTAATCCATTAAATCTTAAAAAGTTCTTGCCGTTTATAGAATTGCCAAAGTGCTATAATGTTAATTATAAGGCGCTTCTCCTTTATAGTACCAAGCTTAACTAAGCACTTACAAAGGGAATATAAGTCGGTATACACAATTATAGGGATAATAGGAAGTTTAAGTCGATCTATAATTATCTTTAGGGTAGTTCCAATTGTAATTACCATATTAACTCCGCCAACCATTCCATATATCTCTAACGCTAGAACGCTTTAAGTAACGCACTTACTTTTAGTTAAGCTCTAATAAATAAGATTACTATAGATTATAAAGTCATTCTCTCCAGTAGATTTGTTTGTAATAATAATTTTATATCCTAGCTAGAAGCTAAAATCTTTATTATTTATAAATAATCCATTAATAAATAAGAAGAGCTTAGCGGTAGGAAGGTTAATAGGCATATAGAATAGTCCCCAATTAAAATGGTTTATTTACCAAAAAAGACGCTTATTTAGGGCAAAAACGTTATTCTTAGTTAGTTCCTAGTATTAAGCGGCAATAGAGAGATCAAAGGAAGCCTTAGGTTAATAGATAGAAGCAATATAAGCTCCACAAGCGCGTTACTATACGTATCCTTGCTTTAGAGAATTAACGTTAATAACATTAATCTTCTTACCTTAACCCTTCTGGCGTAAAGCAATAGAGTCCTTATTTAGGGAGAGGATACATCTATTAAAGAGTAATAGTATTATTAGGTTAAGCCTCTCCTTTAGCTTTACTATAAGATTTACCTTTACTAGCTCGTCTTCTTTAAAAGCTAAGAGTTAGTCGTCTCCTAAAATAATTATATCATTAGTTTATATACCAATAATTCTAAATAGAGTTCCCGTAGTTATAATAAGGAAGCAGGGGTTAAATATAGAAGTTATTATTAAAAGCTTCTCTTTATAGTGCTTGCTATAGGTAGCCCACTAGTAAATTCCTGCCTCTATAATTCTATATAATAGCTTAAGTATAACTATAATTATATCTTTGGGATATTAGTGGCGAATTTGTTCTAGAAGGTATGCTAATATTAAGCGCTAAAGGTACATCCCTAATTAGGTATAGGCCTAAGTAATATCTTATAAATAAACCATTATTCCATTCTTTATTAAGGAGGGAGCTAGCGTAATAATAACTTACTAACTAGCTTATTAAATTATAGAGGATTGCATAAGAATTACTTTCTTGCTGTTATTATTATAACCTTAGATAACTAGCCTTAACTTCTTAAATAAGGCGTTAATAGCTTTGCCCTTAATCTTATTAACCATTCTTAACTTAAAGATGCGAACTCTATTAAACTTAGTAGGGTTATACTTCTTAAATTTAAAAACTCCTCTTATAATAAGACCGTCAATCTCCTGCTTATTAGATGCTTAGAAAGGGGCTCCTAAAGTTATAATACGGCCTTCCTTTTAGAGTTGTTTTGCGAGCTTAAAGTCCGCCTTTTCTTTAGCTGTTATAAAGGCCATTAACAACTTAACTCTACTCTTAATGGCGGCAACGAATTACTCTTTAAAATTAATAAGATATTAGCGATTTCGTAATCCTTTCGGTCGACCTCTACTATGTCATAGTTACGGCATATCTGCTATAATTATATTAGAATCGTAGTCGCCTTCTAAAGCACGTTAATTATAGTTCTCCTCTAGGGTATCCTCTAGGGCATCTTATAAAGGCTTAAAACTGTTATCTCTATAGTTGGGCTTAACAATAGTTAAGTGGAATTAATTAGGTCTATAGGGCATCTAAAGAGTATAAGTTTAACTATTAATTACAATAAGTTTATATAGGCCTAACCAGCCTCCCTTCTTACGCTATACCCGTACTTTAGATTAGAGTAGTAGATCTATTATTATTAAGGTATTTGGACCATTTCTTATTTTTAGTGCGTTATTAACCTAGCGTATAGCGTAAATATGGCGTACCTCCTTTATTGCCTTATGGATAGCCTTAACTCGTTATATAATAGATAAAAATAGTAGAGAATTGTTAGTTATTTAAGGGTAGGCGCTAAAGACTAGTAACGTAGGTATAAGCCCATTTAGGCTAGCGGAATTATTAACAGCCTTAATAGCCATCTATAAGATAAGCTCTTTACTAGCACCCTCTAGTTCTAAAAAAATAATCTTATATACTTAGCGTAATGGTGTATAATATTATTCTACTTTTCTAACACTATTATGTGCCTTAATAGGGACTTCCTTAACCTTAATTTCTATTGCCTTTACCTATTACCGAAACTCTATAGATAAGAAGTTCCTTCCTATATTATAAATAACTTAATTAGGGGGTCCTAGGTAGACATTAATCTAATATAATTAAAAAGTATCCTATGCGTTCCTAGCTAATATATCCTTTAGGAAACGTGCGGCTTAGAAGAAAGTTAAGAGGTTAATAATTTAAAGTACTAGCTTGCCGCTAAGATATATAATGCTAATAATAATATAGAAGTTAAAGTTATAGTTATCTTTAAGGGTAAACTTAAATCGGCTAGGGGACTTCTGGTTTATTTAGTAGTAATAGCAGTACTTTATAAGATACTTAATTATCTTAGCCTTGACTTTATAACCTGCTTGCTAAAGAACCCTAAGTAATTTATAAACTAATAGGTAACTAAAGCGACGGTGTAGTTAATATAACTCTAACTTAGTTAAATAGCTTTAAGCAACGCTCCTTTCTAGCTATTAAAGGAGCAACTAAGGGTGACCCCACTTACGTATAACGGGCACCCGATTATCTTCCTAAATAAGCATATTCTTAAGGTTATTAAGCTTAACGCCTAACTTATTTATATTTTAGATGTAGAATAGAAACGGGGTGTTCGCGGGAATAATATAGAAAGTAATACGTCCTAATAGGGTTTGGACCTTAATTATGCTAAGAGAGATTGTAGTACCCTTGCTAAAGCGAATTATATATTAGCCTGCCGTTAATTAGTTAATTTAAATAGAGCTATTAAGCTGCTAAAGAGCTCGAACTTAAGGTTCTCCTACTATAGATACTCCTACGGCTCTAGTATCTGGCATAATACTATAGAAGACATTTGCCGAGTATCTATTATTAAAGAAGAACGCGGAACTTTCCTTTGGCTTATTAAAGATATCTAACTTTATAATAGAATAGAGCGTAGATTAGTTATTAAGGACAGCAACGGTTTATGTGCTATTTACCTTACTATACTTAGTAAAGTATTAGTTAGGAAAGTAGTCCTTAATTTCCATATCTATAAGGAGCCATTTAGCCTTATTAACCTTACCCTTAAGGTCTTCTTCGCCTTTATATTAAACCAGGAAGCTTTAAAAGTAGGCTATAGTAACCTTATAATTTCTAATATTTTATGCGCTCCGGCGAAACTTATTATATACCTCCTTTCGTCTATTAAAAGGGTGCCTAGTTAACTAGTAATTTGGCTTCTTATAAATATAGCATTTCTTCTATTAATTATTTTAAGATAAACCTCTATAAGGACCTCTATAATTGCTTTATAGTTAACGTTAATTGTACCCTCTACTGTATTCCCTACCCCGGCTATTATATATTTAATTAGTCTAGTTATAATTATATTAGTTAGCCAGGTTGATTAAAGTAGGTTAAGGTTAAGTGTTAAATTACTGTACTTCTTAAGAGCGTAGAGCGGTGCTAATAGAGGATCTTAATTAAGCACACACTCCTTTATAAGTATTTACAGGATTAAAGAGAGCAAGGTTATATTCTTTAACACCTTAGCATACGCTAATAACTTAATCGCGTAGGCTGAAGTCCTCTTAATATAATTTGGATAAACTATACTAAATTATCTAAAGTTGGTTAAAGAGCTTTTAAAGACAATTAAGTTAAGAGGCATCTAGGTTTATAGTAATAATTCTTAAAAAGGTAGTCTCTCTCTACTCTAATATATACTACTGCTTATTCTCTTCTATTTTAAAGTAGTATCTTATCTTATATATTATTTAGTTAAAATCGTATCCTTTTCCTACCAAACAATTATAATAGAAGGTACTGGCGCGGCCCTTAAGCATAACGGAATAAGTGTTATAATATTAGTTAGGTTCTAGTCTAGCCTTCTAGCAACAGTTATAGAAAATACGCAGCTTTAAATTAAGAATATTATATAGTTCCTCGCTAAACCTCTTCTCCTAGTCCGAATAGAGCTTTATAAGCTCTATAAGCATTTTTAAGATACCTCTAAGCGGTATTAGGCCATATTAAAATTGCATTAGAGATTAAGGTAGGGATTGCTTTATAGGCTACAGTAGAGATATAGATCTTAATAGAGCATGGCATAGTACCTAATCTTGCTATAATAAAGTGCAAAGGTTATTAAATCGCGAAGCAAGGGGATCTTATACTTGCTCTTATTTAGTAGTTAAAGTTGTGGGTTAAATTAGTAGATCCTAGGGAGCTAAAGATAATAGAAGTGATAGGTATAGAACGTAAGAACTTATACCTAGAGCAATAGAATTTAAACGTATCTCTATTAGTATATTATTCGGATTCTATTATAAGTTAAGCTTCTTTATAGTGCGTAGTTAGTACTTAATCTCTTATAGAGTCCATTTATGCTCTTCTTTTACATTAATAACTTGCTCCTAAATATTATCTCTAATAGCACTTCTATCTATAGGGATAAATACTCTATTCTCCTAAAGGAAGTTACGGAAGTCTTATATAATAAGCTTGTTCGCAAGAGCCTATGTTTCCTTTATCTATCCAACAAAGTCCTTTATGCAATACCATAGTATAGTGTCGTTGTATTCGCTGTCTATATAGTGTACTATATAGTATAATAAGAATCTATTCAGGTCCTTTTGCTCAGCGTTTATAGGGTTAATATCTTTATTCTATGTCTTTAGGTTAATATCTTCCTTATACTTCTTTGGGTAGGTTAACGCCATAATAGGTTAAAGGTAGATAGGGTTTTCGGTTTTATAGAATCTTATAGGTTTGCTGTTAAGAGGTAGGCAATTTAAGATGTTGTTTAACGCGTTTTGGACATTAACTTAGGACCCTAGGTTTAGTAATACTTCTGACCTAAAGTACTTAACCAAATCTTTGTAAACGTAGTTGTTCTGCGTAATAGACGCAACTTGGTATCTCCTAGTACTCAGTAACACTTCTGTTACTAGTTTTCCGTAAGTCTAAGGTAGCACAGTATTACCGGGATCCATTCTATATAAGCGCATATAGCACCCCTGCACGAGACTGTCTCTTCTATTAAAAACCTTGCTGTTCTATAGTTGTGTATTTAACCACTAATCAGTGTTGGTAACATAGGGTAAATCACCAGTACTACTCGAGTAGGACAGTGACGTTGTTTTTAATAATATATGATTCCTAATTGGAACGAGGAAGGGCGAAGAGCTTAAGGCTCCTCGCCACGCTAGTGCCGCGACGACACGTAACGACCGCTTGCCTCATTCCCGACAATTATAATGTTTTAATTATAAGTAGATTTTATTTTAAAATCCAAGTTAAGGTTTATTTAAGGTTTATTTAAATTATTTTTAAGCTATTTACTATAGTTATTATTAAAGTTGGTATTTAATGAGGTGCAGCGGAGGTATAAGGGAATTAAATATATATATTAAGATGCATAGATAAGATTGTTATAGTTAATAGATACTAATTCTATAGGTAGATTCTAGTGGATTTTATACTTGCCTAGCTTATATAACCAGTTAGTTATAGATAATAACTAATATACCCCTTTATATTAAACTAACTTAATACTCTAAAGAGGCTTAATTAATTTTAATAACCTTTAACCTTAGCTACTTAATAAACTTCGCATAACTTACAGCCAAAAGAGATTTAGTTAGACTATTAGCCGCTATTTTTAAACTTATAATATACTATAGATTAACTATTCCCTTTATAATATACTCTTAAATAAAGTAGTATTTAATATTAATATGCTTTATCTATAATGGTGCTAGAGCGCATTACCTGCCGAATTCTGCTATATTTTACCACCTAGTAGATTATCTGGTACTATCTAGTACTATCTAATACTGTTTTTTACTGTTAGCTCGCCTACTATTAGCTTGTCTACTACTAGCGCCTTAGCGGCTTATGCTACCTATTTATTTATATAAGCCCTCGCGGCCACCTTTCCTTTTCCTTAGCTTAGTATCTTTATTAAGATAGCAATCCACAAGCTTTAGTTTAGAGGCATTTGTACGAGCCGTTACATTATACTAAGCTCTCCCTATATTGCCTAGGAAGGCTTTAATAATATCACACCCTAAAAGAAGACCTTTATCTATAATAATGCGTTAACATATTATACTTAGATACAAAAAAACTCACACTACTACGCCTAGGAAGGCCCTAACAATATCCCACTTTTAGAGGCCAGACTATACTTAACCTGCACCTCTAAAAGAACCCTAGAATTAAAACTAAATTATACAATTCTAATAATCCTTAGGAAGCTAATAATAGCACCTAAAGTAAGCTTATTTAAAAGACCTACCTCTACCTAAAAGAAATATAAGATTTAGTTAGGATTAGAAATTAAAGACAATAATAATATTATAAATATATATAAATAGATTTATGCCCTTGCAGCCAGTTAGAAGGTTAATTATTTTTAAGCCTAAAGTATATAAGAGACTCTAAAGGAGATTCTAGAAAGCCTTACTGCCCTATAAAATAGCCTAGCCTCCCCTTTATAAAGTCTTAGTTAACTTATTTACTTAACTAAATATAATATACTAGAGAGTACGGACACAATAATAAAATAATTAAATTCTGTTAAGCTCCCTAACCCTTAACCACTATCTAATAGAATAAACCCTACCTTTAAAAATTAGAGGATCTAAGTATAAGGAAAGCTCCGTGTTAACTATAACTATTTTACCTCTAAAGAAGCTAAAATACTTTACCTTTTTGGTTAAACTATTAGGGATACCTAGTAATACCTTTAGGCCAAGTTTAAGGACAAGTTACCTATTTGGTTTATATCTGTTAATAAGATAATATAGTATCTAGCTACTATTTATATTAATCTAAATAAAGTATAGGATACCTATTATAACTATAACCGCCTAATAATAAAACTAAACCAATTCTTTGCTAAGTTTTAGACCTAATTCTTATACTTAGCAGGCAAAGGCTAGGTTCCTCTTAAGAACTACTATTTGGACCTATATAACAAGCTAATGGTTTAACTATAAAAAAGATCGCGGTAGCCTTAAATAACTTACTAACCTACTAAAGACTTATAACCTAATGTTTATTACTGGACTTAGAACTAAAATAAATTAATACTTGTTCTAATTAACTAAAGAGGTCCTATAATAACTAGAACCTATCCGCTATACTAATAGGAGCTAGTATTGGAAAACAAACCACAACTACCCTTATACTAAAAGCGGTTATAACTACCTACCTATAAGCCTTATCTAAATTACTATATACTACGCCTTTAGCTAACGCTTATTACAATACCCTAATTAACCCTACTATGGTTACGTGCTTTAATTATAGAAAGGATAATTACTTTACCTTATCCTGCCTAGAGCTAAAGGATATAGGTAATATTAAGGAGATAGAGAAAGAAAAAATGTCTAATAAGTTAGGAAAAGAAGAACCCTAGGGAAAGACTCCCCCTTAGGGTACCCTATTAATCTTAAGAAGATTAATTTAAGTTAGCTAATAGGTAGAAAATACTTTATAGTGTAACAGTGCAGTGTAGGACAATTGAGTGAGCGACTTGATTGTAAAATGTAGCTCTAGAGCCTCTCTATATACACGAGGAAGGTATAGAAATAAATAAAAGGGGAGACTAATACGTAACTAAAACAGCGTGATACGTAAGTGATACGTAGTCGATACGCAGACAATACGTAAGCAATACGCAGGCAATACGTAGGTAAAACAGTGGTGGTTTGGCAGGGTACCGTAGTCGATTACATATAGTTTTATATATAGTATCTTAAAATGGATATAGAGTTAATATAACTACCCTTATTAATACTAGAGCAAATAGCTTTACCTTTATAAATACTGCTTATATAAATAATATTACTAAGTTCTTAAATATAGATGCTACCTAACTAGAGAAGCCTATTTAAATAAAGGGCTATAATAGCTAAGCTAGTAAGCCGGTCACCTATATCTTAAAGCTATATATTATTATTAATAAATAGCACTAATTTGGTATCCCCTTCTGTATCCTAGACCTAGGGTCCTATAATATAATCCTTAGCCAGAAATAGATGTCCTACTTTAATATTTGGTTAGACGTTTAATAAAATAGTTTGTTTAGCTAGAGAATAGACCAAAACTGCCTTCCTTTATTAGAGAAATTTAGACTAACTATAAGATACTAGCTATAAGGGTTAACCCTATCTATTAGCAGGATGTTAAAGACTATAACCTAGCCTTTACCTAAGAAGATGCCTGCTATAAGGCTGGTAGAAACTCTGTACTAATAAAGATACTCTCCTAAAGTAATATATTTAAAGAGGACTCTATATATAGAAGTGGGATAGAAAGCGGCGTAGATAATATCTAAATTACGCAGATCTAACTAGTATAGAAAAGAATATACTAATAGGATATAAGGGATAACCCTTAAAAGATGCAATAGGAGCTAAAAGGAGTAATAATAACACCAATTCCCAAGAAGCCCCTAAAGCTATATACACCCCTATTATTTTATAACCCCCCTATAGTAGATATTGCCGTAATTAGCATAATAGTATTCTACTTTAATATATACTAGAAGGATAATAAGGTCTTTATAATAAGCCTATATAAGATTAACCAAATTATTAATAATAGAGAGGAAAAGCTAGTGTAACGGGCTTATATAAATGCTTCTAAACCAAAGCTTGTAGATTGCTACTATACAAGAATACTAAGCTAAGGAGAAGAAGAAGTCTATTAGAGACCGATAAGATATAAAGGGGTTGCCAAGGCGCTAGTAATAAGCGAGCTAATATAATGTCGGCAGAATATGGCAGGATTTGGCAGGATTTGGTAGAATGCCCAGAAAGTAGCAGGTGACGCGCTCTAGCACCATTATATTACCCCCCCCTCCCAAAAAAGCCTGCCCTTAGGCTTTGTCCAAGTTCTTTATTATTATCTAGATTGTTATAGTTATCTAATCCTTCCTCCTAGCATTTAATCTAGCTGTCTAGTTTACGTGGTGGTCTAGGGAGGTCTAGGTAGGCTAGGTAGAAATTTTATAACTTATAGGGAGAGTACTTAAAATTAAATGCAGGGTATCACTCTGGGTCTTTATTGTAACCTACCCAGCTCGCACAGTATTTTAAGGTACTATGGTTTTTCTTAACTACTAGGATCTCTTTAACTTCCCATTCCTTATCCTCTATAATCTAAATTGGCGGCGGGGGGTTATTATACTATCCAGGTAATAGGTTATTTGTGGCTTTCTATAGTTGGTCTAGAGAGAAGATAGGGCGGATCTTTATTAATTCTAGTAGTTTAGCCCTAAAAGAGTGCCCTTCCTTCTTAAGGATTTTATAGGAGCCAGCTATTTAGTAGTCTAGTTTATGGCTTAGCCTCTAGGTCTTCTAGTCTTTTATTAACACCCATACCTTATCTCCTACTTAGAAGTCTACCTCGTGGTAATATTAGTTTACGTTAGCCTCTTTCTTCTCTTATACCCTTTTTATAACTGCTTAGGCAGTCTCCTAGGCTCTATATATTCTCTTAGCGAATATCTAGGCCTTTTTATAGCTAAGGCGTTTGCGGGCTGTTATAGGCCCTATAGGTCTATCCTAATTAAAGGATGTTTATGGCTTATATCTATAGGGTAACTTAAATAGTAACATTCCTATGCTGTTATAAGGGAGCGTAAGCTGTGTATAGTCTATTATAGGCAGTAGTTCCAACCAGTTGTCCTAGTAGTAATTAATAAAGGGGTGAAGTTGCTGGTTAAGGTACTAGTTTATAATCTTAGTTTAGCCGTTGGTCTAAGGGTAGAATATAGGAAAGAGCTTAATTTTAATCCTAAGGATACGGTAGAATTTATTCTAGAAGTCCAATATAAATTAGGGCTTATAGTTAGAGATAATTAACTTAAGAGCGCCATGGATCTGGTGAATGTTGTTAATATATATACGGGCCATATCTTTTATAGTTGTAGTTTTAAAGCAAGGGAGGGAAATAGCTTACTTGCTTAGTCAGTTAACTACTATAAAGGCTATATTATAGCCATGTTTATTCTTTAGAAATAATTTAAAATCCATTATAATATACTACTAAGGGCATTTAGGAACTAGTAGTAGTTATAACTATTTAGGGGTTTAATCCCTAGGGGTACCTACCTGTTTATAAGTATAGTAATTTCTAATAAATCGTTCTATATTGGATAGAAGTCCTTACTAGTAGTAGTAAGGCGCTAGTAGTTGGTAGGTCTTGTCTTAACCAGGGTACGCTATAAAGACTTAATAGTAGGCTTTACGGATCAGCTCTGTTTATAAGTTGTTAACGTCTAGAACTATAAGTTGTTCTTAGTATAAGAGTAGTCTGTCTTCTATTTTTAGATTAAAGTTATCTTTTATAGCTTAGTCGCAGAGGGCTTTTAGGGATTTAGCTATATGGTTTACAATTAAAATGCAGTTAATTAGTCCCATTGGTTTATCTAGGATCTCTCCTTTTATAGGCGCCAGCTTATTCTATTTAGAGCTTAGTTCCTTAAGGATATATAGGTTAAGCTATTTAGGACAGAGGAGGGTATGTATCTAGAGCTAAGCCTTTAGCTTATCCTATAGTTCTACATCCTGTTCTCTCTAGGTAAGAGTATTAGCTTTAGAATTTTGTCTATTAGGGCAGTATATAATTATAAAGAAGAACTAGGAGAGTATTTTAGCCTACTAGGCCTATTAACTAGTAAGCTGCTTTATTATTATAAAATACTTAAGGGCTTTATAATTAGTATAGACTTTAATCTAAAAGTCTGTGCTTTTAAGCTCTGCGCACTACTAGGACAATAATTATATAATAGCTAGTATTTCCTTATTATATACCTCATAGTTACACTTAGCTAGGGCTATAATTTTTAAGAAAAACGCAATAGGGTACCACTTGCCATCTAGGTATAGCTATAAGAGAACCCCCACTACTACTCTATTAGAGGTGTCCATTTCTAGTATTAATTTAAGGTCTTAGTCATAGTAACGGAGAACTAGAGAGGAGGTAAGTTGGTCCTTTAACTCCTTAAAAGCTTTTATATAATTATCGTTAAAAATAAAAGGCATATTGTTCTTAGTTAGTTATATAAAAGGCTTAGCCACAACTCTATAGTTATAGATAAACTAGCAGTAGAAGTTATAGAAGCTGAGAAAGGACTAAATACCTTTTATAGTATAGGGGGGTTTCTAGTTATATATCGCCTTAACCTTCTTAGGGTCGACTTTAATTCCTTTTATACTAATAATAAACCCAAATTACTTTATTTATTTTACTCTAAATTCGCATTTTTTAATATTAACCTATAGGCCTGTATTCCGCAGCCTCCCTAGGACCTTTTTAACGTAAACTTAGTGCTTAAGTTTATTATCTAAGTATATAAGAATGTTATCTAGGTATACCGTGCAGAATTTATTAAGGTAGTTAAAAAGAACATTATTTATATACTGTTGTTACGTGGCTAGCCTATTTATTAGTCTAAAAGGAAGGACTTTATGTTTATAAGAACCGTAGCGGGTATAAAATATTATTAGATCCTTTAATATAGGGTCCATTCTAATTTAGTAAAAGGCTTGGCGGACATTAAGCTTTATAAAGATTTTAGCTCAGCTTAAATATATAAGGGTCTTATTAATTAGGGGGAAAAGGTAATAATCTTTTTAAGTAATGGTGTTTAGTTTCTAATAGTTAATGCAGAAGCAGAGGCCTTTATTAGGTTTCTTTATAAATAGAATAAGGGAAGTAAAAGGGGCCTAACTTAGTTTAATAAACCCTTTATAGAGGTTGTTAATTAGGTACTACTTTATAGCTTTTAGTTCTTCCATAGTTTGCTAATAAAGGGGGCTATAGCCTAGAGAGTTATTGGCCTTTAGTTAAATTTTATAATTATAGGTTTAGTAGGGGGGCAGTATATCTAAGGTTGCTTTTAAGAACGCGTCTTTATAGTCTAAGAAGTATATAGGGAGGAGGTACTTAACTAGCTCCTTATTAGTTTCCTCTACTAGCCCTTTTTCCTTCTTATTAGTAATCTAGTTAATTTTATATAAGCTAGTTATAAAGACCTTATTATCTTTCTAATATATATTAAAGTGGAAACCTATAGCACTAATTATCGCGATATCTACTATAGGAGGGTTATACAATAGTAGGGGTGTCTATGGCCTTAGGGGCCTTTAGTATATCGGCGTTATCTTTACTCCTTTTAGCTCTTATTATATCTTTTAAAGGTTATCCTCTATATCCTACTAGTACATCCTCTTCCCTATTAGCTAGATCTTCGAAATTTAAAAGTTGTTTATATTACTGTCTATTCTACTTCTATAAGTAAAGTCCTTCTTAACCGCAGTCCTTTAAGGGAGTATCCTTATTAGTATAGAGTTCCTACTAGCCTTATAGCGGGCATTTTCTTAGGTAAAGGCTAGGTCACAGTTCCTAATATCCTACTAGTAAATAGGATCAGCCTTTACAGCCAATATCTTATAATTAGTATAGATTTCTCTAATAAAGGAGGGTAACTTTAGTCTATTCTCCAGCCAGATAAACTGTCTTTATTAAACATTTAGCCAAATATTAAAGTAGGACATATATTTTTGGCTAAGGATTATATTATATAACCCTAGGTCTAGGATATAGAAGGGGATACTAAATTGGCGCTATCCATTAATAGCGATATATAGCTTTAAGACATGGGTAACCAGCTTACTAGCTTAGCCGTTATAGCCTTTTACTTAAATAGGCTTCTCTAGTTAGGTAGCGTTTATATTTAAGAACTTAGCAATATTATTTATATAAGTAGTGTTTATAAAGGTAAAGCTATTTACTCCAGTATTAATAAGGGTAGTTATATTAACTCTATATCCATTTTAAGATACTATATATAAAACCGTAAAGTATTTTCCACCTATTAGCTAACTTAAATTAATCTCTTTAAGATTAATAGAATACCCTAGGGGGGAGTCTTTTCCTAGGGTTTTTCTTTTCCTAACTTATTAGATATTTCTTCTTCCTCTATCTTCTTAATATTACCTATATCCTTTAGCTCTAGGCATAATATAGTAAAGTAACTATCCTTTCCGCAATTAAAGCACGTAACCATGGTAGGGTTAATTAGGGTATTATAATAAGCATTAGCTAAAGGTGTGGTACATAGTAAGTTAGGCAAGACTTACTAGTAGGTAGTTATAACCGCTTTTGGTATAAGGGTGGTTATAGTTTATCTTCTAACACTAGCTCCCGTTAGTATAGCTAGTAGGTTCTAGTTACTATAGGACCTCTTTAGTTAATTAGAATAAGTATTAATTTATTTTAATTCTAAATCTAGTAATAAACATTAGGCTATAAGTTTTTAGTAAGTTAGTAAGTTGTCTAAGGCTACTATAATCTTCTCTTATAGTTAGACTATTAGCTTATTATATAGGTCCAAATAGTAGTTCTTAGGGTGTAACGGGACTACCCCAGTTATAGTAGGAATGTCTCGGTGAAACACTTGACAGATAACTATCTGCAACTGTCTGCGATTGTCCACTACAATCTATCGAATTCCACTATATTCCGCCGACTTAATTAAATTCCACTAAGTTTTGCTGACTTAATTAAATTCCACCAAATTCCACTAATATAATGGAATTTGGTTAAACCCTATCAAAACCCGTGTATGTATATGCGCACGCATTGACCACCAAGACCCCTAAGTATTTAGTTATATAATTCTCTCATTATCCTTTTCTCTTTTTTACGCAACGTCTTATACTCTATAAGAGCTATATACCCTTAGATTTAGATAGAATTTATATTATTCCTTTAAATCTTCCCTAAAGCCTCTTCGCGCCCTTATATTACGTTATATTAAAACAACTACTATTAAAATGGCAAACGAACCCAAATCCCTTTTAATAACCATAAGTATTATAACCCTAGTTAGGAAACAGTTAACCATAATATAACAGTTCTTTATAGAAGCCTTAGCTTAGCAGCGGGCTATACTAGAAGCCCAACACCAGCAATTAATAGAAGCACTCCGCGAAAAACTCCGCAACGTTAAGGCACCTATATTATAAACCCCAATAACGACACCTATAAACGAGATTAATATAACGGTATCTAAACCTAGCCCGTTAAATAAGAACACAGAACTGGTAATGGTAGCTTAACCTATATATATAATAAACTAAATACCTATTATAAAATCCGAAAAGCTCCCTAATCCTCCAATATTTAATAGAAACCAAAATAACCTACATCCCTTTATAACCAAGCTCCGTCTTAAACTCTTAACAAACTATAATTAATACCCTACTAAAGCTAGCAAGGTTAGATATGGAATGTCCTAATTAAGCAAAGACGCTATACAAACCATAGATTCATTCTTCCGTAATGGTACTTTCGTTAATTTTAAAACCTTTATCTCTTTACTGGAACAAACGTATAATAACGCTAGCTGTAAATATACAGCTATTACTAAACTTAAAAACCTATGATAACGGAACCAAGATTTTACTAGCTTCTTTTTGGAATTTTTAGGCCTTATTAAAGAGCTAGATTAGAATAAAGCTACTAGAGTTACTGCTCTTTAACAAGCTATCTTAGATAAGATTAGAGCCTAGTTAGTAGGTAGGAAACTGCCAAAAAACCTATCTAAATTTGCTATAATATGTTAACGAATTAATAAGGACCTTTAATATAATAAATAAACCTATTCCCTGAAGTTAACTACACCTTACGTTTAAAACTCTATAAAACCGGTATATGCTTTAAAGCGCAACCCTTCTCCAAGACCTAAAAGCCCTATATACGACCCTATAGACCTTAATACTGCTTAATTCTATACACCCTTAGAAACCAACAAACAAAGAACTCAAACTATAAATAGAGAATGCTTTAGATATGGTAAAAAAGGATATATCTAAAAGCATTACCAAACTTACCCTTTTAAAAAAGTCCGCCGTAATTCCTCCTAATCCTTAAGTTGTACCCAATTCTTAAATTATACCTATTCTTTAAGCCGTACTCGTTCCTTAAATTATACCCGCGCTATAAATTATACTTAGACGTCACGAAGCACCTTACCTTTGGTTAACTTAGAAAACGAATTATCCTAGGGCTAAGTCGCGCCTTAAGATAAAAAGTGGAAGAGTATAAGTGTCTAGGCTCTTCCAGCGCTAATATACAGCATAACTCCCTTAATATACTTGGCGAAATTCGAATACTTAAAAAATAGAAGAAGGTATAAATCCTAATAGATAGCGGAGCCACTAGCATGGGCTTTATTAATACGAACTATACGAAAACTTAACGCCTAAATTTAAAGAAACTTAATAAGCCCTAAGGCCTATAAGGCTTTAATAGCAAACCCTTAATATATAGCGAAATAACGCACTACGCCCTAGTAAAAATACAGATGGGCGAATACCTTAAACATATCTCCCTATTTGTAACACCTTTAAAGCAATATAAAGTTATACTTAGATATAGATAGCTAAAATAACACAACCCTTTAATTAGCTGGGTTAAAGAAATATTAAAGTTCCGTATAACCTACTGCTGAAGTTATTACTTAAAAAACCATTTACCCTATAAATATATATACGACTATTTAAATTTAACACGATATAAATTACCTTACTATAAACCTTAAGCTAATATAATAAATCTATAACTACTAATTATGGAAAGGAATGTAAAGATGTTACGTCAAAACCTTTTAAAATTTGTATAATATAGGCCGCGCCTTTTATCTTATTAGCAAAAAGATGAGATTATGTCACGGAGTAGGTACGAGCCGGGATACAATGCACTAAACGAGGTAGTAATTGAGAAGGCTACGTATACGTAACTATGCGTGGTTGATACAAAGACATTGGATGAAGAAGAAGAGTCTTCGTGTGCCAGGTACGGGTATAAATAGGGGCTGTAGGGGAACGTGCGTAGGTGTCTCGGGACGAACGTGAGCACGGGTCAAGAACGTCAAAGACGCGCAGAGACGTGAGAACGAGTGAGTCCCGTGACAGATTATAAAATCTTTACTATAACTATAGAAGATATTAAGAAAGTACTAGAACCGAAACAGTATTCTAATCCCTAACCTTTTATACCTAAAGAGTACCATAACCTAATTGACAAGTTTAAAAAATAATTTGTAGACTAACTAGCCCTATACTAAGAGAAGCACGATTTTAAGATAGAACTTAAGCCTAGTATAATACTAAAGTTCGGTCCACTATATGGTATATTATAAGAAAAACTGCTTATAATGCGATAATACCTTAACGAGTATCTGGAAAAAGGATTTATTTGCCTTAGCCAATCTCCATTTGCCTTACCTGTACTATTTATTAAAAAGCTAAGAGGAGGCTTAAGATTTTATATTAATTATTAAGCTCTAAATATAATTATAATTTAAAACCAATATCTAATTCCTTTAATTTAAGAGACGCTTAACTAATTAGTAAAGGCACGGTACTTTATAAAGCTTAATATAATCGCTGCCTTTAATAAAATTTGTATATGTAAAGGAGATAAGAAGTATATAGCTTTTTATATATAATAGGGACTCTTTAAATATCTAGTAATACTATTTAGCGTAAAGAACAGTCCTAATACGTTTTAGTAGTACGTTAATGATATACTTTGTAAATTTCTTAATGTATTTATTACCGCGTATATTAATAATATCTTAATCTACTCGTCCTTGCCTTCTAAATATTAAAAACACATTAGAATAGTCCTTAAACGCTTATAAGATGCGGGCTTATAATGCGATATTAAGAAATACAAGTTCCATGCGTCTGAGGTTATATACTTAGGCTTAATTATATCCTGTAATGGAATTAAAATGGACCCTAAGAAAGTTGCTGTAATTATAAACTAAGAAAGCCCTAGTAACGTATAAGATATTTAAGGATTTCTAGAATTCGCAAATTTCTATTAATAATTTATTAACCACTTCTTGGAAATTGCTTAGCCGTTAGTTAACCTAATAAAGAAGAATATAAAATTTAAATGGACTACTAAATGCGAACAAGCTTTTAAGAACTTAAAATATCGCTTTATAACTACTCCAATCCTCGCCTACTTTAACCCTAACCTTAAATGTATTATTAAAACGGACTTATTAGATTATACACTAGGGGGAGTATTATTGTAATATAATAAGAACGGCGAGCTACGTCTAGTAGCCTTTCTCTCCCAGAAACTTGCCCCTGCTAAATTAAATTATAAGATATATAATAAGGAACTACTTACAATTATTAAATGCTTTAAATAGTGGCGTCCTAAGCTAGAAGAATTGTTGTTTCTAATACACGCGTTAACGGACTATAAGAACCTATAATACTTTATAACTATAAAACAATTAATATAGCGCCAAATTTGTTGGGCTAAATACCTCTTATAATTTAACTTTAAGATTATATATTAACTGGGCAAACTTAATTAAAAGCCTAATGTATTAATATAATGATTATAGGACTTACTTATAAACGCTTTAGATAAACGAATTATAAATTAATTACGGATTTTACTGCCCCTTAAACATTTTAAAAAACTACATCTTATGTTTTTAGATACGGAACTTAATAGAAATAAATTGGAAATTAATAAATAGGAAATAGAAATTAATAAGCTAATGGAATATAAATATAAGAATAATATATGGATAGTAAATATAATAAAGACAATCTGAACTGGAAAATAATAGTATAAGGATATTATACTTACTAAATACAAAATCTAAAATAATTGATTGTATTATTAATAAAAGATAGTTCCGAATTCTAAACCTTTGTAATTTAAGATACTTAAATTTGTATATAATTCCTCTATAGTAGGGCACCCTAGCCGTGTAAAGACCTATAAGATTATTTAACAAGTATATTACTAGCCTATAATGCACAACTATGTACAAAAATACATTTAAGTATGCAGGATGTATGTGCGTGGAAAGACCTCTTATGTAAAGAAGTAAAGAGTACTTTAACCACTACTAATTCCAATACAAAGATAGCGTAATATCTTAATTAACTTTATAGTTGACTTGCCTAATAGTAATAGGTTTACAAATATTATGGTAGTTGTTAACCACCTTATAAAAATATGACATATGATTCCTATAGACTCGATTAATGCAATATTAGTAGCTGAATATTTTGTTAAATATATCTTTAAGCTACACGGACTTCTTAATATAATAATATCCAACTATAGAAGCTAGTTCGTTTTAGACTTCTAGCAAGCTCTATATAAACAATTAAGTATTTAAACACGACTCTTAACTGTATTTTATCTAGAAATAGATAGTTAAACTAAAATTGCGAACGTGATTATAGAATAATACTTATAAATATACTGCTCCTACCTGTAAGACGACTAGGAAAAATGGCTGCCTTTAGCTAAGTTTACCGCAAATAATACAATAAATGTATTAATAGGCGTGACGCCGTTTTACGCGACTTACGGATAAAACCCTTAACTTAGATTTAAACTATAACCTAAAATTAATATAATAGGACCTATAATTAAACGGATCTAGTTAATTAATATATATAACTTTACTAATTAAATAAAGCAGTTAACAGAATTATTATAAAGTAAATTAACGTATGCCTAAACGTTATAAGAATGGTATGTAAATAAAGGACGAGCTCCTATATGGGACTTTAAGAAAGGTAATATAGCTTACCTAAATATATGAAACCTAAAGACTTAACGACCTTTAAAGAAACTTAATTAGAAGTTTATGGGCCCGTACTAAGTTAAGAAGAAACTAAGCCCGTACGCCTATAAGCTTAAACTGCCGACTAAGATAAAAATATATCTAACGTTCTATGTAAGCTTGCTGCAATCTTTAAGAGATAATCCTATAACTCGCAAAATTCCGCCGCTACCTTCCGTAATTGTTGACAACGGTAACGGTTTATACTTTATTAACTCAATTAATAATATACGATAGAAAATACGATCTAAACAATTTAAACTTCTTGTTAAGTAGAAAGGATATAAAATACGAACCTAGGAAACCTATGAACAGATTAAGGCCGACGCGCCTTCCCTGGTAAAAGAATTCCATAAAGACCATCCTTTGCGGCCTGCTCTGGTTGGATAGACACGATATAAAGGTAAACAACTGCTACCTAATATAAAGACACGAAATAAGATAGTAGGAAACTCGAAATTAAAAAGAACTTAAAATGTATTATAATGTTCGTAATACGGTTACGTGATACGTAAGATGTTAAGGAACTTTGACCGCCGGTCAAAGTTGTCTAATTGGTTAGATTTGCCTTACTAAGAACGCTACCTAATGCTAAAATATAATACGCAATAAAATTTTGAATTCTTAACTAAATTGAATTATTTTAGACCTTCAGCTAAAGGGGGGGGGGTACTATAACGGGACTACCCTAGTTACAGTAGGAATGTCTTAGTGAAACACTTAATAGATAACTATCTGCAACTATCTGCAATTATCCGCTATAATCCATTAAATTCCACTATATTCCGCCAACTTAATTAAATTCCACCAAGTTCCGCCGACTTAATTAAATTCCACTAAATTCTACCAATATAATGGAATTTGGTTAAACCCTATTGAAACCCACGTATATATATGCGTACGCATTGACCACCAAGACCCCTAAGTATTTAGTTATATAATTCTCTCATTATCCTTTTCTCTTCTTTACACAACGTCTTGTACTCTGCAAGAGCTATATACCCTTAGATTTAGATAGAATTTATATTGTTCCTTTAAATCTTCCCTAAAGCCTCTTTGTGCCTTTACATAGGGGGAACCTAGCCTTCGCCTACTAGGTATAAGAATTAAGTCTAAAACTTAGTAAAGGATTAGTTTAATTTCATTATTAGGCAATTATAGTTATAATAGGTATCCTATACTTTATTTAGATTAACATAAATAGTAGCTAGATGCTATATTATCTTATTAACAGATATAAACTAAATAGGTAACTTATCCTTAAACTTAGCCTAAAGGTATTGCTAGGTGTCCCTAATGGTTTAACTAAAGAGGTAGAGTATTTTAGCTTCTTTAAAGGGGAAATGGTTATAGTTAATATAAAGCTTTCCTTATACCTAGATTCTCTAGTTCTTAAAGGTTAGGTCTATACCGTTTAATAATAGTAGGGGGTTAGGGAGCTTAATAGACTTTAATTACTTTGTTATTATATCCATACTCTCTAGTATATTATATTTAGTTAAGTAAATAGGTTAACTAAGGCTTTATAAAGGGGAGGCTAGGCTATTTTATAAGGCAGTAAGGCTTTCTAAAATCTCCTTTAGAGTCTTTTATATGCTTTGTCACGGAACCCGACCGCAGGGGCCTCTATAGGAGAACCCCGTGCTCTCGCATATACCTCGCGTACAGCTTATGTCAGCCACGCGAGGGTATATCACCTCCTTATCTCGGTCCCAGACGATCAGCCAATTATAAGCTGCTTATATAACAGATTAATCATCTTATGTTGTTGTCGTCTGGTACACGGTTCGGAAATTTGTTAGTCCCTCGCGCCGATTTGTATGTAATTCTCATACAAACTCGCGCGCCATACTAAATTTTTAGCCATTAATTAATAACGAACTAACGCCTTTATAAATAATCGGCCAACGTTATATTCTAGAACTTTATAGGGCGATTCTAATGCTACCAAAATTATTGCGAATAGCCTAGTGGTTACTGCTACATTTCGCCTTAAATAAGCGGATCTCCCCTTTAAACCTCTGCTTAAAACTCTACTACTATTAATTAATAACAAACTAACGCCTTTATAGATAATCGGCCAACGTTATATTCTAGAGCTTTATAAGGCG
>Ga0307507_10002399_pt1 | contig 39556 bp, 41 predicted proteins | sample 7_EM_MG_FD_207223 | JGI IMG/M metagenome (GOLD analysis project Ga0307507, IMG submission 207223) | Populus trichocarpa ectomycorrhiza microbial communities from riparian zone in the Pacific Northwest, United States - 7_EM | ecosystem: Host-associated > Plants > Roots > Unclassified | place...
CACCTCCCATTCTCACCTCCTCAGTTAATTCGGCGCGGGTTTGGAACGCGAGGAGCCTCAAATTTGAGAAATGGCTCAATCCGATTCGGTTGAATGGTATAAACTCGAGACCGAATTCTTTCAGGATCATGTTAGACATACAATATATTTGGAGAAAGAGAAAAATAGGTATAAAGGGGTGAAGGAGAATTGGAGAAATTGTGGGGAACTCGACACCGGGGGTTTCGGCGCCGTCAATAATCAAGTCCGGGGAACTACAGGCCGCTATCGTGCGGTAAAGACAGCTGACAAGAGGAGTCTACCCCCCCAACCTCGATTATTCTAGGGAGCTCCTTGTGGTGGCCATATTGGCAAAGGTTTGTGTCCCCGTTCCCGAGGGGCTCTACCCCGGTTTACCGCCCGTCTGGGATTTCCTTGTTACGGTCTAACGGTTAGCTGTTTTAGCGTCCGGAATTGTTCGTGAAGTTCCTGGGATGGTTCGATGAACCCGAAACTCTCTATATCGCAATGGAATATCTCCCGGAAGGTCTCACCAAGCATATCGGTTCGCCGCTACAAGGATCTAAATCCTACGGTATGGTTCCTATCACTAAAATTTCCTCTTGATTATGTCGTATTACAAAAATACTGATGAATGCGTAGAACATTTTTATAGTTTCGATGTCTCCCGTCCGAGTTAAACTGAGGGATTTCGGAATATCAAAACGGATCCAGCCTCAAGATACCACAAAATTTCACACCCAGGTATCAATTCAAATCTACGGTGCTCCGGGGGTGCTGGGGTCGGACTCTAAGTTAAAGTGAAACTTCGGTCTACACGAACTCTGTTGACATTCGGCCACTCGGATGTGTAATATATGAGTTACTTGTAGGGTCAGGGGACCAAGTATCTCGTTGCTACTACAGGAAATTTCCCTTTCCCGAAGATGAACTAAAAGCATTATCAGCTCCGACAGACGATGTCGGAATTTCATTCTTAAAGCCCATGCTCCCAATACAGCTTGGAGATTGCCCTACCGCGGCGGGTGCACTGGGCAATGGGTGGTTGGAGGCCTTAAGAGTGACAACGAAGACAGCAGAGATGATCAAGATGAAACCGCACAAAATAGGAATGAAAGCACTCGGGGCAGGCAGAGCGAAGGCGAACTAACTCCTCAGGACAAGCCGAAGAAAAGAAGACAAGAAACCCGACTACATAGGACGACTTAGAGTACGCCCCAAAGGATGTGGCATTAGGGGCAAACCCGGGGTCGTAATGGGGTAGTGAGACTACCGCCTCGAAATCTGAAATTGGCACTGCTACGGCGACGCGATCGGACGTAACCTCCGTCGAGCGTTCACTGATCCAGAAGGGGGCCATGAAATCGGAATTGACGATGGATGCCTCACTCTTACCAAGCGACTCATTCCGGGGCCCCAAGGCGCTGAGAAAAAAACAGACCTGCAATATTCCACAAGCATGTCCCCAAGGTAGGACCCAAATACCAACTTCTCAATAAAGCGTGTTACTGGCGGGAACTAGTTGCTAGATCCTATACTTCCTACAAGTGATCCCTCAGTGCCAGACCCTTATGGTGAAAATTGTCCTTAATCGGCCCCTAGGGCAAATGACCTGGTAAGACACACCACAAAGCGCGAAGCCCCCCACCCCATTCTAGATTCTCCTATCGTATCATATCATACAACAAAAATTGCGGACCGAGGGATCTACCTTACCTGGCAGGTTCAGGTCAGACAATTGGTGGTCTTCAGAGGATGAAGCCTCGCCGAATTCTGTGCCTAATGTTCGCGGTGGGAGGCGGCGGGAGTTGAGGTAGCCCAACCATCAACCCTATGAAAAATTTAACACCCGGCACAATGCTAATGCAGGACGGAACCCGAATGGCGGATGGAATCCTAACGCTACTACGATATAGCTATAATCTTGACCAGAATCCTTATGGTAACTTAAATCCCAACCGGAATCCTAGTATCAAGTTGGTTCCCGACTAGAATTCTAATGCTAACCCGGATCCTAGCCGGAACCCTAATATTAACTCTAATCCCCACCAGAACCCTAATGCCAGCTCGAATCCTCACCGGACTTCTAATACCCGCTCTAAATCCTAAATCCCAAATATTGATATTGGAAGGAAACTTAGGGTTGGAGGAAATCCTAATATTAGGTTGAAACCCAATCACTTGTGGGAATTGAAGCTTCGGCCGGAATTCGAACCTGTTAGTGGCCGAACACAGCCTTGGCTATGAAAACTACGCTAGCGGGGCAGGTGGAGAAGTATATAGGAAATTAGAGAGAGGGAGATCGCGCATCAGGAAGGGCGGGGTAATGAAACGGTATGAAGATCTAAGCTAGGTTTCGGAAAGATCAACTATGATGCCACCGTACTTGTATCCACGGTGTCGGGTTCGGGCTTGTGAAACTGAAAAGAAACTCCCTCCGTTCAGAGATTTTGGAACGTTGGCTGGGATTGCTTGACTTTATGGCATATGCTTAAAAACGAACTTTCTAGATCTTGTGTGTCGAAGCTCTATTCCTACTTGTATATAGGGGGACTGGAGTTGGAAGGTCTGCGGATGAATATTAGTTGGGCATATTGGAAGCTTGTTAGTTAAATTTCTGTGATGACGTTAGCCCCAGCAAAAAAGAGTAGCCCCTTTTTTTTCTACCTCCGCATCTCATTGGAAATCCAATAAAAAAGTATTATACTCCCGAGTCTGGCTCTTGGGATCCTTTGAGGGATGGATCTCCTCGTATGGTATTATTGACTGTACGGTACTACTGGATTCTGTGCGGCTAAGAACTGCGAACCATTGAACAAGGCTCTAGGTACAGCACTAGGATCCCAAAATTTCCTTTGGCTGGAGGGGGGAGGAAAACCAGAGTTCAGCCTTTCTTATAGATAAAAAGAGAGGGAAAAGGAAAGAAATACCAGACCATCCTTTGGACGAGTGACGCGGTCAAGTTTCTAGCCTGGCCCATGCACCTCCGGCTCTTGTTGAGGTGACTAAGCAAAGGTCTTGGTGATCGGACACCTTTTCCACCAAAATCAACCTTTTGAAGGGGTTTTTAACCAAGTTCCTCTAGCAAACCTGAGTGGAAAACTTTCCAAAACCATCTAAGTAGCTATACATATATATAAAACCATCCCCTAACTATTTACAAAGTCTCCTACTGTGGTGCAGCTCATTTAAGATCAAAACATTATTGGTGAGTAGTTGCTAGGGCAATTATCTTGGTAAACCAGTAGTGAAAATGATGACCTTTAAGCAATATCATACTAGGACTTTACAAGCTGGTGGGCCTTCAGTCGGTGATGGATATGCTTGAAATTAATGAGGGGATATTACATAGATACAGTGACTTCAAATCATGAATTTTAGGAAAAGGAGATCTAGTTTGTGATGAGATACCAACAATTAAAAAGTGCGGCTTTTGCCCATTTTTAATGTGAAAAGGAGATAACCACCAAGGCCTTTGCTTAGTCACTTTACATGGCCCCTACACTTCCAACAATTTATTATACTCGCGAATTCATAAAGTATTCGGATGAACCGGTGCCAAGATGTCCCCACTTACACCTGAACATTCAAGCCTTGGCGCCAATTCCTCCGAATACCGTACCGTACGGTATTTTATGGAGTGTTTTTGCCAAGAAAATATTGACTATTCTACCACTCCAGGGTAGGTTAATTACTTTTAGTCTCCTTAGCAGTGACTGTTAATTGATATTAGCCCAGATGCCCGCCTGTAAAAGATCAGTCTGGCGTGTTGAATTACTAAGCTAAAGCGCCTATCGGTAAGTTTTGTACCGTATTAATTGGGGAGATCCAGAATAAGCGAAGAAAAAAAAAACGTGAAACAACACTTAGGAGTTGGACAGTGGGTTCCGACTGAGTGCGGAGTTTTACTGGCGCAAATTACGTGTGTGTAACCATAAAAACAGCCAATCTTGGCTAGAAAATTCGTGGTGGAGGGGAATTGCTATTCATCGGTCGTGCACGGACCAAGTAGTGTGAGTGTGATACTTGTAGTATAAATATTAGAGCCTTCAGAGGACCTTTCGGATCGAACGGGATGAGTTAACTTGCATCTTTTTCGTCACCCCTCGCCACTCTTCGTTTTATTCACGAAAATTCACTCCTAGCTTTTTGCTAGCTACAGCTATTCTACTACCTCTCTATTTTCATTTTTTTCGGTTAATTCAGATTGGGTACTGGATTCAAAGAGCCGCAAATTTGAGAAATGAACACGGCTCGATCGGATTTAGTTGAGTGGTATAAACTCGAAACAGAATTCTTTCAGGATCACGTTAGACATACAAGGTATGTGGAGAGAGAGAAAAATAGGTATAAGAGGGTGAAGGAGTATTGGAGCAATTGTGGGGAACTCGGCGTCGGAGGTTTCGGTGTCGTCTATAAGCAAGTCCGGGGAACTACAGGCCGATATCGTGCGGTAAAGATGATTGACAAAAGGAGACTACCCCCCAACTTCGATTATTCTAGGGAGCTCCTTGTGATGGCCTTATTAGCAAAGGTTTGTGTCCTTGTTCCCGAGGAGCTTTGCCCCAGTTTACTACCCGTCTGGGGTTTTCTTGCTACGGTCTAACGGTTAGCTGTTTTAGCGTCCGGAATTGTTCGTGAAGTTCCTAGGATGGTTCGAGGAACCCGAGATTCTCTATATTGCAATGGAATATCTCCCGGAAGGCGATCTCACCAAGCACACCGGTTCACCGCTACCACAAGCGGCCGTTCAAACCATCTCAAAGCAGGTACTCGAGGGCCTCAAAGTGATGCATCAAAAGGGGATAGCTCACCGGGATCTAAAGCCTGCGGTATGATTCTTATCACTAAAATTTCCTCTTGATTATGTCGTATCGTAAAAATACTGACGAATGGGTAGAATATTTTTGTAGTTTCGACGTCTCCCTTCCGAGTCAAACTGGGGGATTTCGGGATATCAAAACGGATACGGCCTCAAGATACCACAACATTTCACACTCGGGTATCAACTCAAATCTACGGCGCTCCCGAGGTTCTGGGGTTGGACTCTAATAGCAAAACCTCGGCCTACACGAATGCTGTTGACATTTGGTCACTTGGATGTGTGATATATGAGTTACTTGTGGGGACGCACTTGTTTACCTCGTGGGGTCAAGTATCTTGTTACTATCACGGGAAATCACCCTTTCCCGAAGATAAGCTAAAAGGGTTGCCAACCCCAACAGACGATGTCGGAATTTCATTAATAAAGTCCATGCTCGCAATAAAACCCGAGGATCGCCCTACTGCAGTGAGTGCGCTGGGAAATGCATGGTTGACAGGCCTTAAGAGTGACGACGAAGACAGTGGAGACGATCAAGATGAAACGACGCAAATTGGGGATGAGAGAACCTGTAACGAGGAGAGCGAAGGCAAACTCACCACTCATCACAAGGGGAAGAAAAGAAGAAGCCGAAGAAATACACGTACCCAAGACGACTCGAAGTGCGCCCCGGGGGATGTCGCATTTGGGGCGAATCCGAGGTTGCAATGGGATAGTGATCCTACTACTCCAAAATCTGAAATTGGCACTGCCACGACGATATCACCAGACGTAGCCCCTGTTGGGAGCTCCCTGGCCCAGAAGAGGTCCATGAACTCAGGATTGGCAGTGGATGCTCCACAATTACCAGGCGACTCATTCCGAGGTCCCCGAGGTGCTCTGGAAAAAAACGGATCCGCAATATTTAGCAAGCATGTCCCCAAAGTAGCACCCCGGATGCCAAATTCAACCTACGTATAAAATGCATTGCTAATGAGAACTGGTTCCTGAATCTTAGACCTCCCACAAGCCGCCCCCCAACCCTAGACCTAGACCCTTACCTTGAAAATAGCGCTCAACCGACCCTGGGGACGAGCGGCCTAGGAGGACACACCCCAAAGCACAAAGCCCCCACCTCCAATTCACCGACAAGAATTGCGGACTGGCGAACCTACCCTGCCCAGCAGTGCGGGGTCGGATCAGACGACTCGGAAATTTCAGAGAATGAATCCTTACAGAATTCCGTGTCTAATGCCCGCAGTGGGGGGAGTGGCCCAGGCCCTTGCGATGGAAATAGCCCTCAATTGGCCCCGGAGACAAATGGCCGGGTAAGACACACCCTAAAGCGCGGATCCCCGCCTCTATCCCCGATTCGCCGACGGCCAGAATTGGGAACGGGCAAACCTACCCTACCCGGCAAAGCAGGTTCTGGTCAGACGGTTCGGGAACTTCGGAGGGTGGGGCCTAGCAGAGTTCTGCGCCCAACGTCCAGGGTGGAGGAGGGTAGTCTAACAATCAATCTTATTAAAAATCCTAACACCCGGCAAAACTCTAATGCAGGATGGAATCCTGACCGGAATCCTGATGCTAGCTCGAATCCCAACCAGAATCCTGATGCTATCTCGAATCCTAACCGGAATCCTAATGCCGGATGGAAAATTAGGATTGCGGGGAACCCTAATGCCGCGGGGAACACTAATATTCGGCGGAACCCCAATGCCAGAGGGAATCGAAACCTCGGCCGGAATCCAAACCTGCTAGTAGCCGAACAAGTTTCGGCTAAGGAAACAGCGGAAGTGGAGAGGCATATAGGAAACTGGAGAGGTAGATCGTACGTTAGGGAGAGAAGATTATGAAGGGAATGAAGATTTGGGCTAGGTTTCGGGAAGATTAATCATGATTTCACCGCTATCGTACTTGTATCTGCTGTGTCAAATCCGGGCTTATGAAGCTAAAAAGGAATTCACTCAGTCGGCGGGTTTTGGAGCGTTTGTTGGGGTTGCCTGACTTAGGCATTTGTTTGGGAAATATTTTCTAGATCTCGATTGTGGAAGCTATGTTTCTATAGAGGGGAGTTGGAAGGTTTACGGATAAATACTGGCTGGGTGTACTAGAAGTCTATTAGGCAAATTTATGTGATGACTTTATCCCTTGGAAAAAGGGTAGTTTTTTTTTTGTCTGCCTTCACCTATTTCATTGAAAGTTTAATATAAAAAAAGTGTCATAATCCCGTCTCTTGAGATCTTTGAATGGATAGGTTGTTTTATAGAATACTAAATACAGTACTGTATTAGATGTGCGGTTGCCAACCGCGAACCATCGAACAATGTCCTAGGTACAGTACAGTACTCGAGTACTATGTTATTGAGTGTGGGTAGTCCAAAATTTCCTTCTCTAGAAAGCAGGAAACACCCAGTTCAGCCCTTCTAAAAGAGAAGAAAGATATAAAAAAATTCCAGACCTTGCTAGAAGAGGAAACTCGAACGACTTGGCACACGACCCAATCATTTGAGATTCCATGGTATTACCGGATGTTCGAGTGCGCTAGGGAATGGAGCATTTGTTTATTTCCCTCCAACTCTGGCAGTCCTGGATTGGCTTCGCTACGAATACTCGGTTATGCGCTACTGCTAGTAGTACAGCAACTCCCCAGAAATAGGATCCCTTGGAGAGTGCTACGGCCTACTGGTACAAGTGCCAGAGGAAATGCTTTCGTACTGGGAGATGGATAGGCTGTTATTGGAGGAGGAAAGAGTGAAGCGATTGGTAGAATTCGGTAGGAGAATTGGATGGATGGAAAAGAGATGGAGGGAGAGGAGGAGAGGACAAGGATAGTGGGAGAAAGAGCGAAGAGAAGAAGGGAGGAGATATTAAGGGACATGAGAGAGAGGGTTAGGAAATTGAGAGAGAGGAGGAAGAAAGAAAAGAGAAGAACTGATTGGGGATAGCTCCCATCAAGGGGGGAGAGGAACTTGGCGGCAAACCTTTCGGATACCATTAGTAGCGATTTTATTGGGGACGGGAGGAGGATTTACTTTGTCAGAGAAGGTTGGGGGTGGGTTGGCTTACCCCGGAGGTGTACAAGTAATGCCGTAGGATAGAGGACCAGGTTGGGATGCTTCCTGTATTATTACGAAAATTGGAATTAAATACCATCACCCGGGAAATGTGCCATCAAAAAAGTGAAACCTTTGCAAAGAATTACTTCGCATTTGACCCATCATAAAATGGCGAAGAAAGGTTCGACTTAATTAATGGCTAGATTTTGAATTTTTCTTACAGTCAGAAAGGATTTCTGTAGGTGAATCTGTCCTCACTTAAAAGTTGTCCGATGGGGGATTTAAAGGGTTTTTGCGGTACTGCACCGACACTCGAGTTCGGTACGCGCCCTACCTCTCAGATCCAGTCTACACCGGCACAGGTACACTAGCATAAACTGACCCCAATACCCGTGCGCCCTCTTGGGCCAGATTCGCTACCCCGGTTGATAGTTTGTGTGTGGAAGAAAGAGGGCAATTGATTGCATCCCTATGCTGGTAGACCCCTAAAATGTACTACCGTATACCGGTAGTCTATCACAGGGAGAAATGGCAATGATTGCTTCTTTTTTCTGCTGGGGGTGAGCAACCGATCAGCCCTGATACCCGGCCACTGATCACACGACTTGATGGGGAAAATTGGTGCCTTTTCCCCTTCGGATTATATCATAGGCTCTGAGAAGACACTTATAACAGGAGGAGCCTCCATTCCTCAGAGTTAGGTCGGTGCTGGGTACACTTGTGTTACGGTAAGTTACCCCCTGCCACACCCACACAGGAAAAACAAAAATGATTATCTTGGAAACGAACAAAAATTGAAAAGGGCCAAAGGAGGAGTTGAGTAGAAAATCTGGAAGAAATGGGAGAAAATAAAGAGAGTAAGAGAAAGAAACATAATTTCATCATTAATTTTTATATGACATGGCGGAGTGGTGAGAGGGATTATCTTTTTTGGTTGCTCCCACGGCATGCACTAACAGTTCGGTGACAAATGTTATCGTCACTTACCCTTTTTACACCAAAAGTGGCCATTTTCACAACCATGAAACAGCACCATATCCACTTGAATTGGGTATCTAAGAGATCAAGCTACTGGAGGCATATCTTGACTTCTCCGTACTGAAATTTCAACCAAACCAGACTCACATTGCATTGTTGCTAGGCCCGTGAAAATTACAATTTTGAAATTAAGTATCTTTTTATGTGAGAGCCCACACAAATTCTGAGGCTTGGCATGAACAATTTAACAACTTGATCTTTGCTTGTTTGTGCAAGTGCCAATTCACAATCAATTGCCACTAAAGTGAGATGGACTGAATCTCTGAGTTCCTGGCTACTTGTGGGCGAAATTTGGTAACTATTGCTATCGAGGATCTTATTGTGCTACTAGTTTTATTAGGGATAGATTTCGCCTATTCCAGTGTGTTTTAACGGGTACTTCACCCCGACCGACAATGACTTAGGGTGCGTCTGGTTGCAACGCGAAACCTCAATAATCACCCTCATTATAGAGTTTTGAGTCAAAACATCATTTTGTGATAGAGTGTCATGTCTGGTGAACCACAAGTGGCAACAATCAAGTAGCAATAATGCGCCCAAAATGGAAGTTTCCAAAAAATAGAAAAAAATCTATTTTTCACAAAACAGTAAAACTGAAGAACCCTAACCCAACCACAGAAAGGACATTTTGTAAGCATAGTTTATCGTACTCAATGTAAAAGTAGTATGGTATACCAAAATACCCACAATGCTAGATTCAATGGTCATACAATCCAAATCCATTTACTCCGGTAGACACCTATGCTAGCTTCCATTTTAACAAGAAAGCCTGTTGTGCATCACTGTTGAGTGGCAGAGAATATATCACCCAGTTGCTTACCTTAAACAAGCAGTGGATGCCAAGCAGTGGATAGTGTATGCCCAAGAACTATCAGTGCTCGAGTTACATGGGTAAACGTGAGAACAGTTTGACCAAGTTCAGTGCTTGCAGGCTGCAGCCCACCGAATGCACGAGAAGGTGAAACGGGTGAGCTTGTCACCCCTGTTCACACCATCATTGAAATTCATTCCTACACGCAAGCCACACCTCAAATCCATAATATTCCAAGTCTTCTGTGGCTCCTAAGACAAATAATCGAGGGTTTGGTTTTTATCATTGGCCAATTGCTTATGGTGTGTACAGGGGTGACGAGCGAAGGGCATACGGCCGCATACCAATATGCAGCCCATCGAAAATTTTACAGCCACCACCGGGGCGGGACATGGCAAAATTGCGCAGATGGCGAGCAGGGGTACAAGTACTTGATGGGCAAAAATGGATTCGTTAAGGTTTGGGGTTACAAAAAAGTCACTCGTAATTTCACCACCCACCCAGTTTCGCCATGCCCCGGGGTGCCGGTTGTCGACGACACACCAAGATCTCCCCGCACCGACCCAGTCGCTTCTCACAGGGCTCATCTAGATACGACAATTCCGCCCCATTCCCTATAAATGACCCTTTTCCTTCCATTTCAAAATGGAGAGAAGACCATTCTCACAGCAGAGACGGTCGCCCAACGGAACGGTCCCATTATCACTAAATAGGCCCTTAGGACATCTCTCACCATATATCTCCGTATACCCTCAGGTACGTCATTACCAACCGCCTCCCTCTGGTCGCATCCTTTCCATCACCTTCGCTTGATTCAAACATGCTCACTTCCAGCTTCTCACCAGCCACGGCCATTCTGCCTCCCCATTTTTACTTCTTCAGTTGATTCAGCGCGAGTTTCGGGCTCAAGGAGCCTCGGATTTGAGAAATGGACACGGTTCAATCCGATTTGGTTGAGTGGCATAAACTCGAGACGAAATTCTTTCAGGATCACGTTAGACATACAAGATATGTGGAGAAAGAGCGAAATAGGTATGTGAGGAAGAGGGCGAACTGGTGTAATTGCGAGGAACTTGGCGCCGGAGGTTCAAGTGTCGTCTATAAGCAAGTTCGAGGAACCACGAGCCGCTATCGTGCGGTAAAGACGATTGACAAAAGAAGACTACCCCTCAACCTCGATTATTCTAGGGAGCTCCTTGTGATGGCCATATTGGCAAAGGTTAGTCTCCTCTTTCCCAAGGGGCTTTGCTCCAGTTTACTACTCCTCTAGGACTTTCTTGTTGTCGGCTAACGCCTGGCTGTTTTAGCGTCCGGAATTGTTCGTGAAGTTCCTGGGATGGTACGAAAATCCCGAAACTCTCTACATCGCAATGGAATATCTCCCGGAAGGCGATCTCACCAAGCACACCGGTTCACCGCTACCACAAGAGACCGTTCAAACCATTTCAAAGCAGATACTCGAAGGCCTCAAAGTGATGCATCAAAAGGGGATAGCTCACCGGGATCTAAAACCCGCGGTATGGTTCCTATCACCAAAATTTCCCCTTGACTATGCCCTATCGCAAAAATACTAATCATTGCGTAGAACATATTTGTAGTCTCGATGTCTCCTCCCCGAGTCAAGCTGGGGGATTTCGGGATATCAAAACGAATCCGGCCTCAAGATACCACAACCTTTCACACCCAGGTGTCAACTCGAATCTACGGCGCTCCCGAGGTTCTGGGGTTAGACTCTAATAGTGAAACCTCGGTCTACACGAACTCTGTTGATATTTGGTCACTCGGGTGCGTGATATATGAGTTACTTGCAGGGACACGGTTATTCGCCTCAGAGACTCAAGTATCTCGTTACTACTACTGGAAATTGCCCTTTCCCGAAGTTAAGCTAAAAGGGTTATCGTCTCCGACAGACGATGCCGGAATTTTATTACTAAAGTCCATGCTCGCGATACAACCCGGGCATCGCCCTACTGCCGCAGATGCATTGGGCAATGCATGGTTGGTGGGCCTTGAGAGTGACAACGAAGATAGTGAAAACGACCAAGATGAAACCGCACAAAGTGGGGACGAGAGCAGTTGGAACGGGGAGAGCGAAGGCAAACTCACTACTCGCAAGCGGAAGAAAAGAAGAGGCCAAATAAATCCAACTACCCAGGACGACTCAAAGTACGCCCCGGGGGATGTCGCATTAGGGTCAAATCCGAGGTCGCAATGGGGTAGTGATCCTACTACCCCGAAATCCAAATCCAAAATTGACACTGCTATGATGATACCACCAGACGTAGCCTCAGTTCAGAGTTCACTAATCCAGAAGGGGTCTATGAACACGGGATTAACAACGGATCCCTCGCAATTACCAGGCGACTCATTCCAAGGTCCCCCAGGTCCTGAGGAAAAAACGGATCCACAATATTCCACAAACATGTCCCCAAGGTAGTACCCCAAATACCAAATACAACCTATCTATAGAACATGTTACTAATGAGAACTGGTTACTGAATCATAGACCTCCCACAAGCTGTCTCCCAACGCCAGACCCTCACCATGGAAATAATCCTCACTTGGCCCCGGGGACAAATGGCCGGGTAGGACACAACCTAATACACGAAGCCCCGATTCTCCGACGACAAGAATTGGGAACAAGCGAACCTACCCTACCCGGCAGAGCAGGTTCGGGTCAGACGGTTGAGAGACCTCAGTGGGCGAAGCCTAGCAGCATTCCGTGCCCAACGTTCGCGGTAGGGAGGGGTAGGCCAACCATCAATCCTATGAAAAATCTTAACACCCGGCAAAACTCTAATACTGGCCCGAATCCTAACCAGAATCCCAATCTTGGATGGGAACTTAGGGCTGGAGGAATCCCTAAGATTGGACGGAAACCCAATGCCGGAGGGAACCGAAATCCCGGCCGGAACCGAAACCGACCTGTGGCCGAACCCAATCCAAGCTAAGGAAATTACACCAACGACGGAAGCGGAGGGGTGTATAGGACTGGAAAGGCAGACTGCGTATTAGGGAGGATTGGAGCATGGAGGATGTAAGAGTATACGATTTCCTATTCTGTAATCCTGTGTTATACGACTGGGTATGTGTATCGGCTATATAATACACTTACGTGACCATATGGCACATAGATATTTCCTTGGGTCTGGGGCTCTGCTTTTTCACGTGGCAATAGAAGGGGATGTAATTATAGGAGGATTTTCCCTTTACCATATAGTTCGATAGCGCAAGCATAGAAACTCATCTTGAAGTCTAAACTACTTGTATTCTCCCCTTCCCCCGCCATCCCCATCCAAAAATAATTCTGGTAGAACGGTACGATATCAGCCAGAAGTGGGCAGGAAATCAAAATCAAAATTCTCATCGTGAAACTAAGATTGATAAAAAATAAAAAATAAAATAAAAAAGATTAAGGGTAAAAATTCTTGAAATCCCACTATCAGATCACCAGCGGAAATCAGCCCGTCAGCCTAGGATAGGTTTAGCTGACAGCTTGACAGAATTGCGAATACCAGTTAAGGAGGCGCAACACGTGCAGTGGGCTGGCCTTATATACTCGGGGGTTGACCTCTAAACCCGGAGATTCCAGGAGACTACATCATCCAGAGAGCGTTGGTTAAGCTTATCCGCTCAGGTGAGGTTAGCCCGCAGTTATTGTAATCTGCTGCAATCTATAGGGGCCGGTTCTGGGCAAGTATATATTGGCGGCGTTCCTCCATTTTCACAAATTGTTTACCATAGCTTAATATCTAGGGAGCTCTTAGGCAAGAAGCCAAGATAGAAGAGAAATCTCCAGAGCTGAATGGAGAACCCCTGGTGGAGTCCTTGCCAGTCTCCAAGAGGCCGGGGTGGAGGGGGCGAGGTGGGAGAGCCACCAATTCTGCAGCCCCGCATGAGCTTGTTCTCCGCCAGCATAGCACAGCACAACCGACCAAAATTCAAACCAGCGGGTGAGCAAGGAAGCCAAGAGCAAATCCTCCTATCATAATGTGCCTGGATTTCGCCCCCTTGGCCTGAAAGGAGACTTATGGTGCCGTAGGGATCGATAAAGAAATCATACATACCCATCCGTTCTTTATAGTAGTGACGGCGGTCCGAGCTGTGGGCGAATTTGCAATCATGAAGGGTCACTCGGCGCTATTTTTAGAATAATAGACTTATCGGCTCCATAATTATGGCAGCGGGGAGCGGGGGTAGGGGGTAGGGGACTAGTCTAGTCTAGTCTAGTCTGATCCGGCCTGGTCTGTTGCGGTATGGTATTGCTTGGGAGGGTATGCTTATACTGGTTCCGGTGTTTACCCGCCCGGTGGTGCGGGGCCAATGGAAGTATGATACTAACCTGGGTTGTTTTTCCGAGTTAATATTGCACGAGTCCATATTAGCCCGTACTTTGGTATGAGCAGTCTGTGCTGGAGAGCAAGTAACCACCATGACAAATATTACTACTATATGCGATGGCATGACAGTCTGGACTGGCCTACTCTAATCCGGTCCAACCCAGTTCTTCAATCAATTCTTGGCAGATATACAGTACTGCACAAATACCAAAAGGAAGCGATAAAGAAAGTACGCTAACGTTCCTTAGGTATAGCGCAGTCTGCGCCTCATTGACGAGGCGTGCGTATAATAACCACAGTAATTTTATACAGTGAGTACCGAATCCCCAGACCGTCCACCTCCCTAGTGTAAGTCACTGTTTTATCATTGCCACCGTTCTAGCCAGTCGATAACCCGTTTTCAGGCATTGGGCTTGTTCCACCTCCTAACCCCCGGGAGGCATAAACGATGGTTGATCCCCAGCTAGGGGAAGATCAAGTTCGTTGATTAGCTAGGTTAGCTTTCTATGAGTGAGCCTATTCCTTAATAAGCGATATCGGAACTAATCAGAGTGATAGCCTTGCCTATCGCCCCTAAAAGGGAGTGAGATTCGAGATATGATAAGCGGGCATAATGACGCTGCCGGTGTCACTTTATACCGCACCTTACCGCACTAAGTTACTGCAAATTCTCAACAATAAGTTAATTTAGAAGTGTGTGACACTGTTGCAGGTCTAGAATGTCTCAAGAGAGGCGATCTCACCAAGCATACAGGTTCTCCGCTGCAACAAGGGACGGTTCAGAATATTTCGAAGCAGACACTCGAGGGTCTTAAAGAAATTCATCAAAAAGGGATAGCTCACCGGGATATAAAGCCCGCGACATGTCTCTTACCACCAAACACCTCTCTTGACCACGTCGCATCCCCAAAATTCCAAATGTTTGCCACAGGGTGTTGTCTAAGAGACTTTCACCACTCGTTTGAAGGAAATAACTACAAAGAACAGCTGCTTTGAAAAAAAATCTTGACACACGCTTTATTTGACCCCACAGAGAGGGAGCAGATTTCACCAGGTTATACGGTATATACAAGTTCCAGGCATCAAAAACCCGAGCATTTGAGCCTGAATTTAGTATGGGCGCTCAGATACACTACACACAGACTAGCATAAGCCCCCTCGAGACCTCGAGGCATTCTTAGTGATGGACACGATCATGATCGAGTGATCGATCATGACCACCTCTCGAGCACCCTTGAGTGTAGTCGGTTATCGTCGACTATACTCGAGTATGATCGATTTTGTATCTATAAGGAATGAAATATTGATTCAGTGTGGATTATGGGTATTTACACTAATGTTATAACAAGGAAAGAAAATCCCTACCCTATCGTCCACCTAGTGTATCACGGTAATTTGTGGCTGATCCAGAGTCATTGGCAATATTCACTAGCTACCTACCATAGACTCGAAATAAGGGGAGTGGTGACATTAAGGTAAAGCCAGTAATCAGAATGGCAGTTTGTTAAGAACCAGCAGTGTAAAGTCTAGCCGAAAAAAGTGTATCTAGTGTACGGGTAGACTCCCCTTATATAAGTTCATCGCATCACCTAATTGCTGAGATTGGTAGAGTGATCTGTCATGATTCAAGATGCTCGAGTATACTCGATGGTGGTCGAGCATGATCGTGTCCATCACTAGTGTTGGCTTAAGAATGCGACGGTGGTACCCAGTGTTGGTGGTGGAGTGGGTTTGTGGGGAGGTGATGGGGCAGGATAATAGACGCTACTGGAGTGGGGATTCAATGAAGATGCAGGGGTAGTTGTAGTTTCCCGCAAGGTTTTCCACTGCCCCCAGAGCTTTTCTTAGAGCTTAATTGAGTATGATACCATAATATTTAATACTTATCGCAGGTTGTCTCATGCCCTTATGTCATTCAAGACTACAATCACAATAGGGCTACAGGTGGGACGCTTGGCACTAAGAGGATGCGAACCTTTAGCCCCTGTTTGGTTGCGATGGTCCCATTCCATTGGGCGACCATTTCTGCTGTGAAAATGGCCTTTTCTCCATTTTGAAATAGTGATTTGTATGGGACAACGGAATGGGACCAGCGCAACCAAACAGGGCCTTAGTCATCAAGGACAGTACTGTATAGATAATTTGCCCTACAAACTTTTGATGCTTGTGCTTGGGTTCTCTTTTTTTTTATAAAGCTTTTTACATTTCGGGCTTTATCACTATCCAAAGTACATTGCCCTATCCATGAAGCTTACGGTCAACCCCACCCCCGCAAGTGCGGCTCCCCTTACATCACCTTGCTGACATCAAAAATACCATGTGTGTATCATAGCAAAAATTTATGATATTATTGAAGCAGTTAACCTGCAACCCCTCTTCTCGTAATGGGGTGTCATGTGTACTCGTACTCGGGCATTGACGTGGATGACTGGGTAGACAGGGATTAGGGAATCTATGTACCATACGAAGAAAAGGATTCGAACCTTTACGGACTTTTGTTGTTGAGTTTACAGTACTCGGGGGTGCCTGTAAAAATAATCAGGAAAAATATTAGTAAGACCATAGGGCAGAGTGCGCAATAGTCAGTATAATTGGGGAATAATAAGCACCAGCAGACACGAACAATTTAAAGTAGATATCATACCCCACATTATTTTAGTAAATGGCAAGATATCCCGAGCCAGTAATTAAAAATCTATTACAGTACAAATTGGGCTTATAGAGACTAAGTTAGTTAAAACTCCTAGAAGATCATTAGAATCTCCAAAATTCATATGTTAGAGAAAGTTAGACACCAATGCAACCGGTCTGGGTTTCTAACTTCAACAAGCCTGTGTTACTCTCCACAATATCATGAGTGCAGACCCCTGTTTTGCCACCGCTAGTTTCCGATGTTTACTGACACAGCTCTCTCCTACGGTTAGCCAAACTAATACTTACTAACTTTGCCTTCTTTGTAAGAAGCCTTTTCTTCTTCACGGAATTGGATGGAGATGGATGGGCAGACAAATCCGACTTTTATCATTACTATTTCTTTCCCTCACTCTCACTCTATCTCCGAGCTTCTTCCTATTCATGGGTTCAGTCTTCAATCTGTGTTTTTAAAGTTTAAGAATGCGCGTATCACCGTTTGGAGCTTGGGAGGCTGCCTTTTGCGAACATGACTATGGTTGCTTACGGTGGCATCCCGCTATAGTGGGCCACTTATAAGGGAAACCTCGCTATTAATGTAGAGAGAATTTAAGCTTCCCTCGGACGGGCAGGGATTAGGAAATCTAGACTATGCACCAGTACCGGTACACGAGTACTCTGGGGTGCGTCCATTTCGTACAGCTCGGTTTCCAATGCTCGGTTTCCAATCGAACCAGAGGTGCATGCATGGCGTCTGATATTTGCTTCCGCCTTGTCCCCCTGGGTCGGTTTTAGCGTGTGCGATCCTGGCGAACCCGACAAGCGAGTAGCACGACTAATTAGCTTAAGTTAGCCACAATCGAAATTCCAACAACCTACTTACTCGTACATATCCGACACACTAAACCTTTTTTACCCTTTTAGACCTGCACCACCAACTACTGCGCTCGAACTTGCCCACCCCCTCCCCCCAATGTGGAAGATTAGCTGTCTCTTTGCTCGCCGTCCTTCCCTACTCGCTGAACGGGTTGCAAATCACGGAACAGGAAAATATACACCCCTAGCAGATATACGGTTCGCTGCTGATTGGCCGTACCTCAGTAATGCTGGCCAACGAGCCAATCAATGGGGCTGTATATTTGGATAGGGTGTATATTTCCCTGTTCTTCGATACAGTATAAATACAGACGACCTTTCCCAACGAGAGAGATAAGCTAAGTTGCATCCTTTCTACTACTCTTGGCCACTCTTCGCTTGTTTCAAAAATATTCATTTCCAGCTTCTCACCAGCCGCGCCCATTCTGTCCCCCCCATTCTCGCTTCTTCGGTTAATCCAGCGCGAGTTTGGGATTCAAAGAGCCTCGAATTTGCGGTATGAACACGACTCAATCCAATTTGGTTGAGTGGTATAAACTCGAGACCGAATTCTTTCAAGGTTACGTTAGACATACAAGATATGTGGAGAAAGAGAAAAACAGGTATAAGAGGGTGAAGGAGGATTGGAGCAGTTGTGAAGAACTCGGCGCCGGAGGTTTCGGTGCCGTCTATAGACAAGTCCGGGGAACTACAGGCCGATATCGGGCGATAAAGACGATTGACAAGAGGAAACTACCCCCCAACCTCGATTACTCTAGGGAGCTCCTTGTGATGGCCATATTGGCAAAGGTTTGTGTCCTCATTCCCGAGGGGCCCTGCCCCGGTTTACTGCCCATCTGGGTTATCTTGTTGTAGTCTAACTGTTGTTTTAGCGTCCGGAATTGTTCGTGAAGTTCCTGGGATGGTTCGAGGAACCCGAGACTCTCTATATTGCAATGGAATATCTCCCGGAAGGCGATCTCACCAAGCATGTCGGTTCACTGCTACAACAAAAGACCGTTCAAATCATATCAAAGCAGATACTCGAGGGTCTCGAAGTAATGCATCAAAAGGGGATAGCTCACCGAGACCTAAAGCCTGCGGTATGGATCCCTACAACCAAGCACCTCGCTCGGCCCTGTCTTATCGCAAAAATACTAATCAATGCATAGAACATTTTTGTAGTTTCGATGTCTCCCATCCGAGTCAAACTGGGTGATTTCGGAATATCGAAACGGATCCAGCCTCAAGATACCACAACATTTCATACCCAGGTGTCAACCCAAATCTACGGCGCTCCGGAGGTGCTGGGGTCGGACCCTAATAGTGAAACCTCAGTCTACACGAACTCTGTCGACATTTGGTCACTCGGATGTGTGATATATGAGTTACTTGTAGGAACACGGTTATTCACCTCAGGGGAGCAAGTATCTCGTTACTACTACAAGAAATTTCCCTTTCCCGAAGATAAACTAAAAGGCTTATCGCCTCCGACAGACGATGCCGGAATCTCATTACTAAAGTCCATGCTCGCAATTCGACCCGAGGATCGCCCTACTGCGGAGGATGCATTGGGCAATGTTTGGTTAGTGGACCTTGAGAGTGACAACGAAGATAGTGGAGACGATCAAGACGAAACGGCGCAAAGTAGGGACGAGAACAGTTGGAGCAGGAAGAGCGAAGATAAACTAACTACTCATGACAAGCGGAAGAAGAGAAGGGGCCAAAGGAATCCGGTTATCCAGGACAACTCAAAGCACGCCCCAAGAGATCTAGCATTGGAGGTAAATACGGGGTTGCAACTGGGTAGTGACCCTACTTCCTCGAAATCTTCAATTGACACAACTATAATGACCCCTCCAAATGTCGCCTCTACTGAAAGCTCACCGATCCAAAAGGAGCCCACGAAATCGGAATTGGCAGCTGATTACTCACAATTACCAAGTGACCCATTCCAAGGGCCTCAAGATGCTGAGGAAAAAATGTATCTGCGGTATTCCACAAACATGTCCTCAAAGTAACACCCCAAATACCAATTCAACCTATCTATAAAACGTGTTGCTAATGAGAACTTGTTGCTGAATCTAAGATCTCTCATAAGCAGTACCTCAACGCCAGACCCTCATCACGGAAGGAGTCTTCAATTGGCTCCGGACACAAATGGCCGGGTAGGACACACCTTTAAGCGCGGGGCCCCCGCCCCCATCCCGGATGCACCTAGGAAAATAATTGCATACTCACAAATCTACCCTGCTGGCAGAGCTGGCTCAGATCAGAGTCCTCAGGCCATTCGAGAGGATCAGGGGATCAAGTCTTGCAGAGCTCGGTGCCTAATGCCCGTGGGAGGGGGCACGGCGGGGGTTGGGGTGGCACAACTATCTATCCCATGGAAAATCCTAACACCCGGCAAACCCCGAACCCAGGACAGAATCCTAATAATGGCTCGAATACTAATTAGAATCCTAATTCTGGCCCAAATCCTAACCGGAATCCCAATACCGGCTCGAATCTTAGCCAGAATAACGTCAGTTCAAACTCTAACCAAAATCCTGCTATTGGCTCGAATCCTAACCGGAATCATAATGTTAACTCGAAACCCAGCCAGAATCCTAATGCCGTCCCGAATCATAACCCGAATTCCAATACTTGCCCGAATCCTGATCAGAATCCCAGTGTGGGATAGAAACTTAGGACCGGAGGAAATCCTAATATGGATGAAATGCCAATGCCCGAGGGAACCCTAATATTGGGTTGAATCCCAAGTCGGAGGGAATCGAAATCCCGGCCGGAATCCAAACCTACTAGTAGCCAAATATGATCTAGGCTAAGGAAACAACACGCCACAATGGGAGTGCAGAGGTGATAGGAAACTGGAGAGGTCGGTCGTGCATCAGGGAGGGCGAGATTATGAAGTGGTATGAAAATTTGGGCTGGGTTTTAGAAAGGTCAATCATGATTTCACTGCTGCCGTACTTGTATCTACTATGTCAAATCTGGGCTTAAGGAGCTAAAAAAGAACTCATCCCTATCGGGGGATTTTGGAACTCTGGTTGGGATTGTCTGACTTAGGCATATGTTTGAAACGGATTTTCCAGATTTCGATTATGGGAGCTATATTTTTATGCAGGGCTAGGCGTATCGGAAGTCTATTACGCAAACTTATACGATGACGTTATCCTTAGGAAAAAAAGGGGGGGTTTTTTTTGTCTCCCTTCAACCATTTCATTAGAAATTTAGCAAAAAAAAGTTATACCACCGCGTCTAAGATCTTTTGACGGACGGGTTGTTTTGTGGAATACTGACTACAGTGTTGGATTTGTGCAGTCGCTAACCGCGAACCACTGAACAATGTGCTAGGAAACTTACTGGAGTTGAGCACGGGCAGTCCAAATTTTCCTTCTCTGGAAAGCAGGAAAAACCCAGTTCAGTGCTTCTAAAAGACAAGAAAGATAAAAAAAATACCAGTCCTTACCAGAGGAAGCAACTCGAACGACATAGCACATGATTCAATCGCTTGAGATTCCATGGTAGTAGCGGATGCCAAGGAATGGAACATTTGTTTATTTTCCTCCACCCCTGGTAATCGTGAGCTAGCTTCTCTACGAATACGGTACTTGGACTCATACTGAGAACGCACCTTAGTAATACCTGTCCCAGACACTGAGAGGGGTGGCATAAAATTTTCCACCGTTTCAGCAGTCCAAAAGATAAGCAGTGATCGTACCGCCATCCACAAATAAAATCAATATAATTACTCGCTCAGTATGGCACTGATGATAATAGGCCTTATCCAATACCAAATTAATCACAATTATGATACTGCACCTGAAGCCATTCTCAACCGAGAGCGCTGGCTTAGAGGTTTGATCTTTTGAGGGAATTTATTCTACCACCACTCTAGGTTGCTCTTTATTGATGATACATCACCTCTACTAGGTGCGCAGAAATATTAACCAATGGGCGTTGATCGCTATAGACAGTTGTACAGGGGGGTTTTTTTTTTTTTAATTCATGTATATTCTCTTCGGGCTTTCCTGGACGTCACACCATCTCATTCCAACACGGAAGCCACACGTCACATCTACAGTATAATTGTCCGAGCTTGCGGTAGACAAGATGACGGGTCAACGAACGAGACTCCTACGGAGGTACGGTACGGGGCATAAGTTTTGTAGGTTCCACAAACGAGGTCTGCCACCATCAACCCCTGTGTAACCTACAAAACTTATGCCCTGTACCTCCATAGGGCGGGGAGACTGAGCGCAATGATAAGCACTTGGAAATTATTGAAGGAAACAACACACCACATACTCGAGTACAATAAAACAATCACAGCGCAATTGATTTTTTTTTTTTGACCAAAAAAAATCCTTCAAAGGAGTCCTCTAGGATACCGTATGGGATTGATGGTGTCACATCGAATATTTCTGATGGCGTTGCATCCGGATCGCCTAGATTGAAAAACTATTGGCGCGAGAAGGTGAAAAGGGTGAGCCCGCCAGCTCTGTTCACACTTTGACCAACCCGCCAATGATAAAAGCTGAACCCTCGATTACCGGTATCGTACTTGTACATTTTATTTGGTTTTTCCAATTTTTCAGTTGTGTGCCGGTGGGGGAAGAGGGCATCGAGAAGAAATCGGGTGGGATATTTTGATATTTTATTTGAAATTATTTCACTTTCGGGCACTAGGAAGTCTACTTGGGGCACTGGAGTAACATAGTCGAGGCCCACACTCGCACAAAGAGCGCAGGTCGCAAGAAAAGGAGGGGTTAATTTGCACTGGCTCATCAGAGAAGGCAAATCAAAGAAGGGGATTTGACGAGAGCCTGTGGTTAGATGGGTGGTTAGACTCGGAGCATGGGTGGAACCCAAAAGCCACTACCGGGAGCAGTAAGAAAGGTCAAAAGGATGGGGAGATTCGAAAAGAGGCAAAAGGTGGGCTCCACTGCTCCAGGCCTGCCCTCTCTCTCTGTCACCCACACTTATTCATACCCCCTCCCTCCCATTCCTTCCTCTCTTTTTTCTTTGGCAGTTGAACCTAGCAGGGCTCCTCTTATCCGACCTCCATATTCATACTTAACAAAAACCCTGCCAGCCATCCCAGAAAACCTTCGGGTGGTCCGTGTGTACGGTATTGAAGTACCGTAGGACCCAAAAGACAAAGACATAAAGACACTCCCCTCCCACCCTCCCGCACCCCCCTTCCCTTCTCGGCTCCTTTCACTCTCTCTGATCCGACCCCCTCCCCCCTCGTCATAGGCCTTACTCTTCCTACTTACTATTATCTTGCTCCAAGGGGGTTTTTTTTCTTCCTACTATTTGACTTTCGCTACTGTTTGCTCTTAGTCTGCATTTCCACGTTCTTTGTTATTTTGCTACCAACATCCTTTCCTTTCGTCACTACCCCTCCCCTACCTGCCTTCATAACCCCCCCTCCTACCCCCCCACTTACCTACATTACCTCATCTACCCCTCCCTTTCCTCTCCCCTCTTCTCCAACATCGCAGCTACCTTAAACACATTGCACGACAACCTGGCCTCTTAATACTAAGGCCATCGTCCCTCCTTCGGTATACTCGTCTTCATAGACGTTTACTACTCTTTTTCTTTTCTGAATGTCGAGAATGCCAGCCCTACTGCTGCCAGATACTGCTGCGCCGTTTGCGCCCCGCTCATCACCAACAGTAGTCCTCAATACAACAGTTGACCCGTGGTTAACCGCTACCTTGAAACGAATCAACCGAATCAAGCGACCGCTCAACAGTGTTCCCCAGCACATGAAATGCCTCACGGAGACATTATCGCAGGACTCAGCTATATGGAACCTATGCAGTCTCATGATACCGCGCGCACCTGAAGCCGAGCTCGAGAAGCACGATCACCCTCTCCTAGATGCCCTTTTCCGATATCAGCTATTACACATTCAAGCCTATGTTGTTCACATTGACCTGGTTATGTCAAACGAAATTGCATACAAGCTTTCACCCGAGACAATAAAGGAACTGATCGAGTACCACAAAGACATCTACCTGATCGACCAGAAGTCCTGTACTTGGCATTGGACCGAGAAAGAGAGCCAAATGAAGAGGCTGCATGAAGAGTTTGTACAGACAGTGAACAAATTTGTTTATCGGACAGATGTTATTGCGTTAGAAGGCATGGAGGACGATGGAGCCGGAGAATTGCTCTGCGGGCGGAGCGATGAGGTTAGAGGCCTTATTTTGGGTTTCTTCCTGCCGTTGTTGCCGCCTCCACCACGAATCGTCGACGTTGTGCGAGCCCCGCCACCGCTGCTCCCGAGCTCGCCTGGAGCTGCCAACTGGTGGTCTCCAACACCACCTGCACCACCACCATCCCTTCCACCACCACCACCCGTCGAGGCATGGAGAGTGCTCCCATCGAGCCCTGATACGGATAGTCCACCAACGAATACAACACCATACTCATCCGGTTGGGGGGCTATGGGGATGTCAGAGGTGCCAAGTATGAACTCACCGGCCCAGCACCACCACCACCACCATCATCAGCAGCAGCAGTATTCTTCTCAGCCGCCATCGCATCAACTCCCGCTGACGCAACTTCCTCTACCCAGTCTTGTGGCACAACAATGCAGCACTGGCAGCGGATTTGGGGGGTTCGGTTGGGACAGGTATCAGGAGTATGCAACTACCATGTAGCCATCACGGAGAGGCTTAGGCTGTGGGATTAGTGGTAGTGGACAGCGAGAGCAGCAACAGCAGCAACGGCAGGAGGGGCAGCAGGGGCAGGGCAACATGACTGAGACTGGTTTTCACGACGTATGGAGAGGAGAGGAGCGGTATGGCCGGAGCTGGAAGTGACAACCTGATACTCGATACGCTTTCTTTCTTTTTTTACTGTTACTCATTCTTTTTATCTCGTTCGTTTTTCTATTACCAACGATGGCGATGAGACATGACGAAGAGATTTCAACATCAACCTTTATTCATTTCTTCTTCGACTTGCTTGTTGTGGGGGTTATGTCTTCTTTCTTTAAAATTCTCCTGTGGTGAGAATTGGCAGTGGCAGCGTAGTGGTGGTGGGGGTTTCTCTTTAGCGGGAGGGAATGGCCACTTTTCTGGTGATGGGGCCCTTGGGGGCTCAGTCGGTGTGACGCAAGGCTGCTGGTTCGGACAATGGCCAACACAACATACGACGACACATACGCTCACCACATGTGCTAAATCCCCCCGCTCTTTTCTATCATCACCATCTTTGCCCATCTTTTCTCTTCTTGTCGCCTCTTTCCCTCTTTCCCTCTCTCTCTCAACTCCTCCTTTTTTTTTTCCCGCTCTGTCTTATCTCACGCACACATACCCTCCATACATACAACACTTGGAGCAAAACAACACTGAACACTTGTACTATTCGATTGGGTGGTTGCTTGATTTTTTTCCCATATATTTTTTTTCTTTCTTTCTCCCGGACTCGGTTGAGTGGTTAGTTTGCGTCAAGTTATCGGTCACGCGATTTCCTTTCCACCCCGTCTCCTCTTTTTGAACAGAATCCTCTTTATTTATTTGTTTTCTTATCATTTGTTTTTTTGTTTGTTTAGCGTTGCAAATGTTTTAGCGATTGGATTTTGTGATTTTTTTGGCTTGATTTTTATTGATTTTTTAGCGAGCGTTGCAGTTTTTTTTTGCCCTTATAGCTTGTTTATTACCCTTTTAGTCATCGCAGGGCGGTTCTACTGGATATTTCTTTTCCTCTTCTGTTCTATTGGGTGGCTTTTTATCTTTTTCGCGCTTTCATCCCACAAGACGGTCGCAGCAATGCCGGAAAATACCAAAAATATTTGCATCGTAACAAAAAAACACTTTATATATATATTGTATGAAAGGGGGGAAAAAAAAAGAGAGAGGCAGATCTTTTCTTCTTTTTCTTTCTTCCATTTTTTTCCTGAAGTTTCGATTTAATCCTAACACTTTTTCCTAACATTCCCCTCTTCCTTGTTTTATATCCTTTTTCTTCTTTTTATTATTAAACTGGAAATCAGGTTTACTTTTTTCCTTACCTTTTTTTGCTTTTGCTTTTCTTTGACAAACCAAAGGTACGGGATTATGAGTGTTAACGCTATGATACTTGGGTGGGTGGTTTTCCGCATAGCGTGGTTTCTTTCTTTCGAGTTCTCGTCCTGTTTTATTTTTGTTGTCAACATCCTTCTGTATTTCATTTATTTACCGTATTGAGCGAGCGAGCAAAGCGTTGTTTTTTGTTTCTGTTTCTTGTTTCCTTTTTTACTGCCCTTTCTGCACACTTGAGGAACTGGTATTCTTTCCTGTGCCGATCAGGGTAGTTTTTGTGTATCTAGCTAGTGTAGTTTTTGTATGAATTGTAAGCTGATATTGGGGGATTTTTGGCGTTTGCTTGCATTTGCTCCTTACCCTCCCCCTCCTCTGGAGGAGCAAGGAGGAGATTGTCCGCATGACTACTTACTGATTATCGCACGTATAGCACAGTGGAGTGCCCACTGGGAGGACATGACAGATACCGCGTGTGGGATGAGGAGGTGAGAGGAGGGGAGAGGAGGGGGAGTCCTTTTTCCCCACTTTCTCTACCCTCTCGTGATCCCCCTGTACCTCCATGTGTGAGAGAGTTCACCTACTCACCCACTTACTCACTTCAGCCTGGAGAGGCGAGGATAGCGGGTGAACGAGAGAAGGGGTTCAACTCCAACCTCGTGATTTTTTTTCGATTTTTTTTCCCTTTTCCCAAAAGAAGGGTTTTTTTTCGCTCCTTTCCAGATATTGGTCTTAGTAGGGTCGATGCTAGCTCGGCACCAGCAGCAGTAATAACTACAGGCGAGGGAAGGGAAGGGAAGGGGGAAGGGGAGGGTTTTACTATACAGTATCAGAAGCGCTGGTACGTCTCATTTGTCCTCTGAAGAAGAAGGGAGGGGGAGGGATGCTAGGATCCAGGGTTCTTGATTCATGGAATATGACTCGCAGGTTTTTTTATATACATGCTAGTGGGTTATTTGTCAACACGGGTTTTTGTATGGGTTATTTGGCGGTTTTTCTCTTTCTTTTGCTTTGGAAATTGGGGGGGGGGACGGGGTGCCGGGGGGCTAGGGTAATGATTGGAGGATGCTCTCCGGGATGGCTAGTTAGTTCTCAGCCACTAGGATTTACTGAGTGGTGGAAAAGGCGAAGGGGAAGGGGAGGCGGTGGGGAGACGTAGGATAGATCTACGAATTTATTAATGTTAGATTAAATTGAATCGCCGGCGGTAGAAGAGGGTTATCCTATGGTTTTGTGAAATGTTTTTGCTTTGTTCTCGATCTTCGGAGGGTGGGTTTTTTATTATTTTTATTATTATTATTTTTCTTTTCTTTTGTTGCTTTGGGGAGTATAAACCATTGCATTCATCTGAGGATATGCTCACGGATGTACTCGAGTACGGCACCAATAGGTAGGCAGATAGGTAGATAGGCGTAACTCCACCTACGAGATACCTGACTGCTCTTTCGATCCCTCCATATGACACCCAAACCTCGACCCTCATCTCACTTTTTTTTTCTTTTCCTCTTCTTTCTTTTCTTTTCAACTCCTTCAGGCACTTCATTTCATGCCTTAAGTTAAACTTAATGCCTTCCTTCCGTCTTTTCACCCTTCATCCTCCAATATAATACAAGCACTTACCCCCAACAATATAGTGATCCCAACCTTAATTCCATCCAATAACGCCCCACCCAACAACTTCCCCCTCCTTCATTCTCCGCTCCCCATCATCTGCTTCTCCTTCTCCTGCTGCTTCTTCCTCTTCTTCCGCCCCCCCAACAATAACAATGCTAATCCCCCGCCCAATGATGCCCTCGCCTCCCACACCAAGTACAAGTTCCTTCCCCAAGTTGACTACTTCCTCCTTCTCCTCCCCATCCCCTCCTCGCAAGAGTACGTCGTGCAGGATTGCGTTATGCACGCTGAGCGGGTCGTGCGCGAATTCACTTGTTTTTTTTTTTTTGTATCAGAGAATTAACTTGAGGAGGGATCGGTGGTGGATAGATAGATAGGTAGGTGTTTGGGATGGGTTGGGAGGAATGGCCTACTGGATTCTTAACCTACATACCGCATCGGCGGCCGAAGGAATGGAATTGGAACTGGAAGTGGAGATAGAAGAACAAGTGCGAGAACGCAGGATTGGAGTCTGCCATTGGTACTTTACGGATGTGGTGGTGGTGGTGGTGGTGGTTTGTGCGTTATTGCTGCTGCTGCTGCTGCTCCTGCTGCCGTTTCTGCCGTCCTCATTGCATGAGGTGGTACCAGTAGAGTAGGGCTCGTTCACGAAAAATACCTGCCCAGTCCATGCGCTGTGGGGGGTATACGGACTCTGCAGCGTCGCGACTACTCGTACATCTCATCAGTCCCAGTTTCCTTTTTTTTTCTTGCCAATCCCATGTTTTATTGGTGTTCTATGGATGGCTGTGGTGATGGGCAATGGAAGGGGAGGTAAATTGCATACTTGCGCCTCCACAGGATGGAGCTCTATTTGATAGGCACATTTTGGTTTTTATTTTATTTTATTCCAAAAATAATAATAATAGTAAAATAGACGATATTCCGGTTCTGTCTACCTAGGCATTTTTAGTTTTTGTTTCATAGCACAGCTTTGTTTCTTTGATATTGGGGGTTATGTACCTGTGCTTTGCTTAAGCTGGTCTTTTTTTTTTATTTTTATGGATAATACCCGTAGTAGATCGGATCGGACCGGACCGCCGCGAGATAGACAGGCAGAGGTAAAGAGAACCCGAGAAAAAAAATCCTATGCGATAACGATTTTGTTTTCTCCTCCAAACAAATAATTGAAAGGAATGGTTTAAATGAAAAAAATATATATATAGTATATATAATTATAAATATAAAAAAAGAGGTTTGTGCCGACTATCATTTGGTCCCGTCCTCTTTTTTATGTACTCGAGTAGTTGCGGTTCACTTTATCGAAACCCGTATCAAACAGTACTTACTGTGCGGTGGTTTGTAAGAAATAAGGAAAATAGTTAATTAGCTAACAGGGTGCGCAAGTTTTTTTGAGCGGGTTTGAGAACCTTGGAGGGTGGCTAACTAACTAACTAACTTGCTGCTTTCGGGTTACTTGCGGGCTGTCAATTATTGGTATCGTGTGGGTGGGTGGTGCTTGGACTGTAGATATTATCTACTGTAGTGAAACGCTCTAGAGGCAATATTATAATTATTATAGTTAGTGGGCAATTTAGAGAGAAACTTTACCTCCTCGCCCTACCCTTTTTGGGGCCGCATTGGAAAGAGTTAGGCGTAGCATAGTACAGAACCACATTCTCTATTAAACTATCATGTTGACCGCTGGGCTTTCATAGCGGTCATAGCTACTATAATACAAGCAAACCACTATCATATCTATACGGTACCCTCATATAATTGCTTAACGCAACCTTTAAACCTGCCCTTAGCGTACAGGTAGAATACAGTAGCAGCTTCATAAGTAACAACATATTGCCAGCGGAGAAGTAGACTGTACTGCAAGAAAGAAAAAAAACAAAAACAAAAACAAAACAAAATAAGAAAGCTAGGAAACCTCGATTCAAAACCTCATCCTCGGCCGCATATACACCTCATACATACATACGTATTATACATACACACATACATTATAAGGCGAAACCAAGAAGCATTCTAATTCTCTCATCTACCCATGCTCAAAACGCACACGGATGACGATGAGTCGACGCTTTGTCCTTTATGGTATGAAACTCTGTGAAAGTAGTCCGGTCGTGTTTCTAAAAAACAAACCCTAACCCAGCCGCATCTAGATGGTGAGTTAGGCTCCGGTACAGTATCGGTATCATCCTCCAGCACAATGCTTATCCCCTATCCATCCGGTTGGTCGGGTTCGCAATAACGCTCCGGTCGGTTTACAATGAACTTTTTGCCACTATTATTAGTAGTTTCAGTTGTGATCGTTGTTAAGTTATCGCCGTCGCAGGGTCCTCGGATTTATTGATTGATTTCGACATGGCGTACTGTCCTCGAGTACCGAGATTTTCACAGCGGCTGAGTATGATGCAGCATCATAGTGTTAGACCATAGCTGAAAAAGGGTGCAGATTAGTAAGTGTAGGGAGGGAGTGAGTCGTGATTAGGATGGGGACGTTTCGAAATCTTCAGCCTGCTCGTCTCCGACCTGCAAGTGCAAATGCAGCTTGGTTACCGGTTACGGTAATTGATGAGTTTTTGCTGACGGAACAAGCGAACAGGGAATCTGCTACCGTAATGGTAAAGTACTTGAGCTGCGTGCAGCAGGTTGAGTTGCAGTAGCGAGGGGATCTAATGTTAAGTCGGGGGCGCCGGCATTACAGTGTTAGGGAGGTCCAGTCTAATCAATCATTTGTCTTGTCTGCAGGCTCCTCCGGGCGGGCTCTGATATGGGGAGTGACGATGAGAGGGGTGGCGCTCCAGACTGGTTGTCAACGTGGGAGAACCAACGCCTTGGGGCGACCCGATTAAATGGGCGTTCAGGGGACCCTGAACAGCCACGGGTGGTGGCGCCCGGCGCCCGACGAAACGTCAAATATTAGGAGCTTTGGTCTTCTACCCATCTAAGCTCTTGCGACTTCGGAGAGCACACTCAATAGAGTACAACATAATACCCGTTTTTTTTTCTTTCTTTTTTTTTTCCTCTTTCACAAATTTCGGTTCTCGCGGTCGTACATACTACACGGAGTACTTACACAGGTCTCCTCCGTATTTCAAGACATTGGTGTTGGTTTAAAATTACATGTTGATTAAGCATAAACTTTTTCATGGAGTTCTTATGAGATGCAGATTGCGGGTTGAGAGCTGCGAACTTTATTCGTAGCATCCAAGATAGCATATTAGAGATCCTAGCTAAATTCCGTCAAATACGGTAACCCAAATTGCCAAGTACAATTTGAGGGCGAAAAAGGGGGGCGATCGGCGCCATCATCACTTGTCACTCACTGTCTTCTTCAATACTGATAGTCAAATCCCTCGAAGAGACTCCCCAGGCCTCCAAGTGGCAGGTTGGATCCCCAGAGATGGCTATCACGGGGTGCTCGGGTCCCCCGCAAACAGCCATCCACCAAAAAGTTTCATATCATTTCTTAGTTGGGCCTAGTCGCTCCAATAAACACCAGACCCAACCCCGTTGACCAAATTTTGCCCGAAACATTCTTGGCTAGATAGGCATGATTGGATGCCATCGAAAGCTGATATTCTTTCCCCCAAGTACCACCCCAACCACGATAGATTAGTACCTCTCTCCGCTTGATCCTGCCAAATTCCTAAAACGCCCCTAAATACCACCCCCCGGCCCCGTTTTCTGCGTCCAAACAGACCGCTAGCATCCTGGCTTGTTTAAACAAGGTTTATGATGGCGACCAATGGGGGGTGAGTTCGGTGAATCATGACTCGTCACGATTGATGATTCGTCAGGTAACAAGTCACTGAATCCCGCCACCCCCCCTGTCATCGGGGGAGAGCTAGCCAATCGAGTGACATCCCGTGAGCTCGAGTTGGTGGCTGCCCCCTGTTGTGCTCCGGCACTCTGGGCCTCGGAAGATACAATATCGAAATGAACAACGTCTGGTAGGAGTGTAGACACACGAATCCTCTTTTTTTTTCGTAGGGCCTGGTCTCTGTTGCTACTCTAAACATCCAGTAACATGACCCATGACGTAAATGGCCTCCCCAAATTTCTGCCAGAGCTCACATGTATTGTGATAGATATCTTCGTGTGCTGGTCAAACCTCGGAGCCCCTAACTAACGTACTCGACTAACCCTCATGTACGATTATCTACAGTCAGGCCGCAGATTCTCATGTTCGGAATCCAGGGTGACCTAGAAATATATGTATCCGGTTCAGAGAAAACGTCCGTGCTAACAGACTTCCTGCGAGGCATCGTATCATATCATGCCATAAGCACAGTCCAGAAACAAACCACGCGGTACAGAATGAAGCGCCCCGGCCATACCCCACACTTGCCACTGCAACTTGTAGAATCGCCGATGCCAGTTTGGGCGAGCCCAAGCATGTCGGAACCTCTGCTGATCTCGTAAACCATGTCGGTTTGTTCTCCATTGGGCGGAATGTGCCGGCTCAGAGATGCTCTTTCAAGTGGCTTATTGGTGTCAGCTTCGCCTTTTTCCGAATGGTAGTACCCAAAGATAAGATATGGGCTGCAATACGATGGCAGAATGGTAAGTATTAGAAACAAAACGATGGCAGTTCGATTGGAGCTTACCCATTCGTGCTAGAGCAACGGCTCAGGCCTTCCAGGTTTATTCTGGGGTTTGTTCAGTAAACAGCGTTCTGGGTCCACCATGGCTTCTCACTTTTTTTTATTATTTTCTGATACAAAAGACAGAAATTCGCCTTGTTTCGCAGTAGGCTCCTACTATCCCCAATGCAGGCCCGACATTTACCTACGTGGAGGAGCAGAAGCTGGATACCTTGTCATAGCGAACGCAGCAGCAGCAGCAAAGCATAGCTGTAGTACCTATTCGAATCGACACACCACTGTAAGAACCAAGGCCCTAGGGATTGCCAGGTGTTCGCAGGCTGTACTATCACGCCAGTGTTGTCAATTTCGTGAGTTTCTCATTCCGATTTGCATGAACCGAGTGACACTTAGTGACTTGGCTGCGAGCAAGGCATCGAGGCTATAGAGTTGGAAACGAGGAGTATCGTATGCGCTCGGTCAGAAGGATGTAAGGCGCTGCTTCGGGTACCAGGCGGCCTAGCATTGTACGTGGTCGTGAATTGTGGGACGAAATAATAGCAGGCTCTGTTGTCCTAGCATCTGCGACCGGAAAAGAAGTTCCACCATAGTGCATAAGCATCTCATGACGTCCATAATTGCAATGGCTAGCTGCTGATTCCAGAGATGATAGGGAGCTCAGCGTAACGACTTGTGATTCTCAGATTCGCTTCCTGAGCGCACATACAGCTTGTAGGTATACGTATACCCCCAAAACGAGGAGATCATGTTCAATCCAAAAGCCTAGTCTCCCGTCGTGCAGCGCTGGACAGGGATCAGCAAGGGAAGAAGCGGTCTTCTTCAGCAGCGTTAGGGCTAACTGCAACTAAGAGTGGGGGAAGATAGTGCCGCAACCTCCAAATCTATCCATTCAAATTGGTGTCTTAATTCTCCTGGTCCGCTAGGTCATAGCGGATTGTTCAGGATCCCACATCAATCACAACTCTGTCACCTGAGGCTTTGGGCATCTCCCGCGTTTTCTGGAGCCTGGGAGGGGGCAAATGGATCCCTAGAACCCTAGCTACCTGAACTATGATGGAAAAGAAACGGAGGCACAGGAGTAACGCCGAACAGCGTGTAGTGTTGAGGGAGTAAAACTCCAACGCCCAAGGTAAAATCCGAGGGCATCCGGCTGGCGGTAGTAGGATAGGCTTCTGGGTTCTATGAGCTGGGAGAAAGGTTGTCGAAACTTGTGAAAAGCCCGCTTAAGGTGAGCTTATCCATTCTCCGGTACCCGGTAGTCACAGTAGATATGAAGGACAAAAAGAACCCACTCCTTCCCCCCTCCTAAACTCCTCATTATCGTAGTCCACGTTGGCGACAGCGCTTATCTGTGGGAGGAGAGGGGAAAGAAAACAAGTGGCGCAGACAGGTTGGTAGTTTTGTGACCTCACAAATCAGAAATACTTAGACTGTAGACCTCACTTTCTTTGGAGGGGCCTTTTAACACACTATGGTTAGTTTACTGTTGCGGTAAAATATCCGAAAACGAGGTAGGGATATTGTGACCCTTCACATTTTCTCGATTTTCTCCTTTAGTAGCTTGGAACAAGCAGACTTTTAATAACATAGTGACCAACCTTGCATCATATCAGATCAATACCTAGCATCACCGATAGTCACTCATTTCTCCCATATTCCCACCCTTTTAGGAGCCAAATTATCACTCGGCAGGCCCTAAGAGTAATCCTACAGTATATTAGCAAAGGCCTCGGGTTCCATCCTGAAAATTGCTCACACGATAAATAGAATGAGGATAAAGGGAGTATGGCATAGAGCGGGAATTCGCGCTCTTCACCCACGGATAACCCCGTGTGGGATAGGGTGGGAGAATTATAGAGGTAAGAGTGTATGATGTACTGTAGTTAAGAAACCCGCTCTCATGTGGTAACTCGTAGCAGAGAAGCTGAAGGGTAAGAAATATTTACTGCGCACGAACGGAGGAGGCCAAGTCGAGTAGTTAAACTGGATATTTAGTAACCCATCTAGTAGGTTAACCACTTCTAGATTCCTTTTTGATCACTTCACAAGCTGCTAACGTGGTTTCAATGTTGAGCACACCCATAATTTTTCAATCTCTCGCTAGGCCACAGCTTCCGTCTTGTCAATCTACATTTGGCATCACATGTGGTATGGGAATCTGCCTAAGGTTCAATACAGATACGAACATTTAAACTGTAATCCCTCACTGTGTATTCACGCCCATTTACGCTCCCGCCTAGATATCCGAGCCCGTCTCGTGCCTAATAGCGACTTTTTTGAGAGATACGCATATGAGAAAGTGAGACTCACAGCCTTGGGGATGGTGGAGATAAGGTTGGAGGTACGCTAAGAGATGGGCAAGAGTGGAGGGGAAATCATAACCAAGAATATAGTAGGTACTAGCTCATCTCAACTTCTGCTCACTAGTTTACTCATCACGAATGATAAGAATAACCCCAGTGATAAAAGTTGGAACAATGGGAGGAAAAAAAATTATATAGAATCTCATGCTCCTAACCGACCGGGAGGGCTACTGCCTAACACGTCTCTAGTTATAATAAGTTATATTAAAGCCCCCGCAGCAAGTCTTGCAGCCCAAAATTTGATGGCAGAGCATCACATGTAAAATATCATGCTCTCTAAAAATCTAATAGAGTCTGATACCGAACCATAACTCATGACGCTGACGGATGGGCTGTCATGCTAAAATACGGTCAATCATACTCCATAGACTAGCTTCCTTCGCACACGCGATTTTCCGCTTTTAGGATAGAGCAGGTATACTGTTTATTTCAGGCTAGAATAGAACATTTATGTATATAGGGAGATGTCCTCTGTTGTCGGGCCGTTAGAGGAAGCCCGAAATACATACTTTAAGGCACTCATATTACGTTCTTCAACTTCGCACATCTATTGACTCAATGGATTGGGGGGACATTTTGTTATATCAGAGATGCGAAATTACTTCCCGAGTTAGAAGGAAGGATAGGATTTAGGCAAAAAAACAAAAACTTACTCATCAAACGCGTCATCCTAAACCACTTGCTGAAGGAAACTAGCAGGCCATATCATTCCGGAAATTTGTGCTATAAAACCCCCTTCTCTTCCTCGGATCGGCTATTCCACCTTATGGTCAACTACGCTCTTACGGCCTCCTTTTTCTTAAAACTATATGTGTAAGAGACCCCCCCTAGCACAGGCCAGCAGGCCCATTCCACATTTAGACCAAGAGAATGGGCACAGGCCGCCACCCTCCCGGCGGCTAGGTTTAAGAAAACACATCCTATATCATACCAAAACAAGAATAAATTCATGCTAATTAAATTAGTGATAATACTCCCCCCAAAAAAAGTGAGGATAGAACATTGCTGGGATATGGCTAATCAATCAGGTGCTGTTTGGCACAAAGAAATCCACCAACTCCCTCAAGGCATGCCGCCCCAAACAATACAATTTTGATTAAAAGTGTAGATTACAGGTACCTTAAGGAATAAAATTCAATGGTTCAAGAACATAGATTACGCTCGTTTCTATTATTAAATGACGAGAAACAGCCAAAGGCAAAGGGACAGGATATCTATCACTAGATACCTAATGTTCAAATCTTAGTTCATGGTACTCCGGGCTACCCCTCCGTTGTTCGTCGCCACTAAATGGCCGGCCACTACAGGCCAAGGCTCGAGCTGAGACCAAAGTTTAGAGACCAAAGCATATCCCGCGATAACTGCCTCTTAACCCCTTTACATAGCTAGTCTTCCCACAAGCTTGGATTGGCTAAGGCCTCTCAGTCAGGTTCTCAAAGGTAATATCTGAAGTTCATACCTCACGCTTTGAAATAAAGATACAGGGATTTTTCCTAGGCTACGAGTCTGGTACACTACCCTTAATTCTGTCTTTCCCTCTGGACGACTCGGTATCCACGATTCCCAACTCCTAGAACCTTGCAGTGTAGGGCCCTGTCGTAACAGTAGCATAACTAAGCACCTTCAGGATGTGCGATCTCGGTGACAAAATTCGTGGCCCACAAAATCTCCTTGTTGCTTTGCAAAAATATGTTAAAATTTCCTAGAGCCTTTAGAGCCATCCAGATAATGTCATTTATGAGACAGCCTCCGTTAATTAATGCCCATAGTGAAATGCAAGAAATGATGGGAGAGGGCAAAAGGTACTTCTGGTCTTATATGAGTTTCCTATACAAAAGGTACATAGCAAAACTATCTACTCACGATCCTAAGCTCTCAGCCCTCATGGTCACGGTGGAGTGGGAAAATTATCATTATTTCTATGTAGAAATTCGGGAGAATTGCTACACTATAGCTTGATTTCATTAATTAACTCTAAATTCCTTTTGGGTAAGTTAGGAGTGTTCGAAATCAGCCATTTGTGGTGTAAAATGGGAGGGGCACGAATTTTGTCACCAAGATCGTACACATTGAGAAATACACCCAAATTACTAATAACCGAGGTTAACAAGCCAGAGTTGCATTCACTAGAGACCCTTCCCCACAATGGGCCTAGGAAACTACCTATCCGTGGCCCGCCCCACAGAACCACCTATAGGCCTAAATAGACTAACGTGATATCCTCCCAGCTTAAGTTAAGTGGTCGACCCAGATACGCTGAATACTAGGCTATGGGAAACACATCATAAAGGAGAGCTACCGGTACCTTGGAAGAAAAGGTAAATCACACAAGCTAGGACAAACCACCAGACTTCCACTCTCATATCTCGAATACCAGTGGTTGACGCTCCGTATCTCGGGGATCAGTCGTACCCCTTTGCATCATAGTTTATCACATTATCCAAGGCCAGAACTTAGAGTATCAGATCTTGGTAGACACTTAATTTAAGCAAATGAACATTATACTCGTGCCAATTTGCTGTGGCTAGGTACAACGCTCACAACTGGGTGGACCTTAAAGAGTGCCGAACGGCTCAACAAGATCTCAGTCGTTTATAGTGCAAGAGCAATAGCAGAAGAGTTTCCACCACGAGGTACCCACTGGTACAACAGATAGCATTCCTCCAGCTTTCTGATACTAATTTTAAAAAATTGTCTTTTGTTCAGCTTTACCTTGCACCCATTTCTACGGTTTTCTACTTTATTAGGTCTATTCTGAGATACAAAGCCATATTGAGTCACAAACTTATACTAAGCTGTAAAATCACATTAAATCACATTAAGCTAGTGGGTAAGCCAAGGGCAAAACTCTGGTTTGATACTTTGTTATAAAGAAATTCATATAGTACTTTGAGGTAGTTTAGTTAGCATCAGTTAGGGTTTGTGGGAGTTACTGTTGTGGAGAGTATTAAAGGGTGAAAAGTTTTCATGTGACTGTTTTTCTTTCCCTGTCTCAATAGCATAAGAGGCAAAAAAGGGCATTTAGAAAATATTATTATTAATTGGTTCAGTAAGTAATATCAATAGAATAAGCACACTGTCCTACTCTTTGAGAAAGTGAATAATTTAATTTCACAATGAAATTTATTAAGGTTTTCACCCTTTATATTCTGGTTTTACTTTCTATACTTTTTATATCTATATTGTGCTGAAAGACATATCAAAATGTGTGCAATCAGATCATCTTGCTGCATGCTCTAATAATGGATCATTGCAGTAACCTGAAGGGCTGTTTAAACTGTCCCACAATATGGCGGCTTGGCAGTTCTAATATTCCTTATAATCCTTCCCCTCTTCTTTCTACTTTCCCCTCAGCTCTTTCCTCTACACACCTCTCTTCTCTTTTTTACAACTCAAACACATCTTCTCGGTTCTTTTTTTACAACTCCAACACACATTTTCTCTTCTCCTTCTCACTACTAATTTGCACTTATGTTTTCTTATCAATTCTCTCCATCCTCTACATCCTTTACTTTCCTCATCATCTATACCCACTCTATTACCTCTTCCACCATATCCTCCTTTCCCTCATGTATCCCCTTCCCCCCCTCTACTACTTCGATCGTCTCGACCACCTCACCTCGCTCTCCGAGTTCCCTCTTAGCCTTGTTTGTCCTCTTAGTCTGTAATTCCCTTTTAGCCCTTAATGCCCTCTCTAATCTCTCTAATCTCTCTAATCTCTCTAACCTCTAATCTCTCTCCTCTCTCTACTCTCTCTACTCTCTCTACTCTCTCTACTCTCTCTACTCTCTCTACTCTCTCTACTCTCTCTACTCTCTCTACTCTCTCTACTCTCTCTACTCTCTCTACTCTCTTTACTCTCTACTCTCTCTATGTCCTCTACTTACTAGTACTCTCTCAACTCCCTCTACTCGTGCTACCTCCTCTACCCCCTCTACCTTGTATACTCCCTTCATCTTCTCTTCCTCCTTAACTTCCTCCAAGTCTACGTACTCTAGTCTCTATACTCACTCTCCCTTCTGGACCCCTTTCAAATTCTTACCCTTTTTGGCCATTTCTTCCATCTTATTCCTCTTTGCCCTTCTTTTCTAATGTACCCCATACACTCTCGCACTTTGTACCCTCTATCTTCTTCCATTCCCTCCCTCCTCTTTCTCTCTCTTAGCCTGTTATACCTTCTGTATACCCTCTACCAGCTTTATCCTATTTGTCACTTATACCTTCTCAATTCCCAGAACTCCCAGAATTGTTTTTAAATTCTTGCTCTCTTATATACCTTGATCTTCCTCTGCTGATGGAACAATCTCTACCCTCTCTAGCTATTCCATATAAAGTAATTGCTAATTTGCATAACTGGAGTCTTCATAGACATAATAGGGCTGTTGCAGACTTGGAGTCTGATGCTGGAGGCAATTTTCCATAGTCATGCTGAAATTGCTAGGTAAGTTATAATCTTATATGTAACTTAAACTAATATTATATATTATTCAATACTAAAATATGGATAAGACCTGTAGGGGTGAGGGCCTGCTAGTAAGATATACTACCAAAGACTACTAACTTGATACACTGTATTTTGTAACTTGAAGGGAAATCTTACAAACCTCAAATTTTAAGATGTTACCTTACACAAGGTAGTATGCCAAAAAGAAAACAGCCCATAAGTCTTCTCTCCTCCCCTTCTTTTATTCTTATTTCATCATCTTCTCTCTTATCTTGCTCCTCTTTTCTTTTTATATTTTTCTTTTCTTTATCATATTTCTTTTTATTTCCTCCACTGGCACCCAATACTAAATGCATTTTCAATACCCTTCAGCAACTCATAATTCTAGTTTTTTAATTTCCCTCCTCATATTCCTGTCACTGTCACTGGCTAACCTTTTACAGATTTGTGATTAGACTATACAACTTGTCAATTTACACCATATATAGTATAATAATACCTTTATACTAACTATACTGACTATGTATAGATCAGGCTTAGATATAGTAAGGTAGCCGGTATCTATTCCAGGCTACCCTGAGCTGTCTATTGGCTGATTCCTCTAGAGAACCAGGGTGTTGGTTTTGTGTGAAAGATTTTGAATCTTCACTTGTATCTTGAATTTTGAAGATTACAGTGGAATCATACCAATGTCACAAATGGTGACTAAGCAAGGCAGATTTCTCATTATTATTATTATTATTATATATCATTAAGCTGATAGAGCCATCGGCTATGAAGCTGATTAATATACAAAAGGATAGCAGTGATTCACTTGCCGGTAATGATGCACTTGCTGGTCAGATATTCTGCCTCACATAGGCCCTACCGGCCTCTGCACAAATACCCGAGTACAGAGCCCTACAGGAGCGTTGCGTCTTGACTAATTCTGTGATGTTTCCTCCATGACAACTTCTGTCA
>Ga0307507_10002400_pt1 | contig 39546 bp, 9 predicted proteins | sample 7_EM_MG_FD_207223 | JGI IMG/M metagenome (GOLD analysis project Ga0307507, IMG submission 207223) | Populus trichocarpa ectomycorrhiza microbial communities from riparian zone in the Pacific Northwest, United States - 7_EM | ecosystem: Host-associated > Plants > Roots > Unclassified | place...
AATAAAATGTTTAAAGTTGGAATTTTTAGATTTTCATCAAAATTCGGCTAATTTCTATATAAATTTCCGAGAATATGCCACCTCTATATTTCTATACTTTTTAAATAAAAACATAAAATTTTTTTTTAAAAAAACCTAAGTAGATAGATAAATATATTATTTATTTATATTATAAAGGAAGCATTTTAATGTATTTATTATATGGGGGTGACAATATATAAGCAGAAAGATATTGAGTTATAGTAGTTTTTGGTACGCATTGACCAGGCAACCCAGACTTTTCACGTGTAACTATAAGCTTTAGATGGTAGTTCTATAAAAGGTGGTAGTATTTATTAGGTTCTTATGCTACCATTTTTATAAATATCTCGGCGTCTTATATCTTAATCTTAATAGGTAGTAGCCCTTTAGCTTATTTATCTGTAGTTATATAGTTAATAAAGGATAAGACATTGTTAATGTCCCCCTTATAGTTGTTATAGTCTTTTAAGCCACTAGGCTTCCCTTTAGGGGTTAAGGCTAGGGCTAATAAATTAAATTCTCCTAGGACTAATTGGTGTTGTGGTTTTAATATAGGTATTGGGTTATTCTTTAAGTTTAACATAGTAGCTAGTAAGGAATTTTGTCTTACTATTGTTGATTCTTTAGGAGTATGAAGTGAAGTAACTTATAGACGCGCTGCTTCTGGCAGCGTCTGCGGTATCGTGGAGACGTAGAATTGGTTGTAGGCTAAGTGTCGGTGAAGAAAAGGCGCAACGTAATGTTATGGGACGCGGGCAATGGCTACAAAGCGTATGTGTTTGGGGAGTCTATAAGACGTTACGCGATCGATTGTAAGGGTCGAGGGCGTAAGGAGGTGATATACCCTCGCGTAGCTAATATAAGCTGTACGCGAGGTGTACGCGAGAGCACGGGGTTCTCCTATGGAGGCCCCTACGGTCGGGTTCCGTGACAGCTATAAAGAGGCCTAAGTATTTGCTAAAAGAATATATAGAGCCTAGGAGACTACCTAAGCAATTATAAAAAGAGTATAAGAGAAAAAAGAGGCCAATGTAAACTAATATTGCTGTAAGGTAGACTTCTAAGCAGGAGATAAGGCATAGGTGCTAATAAAAAACCAAAAAACCTAGAGGCCGAGCCATAAACTAGACTACTAAATAGCTAGCCCCTATAAAATCCTTAAAAAAAAAGGGCACTTTTTTAACTAGACTTAATAAAGATCTATCCTATCTTTTTTTAAACCAACTATAGAAGGTAGCGGATAACCTATTACCTAGATAGTATAACAACCCCCTACTACTAATTTAGATTACAGAGGATAAGGAATAGGAAGCTAAAGAGATCCTAGCAGTTAAGAAGAACTATAGTATCTTAAAATACCGTGTAAGCTAGGTAGGCTATAATAAAGATCTAGAATGGTACCCCACATCTAATTTTAAGTACTCTCCCTATAAGCTACAAGATTTCTATCTAGCCTACCTAAGCCTCCCTAGACTACTACGTAAGCTAAACAGCTGGATTAAATACTAAAAGGAAGGGCTAGATAATTATAATAATCTAAATAATAATAAAGAACTTAGATAAAGCCTAGGGGCAGGCATTTTTAAAAGGGAGGGGTAATATAGTGGTGCTAAAGCGCGTTACCTACTACTTTCTAGGCATTCTACAGTCAAAACTGGTTAGTACGATACGACTTATACGGCCAGCCGTATCGTTATACCAAAGGTATCGTTGTATTTAGTATTTGTATGTTAAATATACCCAAATTCAAAATTAGGTAATGATATTATAATATTATGTATTTACCGATCAGCTACACTAAAAAAAGTCGTGATCGACGTCTGTTTGGTGTTGCAATTTCGTTACCCTTAAATTTAATGTTCGTGCTTTATAAGGCTTATAATTATGTCTCTCTCGCCGTCTTTCTATTGTTCCTCATACGGACAAAGCTTTTGTAAGGCCTATAAGGCCTTATTAAGCTTAATTTAAGGTTATTTGGATTCGTCCTTATCTATTTCTGTATCGCGATTAGGCCCTATATAGAGCTCTGCTACGTACTTAATAAGATCCTCAGTTAAATCCTTAGGTTGTTTAAGATACGGATTTTTTGGCGCTTATAGTCGGAAATACCGTGACGGCAACGCCTATTAGGATTTTAATGTCTTACTATATTAAAAAGGTAGAATTAAGTATAGAGAGTAAGATCCGAAGGTGGTTTTAATAAAATTTAATTATTATAGGATGGATTTCGATGGCTGATCTAGCGGTAAGGAAAGCCCAAATCTACTTAATAAAATACTGGCTATACCGATTTTGGTGTAGAGAACTTAACGATATCGTAAAAAGTCAGATTATCGTAAAATACACCAAAAAAAAAATTTGATCAAGGCTTGTAGATCGTAATATAGAGTATATCGTTGTAACCAGATATCGTACTAAAGAGTTTTAACTGTACTAAATTCTACTAAATTCTACTAACACTACTTATAGAGCTAACTAATTAGGATTTTCCATCCCCGGGATGGAAAATCGCTATTAGCTCGCTTACTACTAGCGCCTTAGCGACCCCTTTATATCTTATTAGTCTCTAATAAACCTCTTCTTCTCCTTAGCTTAGTATTCTTATATAGTAGTAATCTATAAGCTTTGGTTTAGAAGTAATTATATAAGCCTATTATAGAACCTACTATATAAAACAATAGGCTAAGGTAAGATTACCCTCTCCTTAGGCCTATACCCCCTAATATATTATTTAGAATGTATCTCTACAAGCGAGTAAATAGATAAAGATATCTATTTAAAGTGAAGTATTACGGACCTTATATTGGCAGTAGTACGACTACTAAAAGAGGACATAAGCGGACTAGTAGTAGAAGTGCGAGAGGCGCTAGAACTAGTTAAACCATAGGATAAGAGGTAGCTGAGTTATATAATAGATTACGTTACCGTTTTAGAATATGGGATCTATGGGATCTATAAGAAACGTTATATACCAAATATACCTTACGTACCTTATATACTTAGTATTTCTTAGGCGCTGTTTATATATTTAAAGGACCACAGTCCCTACCTAGATAGTTCCTTTCTTTATAGTAAATCCTAGAATATAATTAGAGTTAATCTATTAGATAACCACTCCACCAGATATTATTATATTATTAACTTCTTATTTACCTATATACTTAGCCTATTAGCAGGTCTACCGTAGTATTTCCTATAAGGCTTTATTATATATTTACTACCTAGTTATGGTATTAATAAAGTTAAACAATATATACCACTAAAAGCTCTAGTTATAACGCTATTAACGGCGGTAACTACCTTAGGTACTAGTGAGGACACTAGTATAGGGGATACTAATTTATAACTAGTTATGGTTAAATAGTTATAAGAAATAGTTAACTAACTATAAGATAATAACAAGGCACTTAAAGACAGAATTAATGGTATTGGTGTAGTAAAGGTTAAGTTACCCTTAATTAAGCAATTCTTAGGGGAGAAGTTAAAGCTTAAGGGATTTCTTATGTAAATGCACTTTAAGGTAATACAAGAAGGAGCAAAACTAGTAACAGTTATGGATTAAGTGGCGTATATAGGACTATTCCTATCTAGATAAGCACTTAAATAGTTTAACTTATTAAGATATAGATAAATAGTATATTAACTACTAACTAAGAAGTAAGGTATATATTTTTTAGTTAGAATGGGTTCGCGGAATAGTTAATATAGATATTTAGAGACCTGGAGGTAAAAACTATAGTAAAAAGAAAACTCCAAAATCTAGTATAATATACTTTAGTAATTAAGTATATAATGCAGTTTTAAACGCTCGCAATATAGGTTAAATAGAATAATTAGGCGCTTATAGCATAGTATAAATAGGGACTTAAGGTAAAAGTCTAGGACGTAATAATTCTTATAAAAGACGCGATAACTATATAAAAATTAATTAACTAGTTAATAAAGATTAACAATAGGATCTATTAAAGGGAATAAGATAAAAAAGGGCAAGATAAAGTTCTATAGTTATATAAGACGCAGAGCATATTACAATAATTATAGAGTTATAAACTATAGAATGGTAGGCTAGTTAATAGACTTAAGCGGTACTAAAGAATTCTAAAGATAAAATAAAAAATTATAGAAACCTAGAGGTTAAGAATTAAGTAATTATAGAACTAAGGAGTAGAGGCTAAACCAGGGATCTTAATAGTAGAAGATATTTAGGCACACTCTATAATAAGAAAAATAGTTTAAAAAAGGAGCTTATATAAATTATAGAAAACAGGGTTATTTCGCCAAAGACTATAGAGGTAGTTAGAGTAACTATGCGGTAAAGGGCATTAGATTATTAGAGTATAATAATATAGATATAAGTGTATTGCGCGGGACTAAGGAGTGTTTAATTAACCACTTTACGTTTTGTTATAATAACATATACTAAATTTATAAGGACGCTAAGTATGGCGTAAGCTATTAGCTATAGGAGCTAGAGTTAAAAGGACTTAAGGGAACTAGAGAGTTAGATAAGGAATAAGATTAACTCTATAAGCAAAATTAAGATATTATAATAATATGCAGATAAATATTAGTAAAAATAATTGTTGGTATGCTTTAACAACGTGCAAAATATATATATCACAATGATATATACTATACGGTGTTATAGATGGATGTTGTCTTCCAATACAAAGAAGGGTGAGGAACTTAAGGTTTCTTACCACGCTAGTGCTGCGGTAACACGTAACGGCAACTTGCCTTACGTAACGGCAACTTGCCACACGTGGCGGCAATTTGCCTCCTATTACAATGCAATATATTCTAGCTACACTAGGAGTACTTTAGAAAATGCGGAGGACTAGTATCCTATAACTGTGCAGTTCTGCAATCTATATATACACTTCTCTTTCTTTTCTTCCTTCCTTCTTTCCTTCCTTCCTTCCTTCCTTCCTTACCCTATGCCTTTATATCAGTGCTATTGTTAGTAGCACGTTCTACCCATTCTACTATCTTCAACTTGATTCGGTTTGTATTAATAAGTTGCTTAAGAGCTAATAACAGTTTGCTTTTAGTCATAGCATCTATAGGGTTACTGTCTCCATCAATCTACTTAACTTTAGCTATTTCGCGTCTTTTATATAACTAACGTAGGCATATAATATTAATTATAAGTCTCTTCTCCTATATAGTTCCTAGTTTGACGAGGCATTCGTAGATCAACTTTAAATTGGTGCAAAGGATGAGTGGTAGGCTAATATTAAGTTGCAATTTAACTATAGCCTTAATTGCAGCGCTAATATCAAAACCATGGGCTATAGCATATAATTCGGAGGCTAGTACGCTTCTAGTAATTCTCTTACACTTAAGTAAGAACCAGTGGACGATATTTGCCTTATTTAATAAGTCTGCTAGTACCAGGATGTATCCAATCTATAATAAGAGATCCTTATTATTTACAAATAAGGAATTAGTGAATATAAGTAGTTATAATGTCTCTATGTCAAGTTTAACAAAGTTTAAACCTCTTATTAGGTTCTCAATTTGCCACTAAATCCTCTTATTAAGCAGTTTTGCGTCTTTCTCGTCAGGGTTAATTACCTGGGCAGCGTAGAATAAATCAAAAGAAGCTTTAGGCTGGCATACGGACGCAATATAAGCTCCTCTTACTTGTTAGGCGATGTATTAGTCCTTAAGTATAAGTGCTATATAAATAGTGCCTCTGGAACTAGTTATTGTAATAGCTTCCTTAATATTAACAAGGGTTAAGTTCTGGCATTAGCGCTCCTGTGTAAGCGTGATTATATAATCCTGTTATTGGATAATACCTCCGTTGAACTTAATTAGGTGTTCCAGTATAAGTTGTTTACGTTTCTTAGTTGGGAACTTAGCTTTCTTAATCTTCTCCTATTCTAAAGCTGTAAAGACTAAGTTGGCTAGTAGGAGGGTGTTATTAGTCTATAAACCAACTATTCCGAAATTTGTGGGGTTGTTAAGGTGGAGTAAGCAGGGGTCATAAGTAGATTGGCTTATGTTTAGTTCTTTAATATAGTGGTTATAGTAAGTCTTAAACCAATAATTGCCTGCCTTATGTGTAATAATATTAGGAGGTCCTAGGTATGTGTTAATCTAGCACATTCGTAATACATCCTATATATGCTTGGCGCTAATGTTTTACAGCCATCTACCAGCTTAAAACTGTGTTCCTTCATCAACAATATACAAAAGGGGTGCGCCATTAATATACATAATATTAACCACGATTGAATAGTTAAAATTAATATTATTATATAAGGTAAATCTAAATCTACCAGGCGACTTTCCATGTTTTTAATAATGGTGGCAGTAGCGTGTAAAATAATCTAAGGTCTTGCTGTTAATATTATGCCCTAAGCGTTTAAGTATTCGTATAAGACGCTCAGCTGAAGGGTAGCCAAAACGGCGATACAGTCGCTTTAATTCTACGTTAGTGAGGTAGCAGGGGTTTTGTTCAAATAACTTAGTTAAATAAGTACACAGGAATATGTTCTAAAGTAGAAAAGGGTAGCCAAAGTGATATACGACGGGTACTTCGCTCCAAGGGGTAATTAGCATATTTTTTAGGTTGTTGTAGTACACTTATAGGTGATCCATGTCTGCTAAGTAAAGCAAAAATAGGGTGTTGACCTTAATAATATAAAACTTGATTATACTAATTAGGGTAATTACTTTAGCTAATCTAATTATTATTATTATTATTCATTGCTTAACGTCTGATTCGGATCCCTGTTGGGCCCACGCGGACTACTCCTTATATACATATAGGGAGAAAGCTCTATTTAAGAAAACCCCGTGATCCGTCTCCCTGCCTTTTAGGGCTCGCTTGCAAGTCGCCTATAAGTCACCAGTGGTGCTCTACTACCTTACTTTTTAACCTCTTTGGGAACTACTGCTGCTGTAACAAACCTACGGACGCGCTAGTATTACACACTGTACTCTACTCCTGTAGAGTTATTAGGGGGCGCCTATTACTCGCCCCTTTGCCTTCTATTGCTATTTCCTTTGTAACCTAGAACTGGTCTAGTATATTTTAGCCAATAAGCCACTGGGTAGCCGCCTTAAGGCTTTTCTGTGTTAAGAGTAGTGTATTATAGTTTTCTATACTAGCTGCTAAGAGTATTGCTTCTTGGCTGGTGCGTAAGGGGCATAACAGTATTATATGTTTTGGTGTCTATCTTAGCCAGCCATATTTACACCTTAGGCTACCTACTGGGATACCCACCTAGTAAAGCTAATCTTTTAGTCCTATTATTCCTGTCCTTAAGAGTATTGCTATTATATTTTCTGCCTTTGTTAGGCCCTCTTAGAGCCCTTAGGTATTTACCCCCTATAGCATTACCCATACTATGGCTTAGGTTCCCCTTACCTAAGTCTGCCTCTATACCTTTAACTCCTATTTATCTCTCCAGCGTTGGTCCAACCAGTATTATATTATAGTAGATGGTTTTCTAGTACTCTTTTATGCTCTACTTTAGCTCCTTTCTCTCCCTTGCTATTATCTTTACTGGCCTCTTACGCGTCTCCCTTTCTCCTCTATATAGGCCTAGGCCTTAGCGCCATACTATTCTTCTTCTACTTTCTCTACCTGTTTTCCTAATATATCTTCCCTACTTTAGGGTTGTTGGTTCCTTCTCCTATAGGGCACCCTAGGGTCCCTCTATAGTTTGTTTAGGCGTGTCTTAATATACTTTATAATGTTAGAGTTGCGTTCCTTTTACACCCTTTACATTACATTAGCTTCAATATATAGTTATAGGGGGGGAATATTGGCTTCCTTTTTAGGCAGTACTGTAGCCATTCGCTTATACCCGCCTATTATACTCCTAAGGCAGGCTGTTTAGACCTTTTGGAGTGGTTTAAGGAGTAATTTAGGGGGGCCTTTTTTAGTTTCTCCAGTAGCCTAAATGCTAGATCTATACATTATGGTTGGCCGGACAACTGCTGTATATAGTAGGCGTGACCTCTAGAAGCATGGACCCTATATAGAATTAATAATCCTGGATATGGCAATATACTGTGCTTGGCCCTTATGGGCCGCTTATGCCGTATATATACTCTACTGGAGCTTGCTATCTACCCACACTTCTAATACCCTTAGGCCTTAAACCAGTTGACCCCTAAAGCCTTAAATATGGATTATATGCTAAAGATCTGCAGATTAGTTACGTTTTCTTATAAAATGGATTAGCTGGTATTTCTCTGGTAAGAATTGGACTCTATATTGTCTTGCCTATTCTATATAGGTGTTATAGGCTTTCTCTAGTGTCCTATAGTTCTCTGCGGCTATTGGCCCATATATAATTAGGTTTGTGTTATTAATAAAGCCTATTCCCTAGGTCGCCCCTTCCTTAAAGGTATTAAGCAGGTTACTTATAAAGAAGAGAAAGAGTATAGGTGATAGAGGTAATCCTTATGGTATTTCTATTATAACTGTAATAGGGGGGCTCTGGTATCTGCTAAAGATTAGTAATATTTCTTTCTAGCCTATAAATTCTTAAATAAATTAAATAATCTATTCTAGGAAGCCCTTTGCCCTAAGGATATATAGGAGACGCTTATAGGGTATATTATTGTAGGCGCCGTTAATATCTAGGCTAAGTATTAATACTATAAAGTCCTTTTGTATAGCCCATGCAGTTTTAATGGTAGTAGCGAGTAGTGTAAGTGCTAATAGCGTTAAGCGATTCTTTCTTGCCCCTATTTAGCTTTATAGTAGTAGGGCATATTCCTCTACTATATCTGCTATATGGTCCGCTATAGCCTTTTCTAAGATCTTACTTAGGGTATTTTCTAAGGCAATAGGGCGGTAGCTTCCTAGGATTAAGTAGTCTGCTTTACTTTCTTTTTATAAGATAACCATCGTTATAGATCTTCTAAGTTATGGGTAGTAGCCTATTGTAAAGTATGCTCTGGCTATATCTGCAAGCTAAGGTGCTATAAGTGGTCTACAGGTCTTTAGGGCTTCGTTTAAAATCCCATCTAGCCCTAGTGCTGTGTTATTTAAGAGGCGGCTAATAGTTCTGGCTATTTCTTTAGTTATTATATCGCTGTTGACCCTTAGGCAAGTCACCGGTATTTTACTAGTAATATCGCTAAGGTCTGCTGGAGCTGGTTAAGAGAAAAATCTTTCTATAAGGATCTTTGCCTTCTTATTATTGTTGCTTATAGCCTATAGTTTGCCTACTCTTTATAGGGGTAGTAGGTATAGATCTTCTACTAGGCGTCCCACCTTTTTCTTTACCCATTTTGCTATAGTCTAAAGGCCCTTATTATAAGGGAGACTTAGGTTAGTAGTGTGTTTGTTTATAAACTGTTTCTAGTTATTCTTTACTTCTTTTCTTAGGGTATTCTTTAGCTGGTTTCTTGTGTCTTTATATTATCTCTTATCCTTAGAATTATGGCTGCTTGTGTATTTCCTCCTTGCTTATTATTGGCCGGCTACAAGGGCCGCGTACTGTACGGACTATATGTATTGCGCGTAGGGGCCTAGTTTTGAAACTAGGCAGTGCTCTTTTAGCCTACTTTTAATTACTGCCTAGATCCTTTCTAGTCTTTAATTAATTTCCTTAGGGGTAGCCAATAAGCCTCACTTGTTTGGTATTAGGTAGATTTCTTCTAGGTCTTAGAGTTATTGTTTAATTATATTAAGGAAGCTATCTACGTTAAGCTTCCTTATTGCGTATCTTTTGCCATTTAGTTGCGCCTTAATGTCTAGATCTAGTTGTATCTGGATAGGGATATGGTCTAAGGTAAGTGCCTATTCTTCTTTAGGGGAGCACCTTTTAAGTCTCTGGTATAGGTTTTCGTCCATAATTGTGAGGTTAATTATACTTTTAGCGGTGCCCTATTGCTATATAATTGCACCTAGGGGGGTAGCTAGCTTAAGGCCCCTATTATTTATAGCTCTTAGTAGGCACTCTACCTGTTAATTAGCAGCAACATAGATGCCCCCCTACTATAGGTAGTAGAGGTTCATATCTCCTAGTAAAATAGACTCTATATATTTAGTTTCTAGCAAGCTTATTATAGATATAATATTCTCTATCTATACTACCCCTTTAACCCTAGGGTTATAGACATTAATAATTTATACTAGTCCCCTATATGTCTAGATAGTTATAACTATAATATCTAGGTTAACTGCCTGCTATAACTATAAGGTAAGGCTGATATTTTTACTAATTATAAAGTATACGTATATGGCTGCTTTTGGTTTATATAGGAGCTAAAATCCTTAGGGGCAGTATATCAATTATATATAGGTATTATAATATAGCTCTTATATAGCAAGAATATGGTATTTCTCTGGGTCTAGACTATCTAGTAGGGGCCTTACTAGACGGTGGTTTGTATTGCCGCAGTTATACTATATAATGGTTAAGTGGCGGACCCCTAGTGGGGGTCCTTTGCCTTTCCTTTACTCCTTACTTCTTCCGTTTCCACTTTCTTTAAAATATTCAGAACTTCTATCTCCTATATTTACTCCCTGGCTACTATTTATTTTATATAGAGCTTTTTATTTCTATATCTTGTGTTCCTACTAGCCTTTCTAAATCTAAGTCTATTATTACCTCCGGTTCTTCCCCCGTTCTTACCAGTTGGTTATATACCCCTTATAAGCCAGCTATATGTGTTATATTTACCGCGTTAAATCTAATTCTTAATTATCCTAGCCTTAAACTTACTGTAGCCGTCTATAGGGGTCTTCCTATTAGGCGTCCTCTCCCTTATGTCCTATATATCCCTTATATCCCTATTTAGTCTAATGATGTCGCACAGCATTACTTTTAGCCCGTTAAGGCTTAGGATAGCTGGCTTAGCCCCCTAGTATTAAAGGTAGGAAATGCTAGGAAGATACCTGCGTTCCCCTAGCTTATTACCTATTGTTTCCATTTATATAACCTAGCGTATAGTTGTTCCTGTAGCTGTTAAGCCCTTTTCTTCTATCTCCTATATTTAATGTAGTCTTCTCTCTCCCATACCTTATGTGTGCTTTGGTGACAGTTTGCGCATTTTATTTAGTCTTAATTTGTATATTATCTTATATTATAGGGGCCTGCACAGTGGCCGCAGCACACCTATGCTGCGTATATGGATTAGGTGTGTCCCTATTATATACAGCAATAATATTATTCTAGGTATAGTCTATAGTTGTAGAGCCTTGTATTATATATAAGGCCATTTATAATTATTCCTTTTTGGATAAGAAGTTTTTGTATTCCTAGTGTATATATACTAATAATAAGGGAGCTATGCGTTTGTCTGTTATTTCCCTAGTAAGTCTTTAGCGCCCCTTATATCCTCTTATTATTCTTATTATATACTTAGTTTATATTTTCCTATTAAAGCTATTAGATTTAGGTAATTACAAGTTCTAGTATAAGGCATTCTGTTTGTTTTACTATCTCCTATATAGTTGCTGTATTGTCTACCTAGCGTCCCCTTTCTACCCTAAGGCTTATGGGAACCGATAGGACTTCAACTAGGTAATCTTTATAAAGCACTTTTATGCTAATACGCTCTCCTAGCCTATCCCCTACCCTTATGGCCCGTTCCTTTACCTATTAGTCCTTTAGGGTAACTCTAATATCTCCACTCCTAAGGTATTAGACTGCGACGGCGTTATAAACCTCCTTATAAATCTCCGTAAGAACTTCTGTTTCTAATTATCCCCTAAGTTCCTCTACCTTTTCTATATTTGGTTATATTATAATTATATACCTAGTTATTGTCTTTAGGGGGGTAGGTTCCCTATGCTATAGGAGCACAGCTATAGTAGCCTAGGTGCGGTTCGCCTATAGGGGGGGGTTTTATTTATCTTCAATTTTATTTAGCCGTTGGAGGATTTAATTAAGGGTTTGCTAGAGGGACGCCTAAGGTTTACTAGACTGGAGCTATTCTACTAGCTGTATTAGTTTATAATGGCTAATAGATGCTCCCCTATAGTTTCGGATACTAGACGCGTCTAATAGGCTTTATATTTTATTAGATGCCTTCTTAATTAGGGTATTTCTGCTTTCTAGTGTGGTATTCGCCCGTCCTTGTTATTGTTATAGGGGGCCATTGTTGGGTATGGGTCTGGCGGTTGCGCGTAACTGCGTACCACCGTTGTTTTACCTGTGCCTCCCCTGTGATATATGCATCTCAGGGGATTATTAAGGTGTTTTTTAGGGTTCTTTTAATTGGTTTGGTCTTTTTGGGCCGGGTGTAGTAAGAGCTCCAAAGGTGTCTGTTGCTGGTATGCGTCGGCTAATCTAATTAATAAGGTTAATCTGATGCTGAACTATATATTAACTATACCTTGTGTGGTGGTATTAAGCTGTACATTAGTATCGAGTCTCTAGAATGCCAAGAATTGGCCATATCCTACTATGGATCGTTTAGATGCTTCTATATTAATTATTATACCTATAAACTTGTCTGCAGTATAGCGGGACGTGGATATGGTTGCATTGTAGGTAAAGGGGTCCTAGTCGGTTATAAGAGGTACTATATTGTCTATAGTTATAACCAAATGGCCAAAGGCTTTATCAGCTAGGGTGGTGGCTATAGAAATCGCTTTCTGCTGTTCTACTTGGCTAAGGGAGGTATAGTAGTGATTAATATTTAGTTGTAAGTTCTTGTTAGTTGCCTTATAACTTGCATTAATAGTTAGTGCTTAAAAAGCTTTCTTAAGCTCTTCTTCTAAGTTGGTATCGTCATCCTTGTAATCCATAATATATTGGTTAAGTCGTTTCTTAAATTAGTTGTTAAATTTGCTAAACCTGTCTCTATTAGCAGTTCTAAACTTAGCTTTGGACTCTTCTTGCTCCTCCTTAGTATATCTCTATAAGCGACATCCTTCCCTGTTATATATAAAGCAACGTGGTTTCTTTCGGTTGCGGTTATATGGAGGGTTATTGCGGTTGCTGCGGTCGTAGTTATTATCTCTTTTATAGAACCGTTGGTCTGTAAAGAAGGCTTATATCTTCTCCGTATACTCTTTTTCATATACTATAATGGACGATTGAAGTTTGTTAATAAGGGCTCTAAGGTTATCTAGTAGGTTAGAGACTGTATATCTGCATACTGGTATTCCCTGGCAAGAAGTAACGATTTTGTTATAAAGAAAGTCTATAGTTTATAAGGTAGGTCTAAGGCCATACTATAGTTAACAAAGTCTATGGATTAACAATTGGAGACATTTGCTTATTAACTTGTCTATGTTTCCTACTATTACTATTATAAGTGTAATGGTGTTCCACTTGTCTAGGTTCTTATATTAAAATCCTAGTCCTTTAAAGAAATTCCAAAGGTGCTTGCAAGCTTTAGCAAATAGTAGGCGGGACAGTTGGTTTATATAAAAGTGGTCCAAAGCTAGTCCTTTTAGCATAATAGGGAATGCCTTAAGGTAGGCTTCTTAGGGTACATCCGCTTAATTGCAGATATTATAGAATATTATTAATTTATAGTTAAGGCTTTTGTTTATGCCACCGTATTTCTACTCCTCTGTGTATATCTTGGCTGCGTTCGCAATTTCCTTACCATAGCTGGTTATAGTAATAGGGCGGTTCTCCTCATCTGTAGATTATATATGGAGTTGCTGTGTTGTTATTGCGGGTTGAGGCATAGTAGATAGTGTAAAAGTGGACATAGTTATAGATTGAGGTATAATAGATAGTGTAAAGATAGAGGTAGTCAGTATACCAGTTAGTTGGGTTGCGGTAGCTTTAGCTTATTATTACTCCTCTAAGGTACCCTCTATTATATATACCTTAATCGATCTTAATAGCGTCGGTCCGTACTTATTATTAGCTAATTTAATCATCTCTCTGCTCTATTTAGTTTAGTCTTCTTCTTATGCTATATTATATAAAGACTAAGGGAGTGTTTTGTTTTATTTATGGTTAACATTAACCCATACTCCTCTAATATTTAGGCAGTCACGTAGTTGCTAAAGCCAGTATAAGGGGATTTGCGTGAAGATATTAACCGTAAAGTCCTTAAAATCTCCCTAGAACGATTCCCAGAGTATTAAGTTAAGCTAGTTATATATCTCTGTGTATAGGTACATCTTGCATTGTAAGTAGTTAGTCAGTTCATCTTTAGAGGCTTTTATTAGGTTAATCCCATTTTCCTATTTAGCTGCTTCTTCCTTTTAGTCTTTCTCTGTTCCTGACATCTTGTTTATTATATATTGTTTAGGTAAGGGTGTTTAAAAGGTAAAGGTAGGGGAATAGTTAAGGAGGCGGTTAAGGAGGCGGTTAAGGAGATAGTTCGAGTTAATTAAGTAGGGTAAAGTGCTCTACGCAGTAGTCTTCTGAAATAGATAGAATAAGATGTCTAGAAGTTGTTATGGATACTAGATAAGTACTCCTAAGTAGTTTCTCTTCTTCTCTTCAACTGAAATAGGCTAATATGAAAGGTGGATAAGTACAACTATCTTCCAATCTACTGCAAGGTGGACAGTATAACTGTCTTCTAAGCTACCTGCGTGTTTCCTGATCTGTACACGCTCACTAATTAGTGTTGGTATACTTTAACAACGTGTAAAATACATATATCACAATAATATGTACTATACGGTGTTGTAGATAGATGTTGTCTTCTAATACGAAGAAGGGTGAGGAACTTAAGGTTCCTTACCACGCTAGTGCCGCGGTGACACGTGACAGCAACTTGCCTCACGTAACGGCAACTTGCCATATATGGCGGCAATTTGCCTCCTATTGCAATGCAATATATTCTAGCTACAATAATAATAGAGTTAGAGTACTTATTAATTAATAGTAATAAAGAAGAAAAAGAGGCTAACTAGGGGCGCTTAAACCTTAATAACGTAATAGAAGTAGAGACTAAGACTACTATAGAACGTGGTTTAGTAATGGGTATTATAATACTATTAGATATAGCATTTATTACTTTATAAAATAGAAGGAGTAATATCTAAAGACAATTAAGCAAGCAGATAACTGCTAGTACTAGCTTACCACTTAATAAAGGTAAAAGGCTATAGGCTTAAAATTCTTAGGAAGAGATAAGAGACGCTTAAGATTCTTAAGATAAGATAAGATATACTTAAGAACCTATAACGGACGAAAACCAATAAAAAAGGGTAGTAGCTTAGTTTAAAGATAAATAAATAAGTATAGAACGAAGATTTTTAGGGAACTAAGATTTTAAAGAACAAATAAGGTCTATAGTAATTCTAGGTAAATATAGTGTTTAGCCTAAAGGGTAAAAGGTTAATATATTAATTAAAAAGAACAAGAACTTTAAAAATCTAGCTATAAAACATAGAAAGTAAGAAAGTATAAATAAGTTTAGGCAATACATTATTGTATAGTAAGAATAAAAGTTAGGGGTCGTTTGGTTACAGCTTTAGATTAAATCTAAAGGCTTTAGAACAGAACCAATCTGAAGCTTAAATCTAATTCTAACGCGAACGTTTGGTTAATTTAACGACTTTCTAATCTGAAGCTCCTCTAGATCGGTAAGCGCATCAAATTTAAAAGCTATACTATATATAGTAGTTAAACTAAAGCTCTTGGCGTTAGTTTAATAAGGAGGTTAAAGCTCCTTAGTTTAACTCTAGTTTAAATCTAAGGCGCCAAACTAACGACTGCTTATAATATGGCGACTCCACCCACCCCAATCATAACGCTCTTTTAGTCGCGCCTATATGTATTTTATAATAATGATTCATTGCTTAATGTCTGATACGGATCCTATGCGGCCCACGCAGACTACTCCGTACACAGGGGAAACTTGTAAATTTACAGGAAGAAAACCCCTGATATATTGGGGGAGGAAAAACCCTATGAGCCACCTCAGTAGGATGAAAAACCCCGTTTGCCTTGTCCGCACGTAGCAGTGGCCCTGCGGGCCTACAGCCACGTCCTGCACCGTCCTCCTTGGATGTTCGAACTCCTTGGGAACCACTGCTTCCTTCTCTAGCTTATCCAAAGCCAGGGTTCACTACGTCCCAGCTAGGCCTTGCCAATTGATTGCCGTGTTTTGTTTTACTGTTTCCCATATCTTGGCCATCCCCTGTATGCTATCTCTTATACTGACCATTGCCATATACGCCATGCCTCCCCCCCCCTAGGGCCATTGAAGGCGTAAGGGGGATTCATCCATTAACCACTGTAATACCAAGCGAGCGGGATATTGTGTTATACTTTGGGTATCTTTTGTGCCTAGGCCCCAGCTAGGCCCTTTCTAAGGGTCACCACTCCGTCGAAAGGAGACAGGGAAAACCGTGGGTCGCAATCCAGGCTGCTAAATACTCGGTAGATGATGGAGAGTGACCGCATGCTCCGTGGGCGATCGCCCTGGGGGTTAAGAGGGGCCGTATATTTGCTCGTTCGTTCGTTCGTTTGCAACCGTTCGTTCGTTGATGTGAGGTCGTCGATGCTTTCTATTGGGGGTCGGGGGATGCTATTGAATGCTATGCATCCATGTTGGATCGTATAGGTGCTTAGTAGGGGAACAGTAGTGGCTGTATTGTGAAGGGGTACCATCAGCAGTGGTTTTCGAGATCTCACCATCCCATGTGAAAACTTTTTACTACGCCCCACGACGTACACAACCACCACTAGGCCCACCAGCACGCCGTGCGACGTCTCTGCGTTGGCTCTGAGTCTGAACTTCGAAGACCCAGGTTCGTAGCCGTCACCACGTACAGGTGCAGAGTCCGGTTTCGACGGCCTGTATTTTATAACGTCCTTATCTTAACTCTTATAATTACAATAATATTACTTCCGCGTGGTGTTTGTACTTAGCTTACTAATATTTGGAGAGGCACGAGGTGGACGACGCAGTTACTCTATAGCCATAAGGCACGACTTTTAAATATTACCTGGATAAGGCCCAACGTGTTTAAAAAGCTCCTTAATTGGCTATAGGTACACGGCGGCCTTAAGGATATAAAGCTTCTATTAGCGGCTAAGAAGCTTATAATATTCCTAATAATATTTAGTAACAATGCCTTGTACAGGTTACTAAGTAAGGTAACTTAGCACTTATCCGCGATAATCCACCAGTAAGTATTTAGCCACTAGCTAAACTTCCTATATTAATTTACTGCCCTATAGAGCTGTATATAAAGTCCTTCCTAGCCTTCTAAAATTATATAAGGAAGTTATACAGCTTCCTAAAAATGTCACTCCAGAAGAGATTATAAATGACCCTAAATAATATCCTTTCTTTACAGATTGTATTAGAGCCCTTAATAGTACTTATTTTCCTATTTCCGTTACAGGCGGCTATATAATATAGGCTCCCTGGCGCGGTAGAAAGGGAGGATTAACGCAGAACGTACTTATAGCTATTAACTTCTAGATAAACTTTATATATGTTCTAGCTGGATAGGAGGGTACGGCTTACGACAGTAGAGTGATTAGCTCTGCTAAAGTTAAAGGATTTAAAGCCTTACCTAGTAAATACTACGTTGCAGATACCGGGTACTCCAATACGCCTATAACGCTTACTCCCTCCTACGGCATGCAATATTATCTTTATAAATAGGCGCAGGTAAATATAAAGCCTCAGAATGTAAAGGAGCTCTATAATCTTCGGCACGCGGCGTTAAGGAACGTGGTAAAGCGTATAATAGGTATTTTTAAGAATCGGTTTAGATTCTTTAAAGCCAGCAGGCGTAATATACCTTTAAGAACACAGATTAAGGCAGTATACGCTTTAACAGCAGTTCACAACTTTATTAATATGTATAATCCGGACGACTTAGATAGCTTTCTAACAGTAAAGGATAAAGAGATAAATAAGGAAGACGGAAGGCTTGTAGATAAGGAGAGTAATATAGGCATAAACTAAAGGCGCAATACAATCGCACGGCTTATATGGGAGAGTTACTGCTAGGCGATTGGTAGGCCAATTGCATAGAGATCTATATTAGATTTGCTATATTTATAATAGAAATCTATATATTTTCCCTTCCTATATTACTCCTTAATAGCCTATATAGTAAGGTGCAAAAGAACAACTAAAATCTTATCTAGATCTTGCCCAGATTTCACCCAAAATCGAGCTTAAATCTTATCCAAAACCGAGCTCAAATCTCGTCTTAAGCTCGCCTTTCTAATTGGCCTCCCTTTTACCAGTAAGAATATTATTAATTAAGCTCCGCTGAAGCTCCCCTATTCTAGCCGTTACAAGAAACAATCTAGCAGTTGACTCGGTCTTAAAGGCTTGTAGGACAACTAGTTGCTACGTTAGATCTAGGTAACTAAACTCGCTAATAAACTCTATAGAAGCCTTCTCTTAAGGAGACTTCTGCGCAATTAAATGTCTGGTAGCTCTTATTTCTCTAGTCATTTGCTCTACTATCTCCTTAAGCGTATTTATAATTCGCTGTTCTTGCTGACGCTTCCTACTAGTTTTAGCCTCTCTAGCAGCCCATTAGACGGCCCGCTTCCTAATCGCTAATAAGGAAGCTCGACTTGGTGTTAAGGAAGATTCTGGTGTAGAAGGAGTACCAAAGCGATTGACGGAAGGTAAGCTTGACTAACTGCGTTTAAGAGAGCTCCAAGCTAATTCTAACTTAAAGTCCTTATTATCTTCCTCCTCGCCTTCCTTATCTTCCTTACTTACTAAATCTGTTGCCTGTAAGGCTGTAGCTGTAAGAATCTTGGGGTCTATATAAATCTTAATTGCCTTATTAATTGATCTTACATTACTTCCTGTCATAAGGAATCTATCAAAGAGCTCCTATAGTAGATTTAAGAAAGCAGGTGGTGTATAATAAAACTTTACAGCGTTAGGATTGGCCTTAAAGTACGTCTCTATAACTTCCTTACTTGCTATGGGTACGCCTTTGTCTTCGTCCCACCCCTAGCCAGAGAGAGCGTAGAGCTCCTTCTATATCTTCCACTCCTTCTTCTAAGTATCATGCTTGCTCTTAAGCTGCTTTATAGTAATTAACTGTTAGGCAACAGCTTGTGTATAATTAAGAGCAAGCTTTTAGCCATTAACTTTGTAAGAGCTATCTGCGCAATATCCTTTCTAAATGGCGTCAACGAGGCCTTCTAATATCGCCTCCTCTATCTTGGTGGTCTATCTTATACGCGGCTTCTTTACATTCGTAGGCGTCGCGAGTGTTACAGGCGTCGCAGGCGTCGCGGTAGCTCTACTTCGGCCTCTATAGAAGCTGGGGGAGGGCGTTAAGGGTGTTAATTAAGGAGGAGAAGCCATAGTAAAAGGTCATAATAGAGGCTGCAGTAGAAGTGCTTACTATGCGACGTTAGATTCTGGGCTTTAATCTAGAGGCTTTAATCTAGAGGCTTACCAAACAATTGGCTTAATTATAGCTTTAACTAAGCCAAGGTAGTAGCCGCCACTAGTTACAAAACGGTTAACACTAAAAGACGCACTAATACAAGAGATTCTAATCTGGCGTCAGTTCGCAACTAAACGACCCCTTAGATTAGAGATTGACTATATTAGGACATATAAAGGATAGAGTACTAGTACAAAAAATTACTGATAGGCTAAAGATAGGCATACTAAGAGCTAAGTGGCTAGAGGACCTAAAATAAGAAGAGGATTTAGGGATTCTAACTAGGTTTACAAAACAATATATAAAAGGTTATAATAACGCAGTAATAAAGAGATACTTCCTTATAGATAGGTTATATATACTTATAGAGCTATACCAGATTAAGCTATATTAGAGAAATAAATAAGTTATATTAAAGGAGCCTTAATTATAATATTAAAGAACCTAAAAGAATAAGCCGTAAACTAGAGGGAGATAATATAAGTATTAGTATTAGTAAATAAAATAGTAGTGTTTAGATTAATATAGAAAAGGTTTAAACTTAAGAATAGAAATAAACTAAGAGTTAACCTAAGACACCTAGCATATTATACATTAGCATAGATCGCATGTATAGATAATATATATAATATGCATAGGGCACCAAAGGATAAATATTACAAGTATTTAATAAGGATATATTAGATAATAGAAGAAAAGTGGCATAGAGATACTAAGTATATATATAAATGGCACCAAGTAGAAGTTTAGGAGTTAAGCAACTTAATACCTTAATTATAAAGATTCCTTATAGAAGAATACTTAGACGGATAATAGTGGTAAAAGTGCTTAAAGAATATATATTTATAGTATATTAAGGAAAAGAAACAAACTAAGTATTGGCTAATAATAGACTAAGTGTAGTTAAAATCTAATAGCTAATAGTTAGAAAAAGCGGAGGCCTATAAGACTAAAGGGAGCTAGTAGTAGAGCTTTAGACCCTTAAAGGAATTATAGGTTAATACCTATATTTATAAATTAAATGGTAAAAAATAAGATGGAGACCACGCATTAGGAAATGGAGGTTCCTTTATGGGCAAGGCGAGCTCACTTCCTAACCCCAGTTTGGCTAAGACCCAACCTCAACCTTAACCATAAAAGGCCTTCTCCCTCACTGCTTTTGCCCTTATGCTCTATCTCCTCTTTTCTTTCCCGCTACCGTGCTACCTTAGACTCTAGCTGTCAGCCATAAGGCATTTTCCATCCCCTTAGCGTCTATATAGGTACTCTACCCGCCTTCCCTAATCTCCGCATGTTTTATACTAACAATTACCTAGCGCTGCAACTCTTCGGCCCTTTTTATGGGACACATTTATACTTTCTCCTAGTGTTAACGTATGTTTTGGTCCTACCGTATTCCTCCTTTCTTCTCTCCTCTCTCCTTTTCTCCTGCCTATGTTCCCTACCAGAATAACATTTCCGTTTATCCTTTTCTTTTACCTCCGCCTCTAGCAGTATCTTAGGCGTGACTACAATATACAACTCAATCCCTGTTAGAACAACTATAAATGGCTATAAGGCTGTGCCGAGAACCGCCTAACAATGGATTATATAGGTTACAGCTACTGCGAGCTACGGGACGCGTCAGACAGTATCACATTGCAGCGTCACAATAAAGGCGAAGCTGGACACCAAAGTAGGTCCTTAGTAAAACTATAGGCTAATACTAGTTACTTAGCTTAGTTAAAGCTGTGCCACTAGAAGCTAAAAGCCCTTACCCTCCTTAGCGCCTTCTTAACCTAGACCTAGACTTTACTCTTCCCTAACAATTAAAGGATTGTATTACAATTAGAGAAGCTGCCAGGCTTTAGTCTAATCCAGTCCCCTATTTAGCTAAGGAGGTATAAGTTATAGAAATATCCTTTACATAGACCTAAGACTTACAAGGCGGAATCTAGAGGTAAATAGCCTATCTAGTAGCATAGCCTGGCTTATAGTAAAGCTAGTGTTATAATCTTGCTTTTAACTAACAAATACTAGAGAAAAATTCGCGTATTTAATCTCCTAACGGAGACGGGCTTTATACGGTAGCTGCATTAGCTAAAAGGGCGCAGTAAAATGGATATAGGCGTAATCGCCTAATCTACTCGCGCTATCTGCCCCCTTATGTTGCTTATAATATCTAGCTATAGATAAGGGTAAAAGCAAGGCTTTTACGCATATTTGGGAGGTTAAGTAGCTACTATAAGCTCTATAGAGTATAACTAAGGAAGTTCCTTAGATCCAGGGGAGAAATTTAAGAATACCCTTATTACTTAGAGTGTCTTTTAATGCCTATAGTAAAATCACGGCACGCCCCCCACCTATCTAACTCTAGGAACTATAGTCTTAAAAGGATCTAACATAAAAGATCCAGTTTGCTAGCATAATTGGGTTGGAAAATAGATATATTAGCGCTAGCCCTAACTCTAAGAAATAAGGGTAGAGAAGGCACTTTGCCACTAACCTCCTTAATAAGGAGGCTTAGTGCAATGCCCCTATTAGAGGCTGAATGTGCTAGCTTAGTTAGTTAGGTCCCAATTGCAGTTTCCTAATAGGCGTTAATCTTATAATAGAGTTTAAGCCTATATAAACCTTTATACGTTATAAACAGTAATTACTAACAGAGCGTAGATTACACGTTTTAATTCGCTATTAAGCTAGTAGGGCTATTTTAGTATAGATATTGCGGATATAAGCTAGTGGCAAAGAGGGGACTGGCGTGGACTTAAAAGCCTAGCGTAACCCGTCTTTTAGGGCTATTGGAAAGGTATAAGGCAATAATAATTCTAATAATAATAGCGGTAGTAATAGTGGCATCTTCTTAACCCCTTCGTTTTTATTTAGGAATTTTACTTAAAAATATTAATTTCTATACTACACCCCCTAAAAAGCCGAAGGCTTCTTAGCATTATATAATTACGGCTTTTAAGGCAAATGTAAGTAATAAACTCAAAAAGAGGATAAAAAAGGGAAGAGTACCTCGCTTCCCTCTAAGAGATAATCCTATAAAATATTTAGCCTAGTTGTGCTTAGGCAAGTTATTCCATATTACCTTTTTTTAAATATTCCACCTAATAAGGCACCCGCAGATTCTAAGGCTTTAAATAAGTATAAAGATATTTATAAGAATATAAGTAACAGCTAAGACGCTAGAGGAAGGAATTAAGGTAATTTAGTGATTATCCCCTCCTTCTAACAACTATAAATATATTTAACGGTTAGTAGCAAATCCAATATTTATTAAAGATAATACAGCCAACTTAGACTTGGAACCTAAAGCTAAAGGCAATAGAGCTAGTAATACTGGCAATAAAGCTAATAAAGTCGGCGATTAACTAGCACCTTATAGGTTAGGTATATACTTCCCCCCTATATAACGGCCTTGCTTAACAATTATTAGGTAGTGGAAATGACCGCAGCAATAAGGATAATAAGGATAAGGAGTTACCTTCTTTAGAGGAGCTGGAAGATCTCTTTAGCGCATCTATATATAACCATCTTAAACTTACGGCAGAAGACGTTAATAAAATGGATAGCCTAGCTAAGGGAATTAATGTTACAACTGTCCCCCAGGCTATATGGAATTTAGAGACCTATATAGTAGCTAACCAAGACTCCTTAATAGCCAATAATACAGATAATATTGGTAAGTTATAGATATTAAAAATATCGTTCCTATAACCTAATAATCATAATATATAGACAATCTGCTTATTATGGAGGAGGGTAATTACAAGAAAGGGAATATAAGAGGCGAATTATCCTTTATGCTAAAAAAGCGGAAGCTTAAGCGGGACAACGTTATTAATTATAATTCTAACAACCCTGCTAAAAAGAGTAGTGGGGGTAGTAAGGGCAGTAAGGGCAGTGATAGTTTACGTCCCTAAAAGCAATAAAGGCCGCCTATCTATCGCGATAACTTGTCTTCTAGCCCCCCTACCCCTCCTATCCCTAACCTTAACTCTTAATACCTGCAAGCTAACTAGTAAGCAGTATCCACTCCATAGCCTGCTAGCCCTTTGCTTTAGGAGCCTACCCTTCTCTATAGCATTAAACCGTTATATAATAAGGCTAGCAATTGTACTTACAACGAAGACAAGGACGGTAATAGTGGTGGCGTTGCCAATAACCAAAGCGATGTTTTAAACCTAGAGCCTACTATAAAGCGTTATACCTAGACTAAAAAAGACAAAATCAACAAAATAAGCTTGGATGATGAATGGGAGATCGACGATATTCTAGGGGAAAGAATAACTAAGTTAGGGCGCAAATATAAGGTGGCTTGGAAGCCTACCTAGGTTTATAAGAGCAGGCTTTTAAATTCTAAAGATGCCCTTAAGTCTTACTAAAGACGCGTTTAGTAAGCCAAAGCTGGATTGTTATAAGTGCACTCTTTTTCTAAAGTTACGAAAGTAAAGGGTAGGGTTGCCGTGCAGAAGAGACAGGGCTAGTAGCTTGGGCATATTTTTGTGTTTTGGCTAGTCCTACGGAAATAGGAAGCCGGGGTTTGCATTTAGTGGTCCAATTATTTAGGTGCATTTTCTTAAGGCGGTGTTGCTATATGCAGCCGTTTTTATCTAAATTTCGCTGCTAACTTATCTATGTTATATATACCTAATCAAAACGGAGCCTTATAAGTTGTAAGACTTATTATATTACTAGGTATTATAGCACCTATTCGTTTATATTATAAATCCTCTCTTTTACCATTAATATACTTAAAAGAATTCGTTGAATTATAAACTTCTCTATACTTAAGATGTGCTAATCTACCAAGATCACCGTTTAATATAAAAAGTGCTAGAAGAGACTAAGATATTCCTTAAAGATAAATTGCATCGTCCCCTGCCCTAGCGCTATTATATAAGGTGGGCAAGCGTGTTCTAACCTAATATCTGTAACACAAAGTACGGCGCAGTTTAGGAGCTTGCTAGCAACCGGAGATTGTCTAGCATATCCTAAATAAAGGATGGTTAGTATATTACACTATATATAAGGATAGTAAGACTAATGGACTTCTAAAGCATAAAACTTACCTTTATTAACGCTAATAACGCCTAAGAAATAGGTAAAGTATAAATCTGGATAGAGAAGCCTTTAGATTTTTAAGCCAAAGATAAAATTTTGTAAACGTTAAAAGAAAAGCTTTAAGAGTGTAGAGGAAATGCCGCGGCGCCGTTACTAGGGATGGTTCCCATAAACCTACGAATAAGTTTAGATAGTTAAAACTCCTAGTTTTATAACATACCTTGCTTACCTATCTCTTTAATAACACTATCTATATAGTTATATTTGCCGTTCTAATAGCCTTTAATAATAACTCTAAACGCCCCTAGTGTAAGGGCACGAAGAGGCTTTAGGGAAGATTTGAAGGAACAAATATAAATTCTATCTAATCTAGGGGTATATAGCTCTTGCAGAGTACAAGACGTTGCGTAAAGAAGAGAAAGGAATATAGGAAACGTATAACTAAATATTTAAGGTCTTGGCAGCAGACGCGTGGGCATAAGCCTACGCGGATTTTAACAGGTTTTAACCAAATTCCATTACATTAGTGGAATTTAGTGGAACTTAATTAAGTTAGCAGAATTTGGCAGAATTTAATTAACTTAGTAGAATTTAGCAGAATTTAATTAAAGCGTTAAAATTTATCTATCAAGTGTTTTACCAAGACATTCCTACTATAACTAGGCTAGTCCCGTTATAGTACCCCCCCCCCCCCTTTAGCCCAAGGTCCAAAACAATTTAATTTAGTTAAGAATTTATAACTTATTGTGTTATAAGCGTTATAACGTATTTTAAGTTCTTTTTAATTTTAAGTTTCCTGCTATTGTATTTCGTGTCTTTATATTAGGTAGTAGTCGTTTGCCTTTATATTATGTCCATCTAGCCAGAGCAGGCCGCGAAGGATGGTCCTTATAGAACTCTTTTACTAAGGAAGGCGCGTTAGCCTTAATCTAGTTATAGGTTTCCTAGGTTTATATTTTATATCCTTCCCACTTAATAAGAAGTTTAAATTGTTTAGATTATATTTTCTATTATATATTGTTAATCAAGTTAATAAAGTAAGAACTGTTACTGTTGTTAACAATTATAGGAGGTAGTGGTAGTACTTTATAAGTTATAGGATTGTTTCTTAAAGGTTATAGCAAGCTTACATAAAACATTAGGTGTATTTTTATTTTAGTCAGCAGTTTAAGCTTATAGGTATATAGGCTCAGTTTCTTTTTAATTTAGTATAGGCCCACGAACTTCCAATTAAGTTTCTTTAAAGGCCGTTAAGTCTTTAGGTTTTGTGTACTTAGGTAAGCTATATTACCTTCCTTAAAGTCCTATATAGAAGCTCGTTCTTTGTTTGTATACCATTCCTATAATGTTTAAGCGTATGTTAACTCACTTTATAATAGTTCCGTTAACTGCTTTATTTAATTAGCAAAGTTATATATATTAATTAACTGGGTCCGTTTAATTATAGGTCCTATTATGTTAATATTAGGTTATAGCTTAAATCCAAGTTAAGGGTCTTATCCGTAGGTTATATAGAATAGTGTTACGTCTATTAATACATTTATTATGTTATTCACAGTAAACTTAGCTAAAGGTAGCCATTTTTCCTAGTTGTCTTACAGATAGGAGTAGTATATTTATAAGTATTATTCTATAATCGCGTTTATAACTTTAGTTTAACTATCTGTCTCTAGATAAAACGCAGTTAAGAGTTATATTTAAATACTTAATTGTTTATATAGAGCTTTCTAGAAATCTAAAACAAACTGGCTTCTATGGTTGGATATTATTGTGTTAGGAAGTCTATATAGCTTAAAGACGTGCTTAACGAAACATTTAGCTACTAATATCGTATTAATTAAGTCTATAGGAATTATATATCGCATTTTTATAAAATAGTTAACTACTACTATAATATTCGTAAACCTGTTACTACTAGGCAAGTTAACTATAAAGTTAATTAAGATATCGCGCCATTTTTATATTGGAATTGGTAGTGGTTAAAGTACTCCTTACTTTTTTACATAAGAGGTTTTTCCACATACGCATATCCTATATGCTTAAATATATTTCCGTACATAGTTATATATTATAGGCTAGTAATATACTCATTAAACAATTTTATAGGTCTTTGTATAGCTAGGATGTCCTACTATAAAGGAGTTGTATATAAATTTAAGTATTTTAAATTGTAAAGGTTTGGAATTTGGAACTACTATCTTCTATTAATAGTACAATTAATTGTTTCAAATTTCGCATTTAGTAAGTGTAATATCCTTATGCTATTATTTTCCAGTTTGGATTGCCTTTATTATATCTACTATTTATATATCGTTCTTATATTTATATTCTATTAGCTTATTAATTTCTATTTTCTATTTATTAACTTCTAATTTATTTCTATTAAGTTCCGTATCTAGAAATATAGGACGTAGTTTTTTAAAACGTTTAGGGGGCAGTAAGATCTATAATTAATTTATAATCCATTTATCTAAGGCATTTATAGGTAAGTCCTATAATTGTCATATTAATGCGTTAGGCTTTTAATTAAGTTTGCCTAGTTAATACGTAATCTTAAAGTTAAATTATAAGAGGTATTTGGCTCAACAAATTTGGCGCTGTGTTAATTATTTTATAGTTATAAAGTATTGTAGGTTCTTATAGTCTATTAATACGCATATTAGAAACAACGATCCTTTTAGCTTAGGATGCTATTATTTAAAGTATCTAATAATCACAAGCAGTTCCTTATCGTATATCTTATAGTTTAATTTAGTAGGGGCGAGTTTCCAGGAGAGAAAGGCCACTAGATATAGTTTGCCATTTTTATTATATTGCAATAACACTCCCCCTAGCGCATAATTAGACGAGTTAGTTTTAATAGTATATTTAAGGTTAGGGTTAAAGTAAGCAAGAATTAGAGCAGTTATAAAGTAATATTTTAAATTATTAAAAGCTTATTCGCATCTAGTGGTTTATTTAAATTTTATATTCTTCCTTATTAGGTTTACTAATGGCTAGGCAATTTCTAAGAAGTAGTTAATAAATTAATAGTAGAAATTTGCAAATCCTAAAAATCCTTAAATATCTTATACGTTGCTAGGGCTTTCCTAGTTTATAATCACAGTAACTTTCTTAGGATCTATTTTAATTCCGTCGCGGGATATAATTAAGCCTAAGTATATAACTTTAAACGCATAGAACTTGTATTTCTTAATATCGCATTATAAGCCCGCGTCTTATAAGCGTTTAAGGACCATTCTAACATGTTTTTAATGTTTAAAAAGCAAGGACGAGTAAATTAAGATATTATTAATATACGCGGTAATAAATACATTAAGGAATTTACGGAGCGTATTGTTAACATATTGCTAAAACGTACTGGGACCGTTCTTTACGCTAAATGGTATTACTAGGTATTTAAAGAGTCCCTATTATGTACGAAAAGCTATATACTTCTTATCTCCTTTACGTATATGGATTTTATTAAAGGCGGCAACTATATTAAGCTTTGTAAAGTACCGTGCCTTTACTAAACAGTTAAGCGTTTCTTAAATTAAAGGAATTGGATATTGGTTTTAAATTATAATTATATTTAGAGCTTAATAATTAATATAGAATCTTAAGCCTCCTCCTAGCTTTTTAATAAATAGTATGGGTAAGGTAAATGGAGATTGGCTAGGGCGAATAAATCCTTTTTCTAGATACTTATTAAGGTATTATTGCATTATAAGCAGTTCTTCTTATAATATGCCGTATAGTGGACCAAACTTTGGTGTTATACTAGGCTTAAGTTCTATCTTAAAATTGTGTTTCTCTTAATGTGGGGCTAGTTAGTCTATAAATCGTTTTTTAAACTCGTTAATTAGGTTATAGTACTCTTTAGGTATAAGAGGTTAAGGATTAGGATATTGTCTTAGTTCTAGTGCTTTCTTAATATTTTCTATAGTTATAGCAAAGATTTTATAATCTTATCTTTTTACTAATAAGATAAAAGGCGCGGCCTATATTATATAAATTTTAAGGGGTTTTAACGTAACATCTTCGCATTCTTTACTATAATTAGCAGTTATAGATTTATTATATTAGCTTAAGGTTTATAGTAATGGTAATTTATATTATATTAAATTTAAATAATTATATGCATGTTTATAGGGTAAATGGTTTTTTAAGTAATAACTTCGGCAGTAAGTTATACAGAACTTTAGTGTTTCTTTAACCCAGCTAATTAAAGGGTTATGTTATTTTAGCTATCCGTATCTAAGTATTATCTTATAGTGCTTTAAGGGTTTTATAAATAGGGAAATGTATTTAAGGTATTTACCTATCCGCAATTTTATAAGAGTGTAGTGCGTTAGTTCGCTATATATTAAGGGTTTGCTGTTAAAGCCTCGTAGGCCTTGGGGCTTATTAAGTTTCTTTAAATTTAGGCGTTAAGTTTTTATATAGTTTGTGTTAATAAAGCCTATACTAGTAGCTCCGCTATCTATTAGGATTTATACTTTCTTCTATTTTCTAAGTATTTAAATTTCGCCAAGTATATTAAGGGAGTTGTGTTATATATTAGCGTTAGAAGAGCCTAGACACTTATACTCTTCCACCTTTTATCCTAAGGCGTGACTTAGCCTTAGGATGATTTGTTTTCTAAGTTAACTAAAGGCAAGGTGCTTCATGGCATCCAAGTACGATTTGTAAAGCGGGTATGATTTAAGAAATGGGTATAATTTAGAGATCGGGTATAGCTTAAGAAGTAGGTATAACTTAAGGATTAGGAGGAGCTACAGCAGACTTTTTTAAAAGGGTAAGTTTGGCAATGCTTTTAAATATATCCCTTTTTACCGCATCTAAAGCATTCTCTATTTATGGCTCGAGTTCTTTGTTTATTGGTTCCTAAAGGTGCATAGGATCGAGCGGCATCGAGGCCCATAGGGTCGTACGTAGGGCTTTTGGGTTTTGGAGACGGATCGCGCTTTAGGGTATATACCGGTTTCATAAAGTTTAGGACGCAAGGTGTGGTTGGCTTTAGAGAACGAGTCTATTTATTATATCAAAGGTCCTTATTAATTCGTTAACATATTATAGCAAATTCAGATAGGTTCTTTGGTAGTTCTCTATCTACTAACTAGGCTCTAATCTTATCCAAAATAGCTTATTAAAGAGCAGCAACTCTAGCGGCTTTATTCCAATCTAGCTCGCTAATAAGACCTAAAAATTCTAAAAAAAAGCTAGTAAAGTCTTAATTCCGTTGTCATAGGTTTTTAAGTTTAGTAATAGCTGTATATTCGCGGCTGGCGTTATTATATATTTATTCTAGCAGAGAGATAAAGGTTTTAAAATTAATAAAAGTGCTATTATAGAAGAATAGATCTATAGTTCGTGCAGCGTCCTTACTTAAATAAGACATTCCATAGCTAACCTTGCTAGCCTCAGTAGGGTATTAATTGTAGTTTATTAAGAGTTTAAGACGGAGCTTGGTTATAAAGGGATATAGGTTATTTTGGTTTCTATTAAATATTAGAGGGTTAGGGAGCTTTTTGGATTTTATAATAGATACTAGGTTCGCTATAGGTGTAAGTTAAGCTACCGTTACTAGTTTAGTATTCGCGTTTAACATATTAGGTTTAGGTACCGTTATTTTAATCTTATTTATAGGTGTTACTGTTGGGGTCTATAACGTTAATACCTTAACGTTGCGGAGTTCTTCGTAGAGTGCTTTTATTAATTGCTAGTGCTGGGCTTCTAGTGCAGCCCGCTGCTGAGCTAAGGCGTCCATAAAGGCCTATTGCATTATAGTTAACTGTTCCCTAACTAGGGTTATAATACTTATAGTTATTAAAAGGGATTCGGGTTCGTTTGCCATTTTAATAGTAGTTATTTTAACGCAATGTAATATAAGGGCGCGAAGAGGCTTTAGGGAAGATTTAAAGGAATAAATATAAATTCTATCTAATCTAGGGGTATATAGCTCTTGCAGAGTACAAGACGTTGCGTAAAGAAGAGAAAGGAATATAGGAAACGTATAACTAAATATTTAAGGTCTTAGCAGCGGACGCATAGGCACAAGCCTACGCGGATTTCGACAGGTTTTAACCAAATTCCATTACGTTAGTGGAATTTGGTGGAACTTAATTAAGTTAGCGGAATTTGGCAGAATTTAATCAACTTGGTAGAATTTAGCAGAATTTGATCAAAGCGTCGAAATTTATCTGTCAAGTGTTTCACCGAGACATTCTTACTGTAACTGGGCTAGTCCCGTTACACCTAGAGACTTTAATTCGGGAAATATTCCTTATTTATAACGATCCTCTATATTATCGTTGGAAAGTTTGTAAAAGGCAATATAATGTATTAAGATATAATAACAAGCCGATCTAAAGGCAAAAATTTCGTCCTTCTAAGGCGTGCTTGGATATAGAGGTTGGGCTTAAATTAAGTACAAAGCGAGAAGAGGAGATCCATTAATTAATAAACTAGTAAAGTTAATTAGCTTTGCGTTTAAATGTTTATCTAAGAGAATGTTATGGCACGAAATATCACCATATATAATACCTCTAGAGTAAACATATTTAAGAACGTCTGTAAGCTATAAAATTTAACGCATTTATAAAGTTTGATTAACGTTATTGCTTTTATCCTAAAGAAACCTATAGAGCTAGCCGTTTAGAGCGTGTTCTAGACATATTGCTATACGGTTATCCTTCTAGAAAAGTTCGCTGCTATAGTATTATAAGAGTCTATTATATTAACCAAGTCTCTTATAAATCTCCTTTTTAACTTTAACAAGGCGTCGAGAATTCGCGTTATTTAGAGCTTTAATAACCTCATTTCGAAGTTCGTCGCGATATATAGTACCCAAAATTCCCTAGCCGATAAGATTATTACAGCTGCAGCTAGGGGGTAGCACTACGATAAGGTCTATAGTATTAAAATAGTAAGGGCTTTAAAGGGGCGGCAAAATCCCGGTGTCTAGCTAACTAATCTATTATTTACCCTAGATTTTAGACGCTATTCTTAGATGGGATTAGTATTTATGGTAGATATACTAATCCTATATTATCTGGATCCGGTTAGCGCGAACGGCAATATATTTTCTCTAGCGTTTGTTATTTGCGCTAGTCTAGTTATAGGCTAGCTATAGAGAATGCAAGGCTAAAACTATATTTACGACCTAGCTAGCCAATTTAAATTATATAATACAGCTAAAACGTGGCTATGCTAACACTAGAGGCAATAGGGCCTTTTCTGCCATATAGGCACCAGGATTACGGAAATCTCTAAAAGGCAAAACTAAAGCCACCCTATATTAACTAATTCCGCAAGGCTTAGCTAGATATTAGTCCTACTAGTAACAAAATTTCGTAGACGCTTAGAGTGTTAGGGGAGTGCTCTTAAAGCTGGCGTATAACTTGTCTTTGGTTAACCGTGTCTTAATAAATATAAGGAGATATTGCGCGGCCTATTATGTTTATGGTATTCGTCTAGAAAGTGTCTTCGCGTAGGGATAAAAGGCAAAAATCTTATTACAAATTTACTTTAACTGATATTTAGAAGTAGAATAAGGGGATTAGACTAGACTAGACTAGAATAGACAGAAATAGGGTAGGATACAGCCTATTTTAGCCTAACCCCCTTCTAGCTAAGAGAGATCCTTTAATTTAAGCCAATTGCTAATATACCTAATGTTAGAGATATTTAATAAATGGTGTACTAGATGAGGCTAAGGCTTTTGCCTTTTGCCTTTACTCTCTTAAAGATATATAATTAGTTACCTGCTTATACTGCCTACTTCTATACAGAACTTATTTATTGCCTTGTACTTCTTAATATACTGCTTTATTAGTATTGCAATGTTTTGCACTTACGTTCTGTATATATTTCTCTGCTTAGATAGCACTACCACTATTTCTCCTATTAGGAGTACCTTGTCGTTTAAATACTCCTCCACTTTATTCCGTTTTAAGTTACTATTAGTATTCTTATTTAGTTCTATCTGGTGGACTAGGAGCTTTAACTGCCCTAGATCCCCTTCTAGCCGATAGGTTAGTTATTGGCATTTTCACTATAAACTGCACTAAGTTTTAAGGTTCGTGCTGCTACCCTATAAGAAAACCACTAAGAAGAATTAGATTTTGGCCCTATAGCGGCTATACAGACGGCTTTTAGAGGTTGGCCGGCCGATCTTTTACCTTATACCCGCCTTGGCTAGTGTAATTGTTATTTTATTTTAAGCCAGCGGCGCTTTGCTATCCTAGCTAAAATCGCACCGCTAGTTAGGATGTGTCTTAATAGTACTAGGAAGTTTCCTAATATATACACTTTTTATTTTGGTTCTAATCTTTCTAATTTATAAGGTACTGTGCCTATAAGAGCTAAAAGAGCCCTTCCGTATTAAAGTAATATAATTTCTTAAAAGGACAGACTTATGGGGAGCCTTATGCACTACAATTATTGGGATTATTGCAGCGGTAGCAAGCATAATTCTCCTATTAGTAGATAGCGTATACTTGTTTCTTTTAGTAAGCAAGTCTCTTAGCTTTTTAAGATATCCCCCTAATCTAAGCAGAGAGAGTGTATTATAGCCTATATTATAATCAGTGCAAGAGTTTCTATATAAGCCTGGAAGTATTATAGACAAGGAAAGGCATTAATGCGATTGGGCGCAGAGGGTCTAGTAAGGATAGATTTAGCGTATAAGATAACTAAAGTATAGCCATCCAAGGGAGTCATCTGTCTTTGGTGTTAAAGCTATAATTAATTTTTTTAGTTTTCCATTCCCTTTAACTGGACTCCCTTTGGGGATTAAGTCTAGTGGCGATCTTAAACCTAACCTTTAGTGTATTTAATACCTAAATTGTAATCAGGATAGTCCTAAACTGGCTATATATAGGCACTTGTTGCCTGCTAGTTCGCCTTATTAAATAAGGGTTGGCTATAAACATCCATAAAAAGGTTAGAAGGGCTAAGTAAAGGCTATTATTTGTAGACGGTAAGCAAAAGCCACTTATATTAACTAACACCAATGTCATAGGCCAGGGCGAGCCGTATTTAACGGTCCGGCGCTTAACTATTAGGTATGTAACATCCACCCCACTAGAAGCCAAAGGGGAAGCCATTATAAGTTAGGCATTAACGTTTATAGCTAGCATTACTTTAAATAAGGCCTATTTCGCCTTCTCGCGCTATGCGCTTTTACTTGCATATTCTTTTAAATATTGTATACACTTTATAGTTTGCCATATGGCACACAGGCCCTCTTTATTTTAATTAACTTTTTTAGCTTTACGCAAATAGCCCCTCTTCTCTGAAATCTTATTAGCCTAATAATACCTCTAAAACTTCAAGGTGAGTTGCATATAAGCAACTTTCTATCCTTATAGCAATTATATAGTAACTTATCCTATAGGCAGCATTTTTAGTAAGTATATATACGTTCTCACCTTTTCCTTCCTAGAGGATATCCTTAACTAAGCTTTCCCCTTAATAGAAGACGCATTCTTATATATAAATACTTCTTCCCCTTAACTAGGCCCTACAATTGCCACCTTAAGACGCTATTACAGGATTTTATTAAGCGCGTGCCAAGAGACCTACCCCCTTATTAAATCTCGTACGCTATTAACAAAGGCCCTAATCTAATCTTAAACGGCCTTTGCACAATAGGGCACCGTTTTCTAAATATATATTATTTTGCCTTATGCTAGACCATATAAGGGCCCCAATTATAGCTAGGGCAAGTTAGATAATGCCAGTTAATAATATTATATAAGATGATTAAAAGCTTAAGGAGAAGGCTATATAATTAGTAAGATAATTACAGGGCTTACAGGAATATATTTTTACTAAATACTATTTAGTCTAGAGTGGATCTCGTTATAGACCCCAAGACAATTAGTATAGACTTTAAGATAGTGGACTTGTTAGTTCGCGCAATTCTTATTAAGAAACATAGCGCCAGTGGGGCTGTTAGAGTCTTTAGTAACCTAATAAGGAACATGGTTATAGGTCTAAATAAGGGTGCTAGTTTTATTATCGTTATTATAGGGCCTAGTAAAACTTATAGGCTATTTAGTAGTCCTTCCATCTGGTACTTTTGCCGCTATAGCTCTTAAAGCAAGTATATATTAAAGTAACGCCTTACTTAATTAAAGAGAGAATTCCACTTTTATGCTTAATCTAAGAGTCAGTTCCAAGTTAATGTCAATAGATGGTAACGGCACACTAATATACGGATATGTTATTTATAAGTTCGGGTGGTTAGCCTTGTATTACTATAGGAAGCTAAGGAGATCTATAAATTTAAGGTCTAAAACTAATATAGCGTTAGAACGAGAATCTAATAAGGCATCTATCTTTAAATAAGCTATTATTAAAGTTTAGGGACGAGGTTTCCAAACTATTTATCTTTCGCGTGTCTAATATAAAAGCGCTTTCTTTTTGCGCCAAGTCTTGCTCTACTATAAATAAGTGATTAGTTATTAAGAGTGGAAGAGTTATATATACCTAGTGTTTGGTATATAGCCCTTGTATGCGTAGTTTGCGAAGTCTAAGTAGGTGGAGTACTCCCGAGGTCTGGGTCCGTATTAAGGCCTAGTAAGTAACTCTCTAATAAAGGAGTATGTGTGCTTTGTAATAGGCCTTGCTCTATTAAGAATCAGTAATAAAGTTATTTAGGATAAAAGAGTTTGTCTACTGATGGCAAGAGTAATTTTTAAAAACTAACGTTTCCGAAACAAGGAAATTAAGGTGCTAATTAAATTAGCCTTATAAAGTTTTATTGCAGCCACTATCAGTCCTTATAGGTGCGAGGCAGACTTTTACCAACTTTAAAGTTTTAGAAGGAGGCCCTTTGGCGTTATTTTATGCAACTTTAAGATGGGTGCTGCTAAAATGCATAATAGGAACACTTTAGGTCCCACGCCTAGGAAAACATCTATTAAAAAAGTGCGTGCTTGTAGCCTCTTACTGCGACTTTATTTTAACCGCTTCGCTAGGGATACTATATCCTCTTATAGTAAATTATAACACGATCTAAACGCATTAATTTGGTATAAGAGTAATGGGTATATGTCGTTATTAAATATCGCCTCCTCTTTCTTAAGTTGTTTAATTAACCAGTTATTTAATTTAATAGACTTTAAGAATATAGCAGAATTAAAGATAAATAAATAAGGCCAAAATGGGATAGGAGCTAACAGGAGCGGACTAGATAAAATAAGAATAGAACAAGACTAGGGTAGGACAAAATAACAACTAGACTAGACTGGACCGGACTAGACCGGACTATATAGCGGGAACCCAAGTTTAGACCAATTGTGGCTGTATCCCATCTTATCTCATTTAAACGGCGCACCTAATACTACACACATATCTCTTTCCCTTTAATCTATAATATCTACCTTTGCTACCGCATATAAACCAATATAGTTATATTAGTTCTGGCGCAACTCTAATAGTTAAAATAAGAATCCCGCATATAAGCCCTCGTAATATCTCTACAGTAATGGTAAGAATATAACCGATGGCGTGAGCTCCGCCAAGCTCCTAAATATAGGTCTTAGCTCTATTTCTACAGTTACGGCAAGATTATATAATATTTACTTGGTCCTCTGCTATATCGGCACTAGTGTTAATATATATAATATAGCGTCTCCTAGAATAAATAGGGGAAAGCATTTGCGTAGCATATCGCATCGCTAGGTATAAAGAGGGCGGATCTTATTTAAAAACTAATACTATTAACCTTCTCTACACTTAGCTCCTTACTTTATATAATCAGCTTATTACCAATTTTATACTTTAATTTAGCACTACGTTACCAAAGCTTTGTAAAGCAATAATACCAAACTAGCCTAAGGTTATAAAGCAACCTAAGATGTCTCCAGATACTACTCTAAGCCATAGAAATCCGCAAACGCCTCTTTCTAGCCTAGTTATACCGCCCTTAGAACCAGTTACTGCTATTTACCTCGCGGAGCTGCTTAAGGACGTATTAAAGGCAGTGAAAGCAATACCTAGCGCTATAGACACTCCTAAGGCTACTAAGCCTTAAGCCGCAGACAGTTCCTAACCTTAAAAACTAAGAGCCCAAGCTTTAAAGGTGGAGTATAGGATAGTTAATAAAATGTATATCCTGTATAAGACCGAAAGTATAACCCTAGCTAATTTGCTATACGTAGCTGGGATAAGGCAACCTTAAAGTATAAGATAGTCGAATCCTCTATAGGACCTTCTAAGGTAGATGCATATAACGAATATATATTTATTGTTTGTATACGCATTAGTAAGTACGGAAATAGCTACCGGATTTATATTACTAACAGCAAAACAATAGACAAGAAGACTAAACGCATAACGCATTTTATTAACGTTAAGTCTAAAGGCCTACGGGATATACTTAGGTCCATTTTATAAGGTATAGAGGGAACTTTCCTTAAGGAAGACAAACCTACGGTATAAAACTATTTATTGGACTTTTTAATACCCTAAATTAACTGCTAACTTAAGACTAGGTTAAACGGAATCTGTTATACCACTTTCTTCCCAAGCTAGAAGCTTATAAAGGAACCCTAGAGAACAGCGCCTATCTTAACCTCTTGGTAAACTATATTAGGAATATATATGCCTTAATAAAACAGCGCCTTATACCGCTATAAGATAGTAAAGAAATTACATTTAATCTACTCTGGACTCTCTTTAAGCCGAATAAATTGGTATATAGGAAATACTTTGGCATTAATAAGCACGGATGTATAAGATTTAACTTAGGTAGGGTGAAAGAAAACAATAAAGGGGATGAATACTTCCGCGTTAAAGGCCAGTATTTAGATTTTAATGGCAAAAATTTCGGTAAGGCTATAACCGCAGCTGGTATTTTAACGTTTTAGGGGTCAAAGCCGATACACAGCCTTAGATATTTTCCCCTTAAATACCACCCTAATATAGAGGAAGAGAAGCAACAACTTGCTAATAGAGGTTGTAAATTAATTTTATTAATAGAGACGCACCACCAACAGCATAAAGGTAAAGCCTTTTATATAGAGAAAGGAAAGCCCACCAAGCTATCCATTAATGGTTGGATTATAGTAGACCTGGTACTTTTCTAAGAGTATAATCCAAACTACAGCAAACCTAGCATTAATAAACTACAAAAGCACACAAACAGTAATATATATGCATTTAATTTTAGCACACCTAGGGAGAAGAAACTTAATAAAGTTAAGAGTAATAGCAAGGAACCTACGGAGTTAAAAAATAATAACTTACTTATTTACAGTCCAACTGTATTAGGGTTTAGTTTTAATTATAAGTTCTAGTATAAGTTCCTAGATTCGCAAGCTAAGAAACTATAAAGCTAACTTAATATCCTATAGTCAAGTTTATTGTTAACAATATTAGCGACATTAAGTAGAACCCTCTCCCCTTTTAGAACCTTGCCATTTTGGAGGACTAGAAGAAGCTTATTTAGGCTCTTATAGCTTCTTACGCAAAGAACGCTTAGTTTGATAATTTTATGCTAGGTAAAGGATGTGGCCTAATTATACTACTATAGTACGAGCTCCGTTCTGCTTTATCCTTAAAGAAAACTAATATAGAGTATTAGTGGTCCTACTAGAGTTAGCAAGACCTTAACCGCTAAGGGACTTTTAGAAGATCTATAAAGGCCGCTTTACACAGTACGCCCTGCTTATTTAAACTACTACTATTTGCCTAACTCTTCTAGTTATCTAGTGGAGATCTAGCCACCAACCTAAAGTAGGTTAAAATTGAGCTTTCTTACGCTTTTAGGCAGGCTAACTGTTGGGATGCTATACTTCTATTAGATAAAGCCAACGTATTTATAAAGTAACGATTATTAAGTTATGCGGACAATAACCTAATTACAATTTTTCCGCGGAAACTCGAATACTATAAAGGAATTATAATCCTCACTACTAATTATATAAAAGACTTTAATGACGTAATATAAAGCAGAATACGTGTGGCTATAAGATACCTTCCCTTAGGTATTAATACGAGATAGGGCCTTTAGGCCAGTTTCCTAGGGAAGGTAATTACAACTAATAGGATAAGATTTAGTTCTAACAACTTTAACAAATTAGCGTAACAGGAGCTTAACGGCCGATAGGTAGGCATATATAAGCTCTAGCAGAGAAGTTTTATGCTAAATTATTTACATTTTGTAGATCAAAAATGCTATAGGAGCAGCCCTTGCCTTAGCATACAAGGAAAACAAACCGTTGTCTATTTGGTATTTAGACACAGTTCTGCAACTAGGTAATAAGTTTGGCTATAACCTTAGCAGTCTAGGTCAAGCTAGTAACCCAAGCGTTTACTGCTAAGTATTTTCCACTTTTTAAGACTTCTAGGCGGCTACGATTTTAGATATAGATATAGTTAGGTAGTTATAAATTGAATTTCTAGTTACGGGCCCGTACTCCAATAAATATAACTAGATGGCCTAAAGTGCTTACTATCCTCCTAAAAGCGCAATTGCGGGTAACTAGTATGTGAATAGCTTTTATTCCTATATGGGGTATAAGCCTATATACTTACTTGCTCCTATAACAACAAGGCCTATATAGTAGGCTATAGTGCAGGCAAATCGCTTGTAAATTTGGGAATTAGAGAACAGGGGTCGTAGGGTATTAGCTCCCGTAGGGAAGTGGAAGAGGTAGGCGTTGGTTCCCATAGGGAACCAAAAGCTATAAGGTAACGGAGGATATAGGTATTGGTTCTTATAGAGAACTAAAAGCTATAGGAGATTAGTTTCTATAGGGGAGTAGAAGAAATCGCTATTAGTTCCTATAGGGGAGTAAAAGCCGTACGGGAGTAGGAGCTATAGGGTATAGTTTTTATAGGGCAGTAGAAGATACGGTTACTATATACTAGATAATAATTTTAGTTTAGGATATAAGAACGGGAGCTATAGGGGATTGGTTCCTATAGGGGAGTAGCAGACGTGGCTAATGGCTCCTGCAGGGGAGTAAAAGCCGTATAGAAATGTAAGCCATAGGGGATTGGTTCCCGTAGGGCGGTAGAATACATAGGCATTGGCGCCTATAGGGGATTTTTTTTTTTTTTTTATATCCATTGTATTATACTACGTACAATACTGCGCATGCAGCCTCTAGGCTATGGCGCTATAGTTCTATATACATAAATCCTTCCTAGGCAGCTTAACATGTACTAGTAGCTAAGTGGACACT